>ERZ1370068.279-contig-10251_pt1 | contig 38581 bp, 36 predicted proteins | sample MGYA00561227_ERZ1370068 | MGnify/ENA primary metagenome ERZ1370068 (study PRJEB38410, sample SAMEA6850437) | metagenome | study: Metagenomic assessment of the ecological functions of the soil: analysis of the soil microbiota associated with the...
GATGTACTTCGTTCAATTTACGTATTGCTCTTCGGCACTTCGGGCTCGGCGTAGATGCCCGTTTGATCGTCCGAGAAGACCTGGCCCCAGGAACGGCTTCTCGGGGAAACGTTCGATCCGTCCATCCTCGTCCGTGACGACGAGTGCACCGAGCTCGAGCGGGTTGTCGACGGACTTGAGCCCGATCGTGGCGCGACCTGGCGCGCTCCTTCTCCTTGTGAAAGGCGGCGAGGCGCGCTCAGAGGTCGACGTCGCAAGAGGGCGTCGCCCGGGGTCACGAGGAACATCTCGTCGAGCTGCCTTCGCGCAGCCAGGCCTGACGGACGGCGTGCCGTAGCGGCGAACTCCTCGACCGGGTAGCCGATCTGCATTCCCGAGGTCGCCCCTTCCTGCCGAAGTAACTGCGGATCGCCTGCAGGCAGGAGGCGCGGCGGTGGCGATCACCTCGCTCATGCCGTGCTCAGCGGAGCTTGCTCGAGAGATCGTGCTCCACGCGGCTTGCCGACGGCAAGGGACCATCGGCTGGCTGGTTGGACGTCGAGCGGGCCGTAGGCGGTTTCTGCCCTCGCCGCCCGCCATGCACGACGGCCTTCATCGCCTGGTCTCTCTCTCCTGGCTCCGGCCCGTGCACGCGCCGGCGGCGAACACCGCACGAGGACGGAGACCCGTCCGAAGATCCGGTAAGCCACTCGGTCGAACGGTGCGGCGACGATCGGGCATCCGATCCCGGTGTAGAGCAGCCGGGTCGCCGCCTTGCCGAGGAAGCTCACGCCCTGACCTCGTAGCCCTGCGGTGCGATCGTCTTGTGGCGGCCAGCAGGAGCAGGTCACGCGCAGGATCACGATCGAGGCGGCAACCAGGGCGTGTGGTCACGCGGACGACGAGCGTGATCACCGCCGCGTCGATCATCAGGCGGTCGGCGAGCGGGTCGCAGATGCGCCCGAAGTCGGACTCGACGTGCCGGCGGCGCGCGAGGAAGCCGTCGATCTGGTCGGTGACGCCGGCAGCACGGCCGAGACGATGCCCGGCCGGGCCAGCTGGCCTGCCGCCTTCGGCGACGTGGCCATGGGCGCCTGGCGAAGACGCCGGATGACCACCGAGCCAGCCGCGCGATGGTGAGCGCGTTCGGAAGCTGCTGGAGGGTCGCGCCCGGAACGGCACGGTCGGCCATGGTAGTGTGGAAAGGGATACGCCCGTGGCCGAGTCCCTCAGCCTGCCTGGCTTCGTGGATGCACGCACAGCCACGGGTTCCAGCGCGCCCCTGCGCGGCCGTGCCGGAGAGGGAAGGCGCCGGGGACTTCCAGGGCCTGGCGGGAGCTCGATAGCTCGCCGAGGCCGAACGGCCAGACGCCTGGACGCTCGTGCGCCGGGAGTACGTGCGAGGTCTACCGCGAGCTGCTGCGCCGCGGGCACGGCGACCGCCGGTCGGCGGCGGTTCCACTACCTGGGCTTTCGCGGAAGCGCTGGCGGCGGTGGACGCCGCGGAAGGAGGCGAACGTCCCGTATCGTCGTCCTCTTGCTCGCCGCATACGCGACGCGGCGGGTTGCCTCGCTTCCGATCAGGAGTCGGTGGCGGGTATACCTGCGGCTGGGTCGAGGATTCTGCGCGGGCCGCTGGAATTCACAGTCGCGGCGTGGCGCCCGCCTCCGTGCGCGCGTGCCCCGTCGGACTGGCTCCGGGGACGATCGGGCCGCTACGCGGCGCGCTGAGTCGTCTGCGCCGCTGCACGTGCACGCGGACGGAGCAGCCGCGCGAGGATCGAGGAGTGCCTCTGTCGGCGGCACGGCACATCCGGCCGATCCGAGCTGCTCTGGATCAGGACCGGCTGCACTCTGAGGCGGGCGACGGTCGTAGCGGCATGCAGCCCGCTTCTAGACGGCGGCGCATGAAACGCTCCGGTCTCGGTCTGCCCAGCGCGCACGGGTCGCGCCGGTATCTGCGCCTGCCAGACAACAGAGGGCGGACCTCGGTCGACGGCTTCCTACCGTCGAGCGCGTCCGCGCGCGGCGACCAGCGTCTGCATCGGCTCCGATTCGAACGTCCGCATCGATCCGCTCGAGGAGCTGCGCGGGCTCGAGGGAATCGCGAGACGTCCAGCGGGCCCGGCAGACGTCATCTCCACGGAGACGCTGCTCTGCTTCGGGCCCGACGGTGCAGGCTCGCTCGGCCTCGAGTGGGACGACGTTCCTGGTGGATCTCGCCCATCCTTCGCTTCGCGGCGTCGAGGACGTCTTCGAGGGGCTCGTCTCCGGCTGCGCCGCGGACGTGTTCCTGGAAGCAGCGTGACGTCAGTACGCCGTGCGTCTGATGTACGCCCGGTCTGCTGCGCGCCCGCGTGAAGTCCGTGGAGGCGCCGTCGTAGCTCTCGGTACCTCCCGCCGTGGCCCGCGGGCTCGATCTCGCGTCCCCTCGCGCCCCACTCGTTGTGCGACGCGATCGGCCGATCGAAGTGTTCAGCGCCGGCTCGCAGCGCCGCGCCTTACCATCGAGCTTCGTGGTCGCGCTGGTTACCAGCTCGAGCCCTTCACATTGCGTAGCCGTCCATGTCGCGGCCGCCGCGTCGTGACCGGGGCCGAGCGCAGGCGCGCAGAGGGACTCCAGCCATGGGCCTGGCGCGAAATCCAGGCAGCAGGGCTTTATCGAATTTCGCTCGCGTCGTACACGACGATGTCGGTACGGATAGAATCCTCGGCGAGACCCGGCGCGCGCGCCGCAAAGCCGACCAGGCTCGTCTGCGAACGGGCGTAAACCCGTCGGCTGGCAGTGATCACATCCATCTAATCCCGCCCTGAAGTCGTTCGAGCGATAGATGTGAACGCATCGCGAATGCCGGGGCAAGATATGGGCGGTCATGGCGGCGATCGATCGATCGCTTCGGCCTTCGTATGGCTCGAGCTGAACGGCGACGCGAAGGCTTCGTCGTTTTGCTGCGCGCAGCACGGCGGCCAACCGTTTGTCCTCAAGGGAGCCCCGGCCCCACCACGAGCTCACGACCTCGTCGACGCCGGCCGCTGCGATGTCCTTCATGGCCGGCGCGGAACCTGGTCGCCGCTCGGTACGGCCCCCTGGCCGGGAGAGAACGCGGAGGCGATGTCGAAGGGTGGCGTATGACCGCCCCTGGGACCAGTGTGAGTAATTGCCCGTCGTGGCGCATGTTGAGTACCAGGGTAGAAGAGATCGCCGTCTTCCAGCGCACCGCGTAAGGCTCCCCCCGGCGCGGGCAGGGCAAACAGCTTTGATGATGGCCAGGAGGGGGCTGCGCCGCAGCTCCGCATAGCCTCTCATCCCGGGCGGACTGCGGAGTCCCGGGACTGAGGCATAAGGCTCCAAAGCCCGAACGCCGATTCAGTCGTATGGCTTTTCTTGCCTGAATCTCGACCGCGCCGTTACAACGGCCGTGAAGAGGGCAGACGATGGCTGGGCGTAACATCGTGCTCGGGGTGATCGTTCCCTGCATCATCACAAACACGCGCTCTTCGCGAGACGGATCACCGCCTCGATCGTAACCAGCGTCGTCGGATTCTTCTAGACCGCCTGCTGTAGACCGAGAGCAAGTCAGGCTCTGAAGGACGGGACCGCTCCGGTCGGGTCCCACCCTGCGTCGACAGTTGTAGGGTTTTTGACTCAATCCACAGGGAGGCTCAGATGACCGTCGCACGCATTGTCACAGCGACGGGGTCACCAAGGACGCATGGAGCAAATGAACCGCGAGATGTGAGCGAGGGCGCACCGCCGGAGGATTCCCCCGGCAGAGGTCATCATCCTTCATGACGCCGGCGCGGAGAAGTCGCTCGTGGTCGTCGTCTTCGAGACGGTGGACGACTTCTAACCACAGCGACGAGATGCTGAATGCGTGCCGCGAGAACACCCCGGGGCAGCATGGACGTGTCGTGACCGGTACGACGTCAGCGCACCGCATGAGACCAGCGCTTTTCACTAGCAGCACGATGTTCTAGCGCGTCAGATGTAGACGCTGGCTCGTGCGTCGCTGCACATGCGAGGAGCGGGGAGCGGGGTTGGAGTCCCCGCCCCTGCGCTCGAGCGGAGAGCCGGAAAGCTGGGAGCTTCCCGGGAATCCTTGGGCTGCGGCACCCCAAGACTCCTGAAGCTCTTCGCTCCTTCTGCGCTTTTTCGACACGAGAGACCTGCCCCTTTAAGGTCCGATTCGCGATTACAACGGTGTGCCGCAACAAACCGCTTCCGGCTCGTCGTCCCTGATCGAGGGCCAGGGAGCGCCATGAGGACGGATCCCAGGTGGCGAAGCCCCGCGTGAGCGGGAACTTCGTCAATCGCGGCAACTGGCTCCAGGCACGCCATGCAGCCGACGCGAGGACTGCGAGCGAGCCGCGGCCGGAGCACGCTCAGTCACGTTTTTCAGGTGGAAGTAGCTTCGTCTTTCAGGGTGGGGAGTAGCGTCTGGGGCCAAAGCTATGCAGGACGAGGTGCTCGCCAGTGTTCTGCCGACGTAGGGTACGGCTGAGCCGGCTTCACCCGTGTCCCCGACCGCCGAGCCCGGCTCCCGCGGGCTCCGCGGTTACGCCAGAAAGAGCTCGCCCGCCGCGGGGGCGGTGACGGCCCTGGGCCACTGAGGACCCATTCGAGTGGAGGCTCAGGGGGCGCCGGGCTACGGATTGAGGAAGCGCCCACGCCGCCGACGGCCCGAACGTTGCCAGCCCCGACGGCCACGACGCCCCAGAGGTCGTTGTCCGCCGAGGAGCCACCAGGTCGGGGCTCGGCACGAGCGACCAACGTGACCCGTTCAATGTTCGATCAGCGTCTGGTCGAGCGGACCAAGATCGTGGTTCCCGTACCGCCCACGGCCCAGACGTCGTCCGCCGAGGACCGCACTGACCGGGTGAGCCAGTTCTGATCGGTGTCGTTTCGGCTCCAGCGGGTTGGGGCTCGGCACCTGCTGCCAGACGTTCCCCCTGAACCGCATCGCCAACGTCGTGTCGCCGAACGGATTCGTTCGGCTGTGGCGCTGCCCGCAGCCCAGATCGTCCGTGGGTCGACGGCGGTCACGCCGCGAAGGAAGCGCGAAGCGCAGGTGCGTCGCCGTCAGGTGGTGCCGTCCCCAGTGCTCGATCGAGCCACGCCCAGGTAGTTCTCCGTTCCGACCCGCCCATACGTCGTTGGGCGCGCGCGCAGACCGCGGCTACAAGCACGCCGGGAAGGAGGCGGAAGGAACGATCGACCACGGTGCCGTCCCGGTGCTCAGCGAGGCTGTTGTACGCGCTGCCGGACCACATCCGAACCTCCGACCGCCCAGACGTCGTCCAGCCACCGCAGCGACGCCGTTGAGTGGCTGTTAAGGCGGACGCATTTGGGCTCGGCACGACAGTCCACGCGTCCGAGACCCCATTCCGGTGCTCGATGAGCGTGTGGAAGCTGTACGCGTCCGGGCACTGCGCCCACGTGCCGTGACCGTACCGCTCCACTGGATCGGTCGGCGTCAGAGAGGCGACGGCGTTTCCAGCGTGTCGATCTCGCCGCAACAGCTGCGGCGGTCGTACGTCTGCACGAGCTGCCACTGGCCGTCGCATGTCGAGGCGGCAGCCGCCCGAGGGGGCGCGATTGCCGAGGCCACGATGCTGCCGGCAAGCGCCAGCGGCGCGAGGGAAACCTGCTCTCTCGCCGCATGTTTCTACTGCCTCCACGGCGAGAGAGGCGCATAACCGGTGGAGGACAGAACTTGCACTAGCAGCTGCTTGCCAGGGATGTAACACACCCGAACGGCCGCGTACGTCGCTGATCTGTTCTCACCCCGCGCGACGTGACTGGCGGTCTCGGCCGACGCCCATCTGGGCCGTAGCGCCGCTCTGATGAGAAGGACGGCGAAACGCCGTACCACCGAAACAGCAGATCGATGCAGTCGCGATGCCCGCAGAGCCGCCAGCGCCCGTCCGGATGCCGGTCGAGGACTCGACGCCGGTCTCGATCGATCAGGCGTCTCCGTTCGATGATCAACGCACTGGGGATAGACGCGGCCAACGTCACGACGGGGACCGCTGAGCGCGAGGGGCTGGTCACGCGGCCATTGGCAGCCCTGTTCCCACATCGAGCCTTCCCCTTCGCGGCGGCGGTGAGCTTCCACTTGGCCGCGCGACGAGCCTTAGCAACGTTTGGACAACCCCGTATTGGGGGTCGTAGCGTGTGTGCGGGCACGCTCCCCAGAGCCGCCCTTCCTCGCCCTCGCGGTCTTTGCAAGGACTTCGGCGCCGAGCTGCAACGTGCCGACCCCCGCGCCCTTTGGCAGAGTACGGGGCCGCCAGCCGACGAGCGAGGATTGATTTGGGCACATGATGCCAAGGACGGACGTCCAGCATTCACCAGCGCCGTTGACGCGGACGACGTAGCGCAACAGACGTCCGTATTGATCGACGCGGTCGGTCGCCGGTTCCGCAAGAGACGCACCGGGAACCCGAGGGAAGCAGTCTCTTCGTCGCACTCGACGCTGGCGCGCCCATAGCACTCCACCCCGAAGAAGACCTCGGGAGTGTCGATCTGCACGAGGGCGCACCCGTTGCGGGAGCGCGATCTGACTGTCACCGCCGACGACATGGTCGACGCCGATAGACAGGTGCCAGCGCCGTTCGCGCCGCCGACGCCAACGAGGTAACGCAAGAGATCAACGCAAAGCTGAAGTCGCCGATCAGCGGTCGACGAATCACTGGCTTACTCGACAGATCGACTGGCCAGCGGTAGAGACGGCGAAGCGTCCGCCGGCATCGTCGGCGACCACGGACGGAGCTCCCCAGACGAGGTCTTGCCAGCGGCTCACTTCGACTAGATGTTTCCTCGCGAGCTGAAGCGCCGTCGCGTGGGCCGTTTCGCCTTCGAAGACGAAGAAGACGCGGTCGTTGCTGATGCGGCGGCGCGGGCCGACAGGCCTCGTCGCCCGGGTCGAACGGCGGTCCACGCCGAGAGCAGCCTCTGCTGCAGGCGCCGCTCTGGCTTCAACCGTGTCGCCACTACATACCGCTCCATCTGCACCTCCTACAGGATCGTCGAGTCGGGACGTGGTGGCCTGAGGCGCCGGCGCGGCGCGGCCACAGAACCTGGTGCGGCGCGACCGTGCGCGCGTGAGGCGGCGCGCCGATGGGTGACGCTCGCGCAACCACCGGTGCGGATGTCGCGATCAGTCACCCCCGCGCGGCGGGTCCGCGACGCGTGCCGCCTCGCGCGCGAGCGGCGCGCGCAAGCCCGCCGCTCTCCCAGCTGGGCGGCGCAGCCCCGCGGTCGGCCCGGCTGTGGCTTGGCCGCCCGCAGGCTTATCCGCGCGCATGAATGGTCGCGGCCTCGGACGCCCCGCGGTGTGCTCGGACTGGCAGCCGTGCTCGCTCGTCGTCGGGTTCCAGCTCTGGGTGACGCCGTCGAACCCGCCCCGGCTACCACCGCGACGAGGCGGCGCTGTCCTGACTTAACGCCTACATCGATCGCTACGACAGCGCGCGACGAGGACGGAGCGTTCATGCCGCTCTTCTTCCGCTCCTTCGGCGACTACAAGAGCCCGCTGTACCCGTACGTGCTCGCCGGGATCTTCAGGATCACCGGCCCGGCAACAAGATCGTGGCCCGGTGGTTCTCCGCGGTGCTCGGCGCACTCTCGGTGCTGCTGCTCGGCCTGCTGGCGAAACGCATCACGGGCCGAAACGCGTCGTGGCCGTGGTCGTCTGTCGTGCTCGCCGGTCTGACGCCGTGGCTGTTCGAGCTCGGGCGCGTTGCGCTGGAGGTCGCGACGCAGCCGCTGCTCGTCACGAGCCTCCTGCTCGCCCTGCACCGCGCCTGGCGACAGCGCACATGGACGGCCCGGAAGGCGTGCCGGTCGGTCTGCTGCTCGGGCATGCTGCTCTACTCGTACACCGGCAACCGACTGCTCGCGCCGCTCCTTGCGGCCGCTCTGGCTGTCTTCGCCGGACGCGGACGTTGGCGTTGCCTGCTCGCGGCGTGGAGGACGTTCGCCAGTGCTTGCTCGTGCCGCTCGCCGTCCATACGCGCTGCGTCATCCCGGCACGGTCACCGGCGCCGCTACGGCGCGACCACGATCGCGCGCGCGAAGGGCACTCTGCACGCGTGGGTCGCGCAGGCGATCGCGAATTGGTTCCACGACATCGACCCGTGGTTCTGGGCGACCTCCGGCGACCCTGCTCCTTACGTCCACAACGGCGGCTACGGCTCCCTGTTCGGGGCCGTCGTCGTCCTGGCGCTTGTTGGTCTCGTGCTCGTCCTGTGGCGGAGACGAGACGACCTCTGGTGGCGCTGAGCGTGGTCGTCGCGACGCTGCTCGCGCCGATCCCGGCGGCCCTCACCGTCGACCGGCACAACGCGATTCGCCTCGCCGCGCTCCCCGTTTTCTGCATCGTCCCTCGCGGTGCCGGCGCTGGACGCCCTGCTCGTCTCGCCGAGACGCTCCCCGCTCGCGGCGGTCGGCCTCCGGTCTCGTCGCCGCAACGAGTCGCCAGGTGCAGTTCGTGCAGTTTCTGCACGCGTACCGAGTGCGTGGCCCGGCACGCCTCGTCCTGTTCGACGCGGGCGTCGACCTCGCTCCTGCGTCAGGCCTTTGCTGACCGGTAAGACGATCTCACATCGACTACGACGACCGCGGCGCACAGGACGCAGTCGCACTGGCACCGGCGGTCGAGGACGGCGTGCCACAGGACCGCATCCAGCGTCCTGCCCGATCGGGGCATCCCGCCGAAGGGGAGTGTCGTCTTCGGGCTCTTCCAGGCGTGCGACTACGCTCGCACCAAGTTCGCGACGTGGCAGGAACTACAGGCTCGCGAGGGCGATCGGCCCGCGACCCCGAGTCACCGCGTGGCGGCCGTCTCCGCGAGTACTGGTCCTACGCGCGATGCGCCTGTACTGCCGCTGACTCGCGCTTCACGACCCGGAAGCGATAGAGCTCTTCATCACGGGAGGACGCGCGCCGTGCGCTCGAGGATTGTCTGGCGGGACGAGCCCCAGTGGAGCGGTCGCCTCGAGGTCACCGGAGGTCGAGCCTCGACCACGAACACACCTCGCTCAATTAGCTGCCTCGAGTCTTGCCGCCCCGAGTGAGCCTAGACCCGACTACAGCGCCCAGGCTAACCCGTTAGCCGAGTCAACCTCCTCGCCCGGCGGCTTCGGGTATCTCCCAGCCTCGTCGTCGATCGCCTGCTTGATGTCGTCAAGACTGCCGCTTTGAGGCGGACATCCGGCTGAGGCTGGCTCATCGCAGCCCGAAGATGGGCGAACCTCCCCTTCGATGGGTCCAAGCCCTCTCCACCACCTCTCACGATCAGGTCCGACGCGGCGGCCACTGGAGAAGGCCGCGAAGTGGCCCCGGGATAGGTCCCGGGCGTCACGGTCATGCTGCGACCGTACTGCGTCGCTGCTTCGGTTTCAAGATTCGGCGCGGCTCGCCGGCCTCTTAACGAACACGTCGCTCAACCAGCTACTCCGACACGGATGCGAGCCTCGTCCTTCACGATCCGCATGCGCCGAGCGCGAGTCCGGGGTGTGGTCGGGCAGGCAGAAGTGAGATCGCGCCACCGGGTGACGATGGTCGAGGTCGGCGCGGCTCTCGAACGAGTGCGTGCGGGGGGGCGGCTCGTCCAGGTAGAAATCGCCGCAGCGCTGTATCGGCCAGAGACGCGAGCCAGGGCCGACCGAATTTGGGTCAAGACGTTCGGCCGTGCCCGCTCCACGCTCATCCGCGGCGATTGTATGGCTGGCGACCCGGCCTCTTTGTGGATACGAAAGGACCAGGTCTTGCCTTCGGCAAATCCTTGGGAGCCAGGCGCGCAAGAGAAGACGCCCGGTGAGCCGCAGCGGGCCCCTCTCCCCAAGGCGGACCCCTCTGGCGCCAGGCCCCTCGAGTAGATCGACATTTTCCGAACTCGGGTAAACCTGACTAGGCCGCCGCAAAACGGGGCGGGCGGGGAGAGTTCTCTGACGACTCTCCCTCCGTCGTCCTCTGCCAACAGTCGCAACGCGGCGACTGGGAGAGCAATCGCTCACGCTGCATAGGGCCGCAGGCCCACCCCACAGTGAATATTACGCCTGGACCCGATCAGCAAGGGATAGAGAGGGGCGGCTCCTCCTCCCCGTGTGTGTCCGCAGTTCATGCGCACCCGGAACCCCCTGGGGGCCGCCCTCACTGAGGAGACAGGCGAGATGGCGAAAACTTGTGGCGCGTTCCCCAACTAGGAAAACGCGCCGCACGAGTCTTCGCCACTTCCATTCCGGTACCTCGTCTGCCGAACGAGCCCCTCGCCAGGGGCAATGCTCCGAATGACCGTGTGGTTGGCCCTGTCGCATCGAGCCTCGCCACGCCCTCGCTCCAGCATCGGCGAGGGGGACGGTTGATTTATCCCCCGTCTGGGGGTTGCCAAGAGAGCGGAGGACAGCCTGTGGCAGCCCTGCCATCCCTGCGGAGCATCTTCGTTCCCATCACCCGTGGAAGTAACAGGACGACAGCCGGCAGAACACGACGCGCCGAGCAGCCCCGCGACCAGCCAGTGCAGCACTGCGGTGCTGCGTGTGCGGGCGTCCTGTCCTAGACCGACCCGCCGGCCCTCGGTATCTGCCCGCGCCTTCGCGCCACCTTCCGGGGACGAGAACGACGAGCGGTGCTTCTCCTCTCCATCATCGGTCGCAGCGAAAGACAGGCTCACCGATCCCTTTCGGCGACCGCCCATCGACGACCATGGCGGCCACCGCCAGAAACAGCGGATCGATGACCAGCTCATCTCCGCCTCCCCTACGTTCGTTACGAGAAATCGTGCCACTTCCCACCATCAACCACACAAGGCGGGGCGAGCCGGTTTCCTACAATCGCCATCCCTTGATGTGGCCCAGGGCGCGGCATCTTACGGCTTGCACGCGCGATCGGACGCACCCACGGGAGAGCCTGGGCACGACCGAAAGTCCCGGGCCGAGCGCGGCGCTCACCCGAGCCGAAAGCCTGCCATGACCCCTTCGGGCAATTCCGCTCCGCTCGCCCAATGGCCTGCGCGTTGGTGCCGCCGGTAGCGCCAGGCAACGTCTACCGACGGCAATTAGAGCATCTTCGCGAGGCCGCACGAAAACCGACTGGCCGTACGTTCAGCGTCGACCAGCCTTTTGAGAGCAGTACCCCGCGAGTCAGTCGTTCTTGCCCTCGGTCCTCCGATTGAGCCGAGGCACATCTAGAGCATCAGGGGAGATGACAGGAATGATCTCGCCGGCCTATTCGCTTCCGGCTGGCCATCGAACCCGCCAGTACTCGTGACGATGCACCTTCCGATCGCCCTGATCGCAACGCTAGCCGGGGCGGATGGCAGCTCGACATTGTTCGAGATCCCCAGCAGTCGCGCCGCTTGAGATAGATGACGCGTAACGCACTTTGCCAATCAGGTGGTGCGCTGATAGCGCTGGTAAATGATCCCAACAGCTGCCGCAGCGTCGACACCGCTAATGCTTGATCGACTTGCCGGGCGACGGTATCTTCCGCGGACTGTTCTTCGGCAGCAGCGCCACCCGGGGATCGTGGGTCTGCATCGATCGGGATGCTGCGCTCATCGGATGCGGCTGCGCCTTCGTCCGTGCTATCTCGGCGGCGCGAGCCTCGCGCTGAGCGGCTGCACCGCCGCCTCCGCGTCACGCTGCCGCTGACGAGGCGCAGCTGGGACGGGAAACGAGCGCGTAATCTCCACGCTCCACCGTCGGATCTTCCGTCGGCGTGTCGAACAGTGAGGCAAAGGGACTGGCGCCGCAACGAATGGACACCCGCCGTGGGCCGCCGGCCTACAACCGCGACCCGTCCCCTACGCCATGCGCCAACACTCGCATACGCAGCGTTCTCCGATCGCCGCCGAGGTCGCGCTATTCACGCTCGCTCGAAGAATGGGCACCCGCGCGTCAGGCAGATCGACAAGACCTACGGCCACCTGCTCCCCGACGCGTGTCTGAGCACTGACGCGCAGCAATAGGCTCTTCTTCTTTGCTCCCATCCCGCTGCCCTTCCTTCGTTTGGACAATCTATTGGACACTGAAAGTGGCCGATGCAGCGATATCGCCCTAGTTCGACAGAAAAGCCCCTCCCGTACCAGGGGCTTTTCGCGCATCGAGCGCCGAGATTTGAACTCGGGACATCAGCGTCCCACAGACTGGCCGCGCCGGCCAGGTCTGCGCCACGCTGCCCTGTGGCCGGGATCGGCATCGGCTACGCGCTCGTAAACGCCGGTAGAGCTTGTCCGATCCAGATCCGGCATGCGCTCGAGCCGGTCGGTGATCACACGCAGACGGTACTCGCGGAAGTGCTCGGCCTCGACGCCGAGTGCGTCGCGCGAGCGTCTTGATCACGTCGTCCGACGGAACCGGGCGGTTGCCGTGCACCGAGGTGATTCAGATAGCCCGCCGAGAGTCTCGTCTTCTCGGCGAGCGAGCGGTACGTGAGGCCGGCTTCCGCCATCAGCCGCTCGATGGTCGGGCCGAACGCGTCGTCGCTGAAGCGTCGCTTCCGTGCCATCAGCCGAGCATCTCGCGCACTGTCGAGACGAGCTCACCCAGGCTCACCGCCTTGTCTTCCCCCTTCGCGCGCTCGCGAACGTCCACCGTACCGTCTTCGGCGACCTTTCGCCCGACCGTCACGCGCACCGGGCAGCCGATCAGATCCGCGTCCGCGAACTTCTCCCCGGCTCGCGCGTCGCGGTCGTCGACGGAGCACTGTCGAAGCCCGTCCGCGGAGAGCGCGTCCGCCACCGACTGCGCGTGCTCCTCCATGCCCGGGATGACGACGACGTGGACGTCAGTACCAGGCGCGACGGACGCGGGCCACACGGATGCCCTTCGTCGTCGTGGTGCTGCTCGACGATCGCCGCCATCGTGCGCGCTGGCCCGATGCCGTAGCTGCCCATGACGAGCGGCTTCTCCTCTCCGTCCTCGTCCAGGAACGTCGCGCCAAACCGCACCGAGTAGAACGTGCCGAGCTTGAAGATGTGGCCGAGCTCGATCGCCGGCTCCTCCAGGAGCTTGCCGCCGCACTAGCGGGCACGTGTCGCCGCTGCGTTCGCCTGCCGGATGTCCGCGAACTCCGGCTTGTAGTCCCGGCCCGCCTGAACGCCGCGCAGGTGCCACCCGTCGCGATTCGCACCTGCGACGAACTGGCCCTCGCGCAGGCGCCTCGTCGGCGACGACGTCGATGGTCACACCGACGGGACCGAGCGAGCCGCCGCCGGCGCCGAAGACCGCCCTGATCTCGTCCTCCGTCATCGGCCGGTAGCGCCTCGCCCAGCACGCGTCACGAGCTTCTCCTCGCTCAGCCGGTCGTCTCCGCGGATGAGCGCGAGCACCGGCCGCTCGCCGACCATGACCGGCATCGCCTTCGACGTCGCGGCTGGGTCGATGCCGAGGAAGCTCGGCCAGCGCCTCGATCGTCGCCACGCCCGGCGTCTCGACCTCCTCCGGTCGCGTCCAGCGGATCGGGGAACTCGGGCGCACGCGGAATGCCGCGCGCGGCGTCGTAGTCGGCGTAGTAGTCGCCGTTCTCGCAGCGGACGAGGATGTTCTCGCCGGACTCGGCCGGCGCCATGAAGCCCGAGCGACTCCCGGCCGCCCATGATCCCGCGACTCGGCCTCGACGTAGTACGCCTCGAGACCGCAGCGCTCCCAGATGCGCTCGTACGCGCCCCGGTGCGCCTCGAAGCTCTGGTCGAGCCCGGCCTCGTCGCGGTCGAACGAGTACGAGTCCTTCATGATGAACTCGCGCACGCGCAGCAGCCCGCCGCGCGGCCGCGGCTCGTCGCGCTCCTTGGTCGAGAAGTGGTACCAGAGCTGCGGGAGCTGCTTGTACGACTGCAGCTCGCGCGCGTGGAACGTCATCGTCTCCTCGTGCGAGAACGGGAGCACGTAGTCGCGCCCGGCCCGGTCCTCGAGCTTGAAGACGATCGGGATCCCGATGCGGCCGCTCGTCTCCCACAGCTCCGCCGGCGTCAGCACCGGCTCGAGCATCTCCTGCCCGCCGATCGCGTCGATCTCCTCGCGGATGATCTGGCACGACCTTCTGGTGCACGCGCCAGCCGAGCGGCAGGAACGTCCACAGGCCCGCGCCGACCTGGCGGATGAAGCCGCCGCGCACGAGCAGCTTGTGGCTGGCCGCCTCGGCGTCGGCCGGCGGCGTCGCGCAGAGCGTCGGAAGAAACAGCTGTGAGGCCCGGGCAATCATCGTTGTCCGGGCAGACTATTCGCCGAGCGGAATCAGCGACGCTTCGGCCATCGCGAAGCGCGGCCGGCTTCGCCATCTTCAGACGCTTCGGCCGTTGCATCCCGTCCGCGATCCACTTGTCGATCTCGTGGAACAGCTCGTCGATGAGGATGTCGGACGGCACCTTCTTCAGCACGCGGCCGTGCGCGTAGATGAAGCCGACGTCGCGGCCGCCGGCGATGCCGAAGTCGGCGTCGCCCGCCTCCCCGGGCCGTTCACCGCGCAGCCGAGCACGGCGACCTCGAAGTGCCTGCGGATATCGTGCGAGCCGCTCCTCGACCTTCTCCGCGAGCGTCTGCACGCCGACGTTGTCGCGACCGCACGACGGGCAGGCGATCATGATCGGCCCGCGCTCGCGCAGGCCCGAGCGCCTTGAGGATCTCGAACGCCGACCTCGCACCTCCTCGACCGGGTCGGCCGTCAGCGAGACGCGCATCGTGTCGCCGATCCCGTCGACGAGCAGCGCGCCCGATGCCGACGGCGCTCTTGATCGAGCCCGCGAACGGCGTGCCCGCCTCGGTGACGCCGAGATGCAGCGGGTACGGCACCTTCGCGGCGAGCATGCCGGTACGCGCGAATCATCGTCGGCACGTGGCTCGACTTCACCGAGATCTTGAAGTCCCGGTAGTCGAGGCGCTCGAGCAGCCGCACCTCCTCGAGCGCCGCCTCGACGAGCGCCTCGGCCTGGTCGCGCCTGCGCGAGCTCCGTCGAGGTGCTTCGGCAGCGAGCCCGAGTTCGCGCCGATGCGCATCGGGATCGCCTGCGCTCTGCGCGGCGCGCACGACCTGCGCGACCTTGTCCGAGCCGCCGATGTTGCCCGGGTTGATGCGGACGGCCGCGACGCCGGCGTCGATCGCCTTCGAGCGCGAGGCTCGCGTTGAAGTGGATGTCGGCGATCACCGGGATCGGCGAGAAGCCGGACGATCTGTCGGAGCGCCTCGGCGTCCTCCGTTCTTCGGGACCGCGCACGCGGACGATCTCGCAGCCGGCGCGACGCGAGCGCGGCGATCTGCGCCGTCGTCGCCTCGACGTCGTGCGTCTTCGTCAGCGTCATCGACTGCACGACGACGGGGCGCCGCCGCCGATCTGCACTCCGCCGACGCGTGATCTGGCGCTCGGAAGCCATCTCGACGCCAGTGTATCGCCGCCGTTACCGGCTCGTGGCTCTGCGCCTAGCGCCGGGGCTACCCGCCGCCGAGAGCGGTTGATGTCGTTCGAGAGGCCGATGAACATCAGCACCGAGGAAGAGCGCGATCCCGACTGCCGAGACGCGCTCGTAGACCTCGCGTCCCACGGCCCGGCCGCGTAAGCCCTCGATGATCGAGAACAGGATGTGGCCGCCGTCGAGCGGAAGCAGCGGCAGCAGGTTCAGGAATCGCGAGCGAGAGGCTGATCAGGCCCGAGGATCTGCAGAAAGAGCGTGAAGCGTCAGCGGACGCCGCCTGGCTCGAGGTCCGTCGACGATCCCGACCGGGCTCGAGACCTCCTTCCTGCCGGAGCCCGTGATCAGCGCGCGGTAAGAACGTGACCGTCGCCTTCGTCAGCCGACCAGGTGAGCTCGACGCTGTGCGTCCGAGCGCGCCCGAGCGGGCCGTACTGATCTCCTTCCAGCCCGGGCTCGAACCCGAGCGCCCAGCGGTCGCCGATCTTCTTCGTCCGCACCGGGCCGAGCGTCACCGGCTTGCCGTTGCGCAGAACGGTGACCGTGATCGGCTTGCCCTTCGACGCCCGGATGCAGCTGGAGACACCGCGTCGAAGCTCGGCGTCGGCTTGCCGTTCACCGCGACGATCGTGTCGCCCGGGCGGAGCCCGATCTGACGCGGCAGGCGTGTCCGCCTTGACGTTCTTCACCGTGCGGTCGGCGTCGCCCGGCACGCCGATGCAGATACGCAAGCGCGATGAGGAAGATCGCGACGAGGATGTTCACGCCGGGGCCGGCGAAGATGACAGCGATCGCGCTTCGACGTCCGCTTGGCGCCAGTAGGCGTCGTCGCTGAGCCCGTCCTCGCAGCCTCGGTCCACGCACGCCGCGCCGCCTTTCCCGCCGCCGGGCTGAGAGTCTGCCTCCTCGACGGCCGCTCGAGCTCCGGCAAGCGCGTCTCGCGCGGCGCCATCGAGATCGCCGGCTTCGAGCGCGCGCTTGCACGCGTGCCACCTTCGGGAAGAGGCTCGGATCCTCCGTCGAGAGCCGGGCCCAGCTGCACGTCCAGGTCGGACGCAGCCGGACGGTGCATGCCCGGGATCTTCACGTAGCCGCCGAGGGGGATCGCGCCGATCCCGTACTCGATGCCGTTGCGCTCGACCTTGACGAGCGCCGGCGGAAACCGAGGTAGAACCGCCGCGGCGCTCATGCCAACGCGCCGCGCGCGACGAAGAAGTGGCCGGCCTCGTGCAAGAGGATCAGAGCACCGCCAGGCCGAAGATCGAGACGAGGACGTTCATGCGACCTTCAGTGCCTCTTCGGCGCGACCGGCGCGCCGCCTCGTCCGCGGCGACAAGCTCGTCGAGATCGCGTGCGCGGCGCGCCGTCGGCTTCGGCGAGCGCGTCCGCGACGACGTCGGCGATCGCCGAGGAACGGCAGCCGTCCGTCGAGGAACGCCGCCACCGCGACCTCGTTCGCCGCGTTGAACACCGCACGGATACGTGCCGCCCTGCTCTCCCGCGCTCGCGCGCGTGCGCGAGCAGCGGGAAGGTCTCGAGATCGGGCGGCTCGAACTCGAGCGTCAAGCCCGCCGTGACGTCGAGCGGCGGGAGCGGCGTGGCGCTGCGCGTCCGGGATACGTGAGCGCGTACGAGATCGGCACGCGCATGTCCGGATACCCGAGGTGCGCGAGCGTCGCGCCGTCGCGAAACCGAACCAGCGCATGCACGATCGACGTCGGATGCACGACGACGCTCGATCTGCGTCGTACGGCAGGTCGAAGAGGAAGTGCGCCTCGATCAGCTCGAGGCCCTTGTTCGCGAGCGTCGCAGAGTCGATCGTGATCTTCGGGCCCATGTTCCACGTCGGATGCGCAAGCGCCTCGCCCGGTGTGACGTCCTGCCAGCTCGTCGCGCGCGCGCTCCGCGGAACGGCCCGCCGGAGGCCGTGAGCACGAGCGAGTGGACCTGGTCGGCCGACCGGCCTTCGAGGCACTGGAACGCCGCCGAGTGCTCGCTGTCGACCGGAATGAGACGCCCTCCCCGCCGCTGTTGCGCGCGTCGAGAGCGAGCTCGCCGGCCGCGACGAGGCTCTCCTTGTTCGCGAGCGCGAGATCGACGCCGCGCTCGAGCGCCCACAGCGTCGCCGGCAGGCCGGCGAAGCCGACCACCGCGTTCAGGACGAGGTCCGGCTGCGGCTCGCTCGAGCAGCTCGGTCGAGGTCGCCGCCGACCTGCGTCAGGGGCGCGAGCCCGTCGATCGGCTGCGAGCCCGGAGGCAGGCGGCGCAGAGCTCGAGCTCGGGATGGCCGTCGATGATCTCGAGCGCCTGACGCCCGATCGAGCCTGGTGGCGCCCAGGAGCGCGATCCTCTTCACCCTGGAAGTGTAGGTTCGCCGCGATGATCCGCCCCGGAACAGCCGGAGGATGCGGACGGCGCCGCCCGTGTACATGTGGAGACGTGGCAGGCGGCCTACGCGCACGCCCCTTCCCGCTGACCAGCTGGCGGCGCTGACCGTCGACGCAGCGCGTCCCGGCTGGCGCCGCTGGCCGCCGACGTTCGTGGCCGAGGAAGCAGGCGGATCGTCGGTCGTCAGCGTCGGGGCCAGCCGCGATCGAGGACGCCGATGCCGAGCTGTTCTCGCTCTACGTGCATCCCGACAGCTGGGGCACCGGCATCAGGACGCGCGCTGATCGAGGCGGGCGAGCGAGCGCCTGCGTGGAGCTCGACACACGATCGGCGATCCCTCTGGGTCCTGGATGACAACCCACGTGCGCGGCGCTTCACGAGCTCGCCGGCTGGGTCGGCGGACGGGACTGCGCGTGAGATCGAGCTCTCGGCTTCCGCTTCCCGAAGTCCGCTACACCAAGACGCTCTAGGCGGCGCTGAAGGCGCGCAACAGCGTAGTACGAGGCGACGGCCGCGAAGAGAAGCGAGTCGATCCGATCGAGGACGCCGCCGTGCGCCGCGAGCAGGCGGCCGCTGTCCTTCACCTGCATGTCGCGCTTCAGCGCGGACTCGAAGAGGTCGCCGAGTGGCGCGGCGACCGCGATCACGGCGCCGAGCAGGATCGACTCGCGGAATCGAGAGGTAGTCCTGCTTCGTAGAGCGCGACGAAGGCGACGAAGATCGTCGCGGCCGTCCCGGAAGAGGAAGCCCTCCCAGGTCTCTTCCCGGCGACAGCGCCGGCGCAAGCTTGATGCCGGCCGATCAGCCGGCCCGCGAAGAAGGCGCCGATGTCACCGGCCCAGACGGCGAGCAGCACGGTGAACGTCGCGAGCTCGCCGTTGTCGCGGAATCTCGCGCAGCAGCAACAGGTGCGCGAGACAGAGCCCGATCCAGCCCGCGCCGAGCACCGTCGACGGCGATCGCAACGGTGGCCGACTGGCGCGTCGTCGCGATCCAGTGGCAGCAGAAACGCGAGCACGCATCGTGCTGAGGAAGCCGGCCGACCGTCCACTCCAGGCCGCCGAGGTGGGCGCCGAGCAGCGACAGGAGCGGCACCCGCATACGCCGCGAGGATCACCGGCCGCAGCGTGCGGATCATCAGCGCGTACTCGTGCAGCGCCAGCACCGCCGCGACTGCCGCGAGCGCGAAGAGCCACCAGCCGCCGCGCCCAGACGATGCAGCGAGCACGACCGGCAGGCCGACGAGCGCGACCAGCGACGCGCGAAACGAGGGGGCCCACTACCGGCCGCCGAAGCGGCGCCTGCGGCTGGCGTAGTCGTCGAGCGCGGCGCGGAGCTGGTCCTCGCCGAAGTCGGGCCAGAGCGTGTCGACGAAGACGAGCTCGGCGTAGGCGAGCTGCCACAGGAGGAAGTTCGAGATCCTCAGCTCGCCGGAGGTACGGATCAGCAGATCGGGGTCGGGCATCTCCGGGCGCCGTTGAGATACGAGCGCGAACGTCTCCTCGTCGACCTCGACGCCCGCCCGCGACTGCACGGTTCGCGCGCATCGACGATCTCCGCGCGCCCGCCGTAGTCGAAGGCGATCCAGAGATCGAGGCGGTCGTTGCCGTTCGGTCTCGCGCCTCGAGCGCGGCCATGCGCTCCTGCAACGCGGCGGGCGCACGGTCGCGCCGGCCGATGAAGCGCGTGCGCACGCCCTGGCGCACGAGGTCGGGAAGCTCGCGCTCGATCGTCTCCGTGAAGATCTCCATCAGGAGCTCGACCTCGTCGGGCGGACGCGTTCCAGTTCTCGGTCGAGAACGCGTAGACCGTCAAGCGAGTCGACGCCGAGGTCGATCGCCGCCTCGACCGTGCGCCGCAACGCCTTCGTGCCGGCACGGTGGCCCGCGGCGATCGGCAGCCCGCGCTTGCGCGCCCAGCGGGCGTTGCCGTCCATGATGATCGCCGACGGCGTGCGCGACGTCCGGCAGGTCCGGCTCGGGTGCGGGCCGGACGTGCCGCAGCGTCCTGATCTTCGTGAGGAGGCTCATGGTTTCTTCTTCACCGAGCGAAGCGAAGTCGCTCGCAGACCCGCGAAAAGTGCGCAGCACTTTCCGCGGTTAAACCTCCATGATCTCGGCTTCTTTGTGCTTCAGCAGCTCGTCGATCGTCTTCGTGTGCTCGTCGGTCAGCTTCTGACGCGGTCCTCCGCGCGGCGCTCGTCGTCGCTGCCGACATCGCCCTTCGTCAGGCTCCTTCGAGGTGCTGCACGGCGTCGCGGCGCACGTTTCGCACCGCGACCCGTCCCTCCTCCGCGATCTTCCGCACGACCTTGACGAGCTCCTTGCGCCGCTCCTCGGTCGGCTGCGGCATCGGCAGCCGGATGAGCTTGCCGTCGTTCGACGGCGTCGAGCCCGAGGTCGGACTCCAGGATCGCCTTCTCGATCGCCTTGATCGAGCGTCGGGTCGAACGGCTGGATCGTCAGCATGCCGCGGCTCGGGGACGTTGATCGTCGCGAGCTGCTTGAGCGGCGTCTGCTGTGCCGTAGTAGTCGATCTGCACGCGGTCGAGCAGCGCCGCGGACGCGCGGCCCGTGCGCGACCGTGTTGAACTCGGTGCTTCGTGTGCTCGACGCTCGCGTCCATGCGCTTCTGGGCGTCCTGGATCAGCTCGTCGACCGTAGCCATCAGCGCTCCTCCTTCGCCGGCGTCGAGATGATCGTGCCGATCCGCTCGCCGTCGACGACGCGGCGGATGTTGCCCGTCGTGCGAGCTGGAAGACGTAGATCGGCAGATTGTTGTCCATGCAGAGCGACAGCGCGGTCGTGTCCATCACCTTGAGGCCCGCGCTCGATCGCCTCGCGGTGCGTGAGCTCCGGGAGGAACTCGGCGTCCGGGTCGAGCGCGGATCGTCGTCGTAGACGCCCGTCGACGCCGTGCTTCGCCATCAGGATCGCGTCGGCGTTGATCTCGAGCGCCCGCAGCGCCGCGGCCGTGTCGGTCGTGAAGAACGGGTTGCCCGTGCCGGCCGGCGAAGATGACGACGCGGCCCTTCTCGAGGTGGCGGATCGCGCGGCGCCGGATGTACGGCTCGGCGACCTCCTTCAGCTCGAGCGCCGAGAGCACGCGCGTGTGCGCGCCGCGGTCCTCGAGCGCGTCCTGGAGCGCGAGCGCGTTGAGCACCGTCGCGAGCATGCCCGCGTAGTCGGCCGTCGCGCGGTCCATGCCCTCGGCCGCCGCGGCCATGCCGCGGTAGATGTTGCCCGCGCACCGACGACGATCGCCGATCTCGACCCCGAGGCGCTGGACGTCGACGATCTCCTCGCGCGATCGCGTCGATGCGTCGCGCGGTCCATGCCGTACTCGCGGTCGCCCATCAGCGACTCGCCGGAGAGCTTCGAGCAGGATGCGGCGGAACATCGACCGCGCCTCGCGGTCGCGGCCAGCGTCTCTTCCGGCTGGACGGTCACGCTCAGCCGCTCAGCTCGAAGCGCTCGAACTCCGAGCACCTCGGCGCCCTCCTCGCCGAGCGCGCGTCGCCGACCTTCTTCGAGGAATCGTGGATCCACTCCTGGTCGACGAGCACGCTCGCGCCGAAGAAGCGCTTGTTCAGCATCCCCTCGACGATCTTGTCGCTGCGCCTGCTCCGGCTTCGACTGCACCTCGTCCGAGCTCGCGTAGATCTCGCGCTCCTGCGCGATCGTCTCGTCCGGGACGTCGTCGCGCCCGATCCAGTTCGGCGTCGATAGCCGCGATGTGCATCGCGATCTTGCGGCGCGAGGTCGTCCGAGCCGCCGCGCACCTGCAGCGAGCACGCCGATCTTGTTGCGCGGCGGGTGCGCGTACGCCGCAATCATCCCGCCGTCGACCGCCTCGAAGCGGGCCGCGCCGGCGACGACGATGTTCTCGCCGAGCTTGCCGGCGAGCAGCGACGCGCTCCTCGTCGAGCGCCGCCTCTGCGCCAGGGCCGTCGGCCTCGACGGCCTCGAGCACCTTCTCGGCGAAGTCGAGGAACTCGTCGTTGTTCGAGACCGGCTCGGTCTCGCAACCGACCGCGACCATCGTGCCCGCGCTTGTGCGTCCTCGGCGAGCCGGTAGCCGACCTTGCCCTCGGTCGTCTCGCGGTCGGAGCGCTTCGCGGCGCCCGCCATGCCCTTCTCGCGCAGGAGGCGCATCGCGGCCTCGCATGTCGCCGTTCGTCTCCTGCAGCGCGCGCTTGCAGTCCATCATCGGCGCGCCGGTCTGGTCGCGGAGCTCCTTGACGAGTGCTGCGGAGATCTCAGCCATTCGGCGCGGCACCTCCTCGGCAGTCGGCTCCTCCTGCGGCGCGACCTCGCTGCCTCGGGCGGCCGTGTCGGGACCTTCGGACGCCTCCGAGTCGGCCGGCGCCTCGGCGCCGTCCCGTTGGTCGCGGCGCCGGCGCGAAGTCGGCGGGAGTCGCCTTCTGCTGTCCCGCGGCGATGCCGTCGGCGATCGCGCGAACGATCAGGTCGCAGGAGCGAATCGCGTCGTCGTTGCCGGGGATGACGTAGTCGGCCTCGTCCGGATCGCAGTTCGTGTCGACGAGCGCGATGACCGGCAGGCTCGAGCCGCTGCGCCTCGCGCACCGCGAGCTGTTCCTTGCGCAGGTCGACGATGAAGACGGCGTCCGGCTGGCGCTTCATGTCGGCGACACCGCCGAGGTTCTCCTCGAGCTTCTCGAGCTCGCCGAGCATCGAGATGCGCTCCTTCGCCGGCAGCAGGTCGAGCTGGCCTTCCTCCTTCAGCCGGCGCAGCTCGTGCAGCCGGTCGATGCGGTCGGAGATCGTGCGCCAGTTCGTCAGGCAGCCCGCCGAGCCAGCGATGGTTGACGTACGGCATGTTGACGCGCTTCGCCTGCTCCTCCACGGCGCCCTGGCTCTGCTTCTTCGTGCCGACGAAGAGGATCGAGCCGCCGCGCTCGGCGATGTTGCGGGCGAAATTCGTGTGCTTCCTCCAGCAGCTGCGAGCGTCTTCTGCAGGTCGATGATGTAGATGCCGCCGCGCTCGGTGAAGATGAAGCGGCGCATCTTTGGATTCCAGCGTCGCGTCTGGTGGCCGAAGTGAACTCCAGCCTCCAGCAGCTCGCGCATAGAGACGACGGACATCGGGATCAGGTCCCCTTTCTGGTTGAGTTGTCGTGCTGCCGGCGGGCCTGGCTGGAACCGGCATCCGTCGAGCGCCGGCACCGCCACCCAGGCTGATCCGCCGGGTCGGGTGCGAAAAACCGCTGCATTCTAGCGGCTGAAGGGTTGATGTGAGATTCGGCCGACGTCGGGGGGCGCTGCGTGCAGGGCGCCGGCCGCGGGCGAACGTGCTGATCCGCGCGTGTCTGGAGGTCATCCGGCCCGGCGGAATTTCACATCGGGCCTCTAGCTAGCTCTCGAGCCTGGCGCGCTCCAAGAGCGGCGGTCAGATCGGGAGGGAGCGGCGACTCGACATCCACCCGTTCGTCCCGTGAAGGGGTGCGGGAAGGCGAGCCGGCCGGCATGGAGGAACTGGCGATCGAGCTCGAGCTCGCGGCCCGGCCGTAGACGGGATCTCCGGCCACCGGCAGGTCGATCGCCGCGAGGTGGACGCGGATCTGGTGGGTGCGTCCCGTCTCGAGCCGGACGTCGAGCAACGAGTGGCGCGGCAGGAGCTCACGCACCTCGAAAGTGCGTGACCGCCTCGCGGGGCGTGTCGGTGTCGAGCGAATGCCGCAGCGGCGTCGCGCCGGTCGCGGCCGATCGGCGCTTCGATCCGGCCGCTGCGCGACCGCGGTCGCCCGACGACGAGCGCGACGTAGTGGCGATCGAGCTCGCGGCTGCGCACGAGCTCCTGCAGCCGTCGTGTGCGCCCTCCGACCGCGCGACGACCATCAGCCCCGACGTGTCGCGGTCGAGCCGGTGGACGATGCCGGGCCGGTCGCGCATCTCCGCCGGCGACGTCGTGCTCGAGCAGCCCGTGGACGAGCGTTCCGGTCGCATGCCCGGGCGCCGGATGCACGACGAGCCCGGCCGGCTTGTCGACGACGACGAGATCGCTCGTCCTCGTAGGCGATGCGCAGATCCATCGGCTCCGGCACGAGCCCGCCGCTCTGTCACGCTCCGGCGGCTCGAACTCGAGCTCCTCCCCGCCGACGAGTCGCTGGCTCTGGCCGATCGACTGCCCGTCGACGAGCACCGCCCGTGCTTCGAGCAGGCGTTCGGCGACGCCCCGCGAGCCGACCTCCGGGAGCGACGCGAGGAAGCGGTCGAGCCGCTCGCCCGGCGGCCTCGTCAGGGACGCGTAGCTTCACGCACGCGCTGCGGCCGGTCGGCATTCCGGTCGGACGGCCACCAGCGCGAGCAAGCAGAGCCGCGACGCCGACGACGATGAACGTGTCGGCGAGGTTGAACGCCGGCCAGTAGCGGAAGTCGAGGAAGTCCGTGACGTGGCCGAGCCGGACGCGATCGATCAGGATTCGAGACGCTGCCGCCGATCACGAGCCCGAGCGCGACCGGCAGCACCGGATGACGCGAGCCCGAGCGGGCGAAGAAGTAGAGCATCCACGCGACCGCAAGCGCGGTCAGGAGGATGACGAGCGACGTCGCGCTCGCGAAGCAGGCCGAAGGCGATTCCCGAGTTCGTGACGTGGTGGATCGAGAACGGACCCGACGACGTGCACCTGGTCGTTCAGGTCGAGGCGGCTGGTCACGATCGACTTCGTCAGCTGATCCGCACCGAGCGGCGAGCGCGACCGAGCCGAGGCTGAGCCACTGCGGCCAGCTTGCGCCGAACTGGCGCTCGGCGACCGGAGATCGGTGTCAGCCCGTCGGTCGTCGAACCGACGCGGATGTCGGTCGGTCCGAGTCGTGACGCGCTCGGTCAACCGCGCTCCCGGTCGCGCTGGCAGTCGATGCACAGCGTCGCCCAGGGCAGCGCCTCGAGCCGCTCCTCGGGAATCTGCTTGCCGCAGTTCGTGCAGATGCCGTAGGTGCCTCCCTCGATGCGCGTTCAGCGCCGCTTCGATCTCGCCGAGGACGTGCTCGGAGTTCTCCTCGAGGGTGTAGTCGAGCTCGCGGTCGTACGTCTCGGTCGCCGTGTCGGCGAGGTGGTTGTCGTAGCCGACTCCTCGCCGGCGTCGTCGTAGACAGATGCCGGATGTCTCCTCGTGGAGATTCTCGAATCGCGCAGCCTGACTCGCGTGCGTTCCTCGAGCGAGCACGTCGCGGAACTGCTCGGTGTCGATCGCGGTCACCGCCGCTCCTTTCCGGCCGCCGACGAGTCAGGCGGCGCTCGATCTGCGACGGGCCGAGGCCCGTCAGTCGGACGATCTTGTCCCGTGCACCGTGTCCGAAACGAGCGTCACCGCGTCGCGCGGCAGCGCGAGCGTCTCTGCGAGCAGTCGCACGACCGCGTCGTTCGCGCGCCCGCCCTCCGCCGGCGCAGCGACGCGCACCTTCCACGCGTCACCGTGGCGACCGACGACACCGCGCGCGTGTCGCGCCGGGCGACGACGCGCAGCCGCAGCACGCGTGGAAACCGGCTTCCATGCAGGGAGTCTAGCTTCGCTCGGGCTGCTGCCGCCTCGGCGCCTTCTCGGCGGGCGGCTCTTCGTCGACGAGGGCGAGGGCTGAGCCTGAAGTAGGCGCGCATGCGCCGCACCTCGACCAGCAGCCGGTCGTGGTCCGCACGCGCGTGTCGCGCGTGATCGCCCGGGCCTCGACCGCGCCTCCTCGACGATGAGCTCCGCCTCCTCCGGGCCTGGTCCTTGAGCGTGACCGCAGCCTTCTCCGCGGAAACGAGCGTCGGTCCGCAGCAGGCCCTCGAGCTCGCGGAAGCGCACGAGATCGTCCTCGAGCTGCTCGACCTTGTCCGCGAGGTCGGCGCGCTCGCGCCAGACGTCTTCGAAGCTGGCGGCGATCTCGTCCAGCAAGCCGGTCGATCGGCCGCTCTCTGTGTAACCGCCGACGAAGCTCTTGCCGGGTTTGACGATGTCGGATCTCGACGGGAGTGAGTGTCATGCAGTCTCCCCTTTCAGTGCAGCCGGTCTGAGGATGTTGGCGAGACTCCAGGATGTAGAGGGACGCGACGCCGACGACCGGCGAGAGATCGAGCGGCCCGAAGGTCGGCAGGATCCGGCGCCAGAGCCGCAGGTACGGGTCGCACACGTCGTAGAGAAAGCGCTGGATCCGGTTCAGCCACAGCGAGTACGGCAGCCGCACCCACGAGGTGATGATGTAGGCGAGGATCAGCAGCGAGTAGACGTAGACGAAGACCTGCACGAAGCTGACGACGCTGTCGACCGCGTCGTAGAGCAAGCCGAGCATGGCAGCAGACGGCCATCCCGCTCAGTTTCGGCATCGAATGCGCCTGGTTTCCTACGCCTGGTTGAAGAAGCCGCCGCGCTCGAGCAGGCGCGCGCGTTCCTCGGCGGACACCTCGACGTTTCGCGGCGTCAGCAGGAACACCTTGTCGGCGACGCGCTGCATGCCGCCGTCGAGGGCGTAGGTGAGCCCGCTCGCGAAATCGATGAGGCGCTTCGAGAGATCCTGGTCGGAGCTCTGGAGATTGAGGATCACCGGAATCGACTCCTTGAACTTGTCGGCGATCTGCTGCGCGTCGTTGAAGCTTCGCGGCACGACCAGGTGCACGCGCACGGAGGCCGGCGACGGCACGGCGGCGACCCGGGGCCGCAGCACGGCCGTCCGGTCGTTGCGTCGGCTCGGGATCGGTCCAGTCGTCGAATTCGCGCTCGCGCCGGCGAGGGGCGAGCCGCCGCACGTTCGGGCGCTCGGCATAGCTCCGCTGGATGTCCTCGTCGGTGACGTAGGCGTCCTCGTCCCAGTCCTCCTCCTCGGCGATGCCGAAGTAGACGAGGGTCTTGTTCCACACGTCCGCAAAGCCCATCTCGCGCGAAATGTTACTCCCCGTACAGGATTGAGCCCACGCGGACGAAGGTCGCTCCCTCCTGCGCAGCGACCCTGTAGTCCTGGCTCGTCCCCATGGACAGCTCGCGCAGGCCGTGCTCCTCGGCGAGCTCACGGAGGCGCGCGGAAGTAGGGACGCGACGACTCGGGATCGCCCGTGGCGGGAGGCATCGTCATCAGCCCGCGCACGTCGGCATGAGACGAGGAACGCCGGGAGCTGCTCGGGCTCGATCCCGGACTTCGACGCCTCGCCTGCGAGGTTGACCTCGACGAGGGCCGGAACGGTGAGCCGGCGTGCCGCGGACTCCGAGTCGAGTGAGTGGACGAGCTCGCAGATGCGATTGACCACCTTCACCTTGTTCGACTGGAGGTGGCCGATGAAGTGCCAGCGGAACGCGTCGCCGTATTCGGCGTGCTTGCGCTCGAGGTCCTGCGCGCGGTTCTCACCGACGACCTCGATGCCGGCTTCCGCGAGCACACCGATGATCGGCGAGCGCAACGTACTTCGTCGCCGCAACGACCGTGACGGTCGTCGCCGACCTCCGCGCGGATGCGCTCGTAGTTCGCGCGGACGACCTCAGGCGACATAGCCGATCACTCCCTGCCGTCCGGTGATCGGGCCGTCGCGCCGGTGCGAGAAGAAACGCTTCGGATCGCACGCCGTGCACAGGTCGAGGCGCTCGATCGACTCGACGCCCGCGTCACGCAGCACTCGCTCGGCTGCAAACCAGAGGTCGAGGTTGCGTCCACGCAGCGCCTCCGCTGCCGAAGCGCGCGCGATATGCGCCGGCGATCTCGTCGCCCACTTCGTAGCAGCAGGGACCGATTCCCGGCCCGATCAGCTGCCGCGACCTTTCCCCGAGGGCGGCGACGCCCGCCTCGACGATCCCGGCGAGCAGGCCGATCCGGCCGGCGTGCAGCAGAGCAAGCGCGGGCCGCTCCCGTTTTGTCGCACGAGAGCGATCGGCAGGCAATCGGCGGAGAGCGCCAGCAGCGGCACGCCACGCTCGTCGGTCCACAGACCGTCGCCGTCGCGGCTGCGCTCGCCGGACTGCGCGCGGTTCACGAGCGCAGAGTGCGTCTGGCGGTTCATGGCGAGACGCGTCGGCATCCGCTCCGATCGCCTCGCAGAGCCGGCGGCGGTTCTCGTCGACGTCCTCGGGGTCGTCGTGCGTGCGTAGGCCGAGATTGAGGGAGTCGAACTGACCGTTGCTCACTCCGCCCCGGCGCGTCGAGAAGGCGACCGTGTACGGCTCTGGCGCATCCCAGCGGATGAGCGTGACGCTCACGTGAGCCGAGCCCCTGCGCGCGCTCGAGCAGCTCGTCGCGTGTGTTGAGGGCGCGGTCCTCGACCACCGCGTCGAGCAGCGCCTCGAGCGTTCGCCCGACCGCGGGCCTTCCTCGTAACCCAGTCGCGATCAGGTCTGCGCCGTCGACGGCGAGGTCCGTCAGGCGGTGCGGCTGCACCCGCTCCTGCTCGAGCAGGCGCGCGCAGCTTCGGCCGCGGCATCGAGCTCCTCCCTGGCGGACCTGCTTTCCGCGCAGGTCTGCCTCCTTGTGCGTGACGAGGTCGAACGCGAGCTCGTCCCCGTGCTCGCGAAGGAAGCGACGCGCGAAGAGCTCGTCGATGTTCTCGAGCGGGAACGAGTGCGCTCGTACGAGCCGCGTCACGTACGTGCGCAGTCGGGTCGGGTAGCGAAGCCTGCCGCAGCACCGCGGCTGCGAGGTTGGCACTGCGCTCCGCGTGGTCCCGTTCGCCTGCGGCTTGCCGAGATCGTGCAGGAGCGCGCCGAGGCGCACCGCGAGCGGCGCGTCCGCATCGGCTGCCGCCTGCACGACGGCGAAGATGTGCTCGTCGAGCGGCAGATGCTGGCGCTCGCTGTTCTGCTCGAAGCCGAGCGTCGGCCTCGAACTCCGGGAGCAGGGCGGTGAGGACGCCGGTGTCGCGCGCGAGCCGCAGTGCCCTGCGCGGGCTCGCGACCGAGCAGCAGCTTCGAGAGCTCTCCCATTCCGTCCGCGTGAAGACCGCCGCCGACGCGTTCGGCGGAGACGAGCTGAATGCTTCGAGCCGCGTCGCGCATCTGGCGCAGGTGTCCTCGTCCGGCTCGAGACCGAGCTGCGAGACGAGGCGGAGTCCCCGCACCAGCGCGGAGGGATCCTCGGCGAAGCTCCGCGGGCGCACCTGTCCGGAGCACGCCGTTCTTCAGATCCTCGGCGCCGTGGAACGGGTCGACGACGTCCCGGTCGCAAGCTGCTTCGCCATCGCGTTCACGGTGAAGTCGCGGCGGGCCAGGTCGTCCTCGATCGAGATGTCCGGGTCGGCGACGATCTCGAAGTCGTGGCGGCCGGACCGGTGCTGCGCTCGGCACGCGGCGGCGCGAACTCGATCCCGGCCGGCGCTGCGTCCCGGACCCGGCGTCCTTCGGATAGAGACGCGCGCCGACTCGACGCGCGCCGGCGACCTCGAGGTCCTCCACCCTGCCGTGTGGCTCGAGCGCGCGCGGAGGCCGTCGTAGTCGACGCCGGGGACGACGAAGTCCGCGTCTTTCGACTCGAGCCCGAGCTGCTCGTCCCGTACGGCGCCGCCGACGAGGTACGCGTCGAGGCCCAGGCCTCGCACGAAGTCCTCGATTGTGCGGTCCACGGCTAGGTCAGGGCGATTGCCTCGATCTCGACGAGCGCGCCCGATGGGAGCTTGGCGACCTCGACGGTCGAGCGGGCGGGCGGCTGGTCGCCCACGTGCGTTGCGTACACCTCGTTCATGCCCTGGAAGTCGTCGAGGTGCTGGAGGAAGACGGTCGTCTTGACGAGCTCGGTCCAAGCCGCTTCCGGCCGCCTCGAGGATCGCACGGAGATTTGCGAGCGCCTGTTCGGTCTGCTCCTGATCGTCTCGCCGCCGGTGATCGTCGTGACCTCCCGGCTTCAGCGACCTGGCCGGCGACGAAGACGAACCCGTTCGCCTTGATCGCCTGGGAATACGGCGCGCCCTGGAACGGCGCGGGTGCGGCCTCGGTGCGTACCACCTCTTTCATTCGTCTTTCCTCCTTCGCGGTCGGCATGCCTGTGCGAGCGCGACGCCGAGCGCCTTGAAGATCGCTTCGAGGACGTGCTGCGTGTCCTTTCCCTCGACGAGCCGCACGTGCAGCGTCGAGACCGCCGGTCTGCGCGAGCTCCTCGAGAAAGCGAGCCGCCAGATCTCCGGCGAGCCCCGCGATCCGCGCCTGCGACAGGTCGACGTTCGAGACGAGCAGCGGCCGTCCGGACGCTTCGAGCGCAACGTGTGCGAGCGCCTCGTCGGCAGGCACGACCGCCGAGCCGTGACCGCGGGCACCGTCGGCGCGCAGCGGCTCGTGCGAGCGCTTCGCCGAGCGACCGCGCGGCCGCGGTGATCTCCACCTCCGGCGAGCCCGGCTCGACCTCGAGCGCGAGGTCGAACGGACGCATAGACCGCCAGCGTCGCCAGCAGGTGATCGAGCACCGGCAACGCCGGTCGCGACGTTGGTCTCGCCGCGCCCAGCCGACGTTGACCGCGCGCTCGCGCGGCCCTGTCCGGTCGCAGCCATGGGGAGGGAGCGTACCCGGTCGGTCGGCGTCAGGCGTCGACGCGTTCGATCTGCGCACCGAGCGCGCGGAGGCGCTCGTCGATCCGTTCGTAGCCCTTGTCGATCTGGTACACGGCGCCGATCGTCGACGATCCTTCCGGCGCAGAGGCTCGCGAGCAGCATCGCCATGCCGGCACGGATGTCCGGGCTCTCCATGCGCTGCCCGCGCAGCTTCGACGGTCCCGTGACGACGGCACGGTGCGGATCGCAGAGGATGATGCGCGCGCCCATGCTCACGAGCTTGTCGGTGAAGAACAGGCGGTTCTCGAACATCTTCTCGAACATGAGGATCGTCCCGGCCGCCTGCGTCGCGACGGTGAGTGCGACCGACGTGAGGTCGGAGGGAAACGCGGGCCAGGGCCCGTCCTCGATCTTCGGGACGTGACCGCCGAGATCGTCCTGCACGACGAGCTCCTGCCGCGGCGGCACGCGCACGAAATCGTCGCCGCTGCTCGACGTGAACGCCGAACTTCTCGAAGCCGTGCAGGATCGAGACGAGGTCGGCCTGCTTGACCGCCGTCGATCGTCACGTCGCCGCCGGTAATCGCCGCGAGGCCGATGAAGCTTCCCACCTCGATGTGGTCGGGGCCGATCTCCCATTCACCACCTCGCAGCGAGTCGACGCCGGTGATGCGGAGGACGTTCGACTCGATGCCTTCGATCTGTGCGCCGAGCGAACTGGAGGAACCGGCAGAGATCCTGGACGTGCGGCTCACACGCGGCGTTGCCGATCACGGTCTCGCCCGGCGTGAGCGCGGCGGCCATCACCGCGTTCTCGGTCGCCATCACGCTCGCCTCGTCGAGGAAGATGTGGTGTGCCGCGTGAGCGAGCCGCCTCGCATCTCGTAGCGTCGGCCGACCTCGATCTGCGCGCCGATCTCCGTGAAGGCATGGATGTGCGGATCGAGCCGCCGCCGCCCGATCACGTCGCCGCCCGGAGGTGGGACGCTCACGGTCCCGAGACGCGCGAGCAGCGGGCCTGCCAGCAGGAACGAGGCGCGCATCCTGCTGCAGAGCTCCTCGTCGAGCTCGTGCTTCGTCACGTCGGCGGCGTGGACCTGAACGTCGTTCGGCCCGGTCCAGTCCACCTCGGCGCCGACGTCGTTCAGGAGCTCCAGCATCGTCTCGACGTCGGCGATCCGCGGAACGTTGTGCAGCGTGACGGGCTCGGACGTGAGCAGGCACGCAGCCAGGATGGGCAGCGCGCCGTTCTTGTTCCCGGCGGCCCGAATGCGGCCTTGAAGCGGCCGTCCGCCGTCGATGACGAAGCATTCGGCCGCGCGCCCGATGACGGCGGTCTGAGACATCGCGGTAGCCTACCCACGCCGTGGAACCGACACGCGAACGGGCCTGGGAGACGCTCACGCAGCTACACGCAGAGCGAGGCGCTGCTGCGCCACGCCCTCGCGGTCGAGGCCTCGACGGCGTGGTACGCGCAGGCACTTCGGCGAGGACGAGGAGCTCTGGCGCGTCGTCGCCCTCCTGCACGACTTCGACTACGAGATCCATCCGACGCTCGACAAGCACCCGCAGGACGGCGCGCCGATCCTGCGCGAGGAGGGCTATCCCGACGAGGTCATCGAGGCGGTGCTTTCCCACGCCGAGCATCTCGAGATGCCGCGCGACACCCAGCTGAAGAAGACGCTGTTCGCCTGCGACGAGCTGTCGGGCTTCGTGCACGCGTGCGGTCTCGTGCGTCCGACCGGGCATCGACGGCCTCGGAGCCGAAGTCCGTCAAGAAGAAGCTGAAGCAGCCGTCGTTCGCGGCCGGCGTGCACCGCGACGAGGTCTATGCAGGCGCGGAAGGCCTCGGCGTCGAGCTCGACGACCACATCCGCAACGTCGTCGAGGCGATGCAGCCGATCGCGCCGGAGCTCGGTCTGCGCACCGCCGACTCGGCTGCCTGACGTTCAGCGCGACAGAGCGTCGACCAGGCGCTCGACGTCCTCCTCGTTGTTCCACCACCCGCACGACGCGCGGAGCCACCCGGTTCCCGGCAGGTCGCGCACGACGACGCCGGCCTCGTAGAGCCGCGCCGCTCCGCGGACGCCTCGCCGGCCGGGACGAACGAGACCAGCGTCGCGGTTCCGTCACCCACCACGTCGTAGCGCTCGCGCAGCGCTGCGCGACAGAGCTCCGGCGATCTCGGCCGCGCGGTCGTGGCGCCAGTCCGGCGCGCCTGTCGAGCGCTGCCTGAAGCCCCGCGAGCGACGGCGTCGCGAGCCAGCCGGAGTCGAAGCGCCCAGCACCCTCCGCCGGGACGAACGTCCCGTCGGGTCTCGATCGACTTCTGCGGCGAAGTAGCTCGGGATCGCAACGTCGAGGCCCTCGGGGTCGCGCGACGTACAACGCCCCGAGCGGCTCGGGGCCGCAGAGCCACTTCTGGCAGGAGACCGTGTAGTAGTCGAGATCGCCGACGTCGACCGGGATCGCGCCCACCGACTGCGCACCGTCGACGAGCAAGGCAGCCCGCTCTCGCGCTTCAGCTCGTGCACCGGCATCACCTGCCCGGTCGTCCAGAGGACGTGCGAGAGCGCGATCAGCTTCGTGCGCGGTGTGACGGAGGACATGATCGTCTCGAGTGCATCCGCGGTCGGCCGTCCTGCGACCTCGGCGACCCGCACGTCCGCGCCCGAGACATGGAGCGGCAGGAGCAGGCCCGGATGCTCGGAGTCGGTGGTGACGACCTCGTCCTCCGGCACCGAGGCTCGAGTCCCGACGCAACGATGTTGCACGCGTCGGTCGTCGAGCTCGGTGAGCGCGATGCGGTCCGGCGTCGCGCCGACCAGGCGTGGCCAGCTGCTCGCGGATCGTGGCGCGCAGTGCGAGCACGCTCGAACCACGCCTTTCCGCCTCGCCCCTGGCTCTGGTCGAAGCGCAGAGCGCTCCTCCATCGCAGCGAGGGTGGGACGCAGACGGGCCGAGCGTGCCCGCGTTCAAATACGCGAAGCGCTCGAGCACCGGGAACTGCGGCGCGGGCCTCCTCGAAGGTCATGCGACCTCCCGCTTCTGACCGGCGCGTGATCCGGAGAGCACCTTGCCGCGTCGAGCAGGCGTCGTTCTTCGGCCAGACGCTCGGCGCGCCCGCTTCGAGCCCGCGAACGAGAATATGATCGATCCCAGTCGGAGTCGGGCCGTCGAACCCCCACTCCGGCGCGGTCAGATCCACCAGCATCCGGGAGTTGCGCACGCTGAGGTTGAAGTCGCCGCACAGGAGCACCGGTTCGTCCGGTCGTGCCAGCGCCGTCGACGAACACCGCTGCGCGCAGCGAGCTCGGCGTCGGGAATGCGCTTGTCGCGCGAACCGCGTCACGTGCGTGATTCGCGATCACGAGGGTCTCGTCGCCCCTGCGAACACGCACGGCCTGCAGGACACGGCGTTCCTTCCCCCAGCGCGAGCCTCGAGATGAGACCGAGCCCGAGGCGGCGGGCCTGCGCACGGCGGAAGCGAAACGGGTTCAGGATCACGTGCCGGTGACTCCACCGACCGGAGCGCCGGTCCGAGCAGGATCGCGTTCGCCTGTCCGGTGAAGGCAGAGCGCAGCAGCCCGTGGTCGAGCTCGGTGACGATCCTTCCCAGCTCGGCGCGTCGAGGGAAACGGCCCGAGCGTCGGGCGCTGCGGCGACGATGCCGACGGCGGTCATGCCCGCTCCAGTCGCTCGAGATCGCCGAGCGCCCAGACGGGCACTTCTTGCAGGCAGAGCGACCGCCGGGGCGGTCGCTGCTCGCGAGCCGCACCATCTCCCCGAGGAACGCCTTCCTGCCCGGCGGCAGCGTGTTCCCGTGGAAGAGGTTCCAGCGTCCGCGACAAGCAGGCGTTCTACTGTACTGCCGATGCGCGTCGTCATCGCCGACCCTCCGGCCTTCACGCCGGCCTACGACCATGAGCTCGCCGCGCCCTCGCGCGCGGGCGGCGGACGTCGAGCTCGTCACGTCGCGCTTCCGCTTCGGCGAGACGCCGGAGCCTGACGGCTACCGTCGGAGCGAGCTCTTCTACCCGTTGTCGTCGCGAGCTCTTCGGCGGTCGCGGCTGCGCTGCCGTTGAAGGTCGCGGAGCACGTCCCGGGCACGGCCGCCTCTCCTGCGGCGCCGGCCCGACGTGCTGCACATGCAATGGCTCGCCGCGCCCGAGCTCGACCGTGCGCTCTTCAGGCCGCGCGTCCCGGCGGTGTTCACCGCCCACGACCTCTTGCCACGGCGGACGGCGGCGAAGAGCGCGCTCTGGCGCACAGCTGCTCGCACGCTTCGGACCGCGTCATCGTCCACAGCGAACACGGTCGGCAGAGCCTCGGCGCGCTCGGCGTCGACGCGGTGGTGATCCCGCATCCTGTCTTTCCGAGCGATCCGCCACGCGACGACGACGGACGCACGCTCCTCGTGCCTCGGAACGATCCGTCCCTACAAGGGTCTCGGCGACGCGATCGCGGCGAGCGAAGCTGATCGACGGCGCCCGTCTGCTCGTCGCAGGCGACCCGATCGAGGCCGTGAACGGCTATCGCAGCGCGGCGCGGCGAGCTCGCGGAGTGGCGTCTCGGGTACCTCTCGCAGCGCGGAGCTCGAGCGCGCGCTCGGCGAGGCGACCGTCGCGCTCTTCCCGTATCGGCCGGAGCTCGACCAGAGCGGCGCGCTCCTGCAGACGCTCGGCGCCGGGGTGCCCGCCGTGGCCTACGACGTCGGCGGGCATCGCGGAGCCGATCGCGACGTTCGGCGCCGGCCGCGTCGTCCCGGCGGGCGACGTCGAGGCGCTCGCAGCTGCCGCGCGTGAGCTGCTCGACGAGCCCAGCGCACTCGAGCCGGCGCGCGCAGGAGCGCGGCGTGCTCGCGAGGCGCTGACGTGGGACGCGGCGGCCGCGCACCTCGAGCTCTACCGGGAGCTGACATGAGGCTCAGGCGCGCCGCGCTTCGCCGACCTGATCGAGCGGCAGCTCGATCTGTTCGAGCGCGAGCAACGCGGTCTCATCGAGGACTGCATCGCCGCCGAGCGTTCCTACAACCGCGCCGAGCGCGACGAGGCGGAGGAACGCTACGGCGACTACGTCGACCTCGTCGAGACGGGCACCGAGGTGCTCGCCGACCTTCGCGACAACTTCGCGTCGACCCTCGACGACGACGCGCGCGGAGGAGTACGAGGCAGGCGTTCAACCGGGCCGTCCTGCGGCGCTTCCGCCGCTTCGCGCTCGAGATCGAGGATCGCTGATGGCGCGGATCGAGGACTACGGCGCTGATCGGCGACCTGCAGACCGCAGCACTCGTCGGGCGCGACGGCTCGATCGACTGGGCGTGCTTTCCCGCGCTTCGACTCAGGCGCCTGCTTCGCCGCCGCTGCTCGGCGACTCCGACCACGGCCGCTGGATCGTCGCACCGCGCGTGGACGCCTGGGAGGCCGACGCGCCGCTACCGCCCGAGCACGCTCGTGCTCGAGACCGAGTGGGAGACGGATACCGGCGCGGTGCGGGTGCTCGGACTTCATGCCGCCGCGTGGGAAAGCGCCGGACATCGTGCGCATCGTCGAGGGCGTGCGCGGGCACGTGCCGACATGGTCTCCGAGCTCGTCGTTCGCTTCGACTACGGCGGCACGATCCCGTGGGTGCGGCGGGTCGCCGACGCCCGCATCGCGGTCGCGGGCCCGGACGCGCTCTGCTTCCGGACGCCGGTCGAGCACCGCGGCGAGAACATGCGCGACGATCGGCGAGTTCACCGTTGCGCAAGGGCGAGCGCATCCCGTTCGACGCTCACGTGGTACCCGTCGAACAGAGCGACCGCCGCCGCGCGATCGATGCCGAGCACGCGCTGAGCGGACACGATCGACTACTGGGCAGGACTGGTCGAAGCGATGCCGCTATCACGGCAAGTGGAAGGATGAGGTTCAGGCGCTCGCTGGCGGTCCTGAAGGCGCTCACGTACGCGCCGACCGGCGGCATCGTCGCCGCACCGACCACGTCGCTGCCCGAGAAAGATCGGCGGCGTGCGCAACTGGGACTACCGCTACTGCTGGCTGCGCGACGCGACGCTGACGCTGCTCGCCTTCCTGAACGCCGGTTACCTCGAGGAGGCGCGCGCCTGGCGCGTCTGGCTGCTGCGCGCAGCCGCGGGCGATCCGTCTGCCGCTGCAGATCATGTACGGCGTCGCCGGTGAGCGGCGGTTGTCCGAGCTCACGCTCGACGTGGCTGCCGGGCTACGAGGGCTCGCAGCCGGTGCGCGTCGGCAACGCGGCCGCAGAGCAGTTCCAGCTCGACGTCTACGGCGAGGTGCTCGACGCGCTTGCACCAGGCCCGCGTCAACGAGCTCGAGATGTCCAAGGAGGCGTGGTCGTTGCAGCGCCGGCTGCTCGGCTTCCTCGAGCACGCGTGGAAGGAGCCCGACGAGGGCATCTGGGAGGTGCGCGGGCCGCGGCGGCACTTCACGCACTCGAAGGTGATGGCCTGGGTCGCGTTCGACCGCGGCGTCAGGCCGTCGAGCGGTTCGGCCTCGCGGGCCCGGTCGAGCGCTGGCGCGAGATCCGCGCCGAGATCCACCGCGAGGTGCTGCGAGCAGGGCTTCGACGCCGAGCTCAACTCGTTCACGCAGTCCTACGGCTCGAAGCGGCTGGACGCGAGCCTGCTCGATGATCTCCGCTCGTCGGCTTCCTCCCGGCCGACGATCCGCGCATGGTCGGGACGGTCGCGGCGATCGAGCGTGACGCTCGTGCGCGACAGGCTCGTCTACCGGTACTGCACGACAGGAAGAGCAGCGCGTCGACGGATTTCCGCCCGGCGGAGGCGCGTTTCTTCCCGTGCACCGTTCTGGCTCGCCGACACATCTACGGCTGCAGGGCCGCCACGACGAGGCGCGAGGAGATCTTCCAGCGGCTGCTCGGATCCGCGCAACGACCTGGGCCTGCTGGCCGAGGAATGGGACCCGGAGGCACGGCGCCAGCTCGGGAACTTTCCGCAGGCGTTCAGCGCACGTGGCGCTGCGTCAACACGGCGTTCAACCTCGACCAGCAGGATGCACGCTCGCCGATGGAGCAGCGGGCACGCACTGATGACAGCGCCGGCGTGCGGCTACTGAGCCGCGTAGCGCAGACCGGTAAGTGGTGAGCGCCGTGGCAGGCTGGCGCCACTTCGGTCTCCCGCGAGACCGTCGCGCGAGCGGGCCTGAGTGATCTCAGCGAGCGGACGAGCACGTTCTGGTTGCGCTCGGATCGCGCTCGAAGCGGCCGCGCGCGAGGATGAGCGGCTCGCCGCGCGACGATCGCGCGGTGCTTGTCGTAGACCTGACTGGCGGCACGATCAGGTTGACTGCGCCGAACTCGTCCTCGATCAGCATGAAGACGACACCGTTCGCGGTCGCCGGCTGCGCGCCGCGCGACGGCCATGCCTGCGATCGCGACCTGCGTGCGGTCCGGCGCCGTTCTCGAGATCTCGTCGAGGAGATGACGCCCGGCCGGTAGGCGCGGCGCAAGAGCTCCAGCGGATGGACGCCGACCGAGAGGTTCGTCGTACGCGGTGAGTCGGCGAGCATCGCGTTCCCAGACCGGTCGGCTCCGGCAGCTCGGGCGTCGCCGCGGTGGGATCGCAGCGGAAGCGCAGAGCTGCTTCTCCTCACCGCCGAGCCGGGGACGCTGTGCGAGCGCGGGCACGAGGCCGAGCTGCCAGAGCAGCCTGCCGTCGGGCATTCGAAGCAGTCGCAGCGCGCCGGAGACGACCAGCGCTCTCGAGGCCGCGCTCCGACAGCTGCGTCCGCTGGGCGAGATCGCGCGACGCTCTGGAACGGACCGTCCTGCTCGCGCTCGGCCTGACGACCGCCTCCGCGTCTGCTCCGCCGATGCCGTTGCACGACTAGCCGACGCCGATGCGACCGCGCACCATCTTCGACCGCGCACTTGGCGGCGCTGACGTTTCACGGTCCGGCGGCACGCGTCTCGACGCCGCGCCGCTGGCCGTCGCGGACGAGCGTCGCGGGCGGGTAGAAGCCCATCGGCTGTGCGTTCAGGGAGCGCGCAGAGGAACTCGCGCCGGAGTGGTGCTGGCGCAGCCACGCTCGACTGGTACGCGAGCAGACCGAACGCTGCCGCGTGCGACTTCGGGAAGCCGAAGCCCGAGAAGCCGACGAGCTTGTCGTAGACCAGGTCGCGCGGTCTTCAGGTCGACGCCCTTCTGCAGGTGCGCCCTGCGACGAAGCGCTCGCGGTACGCCTCGAGCGCAGCGTGCGAGCGCTTCGCGGCTCATCGCGCGGCGCAGGCCCTCCGCCTCCCCACGCTGAAGCCGGCGAGCGCGATCGCCACCGTCGAGCACCTGAGCAATACGTAACTGAACGAAGTACACCGAGG
>ERZ1370068.8405-contig-7261_pt1 | contig 38579 bp, 62 predicted proteins | sample MGYA00561227_ERZ1370068 | MGnify/ENA primary metagenome ERZ1370068 (study PRJEB38410, sample SAMEA6850437) | metagenome | study: Metagenomic assessment of the ecological functions of the soil: analysis of the soil microbiota associated with the...
GCCGCATCCAGCAGCTCCCTTTGCAGACACGGCGTCGTCGCCTCAAGATATGGGTGGTCGGCGGCACGGTGCCATTGCGCCAGGGACGCCGACGGTCGAGTCAGCGCCGTCCGTCCCTGGTGTATGACTCGAACGGGCCAGCGCGTGCGCGCTACGACAAGATGCACCTGTTCGACGTGGATGCTGCGCGCAGCAGCGGAGCGCATCGCGAATCGGCGCACACCGTGCCGGGGCACGATGCGCGCGCTCGTCGATACGCCGGTTGGCAAGCTCGGGCTGGCGGTGTGTTACGATTGCGCTTTCCCGGAGCTGTTCCGCGTGCATGTCGCGCCAGGGCGCGGAGATGTTCGTGGCTGCCGTCGGTGTTCACCGTGCCTACCGGCGACGGGCGCATTGGGAGTCGCTGCTGCGCGCGCGGCCATCGAAAACCTGGCTGCGGCCGCATCGCGCCTGCGCAGTGGGGCGTAATCCGAGCGGGCGCGAGACCTTTCGGCGACTTGATGATCATCGACCACTGGGGCAAGGTGCTGGCGGCATGCCCGGGCACCGGCTGCGTGGTGGCGGGCATCTGATCCGGCCGCGCGTATGGACGCACGCACGCGTTTCCCGGCGCTCGAGCACCGGGTGATCTACAACACACTACGCTAGACGAGGATCGGAAGCAGTTCGAACGACAGCCAGGACGACAACCCTCGCTGCCATCGCCCGCGAACTCATCCTGCGGCCGGGCGGCGCTCGATGATCGCGCCTGGCTCGACGCCGCGCTCGTCGCAGGTGCATGTCGAGTTCGGTGGACTCGGCCGACCTGCTATTTCCAGCTGTCGCGCGAGGAGAGCTGGGCGCTCGAGGACGGCATCGTCAGGCGAAGGCAGCGCCAGCATCGAGCAGGGCGTCGGCGTGCGCGCCGTCGCCGGCGAGAAGACCGGCTTCGCGTATTCGGACGAGATCGTGCTGCCGGCGCTCGAGGAGGCGTCGCGCGCGCGCGCGCGCCATCGCCGTGCGCGGCGAGCGACCGCGCGCATGCAGGGCGTGGTGCCCGCGCAGGCGGCCACCAGCCTCTATCTACCCGATCGATCCGGTGCGCGAGCTTCACCTCGAGCGAGAAGGTGCGCGTGGCTCGAGCGCGTCGACCGCGAGACGCGCAAGATGGATCCGCGCGTGCAGCAGGTCATGGCGAGCGTGCGTGGCCGTGCACGAGGTGGTGCTGATCGCCAACAGCGACGGCGCACTCGCCGCCGACGTGCGCCCGCTGGTGCGCTTCAACGTCTCGGTGATCGTCGAGCAGGACGGGCGCCGCGAGCAGGGCTACGCCGGCGCCGGCGGCCGCATCACGCTGCCGGAGCTCGTGACGGCGACAAGCCGCTCGCGCTCGCGCGCGAGGCCGTGCGCCAGGCGCTGGTGAATCTCGAGGCGGTGCCGGCGCCGGCCGGCTCCATGACCGTGGTGCTCGGCGCCGGCTGGCCCGGCATCCTGCTGCACGAGGCCATCGGCCACGGGCTCGAGGGCGACTTCAACCGCAAGGGCACCTCGGCGTTCGCGGGCCGCATCGGCGAGCGCGTGGCCGTCCGAGCTGTGCACCGTGGTCGACGACGGCACGCTGCGCCGGCGGCGCGGCTCGCTCAACATCGACGACGAGGGCACGCCGACGCAGTGCACCACGCTGATCGAGGACGGCGTGCTGCGCGGTTATCATGCAGGACAAGCATGAACGCGCGCCTCATGGGCACGCAGTCCACCGGCAACGGCCGGCGCGAGTCGTTCGCGCACATGCACGCTGCCGCGCATGACCAACACCTACATGCGTCCGGGCAAGCACGCGCCGGAGGAGATCATCGCGCTCGGTGCGAGCAGGGGCATCTACGCCGTGAACTTCGGCGGCGGCCAGGTGGACATCACCTCGGGCAAGTTCGTGTTCTCGGCCAGCGAGGCCTACCTGATCGAGAACGGCAAGATCGGCGCGCCGATCAAGGGCGCGACGCTCGATCGGCAACGGGCCCGACGTGCTCACGCGCGTGTCGATGGTCGGCAACGATCTCGAAGCTCGACGACGGCGTCGGCACCTGCGGCAAGGAAGGGCAGAGCGTGCCGGTGGGCGTGGGCCAGCCGACGCTGCGCATCGACGCAGGACTTGACGGTGGGCGGAACCGGCTAGCGCCGCTGGCGCGGTCCGCGCGCATGGCGGAGTGAGTTCGATGATTCGGCAGTTGGGGCGCGCCCTGGTGTGCGCGTTCATCCTGGTCTGCATGCGGCGAACGCGGCGGCATCCGGACGGCCAGTAACGAAGAAGCTGGTGCTGGCCCTCAGCAAGATGGACGCCGCAGGAGTCAGCGCGGCACTCGACCCAGGGGGCGGATCCAAACTACCTCGACCCGGAGATCAGCACAGCGCCGCTCGTGATAGCGCTGGCGGGCAAGCAGCCGGTAATCGCGGCGATGCTGCTGCTGGAGAAAGGGCGCGGATGCGAAGGTCGAACTCGCCATGAACGAGTTGCGAATCCCGTCGCTCATTCTCGCGGTCAAGTGTGGCGACGCGGCCCTGGTCGCGAAGCTCCTGGGCGCGGCGCCGATCCGGCGGGCACCGAACAACTTCCTGGAAACACGGCGCTCACGCAAGCCGCGTACCAGGGCAGCGAAGCAATCATCAAGGTGCCGTGCTGGCGAAAGGGTCGGCCCCGACCAGCCGGACGGGCAGCACCGCACCGCGTTGCTGTGGGGGATCAAGACCGCGAATGTCTCGCTGGTCAAGCTGCTGCTGCAGCATGGCAGCCAATCCGAATCTCGCCGGTGACGGCGGCCTCACGCCATGAAGGCGGCCAGGTCCAGAGGACGACCAGGAAATCATCGCGGCGCTGCGCAAGGCGGGCGCGAAAGTAACCCTACTCCGCGAGCCAGTGTCGTGCTCGTGAGGCGCAGGGCTTTACCCGCTTGAAGGTCTGCACCAGCGTCCACCGGTCTCACGCTACGGTCCGCAGCGTGGCGATTCATTTTCGTCATCTGCGTGAAGTGCGATTCCGGATAACTTACTTCGGCGGTCCAGGGATGCAGCCAGCTGCGGCGCACGCTGAAATCGTGGCGCTGCGCCTGCGTCTGATGCGCCCAGCAGGTCCAAGTCCGCGCGTCGCGTAACTCACGTAGTCGCAGAATTCACGCTTGCCGCCCGTGAAGTCGGCGGCGGCTCGCGCGCTGTGGTCACTGATCGACGCCTGCATGTCGTCGTGTAGCGCGCGCAGATACTCGTCTCGCCGCTGGAGCGACAGATACTCGAGCTCATCGAGGAAACGAGTCACGCCACTCGCCGAGAAGACGATGGCGCTCGGATGTAGATACCGGCGAGCACGAGCCCGATTCAAATGAACAGGAAGGCTTTTTCATCGGTAATCCACGAAATTGCTGCGAATTCACATGAATCACGACTGCCTCACTGCCGACGCCACGGATTGCACTATCCACGAACGCGCGGGCGACAGGGATGTCGGCAAAGTGCGTCAGCATTTTGTAGCGAAAGGACTCGCTCCGCGCCTACACCACGAATCAGACACGAACATAATGAAGTGCGCGTTTTGCGACATTGGAAACAATGTGAATCCGGGCACATCATGCACGCCCACATGCTTCAGCACACTGCCACCGCGCGTTTCCCAGGTGACTGATCCTCAACGGAGTCATTCGAAAATGCGTAACGACACAGCTGCCAGCGGCGAATTTCGTATCAACCTGCCGCCCGACGTGCTCGCCGAAATGCGCCGTCAGACCGGCAGCCCGCGCAGCCGCCATGCAAGTGGATGGCTTCTCGTCCGGGCCTGTTCGGCCGCCTGATCAATCTCTTGACCGGCCGCCGCCGCTAAGCTTCGGTTCAGACAGAAAAGGCGCGTGAGCTTCGCAGCTCACGCGCCTTTTTCGATTGGCCGCCGTTTCAGCGCGCGCGCAGCCGCGTCGTCCCGATGATGCGTCATCGCTCTCGCATCTTCGTTGGCGGCATCCGACGTCGACGCGCGGCAGGTCGTCGTGCGTCGTCGGCGCAGGTGCTCCGGCGCGTGCTCGTCCACGTACAGCATTTCGTGCTGGCCGATGGTCGATCGACGTCGCCGTCGCGCAGCGTATGGCGGCGCACGCGCTTGCCGCGGACCAGGATGCCCGTTGGTGCTGTTGAGATCTTCGATGACCGTCATGCCCATCGCTGCCGGTGACGAGCTGGCAGTGATGCCGGCTGATGAATTTGCTGTCGATCTGCAGATCGTTGTCCGGGCGTGCGGCCGATGACCTTGCGCCCCGGCATCAGGTGCAGCTCGGCCACGGCCTTGCCCTCGGTGGACAGCACCAGCTTGGAAAGCACCGCGCGGTCGATCGCTCGCCGGTCGCGTGCGCGCCGTCGGCCGGCTCGGGCGGCGATCGGCAGTGGCGCGCGACGAGAACTCCACCCACTGCAGCTCCGTTGACCGCGGCAGGCGATGTCCGCCAGCGTCACGTAATCGCGGTCTTCGTTGAAGGCGGCCATCATGGCGGTGTCGCACAGCGTGTTGACCAGGCGCGGCACGCCGCCGGTGTAGCTGAAGATTTCCGGGATAGGTGTCTTCGGCGAAAATCTCGCGGCCATCCGCGCCGGCCACTTCCAGGCGATGCAGGACGTAGGAGCGCAGGTCCTCGCGCGACAGCGCGCCGAGGTGGAAGCGCAGGCGGATGCGCTGCGTGAGCTGCACCAGTTCCGGCGAATCGAGCTTTTCGTTGAGCTCGGGCTGGCCGGCGAGAATGATGCGCAGCACCTTCTCCTTGGTGGCCTCGATGCCGGACAGCATGCGGATCTCCTCGAGCACCTTGAGCGACGAGGTTCTGCGCCTCGTCGATGATCAGCAGCACCTTGCGGCCGGCGGCGTACTGCTCGATGAGGAAGCTGTTGAGCGTGGCGATCAGCTCGGCCTTCTTCATCTTGAAGGGCGAGAAGCCGAACTGGACCAGCACCGACTGCAGGAATTCGACCGCGTTGACCTGGGTCTGGTTGATCTGCGCGATGACCACGTCCGAATCGAGCTGGCGCAGGAAGCTCTCGATGAGCGTGGTCTTGCCCGAGCCGATCTCGCCGGTGATCACGACGAAGCCGTCGGTGAACCAGATGGTCGACTCCATGTACGCCTTGGCGCGCGCATGGGCGCGCGACAGGTACAGGAACTGCGGGTCCGGGCTCAGCCGGAACGGCAGCTCGCGCAGCTTGAAGTTCTCGATGTACATCGCAGCGGCCGATATTACGGTAAAGCTGGCTTCCGGGCAGGGAAGCCCCTGATTCGGGCTTACCGAAGTGCGAGCCAGGTCGCGCGGTCGATCCTGGATAGGAGCTTGAAAGCCCGCCGGTCACGGTTTTGGCCGAGCTTCCGCAAATCGTGACATGGCCTAGCTTGCGGCCCGGGCGCGCCGTCTTGCCGTAGTCATGCCAGTGCAGGCCGGGCTCGGCCAGCAGGGCGTCGCGCGTCGGCATTTCGCCTACGAGATTGATCATGGCCGAGTGGCCGCGCGCGGCGTCGTGCTGCCCGAGCGGCAGGCCGGCGATGGCGCGCACGTGGTTCTCGAACTGGCTGGTGTCGGCGCCCTCGATGGTCCAGTGGCCCGGAGTTGTGCACGCGCGGCGCCATTTCGTTGGCGATGAGCCGGCCGCGCTTCGACGAAGAATTCGATGGTGAGCACGCCGACGTACTGGAAATGCGTCGAGCAGCTTGCGCGCGGCGCGTTGCGCCTGGCGCGTCAGGGCGGCGTTGCCGTACGGCGCGCGCGTGAGGCGCAGGATGCCGTCGCGATGCACGTTGAGATTGAGTGGATAGAACGCGACTTCGCCGTCGGCGCCGCGCACGGCGATGACCGACACTTCGGCGTCGAAGGGCACGAGGTTTTCGTAGAGCAGCGGCTGCTTGCCGAGCGCGTCCCAGGCGCGATCGAGGTCGGCAGGCTTGCGCAGCACGAACTGGCCCTTGCCGTCGTAGCCCATGCGCCGGGTCTTGAGCACGCCGGGCAGGCCGATCGATCTCGACCGCGAGCTCGAGGCTGCGCGCGAATCGACCGCCGCGTACTTCGTGGTGGGAATGCCGAGCAGTTCGAAGGTGCGCTTTTCGCTGAGCCGGTCCTGCGCGCACGCCGAGCGCGCGCAGCGGCGGCGCGATGCGCGCCTTGCCGGGCAGGTTTTCGAGCGCCTCGACCGGAATGTTCTCCCAGTCGAAGGTGACGCACCTCGCAGCGCTGCGAGCAGCTGCCTAACAAGTTGCGATCGGTGAGCTCGCCTGCGAGCAGCGGGCCGACCTGGCCGCCCGGGGTCTGCGCGTCGCTGATCGAGGAACAGGAAGTCGAGGCCGAGTGGATAGCCGGCGAGGGCCATCATGCGCCCGAGCTGCCCGGCGCCGACGATGCCTATGGTCATCGAATTGGGGTCACTGACTTCGACGGATCGGGCTTCGGCGAGCACCTTGGCCGTCTGCTCGGCGCGGAATTTCTTGAGCGCCGCGTCGATCTCCGGACGCTTGTTGGCGAGGATGGCGGCCGCCGCGAGCCCGGCATTGGTGGCGCCCGCCACGCCGATGGCGAACGTGGCCACGGGAATTCCCGCGGGCATCTGCACGATGGACAGCAGCGAATCGAGACCGTTGAGCGCCTTCGACTGCACCGGCACGCCGAGCACCGGCAGCGTGGTCTTGGAGGCGGCCATGCCGGGTAGATGGGCCGCGCCGCCGGCGCCGGCGATGATCACTTCGATGCCGCGGCCTGCGCGCCGTGACGGCGTATTCGAACAGCAGGTCGGGCGTGCGGTGCGCGGAGACGACCTTCGTCTCGTAGGGAATGCCGAGCTTGTCGAGCGCCTCGGCCGCGGCGCGCATCGTCTCCCAGTCGGAAGTCGAGCCCATGATGATGCCAACCAGTGGTTTCATCGCGAAATACTATCAAACAAAGTGCGAATCGAACGGAACAGCTCGCGCGACGCGCCTTCCCTGCTGCCCGAATCGACGCGCTCGCTCGTGGCCTTGGTGATGCAGCGCCTGCAGCGCCTTGCGATCGGCACCGGGACGCCACTTGAGCAGGTCATCGAGCGCCTTCGGCCCTTCGGTGAGCAGCCGCGCGCGCCAGGCTTCGATGCGCTTGTGTTTTTCGGCGTCCTGCGCCGTGACGCGCGATTCCTGCGCTGAGCGCCGCTTCGATGGGCGCCGGATCGATGTCGCGCATGAGCTTGCCGATGTACTGGCGCTGGCGCGCGAGCCCGCCGCGGCTGGTGATGCGCTTCGCGAGCAGGATGGCGTCGTGCAGGGTTTCGGGCAGTTCGAGCGCCGTCAGCTCGGATTCCTTGAGCGCGATCAGCCGGGTGCCCAGATCCTGGGCGGCCGCGGCCTCACGCTTGCGCATGCTCTTGCTGGGGCCCTCGATATTCCTCGTTTTCGTCTTTGCCGTGCATCGTACAATTCTAGCCATGCAGGAAGTAGACGGTACCCGAATCCCCGAGCTCAAGAGCATCGTTTCCGAATCGCTGCAGCTGGCCCGCAAGCTGGGCGCCAGCCAGGCCGAAGCCGATGTCAGCCTGCAGAAAGGACTGACTACCACCGTCCGCCTCGGCGAAGTCGAAACCGTCGAATACCAGCGCGATCGCGGCATGGGCATCACGGTCTATTTCGGCAAGCGCAAGGGCTCGGCCAGCACCGCCGACCTGTCGCCGCGCGCCGTGGCCGAAACCGTGGAGAAAGCCTGCGACATCGCCCGCTACACCGCCGAGGACGAATGCTCGGGCCTCGCGGATCCCGACGAGCTGGCGCGCGACATCCCCGATCTCGATCTCGATCATCCCTGGGACCTGCCGCCCGAGCAGGCGGTGGAAACCGCGCGGGCGTGCGAGGCCGCGGGCCGCGTGGTCGATTCGCGCATCACCAATTCCGAAGGCGCCAGCGTCAGCAGCCATCGCGGCGTGCGCGTCTACGGCAACTCTCATGGCTTTCTCGAGGGCTTTCCGTCCACCAGTCACAGCGTGAGCTGCGTGCTGCTCGCGCAGAGCGGGTGACGACATGCAGCGCGACTACTGGTACGCCTCGGCGCGCGATGCGCGCGAACTCGAGAGTTCCGAGAGCATCGGCCGCAAGGCGGGTGAGCGCGCGGTGGCGCGGCTCGGCGCGCGCAAGATTGCGACCCAGAAGGCGCGCGTGCTGTACGCGCCCGGAAGTGGCGCGCGGACTCATCGGCCATTTTCTCGGCGCCGTGCGCGGCAGCAGCCAGTACCGCAAGAGCTCGTTCCTGCTCGGCGCGTCCGGCCAGCAGGTGTTTCCGTCGTTCGTCGAACTGCGCGAGCGGCCGCACATCCGCAAGGCGCTCGGCAGCAGCCCGTTCGATGGCGAAGGCGTGGCCACGCGCGATCGCGAGCTGGTGAGCGACGGCGTGCTGCAGGGCTACATCCTCGGCAGCTACTCGGCGCGCAAGCTCGGCCTCAAGACCACCGGCAATGCCGGCGGCACGCACAACGTGCTGGTGGAATCGAAGACCGGCGGCATGGAGATCGGCGCGCTCATGCGCGAGCTCGGCACCGGGTTGTTAGTCACCGAGCTCATGGGGCAGGGCGTGAACGGCGTGACCGGCGACTACTCGCGCGGCGCCTCGGGTTACTGGGTGGAGAACGGCGTGCAGGCGTATCCCGGTGCACGAGATCACCATCGCCGGGCAATCTCAAGGACATGTACAAGAACATCGCGGCGATCGGCAACGACGTCGACGTGCGCGGCGGCGTGCGCGTCGGCTCGATCCTGCATCAGCGAGATGACGATCGCCGGTGAATGAGGCATTCAGGCGCGCCGGCTCACCACGAACGATTCGTCGTTGAACCACAGGCCGCCGTGCCGGCGCAGCACGCCTGCGTCGCCTCCGAGATACTGCCCGTTCGCGACGACCTCGTCCGAGCCGCTCGTCCTCGATCTGGTTCACGTAGATCGCCGCATTCCAGGCGGCGAACAGCATCGACGTGCCGATGCGGTCGCCGACCTCGGCGGGCAGCGTGTGCATCTCGTAGCGGAAGATCGCTTCGCTGTCGGGCGGGTCGGCGCATGGAATATTTCGCGGCGTCCGGCGCCGAGCGCGCTGCCGAGCTCGGCCAGCAGCTCGGTGACGATCCACCTGGAACGGCGCTTCGCCCGGCCACAGCTGCGCGCACGATTTCGAGACCCGGGTCGTCGCCGCGCGACTGGATGACCAGCAACCGGCCGCCGGCGCGCGAGGCTGCCGCACCAGCGGCAGCAGCACCTTCGCCACCTTGAACTGCGCCGACATCGCGCGCGCGCCACGGCTGTGAGGCGAGGATGAAGTCGTAGTCGACCGGCGGCGACTCCGGGCTGCGGAATCACGCCATCGAGCAGGAACGCGTGATCCTCGCGAAGATCACCAGCACCGACGGCCGCACGTAGACGGGATTGCCGCGTGGTCTCGCTCGGCCGCGTGGCCCAGCCGTAGTCGAGCACCGACCGCAGCGCCGTCGATCTGCTGCGCGTACTCGTGCGACGAACCGCCTCTTGAGCCTGCAGCACCTGCCAGTTGAGCCGCGGAGAGTCGTCGCTGCTGCGCGGCCGCAGCGCCGGCGCGTCGGCGTAGTGCAGGTTGGTGACCACCAGCACGGTCGGTCGGATGCTCGAGAAACGGTCGGCCATCTTCTCGAGGCCCAGGCGCACGTCCTCGCGGCTGATCTCCTTAGCGACGACGAGCTGCGGCACCGTCGGGCAGATCGCGTGCGCGCTGCGCATGAGCCGCGCGAGCACCGTCGCGTCTCCCATGCCGGCGTCGAACATGCCGCAGCGCCGGTGGCGTGGGCCGGATCTCGCCGCAGCTCGTCGCGCCGCGCGATCGGCGACCTTCTGCTTCTCGTTGCAGGTGTTGACGAACGCCAGGTATTTCTGGCGGTTGTCGTAGAAGCGGAACGGCGTGCTGTGGTCGCTGGCGCGACCGTCGCGGTTCATGCGCACTCCGGCCGCTATCTCGCCTAGGCGCGCCCGCGCGACGAGGTCGCGCGGTGATGCGCGTGACGTGCTCTCCTGGTACTTGCACATGTCGAGCTCGAGCGCGCTCGGCATGCGTCTCCGGCGCCGGCGCCGGTGATCGAGCTCGCGCCGTAAGGCGTGCCGCCGGTGACCTCGCGCATCGTGGAGAGATCCTTGTAGGTGTACGGCAACCCGACGATGACCATGCCGAAGTGCAGCAGCGTGGTGTGGAACGAGGTGATGGTGGTTTCCTGCCCGCCGTGCTGGCTGGCCGTGCAGGCAGAACACGCTGCCGACCTTGCCGACCAGCGCGTGCCGGAACCACAGCGCGCCGGTGCTGATCCAGGAAGTTGCGCATCTGCGCCGCCATGTTTCCGAAGCGCGTCGGCGTGCCGAAGATGATGCCGTCGTATTGATCGAGCTCGTTCGGGATCGGCGATCGGGCGCCGGCTGATCGACCTTCAAGTGCGAGGCGCGCGCGAGCTTCTCGCGTCACGAGCTCGGGCACGCGCTTGACGACGCACCTCCGCGCCGGCGACGCGCCGCGCGCCTTCGGCCTGCGCATACGCCATCTGTTCGACGTGTCCGTAACTGCTGTAGTACAGCACGAGCATCTTCGTCATGAGTTTCCCCTCGTTGATGTCAGGCGGCGGCCGGCAGATGCCGGCGCGCGAATTCGCATAATGAGATCGGTTGTACGTCGCGCGGCGCGTCGAGATTCGGCAGGTGACGCGGCGTTCGGCGACGATCGTGATGCTCGGCGCGGCGAGCGACGTGCAGGCGCCGCCAGCTGCCGCGACGGCGGCTGTCGAGGTCGCGTGCGCCGTTGACGATCAGCGCCGGAACGCGAATCGCGCCGAGCAGTGACGCTCGTCGAGGCTTCGCGGCGCTCGCCGCGGGCGCGATGCAGGTCGTGCCCCGGGTAGCGCGCGAGCATCGCCGCGAGCAGCGCGTGGCGTCGCCGCGTCGCGCGTCACCAGGCGCGTGAGCGGATGCGCGCTCCACAGCGGCGCGGAATGCCGCCGATGCCGTCGCGCACGCGCGGTCTCGCGGAACTGCGCGCATGGGCAGTCCGTCGCCGCATCGCCGGTCGCGAACGGCGGCGCGCCGTCGAGCACCAGGCCGCGCGCCACGCCCGGATGCCGCGCGGCGAACTCCAGCACCGACGCGCGCGCCCTGCGACATGCCCGACCAGCAGCGGACTAACTACCCCGAGCGTGGCTCAGCAGGGCGCTGCAGGTCGGCGACGTCGGTCGGCCAGCGAAGGCTGCGCCGGTCGACAGGCCGAAGCCGCGCCGGTCGTAGCGCAGACGCATGCGCAACTGCGCGCGCGAGCGGCGCCTGCGGTTCCCACATCTCGAGGTCGAGCGTCCAGCCGTGCACGAGCACCACGCGCGGCGCCCGCGCCTTCGTCGCGGTAGCGCAGACGGGCGCCGGGCACTGACGAGGTAGCGGTCCGCGGCGTTCATGGATTTCGAATACCGAAAAGATTTCGCAATCAGGCTACGAGCGCAAACCCCAGCGTCAAGCGCCGCGGCAAATTGCGGTCGAGCCGGATCGTTCAGATCTGGGCGCTGAGCGCGATGCCCGGCACGCGGGCGAGCTCCACGGAGATTTCGCGTGCTTGCCTTGCGCAGCATCGCCAGGCGCTGCCGCACCAGCGAGGCCTTCGAGACGCGGCGCGAGTGACTGGAGCTGTTGAGCGCGGCGACCACGCGGCCCGGACTGGTCGAACACCGGCACCGCCACGGCCACCACGCCGTAGGCGAGTTCGTCCTCGACCGCCGAGATAGCCGCTGCGGCGGCATTCCTCGATGAGCTGGCGCAGCTTCTTCGGCTTCGGTCACGGTCTGCGTGGTCAGCGCGACGAACTTCTGCGTGCGGAAGTACTGATCGCAGGTGCTCGGCGCTCACGCCCGCGAGCAGCACGCGTCCCATCGAGGTGACATGCGCGGGAAAACGGCTGCCGACGTGCGCTTCGAGCCGCACCAGCGTGCGCACCGAGGTGCGCGCGACGTAGACGATGTCCGTTGCCGTCGAGCACCGACAGCGCGGCCGAATCGCCGGTGACGCGCGCGAGTTCCTCGAGATGCGTCTTGGTCAGGTGCTCGATGTCCATCGACTCCGAGATACGCGGCGCCGAGCTCGAGCACCTTGGGGCGCAGCAGGAACGCGCGGCCGCGCCGCGTGACGTAGCCGAGTTCCTCGAGCGTGAGCAGGCAGCGGCGCGCGGTCGCGGCGGGCATGCGCGCGGCCGCGGCGATTTCGCTGAGCGTGAGCGCCGAGTGGTCGCGCGAGAACGCCTTGATGACGCGAAGCCCTTGGCGAGACCTCCCATGACTTCGCGGCGCGGCGCGGCTGATTTCTTGGCATGGCGCGCAGTCTATTTCGGTATGCGAAGAAACTGGAAGCGGCAGCGTCTTGACGCGCAGCTCGCGCGGGTACAGCATGCTCGCGCGCCGATTCGTTAAACGAATCGATTTCGCTATGCGAAAACACGAACGCGCGAGGGGTCCACGCGATGAAGATCGGCTCGCAGGCGCAGCGCACGTCGGCGCATTTCCGCGTCCAACGCGGACGACGATCGTCGTGCGCGGCCGCGACCTGTGCGCGGAGCTGATCGGCGCGGTCACTTTCACCGATCACGCCTGGCTGCTGGTCGCGGGCGAGCTGCCGAGCGCGGCGCAGCGCCGCATGCTCGATGCCACGCTGGTGGCGATCGCCGAGCACGGCCTGGTGCCGAGCGTCGCAGGCGAGCCGCATGACGCTCGCCGCGGCGCCCGGAGGCGCTGCAGGGCGCGGTCGCCGCCGGAATCCTGGGCTGCGGTTCGGTGATCCTCGGCTCCGCCGACGCGGCCGGCGCGTCTGTTCGCCGCCATCCTCGGCGCGCGCCGCGACCGAGCCGCTCGAAGCCGCGGCGCGCAGCGGTGCTCGCGAGATGCGCGCGGCGCGGCAGCCCGATGCCGGGCTACGGCCACCCGCTGCACAAGGACAGCGATCCGCGCGTCGCGGCGGCTGCTCGCGGTCGCCGACCGAGGCCGGCACTGCCGGCCGCCACATCGAAGTGGCGCGGCGTCGTCGAGCGCCTGCTGCCGCGAGATCTGGGGCAAGCCGCTCGCGATGAACGTGTCCGGCGCGATCGCGGCGGTGCTGCTCGACGCCGGCTATCCGCTGCTGGCGCATCAAGGGCGTGCCCATGCTGGCGCGCACGGCGAGCCTCATCGCGCACCTGCTCGAAGAGCAGCAGCGCCCGATCGGCTTCGTGCTCGTCGCACGCCGGCGCCGCGGCGATCGACTACGACGGCCCGCGCCGGCCGGCTTCGTGCCGAGCGATGAGTGACCAGCTGATGCATGAGCTCGGTGCTTGCGCGGCGTGCGCATCGTGGAGCAGGGCACGTTCATCACCGGGCCCGTGCGCCGGCATGATGCTCGCCGACCTCGGCGCCGACGTGATCAAGATCGAGAGCCCCGGCGGCGATCCGTATCGCAGCCTACCAGGGCGGGCATGTATTCGCCGCATTTCCAGGCCTACAACCGCAACAAGCGCAGCCTCGTCTGCGACCTCAAGCAGCCGGCGGACCGCGAGCTGTTCGAGCGGCTGATCGCGCGAAGCGCGACGTCTACATCCAGAATTTCCGGCCCGGGCACGGCCGAGCAAGCTCGGCGCCGGCGCGAGCGGCTGCGCGACGCTCAACCCGCGGCTCGTGTACTGCTCGATCAGCGGCTTCGGCGCGAACGGTCCGTACGTCGAGCGGCCCAGCTACGACTCGGTGGCGCAGGCGCTGTGCGGGATTCCTGAGCGTCGTCGTCGATCGCAGACCGGCCGCGCTTCTTCGGGCCCGCGCTCGCGGACGCGATCACCGGCATCTACGCGGCGTACGGCGTGCTCGGCGCGCTGCTCGAGCGCAGCGGCAGCGGCCGCGGCACGCTGGTCGAGGTGTCCATGCTCGAGGCCATGGCGCATTTCGCGGTCGAGCCGTTCGCCGCGTTCTTCGCGCTCGGCGTGGCGCCGACGTCGAGCGATCGGCCGCGCCTCGCGCAGGCCTACATCCTGCGCACGGCCGACGACCGACTCATCGCGATTCACCTGTCGTCGCTCGAGAAATTCTGGCTGGGCCTCGTGCAAGGCGCTCGAGCGCCGACGAGACTCGCGCGCGATCGCGCGCTTCAGCGACGCGCCTGGCGCGCATCGAGCAACTACGAGGCGCTCGGCGAGGAGCTCGACGCGCGTTTCTCGCGCGCCGCACGCTGCGGACTGGGTCGGCGCGGCTGAGCGCGAACGACGTGCCGTTCGCGCCGATCAACGGCATCGACGCCGTCGTCGAGGATCCGCAGGTGCGGTCACCTCGGCCTGATCGTGCCGGTGGACGCGCGCGCAGCAGGGCGGCCGCGCAGGCGGTGCGCCCGCCGCTGCAGTTCGACGGCGAGCGCGGCGAGCGCGGTCGCGCCGGCGCCGCTGCTCGATCAGCACGGCGCGGCGATTCGCGCAGCCGTCACGAGACGCCGGCTCTGGCCGGCGCAGCGCAGCGCACGTCGCGCGCGGAGGAGCACGCAGTGCAATGCTGTTCCCCACCACGCTCGTGGGCAGCTATCCGCAGCCGGAGTGGCTGATCGATCGCGCAGAAGCTCGCCGGGCGCTTTCCGCCGCGCGTGCGCGCGCAGGAGCTGTGGCGCATTCCGGAGGCCTGCCTCGCCGAGGCGCAGGACGACGCGACGCTGCTCGCCATCCGCGCGCAGGAGGAGGCCGGCCTCGACATCATCACCGACGGCGAGATCCGCCGCGAGAGCTACTCGAACCGCTTCGCCACCGCGCTCGAAGGCGTCGACATCGACAATCCCGGCACGGCGCTCGATCGCAGCGGCCATCCGAACCCGGTGCCGCGCGTCGTCGGGCCGATCCGCCGCAAGCATGCCGGTGCGAGGTCGAGGACCTGAAGTTCCTGCGCGCGCACACGACGCGCCAGGTCAAGATCACGGTGCCGGGTCCGTTCACGATGGCGCAGCAGGCGCAGATCGACTACTACGGCGGCAGTCGCGAGGCGGCGGCGATGGACTACGCGACGGCGGTGAACGCGGAGATCCGCGACCTGTTCGCCGCCGGGCGCCGACGTCGTGCAGATCGACGAGCCCTACATGCAGGCGCGGCCCGACGAAGCGCGCGCCGTACGGGCTGAAGCGCGCTCAACCGCGCGCTCGAGGGCATCGACGGGCACGACCGCGGTGCACATCTGCTTCGGCTACGCGGCGATCATCCACGCGCGGCCCGTCGGCGTATTCGTTCCTGCCGGAGCTCGCCGGCTGCAGCTGCAAGCAGGTCTCGATCGAGACCGCGCAGTCGAAGCTCGACTGCAGCGCGCTCGCGCCGCTCGCCGGCAAGAAGATCATGCTCGGCGTGCATCGACCTCGCCGATCCGAACGGTCGAGACGCCCGAGATCGTCGCCGCGCGCATCCGCCGCGCGCTGCCGTACGTGCGCCGCCGAGAACATCATCCTCGCGCCCGACTGCGGCATGAAATACCTGCCGCGTGACGTCGCTCTCGGAAAACTCAAAGCGATGGTCGCCGGCGCCGCGATCGTGCGCTCAGAACTATGCGCGCGCCGCGTAGGAGTGTCACATGCACCTTCCGAAGAAGTTCGTCATCGCTGGTCTCGTCGGCGCCGCGGTCGCGGCCGCGCTGCGCCGGCAGGCGCCAGTCGCACGGCGCCAGCGAATCCGAAGAGGTAGACGAGGTCCTCGTGACCGCACGCCGGCGCAGCGAGTCGTTCAGCGACGTGCCGATGACGGTGAACGTATTCACGCGCGAGCAGATCGAGGCGGCCGGCATCCAGCAAGCCCGGCGACTTCATCGCGCGCGTGCCGAACATGACGCTGGTCGAAACGCAGAACGCCGGCAACGTCGTTCGTGGTGGTGCGCGGCATCTCGCAGGCGCGCAACAGCGAGCCCTCGGTGGCGGTGCTGATCGACGGCGTGCTCGAGACCAATCCGCCGGAGTTCAACCAGGAGCTGTTCGACATCGAGCAGATCGAAGTGCTGAAGGGCCCGCAGGGCGCGCTCTACGGCCGCAACGCCATCGGCGGCGCGATCATCATCCGCACGCGCGACCCCGGCGACGAGTTCGAGGGTCGCGTCAAGCTGGGCTATGGCAACGGTTCATCGATGCGCGCCGCAGGCGCGGCGTCAGCGGTCCGATCGGCGACGACACTTCAAGTACCGCGCGAGCGTGAGCTACTACGACACCGACGGCTTCCTGCCGAGCACCTTCCTCGGCGGCAAGGCCGATCCGGTGGAGAACCTTTCAGGCCGCGTGCGCCTGCATCTTCGAACCCAACGACACGTTCTCCGGTGACCTGCGCGCTGTCGTACGACAACGCTCGATACGCAGCGGCTTCTATTTCGTGATTCCGCGCGACCGACGAGGCGAACCTGTTCAGCACGCTTCACCACGCGCCCGACGCCAACAACGTCACCAGCCCCATCCAGGTCGACAAGACCGGCGTCGACGATCGCGACCTGATGACCGGCGCGCTGCAGTCTCAACTTCGACGTGGGCGGCGGCACGCTGACGTCGGTGTACGCGCCTACAACACGACCGAGGAGATCATCACGGGCGATGCCTACGACTTCCGGCCGGCGGCGACCTCGGTGAACCCGTTCCTCTACGGCTTGCCGACCTCAACCAGAGCCAGTTCCTCGACGTGATCGTCGTGGAGCCAGGAGATCCGCTTCACGTCGCACGACGAGAGGCGCGTGTGCGCTGGATCGCGGGCGCGTACTTCGTGCACACCGACCGGTTCATCTCGACTGGCAACATGCTGGACGACGGCACCGGCGTGTTCCCGGTGTACCGCGCGCCGCGTCTTACCGGCAACAATCCGCAGCTTCACGTTCCTCGCCGACTCGCAGGACAACGACGCATGGGCGGTGTTCGCCGACGCTGACGTTCGAGATCAGCGACAAGCTCGAGCTCGACGTCGCGGTGCGCTACGACGAGGACAAGCGCGAGAACACCACCGAAACGCCGCACGAGTTCCTGCCCGGTGCCGCTCGACGAGCTTCGAGGGCGAAGTGCGCTCGAACACCTGGAGCGAGACGCAGCCGAAGTTCACGCTGCGCTACAAGCCGAGCGATGACATCACCCTCGTACGGCGGCTGGAGCCGCGGCTTCCGCAGCGGCGGCTTCAACCAGATCCGGCGTCGGCGCGGTGGCCGACGCGAGTGGCATCGCCGGCGTGAACGACCTGTTCGAAGCCGAGGTCGCCGACACCTGGGAAGTCGGCTTCAAGGGGCAGTTCCTCGATCGGCGCCTCACCACGGCGCTGAGCCTGTTCTACACCGAAGTCGAAGAACGGGTACTTCTTCGTGTTCCTGGCGGCCAACTCCACGCAGAACCTCGGCAACCTCGACGCGGACTACAAGGGCGCCGAGTTCGAGATCAGCGCGCAAGGTCACGGACAACCTCGAGCTGTTCGCGCAGCGTACGGCTACACCGACAGCGAGATCACCGGCATGGAAGACCCGAGCGTCGTCGGCAACCAGGCGCCGCTGGTATCGCAGACCTGACGTACAACCTCGGCGCGCAGTGGCGTCAGCCGCTGCGGCAGCGCTGAACTGGCGCTCGTCCGCGGCCGACTACCAGCACATCGGCGAGACCTACTGGGAGCCTTACAATGTGACCTCGCGCGACTCCGATCGATCTGCGTCGACCTGCGCATCGGACTCGAGGGCGACAAGTGGGCGGTCACGGCCTGGTCGAAGAACCTCGACCGACGAGAAGTACAACGCCGAGTTCTCGCCGGGCGGGTTCCTGTTCCAGCGCGCTGCCCATTCGTTACGGCGTGGAATTCACGTTATTCGTTTCTGAACGGAGTAGATAGTCATGGCCACGACTAGCGAAACTGCCCTCGCGCCTGCACCACACCGCCTACGTGTCGCAAGGACCTCGAGGCCACGCGGAAGTTCTACGAGGACGTCATCGGCCTGCCGTTGCTCGCGACCTGGTGCGAGAAGGACATGCTGTTCGGCGCCGAGCGCACCTACTGCGCACTTGCTTCTTCGGCCTCGGCGGACGGCGGCGCGCTGGCGTTCTTCCAGTTCGCCGAACGCGGGTGACCAGGAGCAGTTCGGCCCCGAAGATGCCGTTCTCACCCGTTCCACCACATCGCGCTCAACGTCGACAAGGAAACGCAGGACGGCATCGAGAAGCGGCTCAAGGACGCCGGCTACAAGGAGCCGCAGTCCTTCGTGCTCGAGCACGGCTACTGCCGCTCGGTGTACGTCGACGGATCCCGAACGGCATGATCGTCGAGTTCACGCACGATCATCCCGGACGTGCGAGCAGATCAACCGCGACAGCGCTCGGCAGCGCGCATGCCGAGCTCAAGCGCTGGCTCGGCGGCGATCACACATCGAACAACACGTTTCGCTGACGCTGCCGATGCGGACCAGCACCGACCGGATCCTCACCACGCACGTCGGCAGCCTGCCGCGTTCGCAGGCCGTCACCGACGTGCTGTTCGCGCGCGAGCGCAACGACGTCGCCGACGCGGCGGCCGCGGCGCGCGTCGATCGCCGACGCCGTGGAAGACGTGCGTCAGCAAGCAGGTCGCGGCGGGCATCGACGTCGTGAGCGACGGCGAGATGAGCAAGATCAGCTACGCCACCTACATCGCCGACCGGTTCACGGGCTTCGATGGCGACACGCCGCGCGAGCCCGGGCAGGACCTGGTGGAGTTTCCGCGCCTGCTCGAAAAGCTCGCGAAGCTCGGCTCGACGGCGAAATACCGGCGGCCGCGCTGCGTCGGCGAGATCCGCAACAAGACCTTCGAGCCGCTGCAGGAGGACCTGCGCGAACTTCGCGCGCGGCGTGACCGCGGGCGCAGCCCGCCGGACGCCTTCCTGAACGCCGCGTCACCGGGCGTGATTGCGCTGTTCCAGCCCAACGACTTCTACAAGACCGCCGGATGACTACCTCGGAAGCGGTGGCCGAAGCGCTGCGCGGCGAATACGAGGCGATCGTCGCCGCGGGCTTCCTGGTGCAGATCGATGCGCCCGACCTCGGCATGGGCCGGCACACGATGTATCGCCATGCGCAGCGTCGCGGAGTACCTCGGACGCGCGCGAGCGGCACGTCGAGGTGCTCAACCACGCGCTGCGCAACGTGCCGGCGTCGCGCGTGCGCATGCACTGCTGCTGGGGCAACTACGAAGGGCCGCATCACCACGACGTGCCGATGGCGCGACCTGCTGCCGGTGCTGCTCAAGGCGCAAGCCGCAGGCGCTGCTGTTCGAGGCGGCGAACCCGCGCCATGCGCACGAGTGGACGGTGTTCCGCGACGCAGCAGCTGCCGGACGACAAGATCCTGATCCCGGGCGTGCTGAGCTCGACGACCAACTACGTCGAGCATCCGGAGCTCGTGGCCGAGCGGCTGCTGCGCTTCGCCGACATCGTCGGGCGCGAGCGCGTCATGGCGGGTATCGGATTGCGGCTTCAGCACCTTCGCGGGCTTCGGCGCCGTCGACCCGGACATCGTCTACATGAAGCTCGCCGGCCATGGCCGAAGGCGCGCGGCTCGCGAGCCGCAAGCTCTGGGGCTAAGCTCTTCTCTTCCGATCGAGGTCGCGCAGCGTCATGTCGCCGCAGCTCTTGCGCCAGGCGTCGTCCATCGTCTTGCTGATGGCGTCCACCGCCGGAAGTCTTGAGATTGCGCGCAGCCGACCTGGCCGGCCTTCTCGTTGCGCGCGATGTCGACGATTTCCTGAATCGAGATCTGGCCGAGATCGCGCGCCGGCAGCAGCTGCTCGTCGTCGGTGAGCGTGAGCAGGTGCGCGTCTTCGAGCGCGTGCACGATGCGCGAGATGGCGATGCCGGGCATGCCGAGCTCGTGCGCCAGGCGTGTCCACCGACCAGCGCGTCTTGCCGTCGTGGTAGGAGCGGCCGATGAGGTACATGACCTTGAGCGTGAGCTGTTCGCGCTGCACGGCCGAGAGGCGCAGCTCCGTCGAGGCCCATGCGCAGGTAGTTGCGGTTCTGCACGTAGAACGACAGCTGCGCGCCGATCGAGCAGGATCAGCCAGCCGAAGTAGGTCCACAGCAGCGCCGCCACGATGATGGCGAAGCCGGCGTACACCACGGTGAGGCGCGTGGAATACACCACCAGCGCGGTGAACACATTGCCCACGGCCGCCCAGAGAATGCCGGCGGTGACGCCGCCGATGAGCGCCGGCTTCCACTTCACCTTGGTGTTGGGCACGAACATGTACACGGCGGTGAAGATGGCCGCGACCATGAAGTAGGGCGAGACTTCATGGCCGATCGCGATCAGCCGCTCGAAGAACGGCATGTAGCGGCCGAGTGCCCGCGGTCGCGGTGTCGAGCGCGTTGTGCGACAGCCCGATGAAGCTCACCACGACGATCGGGCCCGACGATGAGCAGCGCGACGTACTCGGTGACGCGCCGCGCGAAGCTGCGCGGCGTGCTCGACGCGCCACAGGAAGTTGAAGCCGTCCTCGACCTTCTTGATGGTGCCTAACAGGGTCCAGAGCAGCAGCGCGAGACCCACGCGAGCCGACCAGCGCCGGTGCTGACGCTGTCGGCGAACTCCATGACCTGTTGCGTGAACTCCGGCGGCCGCTGGCGCCCATCGGCTTGAAGAACTCGAGGATGATCGGCTGCGAGCTCGCGATGCGCGCCGAAGGCCTTGAGCACGGCGAACGCGAAGGCGATGAGCGGCACCAGCGACAGCAGCGTCGCGTACACCAGGCCCATGGCGTAGAGGTTGATCTGGCCGCGCGACAGGTCGCGCAGCAGCGCGTACGGGTAGCGCAGCAGCCGCAGCGCCAGCGCGCCGGGCGTGTTCCTTCGGAGAACTCGCCGAACAGATATCGGTCGAGCCAGTTCCAGAACGCGACGATCATTGTGGCCGCAGAATAAGTGGCCCACACCCCGTGTCACGATTAGATTGACGCGCATGCCCGCGACGCTATCCGACACGCATCGTGTGCCTCACCGAGGAGACCACCGAAACGCTCTACCTGCTGGGCGAGGAGCGCGCATCGTCGGCATCTCCGGCTTCACCGTGCGGCCGCCGCGCGCGGCGGCGAGAAGCCGCAAGGTCTCGGCATTCACCAGCGCGAAGATCGACAAGATCGTGGAACTGAAGCCCGACCTGGTGCTCGGCTTCTCCGATCTGCAGGCGGACATCGCCGCGGAGCTGATCCGCGCCGGCATCGAAGTGCACGTGTTCAATCAGCGCAGCGTGGCGGAGATCCTGCGCATGATCGCGATGCTGGGCGGCATGGTGGGTTGCGAGGCGAAGGCCGCGCAGCTCATCGAAGAACTCGAGGCCGGCATCGAAGCCGTGCGCGCGAGCGCCGCGCGGTTCGCGCGCCGGCCGCGCGTGTACTTCGAGGAATGGGACGAGCCGCAGATCTCGGGCATCGCGCTGGGTGTCGGAGCTCGTCGGCATCGCCGGCGGCGACGACGTGTTTCCGGAGCTGGCGCGCGAGTCGCTGGGCAAGAACCGCATCATCGCCGACCCGCTCGAAGTGCCGCGGCGTGCACCCGAGGTGATCTTCGGCTCCTGGTGCGGCAAGAAATTCCGGCCCGAGACGCGTGGCGGCGCGCGCCGGCTGGAGCGACGTGCCGGCGGTGCGCGACGGGCATCTCTACGAGATCAAGTCGTCGATCATCCTGCAGCCGGGACCCGCGGCGCTGACCGACGGCCTCGCCGAGCTGCACCGGCGACTAGCTAGCTGGGCCGGCTGGTTACGCCGTGAGGCGCGTCAGCGCTTCCAGATACTTGGCGCTGCGTGCTTCGGCGATGACTTCCGGCGGCAGCTTCGGGCCCGGCGCCGTCTTGTTCCAGTCGAGCGTCTCGAGATAGTCGCGCACGAACTGCTTGTCGAACGACGGCGGGCTCGTGCCTTCGCGCCAGGTATCGGCCGGCCAGAAGCGCGAGGAGTCGGGCGTGAGCACCTCGTCGATGAGCGCCAGCGAGCCGTCCGCGCCCATGCGCGAACTCGAACTTGGTGTCGGCGATGATGATGCCGCGCTCGAGCGCATGCTTCGCCGCGAACTCATAGATGCGCGATGGCCGTGTCGCGCACGCGCGCGGCGATGTCGGCGCCCACGATGCTTCGCGGCCTGCTCGAAGCTGATGGTCTCGTCCTTGTCGCCGATGGCCGCCTTGGTCGACGGCGTGAACAGCGTCTGCGGCAGCTTCGCCGCCTGCTTGAGGCCGGCCGGTAGTTTGATGCCGGAGATCGCGCCGGACTTCTGGTAGTCCTTCCAGCCCGAGCCGATCACGTAGCCGCGCACCACGGCTTCGAGCGGCACGGTCTTGAGCCGCTTGACGATGACGGCGCGGTCGGCGAGCATGGCGCGCTCGGCCGGATCGCTGACCACTTCGGACGATGCTGCGGCCGGTCAGGTGGTTCGGGACGATATGTTGCGTGCGGTCGAACCAGAAATTCGAGATGGAATTGAGCACGCGGCCCTTGTCGGGAATCGGATCCGGCAGCACCACGTCGAAGGCCGAGAGGCGGTCGGTGGTCACGATGAGCATGGAATGCGCATCGATTTCGTAGATGTCGCGCACCTTGCCGGTGTGGATCTTCTTGAGCCCGCGCAGCGCAGTCGTATGGACGGGCGGGCTGGCGGTTTCGGCTGGTAGCATAGTTGGCCATGCATCTTAGCAAGCGCCCCCGATGAGCATCACCGGAAAACTCGTCGGCGCGATCGTCGGTCTGCTGCTGTTCCGGAGTCCCTGGGGCGCCATCATCGGCCTCATCCTCGGCCACTTCTACGACCAGAGCGTCGTCGACCGTGCGCCGCTCCGGCGGTGGCGCCGGCGTGCTCGAAATCGGCGAGCGCTTCTTCACGGCCACGTTCGAAGTCATGGGCCACGTCGCCAAGGCCGACGGCCGCGTCTCGGAGGCGGAGATCGCCGCGGCGCGCAAGGTGATGGCGGAGCTGCGGCTCAACGGCGCGCAGATCCACGCCGCCATCGCGCACTTCACGCGCGGCAAGAGCCCGGAGTTCGATCTCGACGACCACCATGCAGCGAGTTCGCCGAGGCCTGCGCGAATCGGCCGGACCTGCTGCGCGTGTTCCTCGAGGTGCAGGTGCGCGCGGCGCTCGAAGGCGTCGACATGCAGGGGCCCGGCGCGCGCTCGGCGATCCAGAAGGTGGCCGACCTGCTCGACGTGTCGCGCCTCGAGCTCGCGCACATGGAGGCGGTGCTGCGCCTCCGCCGCGAGCAGTTCAAGGCAGGCGCAGGGCAATGGCAACGGCACTGGCGGCCGCAGGCGCCGCCGCGCAGCGGCATGCAGCTCAACGCCGCCTACCAGATTCTCGAAGTGGATCCCAAGGCCACGGACGAAGAGGTGGCCAAGGCCTATCGCCGCCAGCTCTGCAAACATCATCCCGACAAGCTCAAGGCCAACGGCCTGCCCGATTCCATGCTCGAACACGCCAAACAACGTACGCAGCAGATCATCGAGGCGTACGAGCTCATCAAGTCCGCGCGGGGCGCGTAAACTCCATGGCCATGCCATGTCATCAAGACAGGCCCTGGATCGCGCCTTCGATTCTCTCCGCCGGACTTCGCGCGGCTGGGCGACGAAGTGAACGCCGTGCTGGCCGCCGGCGCCGACGTCGATCCACTTCGACGTGATGGACAACCACTACGTGCCGAACCTCACCATCGGCCCGCTGGTGTGCGAGGCGCTGCGCAAGCACGGCATCACCGCGCCGATCGACGTGCACCTGATGGTGAAGCCGGTCGATCGCATCGTCCCGGACTTCGCGAAGGCCGGGCGCCACCTACATCTCGTTCCATCCCGAAGCCAGCGAGCACGTGGATCGCACCATCGAGCTGATCCGCGAGAATGGCTGCAAGCCCGGGCTGGTGCTCAATCCGGCGACGCCGCTCGACTGCCTCGACTACACGCTGCAAGAAGCTCGATCTCGGTGCTGCTGATGTCGGTGAACCCGGGCTTCGGCGGACAGAAGTTCATTCCGCGCGTGCTCGACAAGGTGCGCAGCCGTGCGCAAGCTCATCGACGCCTCGGGACGGCAGCATCCGCCTCGAGATCGACGGCGGCGTGAAGGTGGACAACATCGGCGAGATCGCGCGCGCCGGCGCCGACACGTTCGTGGCGGGCTCGGCGATCTTCGGCGCGACGGACTACAAGGCCACCATCAGCGCGATGCGCGCAGCAGATCGCCGCCGCGAAGTAGCTGCTCGCGCGGCGCTACGGCGCTCTCGTTGAATCCTGCGCGGATCGCGCCCGCGAGCCGGTTCTTGTCCGGATACTGCGCGGACATCTCATCGGTGATGATCTGAACCGCTTCGTCCTGCGATCTTGCCGGCCTTCTTGAGCTCGGCCGGCGCGATCGCGGATGTGCGTGAGATAGCCGCGGTAGCCCGTCGATGATGGCGTTGTCGCCGAAAGGTCCGTGGCTCGGGCACGAGTTGTTTGGGCTTCAGCGCCTCGAGCTGGTCGAGGCTCTCGCAGCCAGTGGCTGATCTTCGCGGTCGGATTCGCGAACGACGGCTGCGGGCGCATGGCCGACGTCGCCCGAGAACAGCACGCCGTCGACGAGAATCGCCGGTGTCGCCGTGCGTGTGGTTGGTGCCCATGGCGTAGATCTTCGCCTTGACGCCGCCGAGGTCGAGCGTAGTAGTCCTGGTCGAAGACGATGTCGGCGTCGCGATGTTTCGCGCCCTGCAGCAGCTCGACGTTGAGCGCCGAGCGCTGCGCGAACACCGGCACGAGGTTCATGCCGGCGCCGGCCGCGATGTCCTCGATCTGATCCTTCGAGCGGATCAGCTTCGAGTCCTTGGGAACACGTGCGCGCCCATGTCGTGCTCGGGATGCACGTGCGTGGTGACGATGGTAGATAGGCTTGCCCGCGCCCACCTTGGCGACTTCGCGCAGCACGGTTTCGCCGTTGCGCGTGCCCATGCCGGTGTCGATGACCAGCACGGCCTTCTTGCCGACGACGATGCCGACGTTGGGGACCGAGCGAGGCGCCGACCGTCCGGGATGGCCCAGACGTGGCGCGGTGAGTTTCTCGGTGACGCCTTCGCGCACCAGCGAGGCGGGCGGTGCGCGGTTGTTGGGCGAGGGCCGGGCTGCGGCGATCAATGCGGAAAACAGCAACGCTGCCTTGCGCATATCATTCCTCTGGTGCATGGGATCTTGTCGGCCGGCAAAGTATCGGCGATCGGACTGTTGCCGCATCAGCATCAGGTCTGCCAGCTGCGCGCCAATAGGAAAACGCCGGCGAAGCCGCCGGCGTTTCATCGAGGTGCGTCCCCGTTTGCTAGAAATGGGGAGTGTCCCGCATTTATTCGTCGTCGTCCTCGTCGTCTTCATCGTCGTCGTCTTCGACGCGCGTGTTGCGCACTGCGCCGCCGCCCTTGCCGCCCTGCACGGGTACGACGACCGGGCGCGTCTTCATCTTCGGACGAGCGTTGAACACAACGATGGTCTTGCCGGTGGCGCGCAGCAGGCCCTGGTCTTCCAGCACCTTGAGCACGCGGCCCGCCATTTCGCGCGAGCAACCGACCAGGCGCGACAGCTCCTGGCGGCTCACCTTGATCTGCATGCCCTCGGGATGCGTCATGGCATCCGGTTCGCCGCACAGATCCATGATGGCGTGCGCCACACGGCCGGTGACGTCGACGAAGGCGAGGTCGGACGAGCTTGCGGTTGGTGCGATCGAGGCGCGTCGCGAGCTGCGTGGCGAGCTCGAACACCAGGCCGGGGCTTTCCGCCGCGATCTGGCGGAAGCGCGGATAGGTCATTTCCGCGAGCTCGCAGTGGTTGCGCGTGCGCACCCAGGCGCTGCGCAACGGCGACTCGTGGAACAGGCCCATCTCGCCGAAGAACTGACCCTTGTTGAGGTAGGCGAGCACCATCTCGTTGCCTTCCTCGTCTTCGACCATCACTTCGACCGAGCCGCTGATGATGTAGTAGAGGACGTCGGGCAGATCGCCCGCGTGGATCACGACCGTCTTTGACGGAACTGTGCGAATGCGGCAGTAACTCAGAAACCGGTTGATTGCCGGAATGTCGCTGAGGGGTTTGACCGCCTCTTCCATCTGACTCTCCCTTGCTGCTTGCATCTATCGCCCTGCCGGCTGCGCATTAAGTTGTATTACATAACTTACTGCGGCAGCACGCAAAAGAACACGGACCAACAGTGACCCGCGTCACAGGCGCCCCATCAAAGCACGGTACGAAGTATGCGTCATGACCTGCGGCCGTTCGCCGCATCAATTCGCGTACGGGCCCGGCAGCGACGCGGCCCCGGCACTTTGCGCCTGTCGGCCATGCCCGACTTCGTCGTGGCACATGGCCTCGACGATGGCCCGGCTGCGCAGGTCGTCGGCGCGGCAAGTCGGTCGAGATGACTCTTCAGATGGCCTTCGACCTGGCGCTCGGTTTCGGCCACGAACCCCAGGCTGGCGCGAGTCGCCGAGCAACGCGGCGAGGGTGCCGATGCCGAACGAGCCGGCATACCACAGCGGATTGAGCACGCTCGGTCGGGCTGCCCAGCTCCTTGAGCCGGGTCTTCGCACCAGGCCAGGTGATCGGTTTCCTCGCGCGCCGCATGGAGCATGAATTCGCGGACTTCCGGGTCACGGGCGAACAGGGCCTGGGCGTGGTACAGCGCCTGCGCGGCTACCTCGCCGGCATGGTTCACGCGCATCAGGGCTGCGGATTCGCGTCGGTCGTCGGCGGAAAGGGCGGCATCCGCCTTCTGGCCTTCCGCGCCGGCCTTGCGGGGCGGACGGGGGTACCGGCCGGCCGGCGGCCGGGGGCGCAAGCAGGGCCCGCAGGGCGCGATCCGCCGCAGAGATAAAGGTGTCCAGGTTGGGCCCACGCGCCATGGGGCGGGATTATAGGGGCCTAATTCCAAAGCCTGAGTTTTGCAAAGGCATAGGGCGTTGAGTACACTCTGCGCCCCTTTTTCCAGGGGCCCAGCCAGATCAGATCGTCAGCTGAATCTTCAGCTGCGATTCTGGCAGCGATGTGTGGGCTCTTCCGGTGGTTGGAGTTTTAGTGATGTCTACTGTTTTTGCGAAGTCCGAAACCGTGCGCGGCGACTGGTTCGTCGTGGATGCGACCGACAAGGTCCTGGGCCGTCTCTGCGACGCAGATCGCCATGCGCCTCAAAGGGCAAGCACAAGGCCATCTTCAGCCCGCACGTCGACATGGGCGATCACATCGTCGTGTTGAACGCGGAGAAGATCAAAGTCACGGGCAACAAGCTCGACGACAAGATTTACTACCACCACACCGGCGCCATCGGCGGCATCAAGGACATCGCTCTCGGCAAGCTGCTCAAGGAGCATCCCGAGCGCGCCATCGAATTCGCCGTGAAGGGCATGCTCCCCAAGGGCCCGCTCGGCCGCAAGATGTACAAGAAGCTGCACGTGTTCGCGGGCGACAAGCATCCGCACGCCGCCCAGCAGCCGAAGCAGCTCGAAATTTAAGGAACTGAAGAATGCCCGCCACTGCAAAGCCGAACTACGGCACCGGCCGCCGCAAGACCGCCGCCGCCCGCGTCTACATGAAAGCCGGTACCGGCAAGATCACCGTGAACGAGCGTCCGCTCGACGAGTTCTTCGGTCGTGAAACCGGCCGCATGATCGTGCGCCAGCCGCTCGAGCTCGTGCAGCTCGCCAACAAGTTCGACTTCACCGTCTCGGTGTCCGGCGGCGGCATCACCGGCCAGGCCGGCGCCATTCGCCACGGCATCACGCGCGCGCTCATGGAATACGACCCGGAGCTGCGCAAGGCGCTGCGCATCGCCGGCTTCGTCACGCGCGACGCGCGCGAAGTCGAACGCAAGAAGGTCGGCCGCCGCAAGGCGCGTCGTGGACCGCAGTACTCGAAGCGTTAACTTAACGCTAGTATTGTTCGCAGACGGCCGGACTTTTGGGAGATCGTCTAGCGGTAGGACAACGGACTCTGACTCCGTTTACCTAGGTTCGAATCCTAGTCTCCCAACCAATCATGGAACCCGCCCGTTCTTCAAAGAAGGGGCGGGTTTCTTTTTAGACGGAGTAGTTAGTAGATGAGATGCATGCTCGCGCTGCTCGCAGCTCGCTCGCTCGCTGTGTTCACCTGCTGTCGCGGCTGTCGCGCACGCCGCGCGACAGCGCGCGCCGCGCAGCTCGAACACCGATGTACGCGCGAGTTCTGGGAAGAGAACCTCAAGCTCAACCCGATCACGCGCCACGTTCGCCGGCGATCCGCGCTACAACGCCGAGCTGCCGAACTTCCTGTCGCCGGAATTCGAGGACAGAGTCGCGCGTTCGACCAGAAGTACCTCGATCGCGCGCGCGCCATCGGCACCGACGGGCCTCACCGGCCAGGACCGGCTCTCGTACGACATCTTCACGCTGAATCGCGAATCGGCGCTCGAGGAGCTCGAGTTTCCCGACCGGCTGCTGCCCATCGACCAGTTCTACAACATCGCCAACTACTTCGCGCAGCTCGGCTCCGGCACGAGCGCGCAGCCGTTCGTGACCGTGAAGGACTACGACGACTGGCTGAAGCGCGCGGCGCTGATGCCCGGCGATCTTCGACCAGGCCATCGTGAACATGCGCGAAGGCGTGAAAGCCGGCATCGTGCAGCCGCGCGTGCTCATGGAGAAGGTGCTGCCGCAGCTCGACGCCAACATCGTCGACGACGTCGGAGAAGAGCATCTTCTGGGGCCCGATCACGAAGATGCCGAAGGATTTCTCCGCGGCGGATCGCGAGCGCCTGACGGCGGCGTTCCGCACGCTGATCGGCACGCAGCTCATGCCCGCCTACCAGCGGCTGCGCGCCTACATCGCCGATGAATACCTGCCGAAGACGCGCGACACCTTCGGCATGGGCGCGCTGCCGAATGGCGCCGCCTGGTACGCGCACAAGGTGCACGACAACACCACGCGTTCGCTGACGCCCGCGCAGGTGCACCAGATCGGCCTCGACGAAGTCGCGCGCATCCAGGACGGCATGCGCGCGGTGGCGAAGGACCTGGCTACACAAGCCGACGAAGTCGCTGCCCGAGCTCAAGGCCTTCTTCGAGTGGATGAAGGCGCGCGACGACATGTACTTCAAGTCGCGCGAAGAGTTGCTGGCCGCCTACCAGAAGTTCCACAGCGACGTGCGATCCGCTGCTGCCGAAGTATTTCAACCTGCGGCCCAAGAGCGACTACGAAGTGCGCCTGGTCGAGCCGTTCCGCGAAGCGTCGGCGTCGTCGGGCTCAGTACCAGGGCCCGTCGCTCGACGGCAAGCGCGCCGGCGTCTTCTACGTGAACGCCTACGACCTCAAGGCGCGGCCGCGCTGGGCGCTGGCGTCGCTGTCGCTGCACGAGGCGGCGCCGGGCCATCACTTCCAGATCTCGCTGCAGCGCGAGCTCGGCGACCTGCCGATGTTCCGCCGCTTCTCGCGCGATACCGCCTACATCGAAGGGTGGGGCCTGTACGCCGAGTATCTCGGCTACGAGATGGGCATCTACAAGGATCCGGTGGCGCGCTTCGGTGCGCTCGACGCCGAGTTGTGGCGCGCGATCCGCCTCGTGACCGACACCGGCATTCACTACAAGGGCTGGACGCGCCAGCAGACGCTCGACTACATGTATGGCGAACTCGCCGGCGGAGCATGACGCGCGCGTGTCCGAAGCCGAACGCTTCGCGGCCATTCCCGGGCCAGGCGCTCGGCGTACAAGATCGGCCAGCTCAAGATCGTCGAACTGCGCAAGCGGGCCGAGAAGGCGCTGGGCAAGAAGTTCGACGTGAAGGCGTTCCACGACGAAGTGCTGAAGGACGGCGCCATTCCGCTCGACGTGCTCGACGCCAAGATCAACCGCTGGATCAACTCGAAGAGCTGAACCGGGGGAGGCGTGAAGATTCCCACGCTTCCGCACCTGGTCCTGCTGTTCTTCCTGGGCGGCGTGTTCCTGCATTTCCTGCAGCGCCGGCGCGCGCGCGTTCTGCTCGCGCGAATGTCGCGATGAGCCGGCGCGCGCTGATCGGCCGAGATCGCGTTCGCTGTTGGGCGGCACGATGCCGATCTGGTTTCTCGGGCTCTCTACATGCCGATCCACCTCGTCGAACGGAATCATCGCCGGCGGCAGTTCTGCTCGCGGCCTCGCTGGCACTCTACGAGTGGGCACGGCACACGATCTGGGGCCGGCGGTTCGGCGTCGGCTGGGGCGATCACGTGCCGGAGGAGCTGTGCGAGTCGGGGCCGTACCGCTTCATGCGGCATCCGCATCTATCTCGAGCTACCATGCTCGCGTTCCTCGCCGCGTTCGGTCGCGCTGCCGCACTGGATCACGCTGCCACTGCTCGCTGGCGGTCCGATCGTCGCTGTTCACGCATGCGCGCGCAGCGACGAGCGCGACGATCGCGAGCCAGCCCGCTCGCGGCGGAACTACGCCGACTACCGCGAGCGCGCCGGCATGTTCTGGCCGAAGTTCAGTCGAGCAGCGCCTGGTAGATACGACGCGCTTGAACTTGTCGGTGAGGTCCGTGTTGTTCGGGATCATCTGGACCATGAGCACGGTGGTCAGGCGCTCGGCCGGGATCGACGCGGTAGTACGTGCCGTAGGCGCCGCCCCAGCCCCACGAGCCGACCGGACTCCATGCCGCTCACGCCGTATTTGTCGTGCGTCTCGAAGCCGTAGCCGAACCCGAGACCCTGCGGGTTCTTGAGATCGCCGATCTGGTTGGTGGTCATGAGCTGCACGGCATGCGGCGACAGGATGCGCACCTTGCCGAGCGCGCCGCCGTTGCGCAGCGCCTCGAGGAAGCGTGGCGTAGTCGCGCGCCGTCGACACGAGGCCCGCGCCGCCCGAGAAGCTCTTGCGCGGCCCGTCGACGTAGTGGCCCTGGCCCGCGCGCGCCTTCGGGCTGCGCGCACGCGCCTTGCCGTCCGTGTCGCTGCCGTACACCGCCGCGAGCCGGTCGCTGCTTGTCGGCCGGTAGATAGAAGCACGTGTCCTTCATGCCGAGCGGGCCGGTGATGTGCGCGCGGATGAACTCATCGAGCGTGCACGCCGGACGCCTTCTCGACGATGCAGCCGAGGATGTCGGTGTTGTAGCCGTAGACGTAGCGCTCGCCGGGCTGCGCCTCGAACGGCAGCGTGCCGAGCCGCTCCATGGTCGTGCAGATGGGCTCGTCCTTGTCGGCGAAGTACCAGCCGAAGCCGGCCGCCGGGCCCAGGCCCTTCGGCCTCGTACAGCGGCGCGAACTCCGGCTGCTGGCCGTAGTAGATGCCGGCGGTGTGCGTGAGCAGATCGCGGATGGTGATCGGGCGCTTCGCGGCGACGACGGTCGTCGAGCCGTGCTGTTCTCGTCGCGCGTGAGCACCGTGGTCTGCTCGAACGTCGGGATGTACTTGCCGGCGCGATCGTTGACCGTGAGCTTGCCTTCCTCCATGAGCTGCAGGATGGCGACGCTGGTCAGCGCCTTCGACTGCGAGGCGATGCGGAACTCGGTGTCCATGGTCATCTTGCGGCCGGCTTCCTTGTCGGCCCAGCCGACGGCGCGCTCGTACACGGGCTTGCCGTCGCGCAGTACCAGCGCCACGATGCCGCCGATGCGGCCGTCGTTGACATAGCGAATCGAGCAGCGCGTCGACGCGTGCGAGGCGTTCGGCGGAGAAGCCCGCGCGCAGCGTGTCGCGCCTGCGCGGGCAGCGCGGCGGCGAAGGTGAGCGCCGCCGCGAGCGAGCGAGACACGTGATCTTGTTGAGTTCATGCGTGATTCCTTGCGCGATCAATTCAGCGTCGCGACGACCACCGACTTGGCCGGCAGGTCGAACACCCAGGTGTCGCCCTTGAGCTTGCCGCCCGTGAAGGCCGCCGGCTGCACGGCGTTGGGCGCATCGAAGGTGTTGTGCGCGTTCATCGCGTCGGTGCGTGAGCACGCGCGCTGCATCTTCTTCGCGGCCGCGCCCCGAGATCTTCGCGGTGACGCGCGCCGGCTTGTTGGGATCGGTATTGACCAGCGACAGCACCAGCGCGCCATCAGCGCCGCGCGCCGCCGAGACGCTGCACCGCCGGGATCGCAACGTCGCCCGAGCTTGTAGTCGGGCGTCGCGAGCTCCGTCGGCAGCAGCGTGGCGTTCTGGAACGGCTTGTACATCTCGAACACGTGGTACGTGGGCGTGAGCAGCATCTTCTCCTTGTCGGTGAGGACCATCGCCTGCAGCACGTTGATCATCTGCGCGATGTTGGTCATGCGCACGCGATCGGCGTGGCTGTGGAAGACGTTGAGGTTGAGTCCCGCGACGACGGCGTCGCGCAGCGTGTTCTGCTGGAACAGGAAGCCCGGGTTCGTGCCCGGCTCGACGTCGTACCAGGTGCCCCACTCATCGACGTACAGCGCCGACCTTCTTCTGCCGGATCGTGCTTGTCCATGATCGCCGAGTGTTTGCTGACGCATCTCGTCGATCTGCAGCGTGTGCTTCAGCGTCGATGATCCAGTCGGCTTCGTTGAACTGCAGCGCCGGACCCTTGTTCTTCGTCTCCGAAACTGCCGGAGGGCAGCGTGTAGTAGTGCAGCGAATGCGCGCCCATCTGCCTGACGGCATTCTTCATGACGACTTCGGTCCAGTCGTAGCCGTCGCCGTACGGCGCCGCTCGCGACTTCGATGGGCGTGTTGTCGCGCGGCGTCTTGATGTTGAGCGCGTACTTCTGGTACTCGTCGGCGTAGTACTCGGCGCGCATGTCGCCGCCGCAGCCCCAGGGCTCGTTGCCGACGCCGACGTAGTCGATCTTCCACGGCTTGTCGCGGCCGTTGCGCGCGGCGCTCATTGGCGAGCGTCGGACTGCGAGGGCGAGGTGATGTACTCGATCCACTGCGACATCTCGGCCACGGTGCCCGAGCCCACGTTGACCGCGAGGTAGGTCTTGGCGCCGAGCATCTCCGCGAGCTCGAAGAACTCGTGCGTGCCGAAGCTGTTCGGCTCGATGACGCCGCCCCAGAACGTGTTGACGCGCTGCCGGGCGTTTGGCGCGATCGCCGATGCCATCGCGCCAGTGATATTCGTCGGCGAAGCAGCCGCCGGGCCAGCGCAGCACCGGCACCTGCGAGCTTCTTCGAGCGCCGCGAGCACGTCGTTGCGATAGCCGCGCGTGTTGGGAATCGGCGAGTCCTCGCCGACCCAGATGCCTTCGTAGACATTGCGGCCCAGGTGTTCCATGAACTGGCCGTAGATGTTCGGCGTCGATCTTCGCGCCCGGCTGATCGGCGCGGATGGTCAGCTGCGCGCTGACAGGTTCGGGCTTCGGCGCGCACGCGAACGCAGCGACAACGCTCAACGGCGGCCACGATGGCCAGCAAGATTTTCTTCGACATGTCGATTCCCCTCGCGCCGGCGACGTTGCGGCGCGCGCCGAAGCCTAGCGGATCTGTGCGCTCACAGCAGCCAGCGCGGCACCTTCGACTTGTATTCGCTCCCACGCGGCGCCATGCGGTGCGCGCGAGCCACGGCTCTTCGCCGAACACCACGCGCAAATGGAATGCCAGCGATCACGAAATCACGGCATAGATCGCGAGCGTCGGCGACGCAGAAACACGAGCGCCCAGCCGGCGAGCATCAGCGTCGACCGCGACGGTACATGGGATTGCGGCTGTAGCGGTACAGGCCCGACGGTGACGAGATGGCGCGGCGGCGACCACGGCGCCAGCGTGCCTTTGCCGGACGACGTGAAATCGCGCACGCACCACAGCAGCAGCGCGAAGCCGGCAGCGATGGCAGCAGCCGACCGCCGATGCGAACCTCGCCGCCGTGCATGCAGCCGGCGTTCAGCCGAGGACACAGCGGGAACGCGATAGCGCGACCACGCCGGGCAGCGCGAGGAACGCGAACAGCGCGCGCAGGAACATGCGCTGACTACCTCGCGCGCAGGTCTGCCGCGCCACTCGCCCACGGCGCGCGCTTCGACTTCGTGCTCCTCGTCGCGCCAGGTTTCCTGCAGCGCCGCCGCGTACCAGTCCTTCATCGACGGCAGCGCGCAGCAGTTGCGCGGCATAGCGGCGCGCGCCGGCGTCGAGCGGCGGATCGTAGGTCTGGATGCGGAATGCCACGGGCGCGAAGAACGCATCCACGGCGCAGAAGCGCGCGCCGGTGAGAAACGGACCGCCGAAGCGGCTCGATGCCGTCGGCCCAGAGCTCTTCGAGCCGCGCGAGATCGCGCTTGCAGCGGCGCGTCGACTGGGCGTGAGCGTGATGCGCAGATGCCGCAGTTCATCGTGCAGGTATTGCGCAGCGCCGAAGAAGCCCGAATGCATCTCGGCGCTGGCGCGAGCGCGCCCAGGCGCGCGCGCGAGCTTCGGCGGGCCAGACGCCGGCATGCCGCTCGCCCACGTACTCGGTGATGGCGCAGCGAGTCCCACACCGTGATGTTGCCGTCGACCAGGCAGGGCACCTTGCCGGTGGGCGAGAAGTCGCGGAACGCGTCGGGATTCTGCGGCGCCACCGAAGGGCACCAGGCTCTCGCGGAACGGGATGTTCAGCTCGCGCAGCAGCACCCAGGGGCGCAGCGACCACGAGGAATAGTTCTTGTTGCCGATGAAGAGGTCGTACACGGCGACTCACTTCAGATTCTTGCTCACGAGTTCATAACCCGCGCGATCGTCGAACCCGTGGCGCCGATAGAAATTTCGCGCCGCCTCGTTGCTGCGGCCGAGCTGCAGCGAGACGTTGGTGCAACCCTCGAGGCGAAACTGCGCCTCGGCGATCGCCAGCATCTGGTGCCCCAGACCCAGGCCGCGATGCGCCGGCACCACGAAGAATTCGTCGATCTCCGCGGTCAGGCCCTGGTGCTCGAGGCTGAACACGTAGACGGCGAGTAGATAGCCCGCGGGCTCGCCGTACAGACGTCGCCACCCACGCGCGTCCGAGGTTCGAGTCTTCCAGCACGCGCGTGAGCAGCTTGCGCATGCGCGTGGCGTCGAAACCTTCGATGGCTTCGAAGCGCCAGTATTGTTCGACCATCGGCAGCAGCACTTCGAGGTCGGCGGGCGTTGCGGGCTGAATGCTGACGGCCCGGTTCGCGGGATCGGAATCGGTGGAGATTTCCATCGCGCGTCGATTCTCGCAACTAGGTACCGTCCGGGAGCCACAGCGATCACCAACGCGCGCCGCCGCCCTCGCGATTGGCGATGCGCAGCCGGCCGCCGTGGGCTTCGACGATTTCGCGGCACAGTGTCAGGCCCAGTCCCGTGCCGGTCTCCTTGGTGGAGTAGAACGGCACCAGCGCGTTCTCGAGCGCGGCCGGCGTGAATCCCGGGCCGCGATCGCGCACCTCGATGGCGAAGCCGCTGCGCGGCGAGCGATGACCGCAAGTTCGATGTCATCGGCGTCCGAGCCCGACTCGCGCGCGTTCTTCGAGCAGGTTGATCAACGCCTGCTCGATCTGCGCGGCGTCGAAGCTGGCGGCGCGCTGCGGCGGCGGGCCCGCGAGCGTGAACTGCGACGACCGACGCGCAGTCGTCTCGAGCAGGACGTCCCACGCCACCGGCGCGAGCGCGCGGATGCGGCAGCTTCGGCGAACTGCGAATAACCCTCGATGAACCCGGCGAGATGCCTGGCGCGTTCTTCGATGGTGGCGAACACGCGGCTGAGCTGCTCGGCGTCCGGCGGCGCGCGCGCCAGGATCTGCCCGGAGTGCGCCAGCGAGGAGATCGGCGCGAGCGAGTTGTTCAGCTCGTGCGCGATCACGCGGATCACTTTCTTCCACGTCGCCACTTCCTGCGAATTGATCTCGCGCGTGAGCTGCTTGAGCAGCAGCAGCCGGTGCGGCAGGGCGTTCAGCAGAAAGCGCCGCTGCGACACGTGATACACCTGCGGCTCGCCAGCCAGCTCGAGCGTGAACAGCGTGTCGCCGCCGCGTTCGATGGCCTCGCGCAGCGGCGCGGGCGCCGCGTCGAGATAACGCGCGAAGCGTTCGCCTTCGAGCTTGCGGCCCTCGCCGAACAGCTGGCGCGCGGTCGTGTTGCTGTAGAGCACCGCGTCGCCGTCGTTGGTGAGCACCAGCGCGAGCGGCGTGGTCTGGATGACCGTGTCGAGCATCAGCTCGCGCTGGTAGAGGCTCTGGCGCTCGACGCGCAGGCGGTCGCCGAGGCCGTTATAGGCGGTCCACCAGCTCGCCCATCTCGTCGTCGCGTGGCGCGCGGTGACGCTCACGCTGAAATCGCGGTCCTTGAGGCTGGCGATGCCGTCGGCTGAGCGCCAGCGCCATGCGGCTCCAGCGCGCGGCCAAGCATCGTGCCGGACCAGGCGACGAGCGGCGTGAGCACCAGCGCGCGCGGCGACGGCCGCCATCCACGGCGAGTCGATGAAGTGGCTGCGCGACGACGTACGCCACGAGGGTCAGCGAGCGCGATGCCGCCGAGCCAGAGCAGTTGCCCAGCCGGCCATGGACGACGCATGCCAGCGCATCATCGACAATCCGCGAATCCGCTAGCTATCGGCCTCTGCTACCGGGCCGGGGATTCCTTGATACCGAGTTTTTCCATGCGGCGATAGAGGGCCTGGCGGCTCATGCCGAGCTGGCGCGCCGCCTGGGCCACGATGCTGCCGTTCTCGGCGAGCACGCGTTCGATGGTGGCCCGATCGAGCACCGGTTCGTCGGAGCGCGCGGGCAAAACGGCCGGGAGGTTGAGCGCTGGCGGCGTTGATGGGCGCATCGCCCGCGAGCAGCGCGGCGCGTTGCAGCACGTTGCGCAGCTCGCGGACGTTTCCCGGCCAGGAATAGTTGAGCAGCGCGCGTTCGGCGTCGCTGGTGAGCCGCGCGCCGACGGGAAGGAATGCGCGCGTCAGCGGCAGCACGTCGTCGCGCCGCTCGGCGAGCGGCGGCAGCGCGAGCTCGATGACGCTGAGGCGGTAGTACAGATCTTCGCGGAAGCGGCCTTCACGCATGGCGTCGCGCAGCGGCATGTTGGTGGCGCGCGACGATGCGCACATTGGCGCGCCGCGTGGTGTTGGAGCCCAGGCGTTCGTATTCGCCGGTCTGCAGCACGCGCAGTAGTTTGGCCTGGCCGGCGAGCGGCAGGTTGCCGATCTCATCGAGGAACAGCGTGCCGCCATCGGCGGCCTCGAAGCGCCCGGCGCGCGCCTTGGCGCCCGTGAATGCGCCGGCCTCGGTGCCGAACAACTCGGCTTCGATGAGCTGGTCGGGCAGGGCGCCGGCGTTCACCTTCACGTAGGGCTGCGTCTTGCGCGCCGAGTTGGCGTGCACGATGTCGGCCAGCACTTCCTTGCCGGCGCCGTTGGGTCCGGTGATGAGCACCGGCACGTCGGCGTGCGCCACCTGCGCCGCCATCGATGCGCCACGGTGTGCAGCGCGTCGCTCTCGTAGACGAGGCCGCTGCAGGTCGTAACGCTCGGCGAGCTGGCGCGCGCGCTTCGGCGCGGCGCGCGCGCGTGGCGACGTTTTCTTCCACCGCGGCGCGCAGCTCGCAGCAGGTTGCGCACCGTGGTCAGCAGGCGCGCGTCGTCCCAGGGCTTGGCGATGTAGTCGGCCGCGCCGGCCTTGACCAGGTCCACGGCGGTTTCGAGGTGCGTCCATGCGGTCGAGCAGGATCACCGGCACGTCGGGATGCAGCGCGCGCAATTCCTGAACAGCGCGACGCCTTCTTCGCCCGAGGTGGCCTCGCGCCGGAAGTTCATGTCCTGGATGATCAGGTCCACTTCTGGGAACGCACGGTCGCGAGGGCCTCGGCCGGAGATGAAGCGCCGAGAACCCGCGCGCCGTGCAGGGACAACAGGACCTGGAAGGCCGTTCGCACGGCCTCACTATCGTCAGCAACCAGTACGGTCCGGTGTGCCAGGCGGTCCTCGACGTTTGACGTGATTGAAGTCATACGTAAGACGCTGGGGCGGGCCAGAGGGTTGCAAGCGACTGGACACTTTTGCACGTGGGAAGATTAGACGCTGCGCGTCGCCATCGGCCGGCGAGACCTTGGCCGCCCGCAGTGCCGGCTGCCACGCCGCCAGCTGCCCGAGGGCCCACAGGCCCGCGACGCCGCCCACGAGGAAGTAGAGGTCGAGTCGCGGCAGTCCGAACTGGTTCGACAGCCAGAAGCCCGACAGCGAGCGCCAGATCGCAGCCCACGCACCACGCCGAGCGTGGTGACCATCCAGTTCTCGGCCATGAAGTAGCTGACGATGTCGCGCTTGCGCGCGCCGACCGCGCGCCGCGTGCCGATCTGCCGCGTGCGGGTGTTCACGTTGAAGGTGGCGAGGCCGAAGATGCCGAGCGCGCTGAAGATCAGCACGCAGGCTCCGTGACGACGGAGAGCGTCACCGCCATCAGCGAATCGCTCGGCGTAGCTGCTCTGCTTGAAGTTCTGCACGCTGCGCAGCTTGCCCACCACGCGGTTCGGATCGCGCTTGCGCAGCGCGGCTTCGACGGCGGCCATGACGGCATCGAGCTGTGCCGGGCTCGGTGCGAACCAGGTAGCGAATGCCGGGCCCGGACCTACCAGCGGGCGTCAGCATCACGCGGTCGACGCTTGTCCCAACCCACCCAGGCGCCATGCATCCTGTTCCACGATGTGCCGGCGGCGCAATACGTGTAACA
>ERZ1370068.6303-contig-5295_pt1 | contig 38576 bp, 60 predicted proteins | sample MGYA00561227_ERZ1370068 | MGnify/ENA primary metagenome ERZ1370068 (study PRJEB38410, sample SAMEA6850437) | metagenome | study: Metagenomic assessment of the ecological functions of the soil: analysis of the soil microbiota associated with the...
GCTTACGTATTGCTTCAACGCTGGCGGGCGCATTCCGCATGGCGTCCCGCGCCCACTTTCCACCCAGCTGGCGTAACACCAGCTGCGGGCGATGTTCGCGTCGCCCCAGTACAACACCTGGATCGAGATGCCGTATGTGCCGACCCAACAAGGCGTACTCGGCTATGTCCGCGGCTTGCTCGACTTCGCTTCGCCCGGAGTTGTCATCATCGATGACAACTGGTCCCCGGCGTACGGGACGTGGCGGTTTGACCTCGAGCCGTTTTCCCGATCCGACGTCCATGATCCAAACGCTGCATGCATGGGGTTGCCACGTGATGCTGTGGATCGTTCCGTTCGTCAGTCCCGACACGCATCAGTTTCGCGATCTCTGAACAAGCATGATCTGCTGGTTCGGGACGCGGACGGCAGCACGGCTATTCGGCACTGGTGGAACGGCTACAGCGCCGTGCTGGATATCAGCAATCCGGTCGCAGGTGCGCTGCGCTATGCGAGGATCTCGACCGTCTGGTCAGCGAACACGGGGTCGACGGATTCAAGTTCGACGCCGGGGACCTGCGGGACTTTCGCTCCGGAGACCGGAACGCTGCGATGGCCGAACCGACCGAGCAGTGCGAGGCGTGGTGCGCGGATCGCAGGCGCGCTACCGCTTCAACGAACTTCGGGCCTGCTGGAAAATGGGCGGCCAGCCATTGGCGCAAAGACTGCATGACAAGCCGCCGCTTTGGGGTGCACGTGGTCTGTCGTCATTGATTCCGGAGTCCATCGCACAGGGGTTGATCGGTCATCCCTTCGTCTGCCCCGACATGGTGGGGGCGGCGACGTCAACTACTGCTCAGCTGACCGGCCGGTTGATCAAGAATTGTTCGTGCGCTATGCGCAATGCGCCGCGCTATTTCCAATGATGCAGTTCTCCATGGCGCCGGCCAGGGTGCTCGACGCCGATCACCTGCATGCCGTCCAAGCCGCTGTGCGGTTACGCCAGCAGTTTGGCCACCGAGATTCTCGATCTCGTTCACGAAGCGGCCGCGAGCGGGAACCGATCCTGCGGCCGCTGGCCTATCACTTCTCCGGTTACGAGCACGTCCACGACCAGTTCCTGCTCGGCGAAAGATCCTCGTCGCCCCGGTGCTGTCAGTCAGGCGTGGCATCGACCCAGGTCGGTCGAACTCCCACCTGGAAACTGGATCGACGTGGACGGCCACTCACTGACCGGACCAGGCACAGGTCGAGCTGCCGGTCGGATCTCGAGAGCATTCCCTGGTTCCGTCGCGACGAACAGTGGATTTCGACACGCCTAGCGTCGTTGCGTCCGCGACCGCGTTGGCCCGAAATCTCGTGCAGCCGCGGCTACAGGCGGTGCGCGCCCGTACTGGCCGTTGCGGTGAACCCAACCGGGGCTGAGTACCCGGCCGCGCGCATACGCGGCCTGAACTGCATGGAACACGCCGGCGGTCTGATCGGCGTCAACCATTGCCACGACGCTGCCGCCAAAGCCGCCTCCCGTCATGCGGGCTCCAAACGCGCCCGCATCGAGCGCCGCGACAACAGCGAGGTCGACTCGTGGCACTGTGATGTTGAAGTCCGTCGCGCATCGAGATGTGCGAAGCGGTCAGGATTGGTCCGATCCGCCGCAGGTCGTTCCTGGTTTCGAGCCTGGCGACGGTGTCCAACACGCGTTGATCTTCAGTCACGACATGACGGACCGCCTCCGCATCAGTTCGTCGCTCAGTCCAGCCAACGCGTTGTCCAGATTCTCGAAGGGAATGTCTCGGAGTGCCGGCACGCCGAGCTGTTTCGCCGCCAGCGCGCAGGTTTTCCGCCGCTCCGCGTACTCGCTGTCGACCAAGCGCGTGCGGCGTGTCGGCTGTCAATGACAAGCAGCGCGAGGCCAGCGGTGCGACAGATCGAACGGCACGTGGCTGACTGCCATGGACCTTGTGTCCAAGAACACCAGCCGGTTGGTCTTCCCGTAGAGCGATGCGATCTGGTCCATGACGCCGGTCGGAGCGCACCGACGACCTCGTTTTCGGAGCGTCGCGCAGTCAGCCGCCAACTCGGGCCGCGGACAAGTCGAGCGGGGTGGAGATCGTTCCAGGCCGCTCGCCACGGCGCACTCGAGCGCCGCCGAGGATGACAGCCCGGCGCCGGTCGGCAGGTTGCTGTCGATGACGATGTCGAGGCCGGGGATGCGGTGACCGCGTTGCCGGAACGCCCAGGCCACGCCGGCGACATAGGCGAACCAGCCGTCGACCGATTGTGGCGTAATGGCTGCCAGCGGAATCTCGGCGAGACCGCTCTGCCGACGCGACCGGACGCGAAGCCTGGGAGTAAGGGATAACCGCGCTGGTGGCGATGATGCCTTGCGGCAACGCGAGCGGGAGAACGCGGCCGTCGTTGTAATCCGTGTGCTCACCAATGAGATTCACTCGCCCAGGCGCCCACCAGTAGCCATCGGGCTTCGGCACCAAACGTCTCGTCGAAGAGCTGAGAAACCCGGTCATTCGACAGGGGCGCTGCGCTGAACTGGTCAGTGGGCCTGCTGTTCATGCGTGTTCCTTGGCGAAACGCCAGCTGTCAGACACCATACGGTCCGAGGTCAAGTTCGGCCTTCCATCCGAGCTCGGCGTGTATGAGCTCCGACGACGCCACCAGCGCCGGCGGATCGCCGCTCGCGCCGGCCGCAGTCGACTGACGGCACGGGATGGCCGGTGACCCGACGGCAACTTTCGACCACCTCACGGACGGTGTATCCGGTACCGGAGCCCAGGTTGTATATGTTGTGTGTACCCGGCCGCACGGCGTCCAATGCCAACAAGTGCGCTCGGCCGAGGTCGACGACGTGCAGATAGTCGCGGATGCAGGTCCCGTCGCGGGTCTGGTAATCACTTCGAAGATTGGCACCGATTCTCGGATGCCGAGAGGAACCTGGAGAATGTTGGGAATGAGGTGAGTCTCCGGACTGTGCCGCTCACCTCAGCCGCCCTGAGCGCCACCTACGTTGAAGTAGCGAAGGCTGGCTGCAGCCAGCCCATGGCGCGCGAGCGGCACCAGTAATTGCCATGTCGACAGCCAGCTTGCTCTGACCGTATGGGTTTATCGGCGCCGCGGGATCTTCTTCCCGTATCGGTAACGTGTGCGGAACGCCGTACGTTGCGGCGGTCGAGCTGAAGATAAGGCGCTCGACGCCAGCAACTCGCATTGCCGCGAGCAACGCGAGCAGTCCCGACGACATTGTTGTCCCAGTAGATCTCGGGATGCTCCACCGATTCGGCGACCAGCGACTTCGCGGCGAAGTGCAGCACGCCGTCAAGCGACCGGTCGAGAATCTGGGCGACGTGACTCAGTCCTCGGTAGGAATTGCGCGCCGTCGACCAGTGCGTCGCGATGTCCGGTCGACAGGTTGTCGAGCACGACGACGTCATGGCCGGCGGTGATCAGCTGTGCGGTGACAATCGAGCCGATGTAGCCGGCACCTCCAGTAACGAGGAGCTTCATGGCCGTGCCCACGCGCAGGCCGGACGGTACCGCCGATCAATCCCCGTCATCCGGGTAGCACTTCCCGTCGGGCACGCGCCACGGACCTCGATCCGAACCGCGCCCTCGATCGTGACGTCGGCACCGAACGTGACGTCGCCGTCGACGTCGAGTTTCGAGCAATGCCGCAGCGACGGAGCTCCAGCCGGAAATCGCGGCTCGAAATCCGGGAGAAGCTTGAAGTGCTTGGGATCGAGGGTGACTATCGGCGCTGCACCGTCGAAGGTGGGAGAGTCACCGCTCCGTCCGGACGAAGCTCATGAGCGCGTCGGAACGAACGACCAAGAGATCGTCCGTCGTCTTCACGGGCGCAAATCGGATACGCGGCACCAAGATCGCTTGCGCACCGTCGATTGCGCCGATCGCTGCGCCCATCGCCGTCTCCAGCTGAATGACCGGAGTACTCGATGCGTCGGTCGGATCCACAGTCTTGCGGTTCACGATCAAGGGAGTGTCGGCGCAGCCGGATCCGATTCCTGCAATCTGCTCAACGCTTGCAGGTCGATCCACAGATTGTTGGTGTTATAGAACCGCCAACGTTCGATGTCTCCGAACGATGCGTCGCCCTCAGGCACTTGTGCCGTCTCCCGCAACACGATTCGCCCGTCATGTCGGGCGAGGTGACCGCCCTGCGATCGGCTGGCGTCCCGAGGACAGCCTCCATCGCGAACGGAACGTGCTCGGAGGCAATCCAGGCTGCGATTCGCGGGTCTACTAGCGCCCCCAGGTTGTCGACGTTGGAAACGAAGCACCACCGCAGACCGGCGTCCAGCAGCGCCTGCAGCATTCCGGATGCGGAAAGCGCCGTGTAGAGGTCGCCGTGCCCCGCGGACACCATTCCAGACTTCGGGTCGGCAGGCCACGACACCGGCTGGTAGTCGTCGGCCCGGAAGCTTCGGTTCGCGGCCCTGCAGGAAGTCCAATGGAAGGGCCGGGTCCTGGAGGGTCGGGTAACGACCTAGCAGCTCGAGTGTGGGGAGCGGGTAATTGCCGAATTCATGAGCAGCAACGGGAGACGCGCCTCGTGATGCTCTCGCAGAGCCAAGACCTGAGTTGCCAGAATGTCCAGGAAGCTGTGGGCCATTCTTGACCGGCAGCAAAGATTTCGGCCTGGACAGGCCCATACTCGTGCCGAGCCCGCCATTGAGCTTCACGACGACGAGACGATCGAGCACGAATCGTGCTTGGGCCGGCGGTGGGTTCCGGAAAGGTCGTCGAGAGAATCGAGGTTGTCGAGCGGCTCGAGGGAATCTCCCGGCAGCCTGCCGGCCTGAGGATGGGCAAGCTGCTCGAGGCGCCGAGCTAAGGCGGCCAGTTCGGCCGGACGGGCGCCCCCCAGCCTCCGCCTTGGCCAACGTTGCCGTGATGTAGTCGGTCATGTGGTCGCCCAGCCTGCCCTTCTGGATGCACGGCTATGCCGCTTTGGCCTCGCTTGACAAGCATTGAAGCGTAACGATCGGTCGTGATCTTGGACTTGTAGCCCTGGGACGACGATCAGGCTCAAGATCATCGGCAGACGATCTCAGCGGGCGGATCCCCCAGCCGACAGTCCCTACGGCCCAGGCCGTTTAGGCTGTATTGCTCGTCGCAGGCCTCAGTGTCAGCAGGATCACGACGGCGACGGGCAGCACCCACCAGCTGGGGATGGATGTCGCTCGTCGACAGCACGTAGGTGAGCGCGAGCGCTACGACAACGCCGGCTGCGACTCGCCAATCATCACCAACGACGAAGTCATACCAGAACGCGCCGAACCGGCGTAGCCACGCGATCACGATCCGGCCCCCGCTATCGACGCCTGCGGTGCCACGGTGCGCTTGGGCCGGCTGGTCCGACGGAGCAGGACGACCAGCCCGATGGCGAGAACAGCGACACCGGCTGACAACCACTGGAAGCGACGTGTCGCCGTGGGGCCACTCGGCGCCGGCACCTCGTGCGCCCCAGAACGTCCCAAAGCCCGTGAGGAGGATGCCAACGGTGAACTTCATCCCGTTCCCGGCACCCGAGCCAACGGCGCGCGCACTGCCAGACCGGCTCCGGCGACGATGACGACGGCGGATACTGCGGCGAGGACCGCGAGCGGCAGGTTGTGTTGGTTGCTCCCGAAGGTCAGCGCGATGAACACGACCTCGAGCCCTTCCAGGAGGACCCCTTTGAAGGACAGCGTGAACGCGTACCAGTCGTTGACGCGACCACGGTGACGGCGCTGGTGCGGCCAGCGCGCGGCGGCCCGTTGGGTGCGGAAGATCGAGGCTTCGTCGTGGAGCGACTTGTAGCCGCTTGCGCGCAGGATCGCCTTGCGAAGCCACTGCAGTCCGAACACGAGCAGCAAACCGCCGACGAACAGTCGAAGTGCCTGCAGCGGGATCGCGGTCAGCGCCGGTCCGGAGCACGGCGACCGTGACTGCGAGCACCGCGAGCGCCGCGAAGACTCCTTGGCCTGCCGAGCGCCAGTCCTTGCGACCCGTACCGGCCGCTAACACGATCGTTACCGCCTCGACCGCTTCGACCGCGCAGGCCAGAAACACGGCGATGAACAGTCCCCAGCCTTGCATGCACCTCTCCTGTAGTCGTGATCCGATCGACAGTAGCTCGCTGATTGCCGGCAGCGGCAGACAGCGAGCGGTGCCGGGGTGCTAATCGCCTCAAAGGCCCCGTTGGACCACGCTGATTACGGTGGTGACGGCGCGTTCGATCTCATCGTCCGGAATGTCACGTAAGGGCCCGTCGACGAGCAGTGTCGACAGTCCGTGGACTGCCGACCAGGCGGCGTATTCGGCGCCCGGGCGACGCTCGGGCGGCAGTGCTCCTACGATGACCAGCTCGTCGAGGCGCGCACAAGCAGGTTGTAGGGGTTCAGCGGGTCCGGATCGTCACGGCGGGCAGTCATTGATGAGTGGTCGTGGGGAACAGCGCCGACGAACGCGGTGCGGAACCAGCCGGGCTGATTGATGGCGAACTCGATGTACGCCCGCCCGATCGCCCCGAGCTTGGCCCAGGCGCGCCTGACCTTGCCGCCCGTCGTCGTCACGCCGGAGATGCGCTCGGTCATGAGCAGTCCCAGCTGCCGCATGCATCGTGCACTGACGGCGGCCAGCAGATCCTCGTGGTCGGCGAAGTGGCGATAAGCAGCGTTGTGCGACACGTTTGCTTCGCGAGATACGGCACGTAACACCACGGCGGTCGGGCCGCCGGTGCGAGCGAGCTCGGTGCCGGCGTCGATCAGGGTTTCGCGCAGGTTGCCGTGGTGGTACGGCGACTCGCCCTGAGCTCTCGTCGATTTCCATGTTGACAGTGTCCACAACCGATGGCATGCTCGTCAATGTTGACGTCGTCAACATGGCTGGAAGCCAGCAGGGAGACACCATGACTCAGCTAAGCGTTCGACGCAGGTATCTCATCCTCGCCACCGTCTGCCTCGCGGCATTCGCGATCAACCTCGACACCACGATCGTCAACGTGGCCCTGCCCGACCTGGGTCGGGAGCTGAACGCGACCACCCGTGACCTCCAGTGGATCGTCGACGGCTATAACCTCGCGTTCGCCGCGTTGGTGCTGACCGCGGGCTCGCTCGGCGATCGGTTCGGCCGTCGGCCCGCGCTGCTGCTCGGGCTCGGCGGGTTCGCTGCCGCCAGCGCCGTCGGAGCCCTCGTTGGGTCAGCCAACGCGCTGATCGCGGTTCGCTTCACGATGGGTGCATTCGCCGCCCTGATCTTCCCGACGACGCTGTCGATCATCACCAACGCCTTCCCTGAGCGGCGGAGCGGGCGAAGGCGGTAGGCATCTGGGGGCCGTCACTGGCTTGGGTGTCGCGGTCGGCCCGGTAACGGGCGGCTTCCTGCTCGCCCACTACAGCTGGCCGTCAGTCTTCATCGCCCTCGTACCGGTGGCCCTCGTCGCGATGATTGCCGCGTTTGTTCTGGTTCCGGAATCCCGCGATCCGGACCAGGCCCGGCTCGACCTTCCGGGCCTCATCGTCTCGTCGGCCGCGATCGGATTGCTCGGTCTACACGATCATCGAAGCGCCCCGTAGAGGGTGGAGTGATCCGCTCACGATCTGAGCTTCGTCGCCGTCGCGATCCTCGTCGCAAGCTTCGTCGCTATCGAGCGCCGCCGACGGCAGCCAATGATCGATGTGTCGTTGTTCCGCACGCCGGCCTTCTCGGCGGCGAGCGGGGCGGTGACCGTGGCGTTCTTTGCGCTCTTTCGGATTCATCTTCCTGGTGACGCAATACATGCAGTTCATCCGAGGCTGGGGGACGCTCGCTACCGGCGTGCGGATCCTGCCAGTGGCGATAACGATCGCTCTCGGGTCGGTGGTTGGCGTTGCGCTGGCGACCCGCATCGGCACCCGCGCCGTCGTCGTTACCGGCCTGCTGCTCCTTGGCGTCGCGTTCGGCTGGATCGCGCTCTCGCCGACGTTCATGACCTACGACCGAATCGTCGGGCAGATGGTCTTCATCGGTCTCGGCCTGGGCCTGACGACCGCCCCGGCTACCGAATCGATTCTCAGCGCTGCTGCCACCGGCGCATAAGGCGGGCGTCGGGTCAGCTGTCAATGACGCGACGCGCGAAGCCGGCGGCACACTGGGCGTCGCCGTGCTGGGCAGCATCTTCACTTCGATGTACGCCAGCCACATCGCGGCTAGCCTCGTTCGCCACGCTGCCGACTTCGATCGGCAAGGCCTCGCAGGAGTCGGTCGCAGCCGCGCTCGGCACGATCAGCCAGACCAGCGGCTCAACTCGTGAGGTGCTGCTCAGCGCGCTGCATACGTCGTTCATGTCCGGGTTCCATGTGGCTTGCCTGGTCGCCGCTGCCATCTGCCTCGTCGGCGCTACCGGCGCGCTGGCCCTGCCCGGTCGCGTCCGGCGCTCCGCGACGGTCAGCGAGCTACCGCATTTGGAGTCGGCCAACGCCTGACGCCGATCACGATCTTCAGCCGGAGAGCGGCGACCGCCCGCTCTCTGGCTGGATCGTTCGGTCTGGATCGTCGGTTGGCCGGGTCTCAGGCCTGGGCCATGGTCGCCAGGCGAGTCGCGTCCTCTGGGCTCGTTACTGACGACCGGTCCGCCCGGAGGTCGCGGACGTAAGCGATCGAGCGGAACGTTGCCTGGCCTTCCAGGCCCAGGAAGGCTCCAAGGTCACGATCGAATTCGGTGCTCTGCGGTAGCCCAACCGGTCGTAGAGTGCTACCGCCGTCGTCATGAAGCTCGCGGTGTGCAGCGCGAATACCGGTGCGCCATGGTGCCGGGCGAGGCATTCCGCCGCGGCCAGCAGGGCCTGTGCGACACCGTGCCCGCGGGCCGCCGGATGTACCGCGAGGGCGCGACCGCCCGCCCAGCCGCGGGGCCAACCGACACCCTGAGCCGAGACGTCTGGATAGAAGGCTCCGGAACCACGGACACCGCCGTCGAGTTCGGCGACGATCAGCCGGCCGTCCCGGGAATGCCGTTCGAAATCAAGCAGATCGGAAATGTAGTGCGAGAACAGCTCGGAGCCGGTGACCGGCTCATACTGCTGGTACGCGGCGCGGACGACCTCCCGGATCGCATCGTGATCGGTCGAGTCGGCCGATCTGACAATCAGGCGGCCAGCCGGGCGGGGGTCCGGGAAAGACAGGGAGTGACATGCCAGAAGCACGATGGCCAGACCATGAAGATTCAGGCTTGGCTAGGACGTCGACGAGATTTGGCTCACAGGGCGGCGACCGTGGTCGGTAGCGTCAAGAGTAGCGAGCCGATTAGCCGCCTCTCGCCGGCTTCGCACCCCAGCTTCTGCAATATCGCGGAGACGTGGTGGTCGACCGTCCGCGGCGAGACTACGAGGCGCTGCGCGATCTCGGCGTTGGAGATGCCGGTACTCAAGCATCCGGAGGATCTCGATCTGACGGTCTGTAAGACCAGCGGGATTGGGGCTCGCGACCGAGCGGCCGCCGGCGGGGAATCTTGGCCACACCAAGCGCCCGCAGCCGCCGGCGCACGAGGGCAGCGGCTGGCTCCGCACCCAGATCGAGAAGCAGCTGCAGCGCTTCGAGAGTGGGCACCGGTTCGCCTGAGTCGGCGAGTTCCAACGCCTGTTCGTACCGGTTGCCGGCGCGTTCCCAGCAGGCCGCCGCCGTTTGCCAGTCTCCTCGAAGTCCGGCGGCATATGCCGGCGGGACACCCGCGAAATGGTCGACTCAGGTATCCGACCCGGCTGGAGGTAGCGCAGCAGCTCGCCACGCTGCACCGACATGCCCGGGCGGTCAGTACGGTCCAGCAGCAGCAGATCCTGAAACCGGTTGGCCTGTTCGGGGCGTCCGGTCAGCCAGGCGCGCTCGATCCAGGCGAGTCCGGTCGGCACCAGCCAGTCCAGTACATCCGCCCGTTCCGCGTGCTCGACGGCCTGCGGCAAGCATCTGGCTCGCGTCGGGATGGCCTGTCGGACGAGCAATCTGGCGAGTATCGGTAGGGTTTCCCGCCCGATCATGCCGGGGTCGTCCTGTCCATCGAGTAAGGACCGCAATCCGGCTACCGGCCTCAGGCCAGCGCCCATGCATCGCCATGAGGCGGAATCGCCGGGCGTCGAGCATGTACGAGTGAACGGGAAAGTCCCGGTTCTGGCTGTAATCCTGAGCCAGGTCCATATAGTCGGACGCCTCGTCGTATCGCCCGAGTCGCCACAAGCCCTCCACGAGGTTGTAATACCCACGCATGACGTATTCGTGATTGTTGAGCTTGCGGGCCGCTGCGATGCTCGTTCGCAGCTCTTCCTCGCCGTCGATTCGACCAAGTTGCAGGTGGGCGGAGCCTCGGTAGTTACGGCACAAGGCCGCTACATCAGCGGCATTCGACCGTTCGGCGAGGTCGAGAGCGTCGGAAAGTTTTGGCAGGCCCTCCTCTTCTCGATCGACGAGTACCAGCAGACCACCCAGATTGAGCGTCGCCAGGGCCTGGTCAGGGAGTGCCGCAAGCCCGTTGCGACAGCACCAGCGCCTCCTCGGCGGACTCGCGAGCCGCCGACGTCTGCTCGGTGAGCCACTGCTGACGAGACAAGGCCACCAGCGCGCGAACGAGCTGAGACTCGGCCTGGACGCTTCGCCATGCTTCGACCGCCAATGCAGGCCCTGCGCCGCTGCGTGCAGTTGGTTGGAGTTTGACAATGACCACGCGCATACGCCTCGGTGAGCGAGGCCTGGCGGGCTAGCGGCAGTAACTCTTTGTGCCTCAAGACCTGGGCGTAGCACAGCGCCGCCTGGCGATGCGAGCCGACCCGGCGACGCCTCGCGCGCCGCCCCGCGCCATACCGGACGATGCGCCCCTCGTCGCCAAGCACCGGCTGCGTGGTGCAGCACCTGGAACGGATCGAATCCGCACGGCCGCACAGCAACTGCAGAACGTCGGCGTGGCGGGCCAGCCGCACGCTTGCAGTGGCATTGACTCGTACACCGCGCGGCGTGCCAGTTCGTGCCGGAATACCACGATGTTTCCGCGCATCCGCAGCACGCCCGGCCGTTCAGCTTCGGCGATGGGCGTCATCTCGTCGACGAGATCGGACAGCACCGGCATCTCGAAGCCTGTCGGTGCGACCGCCAGATACTCCAGCGCCGCCTGGGCGCGCGGGCTCAACTTGCCAACGCGCGCCAGCACCGCGTCGGCCACTGTGGGCGGGACGCTCAATTCTGGAGACGCCAGAACCTCGGTAACAAAGAACGGGTTCCCGTCGGTGAGCCGGAACAAGGCGTCCGGCATCGACGGCCGAATCGGCGGCAAGCTCGGTCACGGCGCCCGCGCTCAGCGGGCCTAGAGAGGCAGTCGCAGAGCCCCGGCCAGTCCGCCAAGTAGGCCACGTAATGGGTGATTTACGCCGACATCAGCGTCGCGGTAGGTCAGGATCAGGACCGCCGGAAGTTCCGATATGCGGCGGGCGACGTGCCGGAGCACGTCCAGCGTCGCGCTGTCGGCCCAGTGGGCGTCCTCGATGACCAGGACGGTCGGTGACTGGCAGCCTGGCCAGCTCGTCGATCACCGCCGCAGGCAGCAGGTCGGGGTTCGCACGGTCCGCCAGTGCGGTCGGCGAGCGGACCCGGACGCGTTCGGGCGATGTCCCCACAACGCGCCGAGCGCCCGGGGCGTCAAGAGGTCTTCGCACACGCCGGCCAGGACTCGAGTCCGGGTCCGCAGCCCGGCAACGAACGTTTGAGCAGGCTTGTCTTTCCGATTCCAGGTTCGCCCATCACGAGCACCGTCACGCCGCGCCCAGCCGCCGCGCGTTCGACCGCCGAGCGCAGTCGATGGAGTTCCCGCAGCTCGTTCGAGCAGGCGCGGAACCACGCCGATCATCGTCTCACCTTCGAATGGGCAGGGCCGACTGGTTGGAATAGGCAACCGGCACCGATGCGCTATTCGACCTACCGCGCGCACGCTGTTGGGGTGATCGATGACGGGTGGCTTGAAGTGGCCTATGCCGTGCCACAAACGGCGAATGTTTGCTCGCGCGATGCGCGTCGTGGTCGACCGGGATCTCGCTGAGGAGGCAGTCCAGGAGGCCTTCGTACGAGCGTGGCGAGCCCGCGCGACCTTCGACCCGTCCGTCGGGCCGATTGATAGTTGGCTGATCGCGATCACCGGCAATGTCGCGGTCGACCTGGCCCGGGCTCGGGCTCGGCGGCCCCACTAAGCGCTTCCGGAGCCGGATTCACATCAACCGTGGGCCGGCCTCGACCCGATCGATCGGATCGCCTTGCGCTCCGAACTGCGACACGCGCTGCACCGAATCAAAGTCAATCATCGGATTGCCATTCTCGAGGTGATCGTCAAAGACCGCCCCTACGCCGAGGTAGCCGCCGAACTGGACGTCAACATCCGGACACTTCGCACCCGCGTGCACTACGGGCTCCGCCAGCTCCGCACGATCGTGCCCGGAGCGGCATCGGCGAGAGCTGTCGCGCCGGCCTGAGTGCAAGCGACAGCGACGTCGCCGCCGGGCCGCCAGCGGGCCGGCCTGATCAGCCTCGGCTACGGTTTGCCGAAAGGCGCCATGCAGTGAGGAGATCGGTGCGGCCCTCCCACAAGACCGGCATCTTCGCGCTGGGCAACCTGTCGCCACAGCTACCTCGAATTCGATCTTCTCGCCGGCGTCGAACCAGCGGCTCTGGTAACCGCGGTTGCCAGCCTGAGCGAGCCGCGGACGACGATGGGTGGGGTCAACCTCGTCACGGCCTGACCCGAACTGTGGTCCGCGGTCGCCCTCGTCGGCGCCGGCAGAGTCACTGGCTTTGCCTCGCCGGTGGTCGCAGCCAGCGGCTACGCCATGCCCGCCACCCAGCACGACCTGGCCCCTCTGGATCGCCGGCGGCGCGTACGACGTGGTATTCGACGCCGCCATCGGCATGATCGCCGCGCTGAGCCAGACCGTCGCACTGGTCGATGAGACCGTGGGTTGGTCCTATCACCGGATCTGGACCTCACCGGCTTCATCGACGGTACGAAGAACCAGCCACTGTCGGTCGCCCCGAAGACGGTCCTCGTCCCGGCAGGCGCACCGGGAGCGTGGTGGCTCGGTGTTGCTGCTCCAGAAATGGGTCCATGACGGGGCCGCGTGGACCTCGCTGGACGTCAAGAGGCAGGAACAGGTCATCGGACGGACGAAGGGTCGATAGCGTGGAACTGGTCGATCGTCCCGAGACATCACATGTCGCCCGAACTGACCAGGATGACTTTGGCCAGATATTTCGCCGCAACACGGCGTTCGGCCCAGTGCGGGAACATGGCACCATGTTCGTCGGCTTCAGCGCCGAGCAGCGGTACCTCGCCGTGATGCTCGAGAGCATGGCCGGTCTGACCAACGGTGTCCGGAGATGAACTCACTCGATACAGTCGGCCGGTCACCGGCGCCTACTACTTCGTGCCGTCACTCGACGATCTGACGCCTTCGTTTCGACTACAGGACACTAGGGCGTGTCCTGCAATCCCACGCTCCAAGCTGCGCGGCGCTCGGATCGGCGTCTGGCTGCGTTGTCGTTCCGGCAGTGACCCGCCACAGCCTCGTCCTCCGCCTTACGCTAATCGCCGCTCGACCACCGCCTTCGCGACGAGCAGGGACTGATGGACATCGCCCCAGCCAATGCAGCTTCTGGTGCGAGAATGTCACGGTGGATGCTGGAGCGCGTGGCGTCACGAAGTGGCGGTCGGTGACAGCCGGGGTAGCGCAGGAGTCGGCCGCCGGAGAGCGATCACAGGCAGGCTGTGCCCGAGACCACTCTATGCAGGCTGTGCGGTACGGCAGAACGCGCGCACCGCCACAATGTGCGCTTGGTGTGAAACCAGCCTGACCGATCCGTTCCGCAATGCGAGAAAGCGTCAGGCCGACGCGCGTCCGGATGATGGTGGACTCGCGCCGGTCGAGCGACGCCATTCCCGTACGGGGCCGACAATCCGATCGACCGCTGGATGGCCGCAATCGGGAACGTCTTGGTCATTTCGCGTTGGTCGGCATCCTGCGTGCGCGTGTCCCATCGCGGTCACGCCTCCTGCTGCTACAAAAGAAGCGGTGGATAAGCGCGGGTGCGTACTACTCCGGGTCCGTCGTCGCATCCGACCAGCGAGTTTCCGCGCTACGGCGCGTTGAGCATCATTCCTCTCGCTCGCCTTCGCGCTCACCATCTACTTGCTGTTCCTGATGGGTAACCCGCAAGCGAAACGACGACCAATGGTAGAAATCTTGATGATCTTGGACTTGTCGTCGCTTCCAGAGCGATAAGTCCAAGATCTGCGAGAAGGACCGCGCGTCGAGCCGGCGAGTAGCGCTGATCAAATACCCCGCTAATCCGATCATCTCTGTTGGTTCCGGTAGACTTAGGGACGACACTCCCGGAAGGGCTACCGGTGGACTGGACGCTGGCAATCGGGGCGCTAAGTGCTGGCATCGTCGTGGGTCTGACCGGCATGGGCGGCGGTGCGTTGATGACGCCGATGCTGGTGCTGTTCTTCGGGTATCCCCGCTGGCTGCGGTCTCCAGCGACCTCGTGGCGAGCGCCGTGATGAAGCTCGGTCGGGTCGGCCGTTCATCTCCGCAACCGCACTGTGCGCATGGACCTCGTGCGATGGCTCTGCGTCGGGTCGGTTCCGGCCGCTTTCGCGGGCGTTCTGTCGCGAAGGCCCTGGGCCGGAGTGCCGGGATCGAGGTGTTCCTCCAGAGAGCACTCGGCGCTCGCCTTGATCGTCGCGGCGACCGGGCTGTTCGTGCGCGCCCATCTGCGCCTAGGCCGAACGGGCCCAGCATCGCGACGGTCGGCGGACAGGCCGATCCGATCGGTCCTCCGGTGATCGACGTCCGCGCGCTACCGACCATCGCGATCGGTGCGATCGGCGGACTCGTCGTCGGCATCACGTCCGTGGGTTCGGGTTCGCTGATCATCATCGCGCTCATGCTGCTGCACCCAACTCTCCGCGCGAGTGAGCTCGTGGGCACGGACCTGGTCCAGGCGGGTGCCGCTCGTGGCCTCGGCGGCGATCGGCCATCTGATCTTCGGCGACTTCCAGCTCAGCATCACCTCGGCGCTCCTGGTGGGCTCCGATTCCGGGGCGTACATCGGCGCTAAGCTGTCGACCCGGCTAAGTGGGCGCGCTGATCCGGCGGGCACTCGCCTTCGTGCTGCTCGCCTCTGCCCTGAAGCTGCTGGGCGTCGGCACGGCGCTCACGGCAGCGCTGCTCCTCGCCGTGGCGGTTCTCGCCGGACCGGTGTGGATGCCGCTCCGCAAGCGCCACGGTTTCCCGCGATGCCGGGCCACGAGCCGGCCGTGCGGGCGGCGGCGCAGCTCAGACCAGGTGGCTGCGTAGCCACACGGCGCCGCGCGTTGGTGCGCACCGACACGCGCAAGCGTGGAACGGCGGCGACGGTCAACACGTCAGATAGGTGTGCGTGCTCGGTTGGCGGCCGTCCTCTCGCCTGGCAGCGGTCGTCGCCGGCTGTGCCGAGGTCACTTATCCCAGGGCACGAAGCCATCTGGCTCCTGCGAGTGGGAGTTACACGATCGAGCGCAACCCCGTCGAGCGACAGCAGCTCGGCGCTTCCGGCCGCCGCGAGGATGTGGGCATCGTTCCCAGCCGCCACCAGTCCTCGGCCGATCGTCCCTGCTCAGCCCAGAAGCCCCGGGACCGCAGGCCCCGATCTGGCGACAGAAGCTGGCTCTTGCCGAGGGCCGAGTCCAACTGGCGACCTCGCTGCCGCCCGGTCCGAGCGTCCGCGATGGCTATCCGCTGCTGACCGCCAGGCAAGCGTTCGAGCAACTCAGGTCAGCCAACAAGGGGATGGCTAAAGGCCCGCCGACGAGCGCGACGGTATTCGTTACTGCTATCGCGCTCACCGACTACAACTCTCCCACGGACCGTGGAACCCAGTCGTTGCCGGCCTGGCGGATGCACCTGCGCGACGTGACTGGCGACATCTATGTCCTCGCGGTGTCACCCAGTGCGCGGTATGAGCTCCCCGAGCGAAGCGGAATGTACGACGCCGGACATGCTGCTGCCGAGCGCGGACGAACGCCGATTGACGATCAACTTCATCGCGCATCACGAGTCCACCGGTCCTTGCGATCCGGATATCGCAGCAGCCTGCGAGTGACCCAGACGCGGACCGCGATCAGCGCTGGCCGTCACCATTGCGTTCGAGCCGGAGCCGCCGGCCCCGAACGTGGCGGTAGTCCCGCGTCGGGCGCGTCAGCCGTCGTGCCGGCACCGCCAATCCCGGGTGCACCTGGCACCCGCGCAATTACGCTGGCGGAGCCGCTCGGCGGCCGCGTCGTGGTCGACGATCGCGGCACTCCCTACGTCGTCAGTGCGTCACTGATCCAGGTAATCGTCACGCGACGGCTCGCACCCACGATTCGGTGACTGGAGGCGCTTTGCCGACGATACGGCTTCATGCCGTCTCGCATTCAGGACGGCGTCTGGAGGCCGCCGACTAGCATATGGACTCGCCTACGTGGTTCCACGGCGACTAGACGTCGCGTTCGCGACAGGTCGGAAGCCATCGGAGGAGGCGTGACAAAGTTGTCGCCGGACGCGACCTCGCGGCAAAGGTGGGGACCTTCGCGGTCTCTCGGCCGACCGCGCCTACTTGGACTTAGGCACCTGCCGTCAACCGGTACGGCCCACCGCCCCAGCGTTGCGGCCGCATTGCGGGAACTTGACACGTCACTCGCCTGCGCCCGCACCCGTACGACGCCGAACAGATGTTCGCCTCCGCTTACGCGGAATACCTTGGCGTGCGGCCGGATGAGCTGAGCTGCTGGTCGCAGGATTACGCGGAGTTCATTCGCCTCCTCGGGCGGTTGCCTGCCGGCTGATCGCGTCGCTGTCGTCGTTCCGGACTACACCGATAGCATCCCGGTCGTTCGGTAACCACCTGGCCGCTGCGACCGGTGCGAGCGACACACTGCGCACACCCGGTTGGCCCGAATCGCCGAGGGCATGGCGAACTACGACTACGTGGTGATTTCAATCCGAATAATCCGCTGGGAATTTATATCCAGGCTGACGACCTGACCGCTGTGTGCCGCGCTCATTCTCGCTCGACGCTCTATCGTCGATGAGGCGTACATCGACTTCACGACTGACGGTGTGCGGCAATCGATGATCTTCGCCGGCGTGCCCAATGTCGTTGTGCTGCAGTCACGCGAAACAAGCTGTTCGGCATCGCGGGGACCAGGACCGGTGCGCTGTGGAGCGGGAGTTCGGCTCTGCGCGAGCGCATCTCGGCGGAGCGGCTGAACTGGCCGACTCATCGGCTATTTGGATGCCTTGGTGTCCAGCTCGGCGTTGCGGTCGCCGGAATGGGTCGCGATGACGAGGGAACCGCCTGCTCACGACGGCCGCCGAGATGGAGGTTCTGCTGCAGAAGAGATTCGCTGGGAGGTGGTAACGGACGTGCCGTGCACTACCGCTTTCGTGGGCCACTGATGACGCGATCGACGTGCATGCCGGAGCTGGCCGAAGCCGGGAATCGCCGTGCGGGTCTTCTCCAAGAAGCAGCGAGGACGAGTCACTGGCCTCCGGATTACCGCGCGCGAGGGACGATGAGTTCCGACCAGCTGGCCGCGGCATTGAGCGGATGACGCAGCCGGGTGCCGAAGCAGTCTCGTCGGCAGAGCAGCGATGCGCCACTGACCCGGACGGCGCGATCACCATCTGCCGCGCCTCATCGCCGCTATCGCCGCGGGCAAGGCGCGCCGCGAGGACTTCCCGGTTGCTCGGGCGAGGCGGTGGCGCGTCGCTTCCGGGCATGGTCGCGCGGCGAATCGACCCCATGCTTGCCCGCCTCAGTCGCGGCGCAGCCGGTCCGCGCCGTCGGGCGTGACCGGGAAGCAACGAGGCAGAGACGACGACCTCGCGCTTGGCGCGCCGCTGCTGGTGCAGGAGAAGGGCACGCCGTAGCCCACAACTCCGCTGGGGCAAACCTCATTCAGGGGGTCACATCCTGCGCGGTCTGAACGCCGGCGACTGTCTCGGGAACGCTGCCGATCGACATCTTCCTGGCCGGAAGTGGACGAGGGCGCGCTCCTCCAGGTGGCCCCGGAGAGTGTCACTGGAAGTGCTCGTCGTTACGTCGCTGTTCCGCGACCAGCTCGCGACCGTTCCGGCGAGATCTACGCGCTGGCGCAGCGGCCAGGTCGGTTCGCAGCGACTCACCCGAGCCGGAGGCCACGGTCGTCGTGAACGGCGACGTGACCCGATGGTCGCCGATACCGGCGCATAGCCGGACCGGGCGACGGCTGACCTTCGGCCTGGAGGTCGCCGAGTCGTTCGACCGCAATCAGCGGCGCAGCCGGCAGCGTTCGATGTCCGCGATGTCGAGAGGTGATCTCCGCACGACCGCGTGTATCCATGAAGCCACCTCGAGTTGCCGCTACCGGTGCGATCAATGCGGAGTAGGTCGGCCCCTCCCTCGACGTCGCGGTCACGGAAATACTCGCGTACAAGGGGCTACAGGCGACCGACTGCACCGTTCGCACCCCAGCAGGCGAGTATCAGTTGTCGATCCACGCGAAGCCGGTTGTCCATGTCGCCTTGCAACGCCGGCTGCGGCGCTGGCGATCTGCTACGCACTCAACATCCCGGTGCCTGCGCGCCTCGGCATCCTTATGGCGTCTAGTGCAACCCGCGTTCATGGCGCGATGGAACACATCCATGCAGCCGGTTGCGACATGGTGGTCGGTGTTCGCGAAGAACCCGACGTCGTTCAACACCACGTTGCGCACACTCGACCGGGCCGGTGAACCGCGACATCTGCTGACCGCGTTCAGTAACACTCTCGTCGACGGCGAAGACTTCCGGCTGGCTATGGGATGTCGACCTCGAAAGTATCCGCGGAGCGGCTGCAGCACGTTACAGATCTCTGGCTTGCGATGCGATGAAGGCTTGCGACCCGGTTGAAATACGCCGGCGTGCCGGCGGAACGGATGACCGTGGTACCGGATCGGCTGGCTGCCCTCGACCATGCGCTCGCGAGACTTCCAGCCGGTGAACGGCTGAGTATCGTCAGCGGCTATACGCCGACTATCGAGTTTCGGCAGGAGATGTTCCGGCGGGGTTAGGTGCAAAGGTACTGGCGCACATGACTGACTTTCCTACTTTGCGATTCGCCCACCTGTACCCGGCGCTGTTGAATGTGGCGGGCGATGGCGGCAACCTCATGGCGCTACGGCGCCGCTCCGCATGGCGAGGCATCCCGACGGAGACCGTTGATGTCGGAATGGCCAGCATCCGGACTTCACCGAATTCGACATCGTTCTCTTCCACGGTGGTCAGGACGTCGAAATGGGCATCGTAGCGAAGCGATTTGCGTCACAAGGCGATCCTCCTTCATCGCGAGGCGGCTGATGCCAGGATAACGATCGATGCTCGCCGTATGTGCCGGCCTCCAGCTACTAGGGCCACCGGTACATTCCGTCCTCCGGACCTGCTCTCGATGGCGCGGCCGTCCTGACCTGGAGACGCGAGGTGGCCCGCAGCGATTCATGCCAACATGCCGCGTGCGACGTCACGTTCGGCGAGGACACGCAGACCGTGGTCGGCTTCGAGAATCACTCTGGCGTCACGGATCTGGGCCCGGGAGCATCGACCGTTCGGCCGGAGTACTCGCGGGCGCCGGGAACAACGGGCACTGATCAGACTGTAGGGCGCCATTCGAGATCGCGTTTTCGCCACGTACTTGCACGGGCCAGTGCTGCCGAAGAATCCGTGGTTGGGCCGGACCTACTGCTTGCGCTCGCCCTCGAGCATGCCGTCGGAAATCCGGTTAATCTCGACCCGCTCGACGATGCGTATCGAGCGAAGCGGAATCATTCCGTCGCACTCCAGAAGGCGATGCGCAACCGGGGCCAGCGGACGGCCATTGAGGCCGGCTCGACTCGGTCGAAGCGTGAGCTGACCGCCTTCCGTCCGGCCAGCCGAGCCGGGGCCGCAGGAATCGTGGATGGCATCGACCTGGCTTAGGCCTGTTCCTCGCGGACCCTAGATGCGCTCGAAGTTGCGCGCGCCTTTTCCCAGTCAGTGACCGCGGAATCGAAGGCGGCGATCTCCACGCGAGGCGGCATTCGCGTAATGCGCCACGACCTCGTCCCCGAACGCCTTTCGGGCGAGCGCGCTATCACGCCACAGGTCGGCCGCATCGCGGAAGTGTCGTCGGAACACGGTCCGCGGCCGCGGTGTATAGCGTTTCCGCTCGAATGCCGGCTCAAGAGGTAGCTGGTTGTCCACGCCGTGTAGACCGGCGGCGACTCATCGCTGCGGCGGCAAGGTATGGATTGACGTCCGCGCCAGGAATCCGGCACTCCACACGAAGGCTTGGGCCGTGCCCGACCACGCGGAAGGCGCAGGTGCGGTTGTCAATCCCCCACTTCGAGCGTGGTCGGTGCGAAGGATCCGGATTGGCAGCGCTTGTACGAGTCGATGCTCGGCGCAAGGAATAGCGTGAGTTCAGGGAGTGCCGCGAGCTGCCCAGCCAAGAAATGCTCGAATACCGGCGAGAATCTGCGTAGGGCCGCTCGCCGAGCGAAGACGGGCTGGCCATCCGGCGTACGCAGAGACATGTGAACGTGGCAGGAGCTCGCCCTCCCGCTGGTCGAACTTGGCCATGAACGTCACCGCAGATCCGTGCTGAGCCGCGATCTCGCTTAGCGCCGTTCTTGTAGATCACATGGTTGTCGCAGGTGCGCATCGCCTCGTCATACTTCAAAGCGATCTCGTACTGCCCCGGATTGCACTCTACCCTTCGACGATTCCACGCGCATGCCGGCGTCGCGCATGCCCAGCCGGATCGCGCCGAATCAGCGGCTCGACGCGGGAGCTGCCCGAGGATCGAGTAGTCGACGTTGTACTGATTGGCGGGCTGCAGTCGGCGGTACCTCTGCGACCGGCCGACTCTGTAGCTGTCGACGAACAGGAGAAATTCCAGCTCGTTGCCAAGCATGGCCTGCCAACCGCGTTCTGCCAGCCGAGCGGTCTGGTCCTGCAGAATTCGTCGTGGCGATTCGACTACCGGTTCTCCGGTCGGCCAGCGGACGTCGGCCAGCACCAACGCGGTACCCGGAAGCCACGGAATACGCCGCAGCGTGCTCAGGTCCGGTGTCAGAGCAAAGTCACCGTAGCCGCGATCCCAGGAGGAGATGGCGTAGCCGTCAACGGGATTCATCTCGATATCTACGGCCAGCAAGTGTAGGTGCAGCTCTCGGCACCGTTGGGCAGTACCTCAGAGAGGAAGAACTCCGCGTCAGTAGCGCTTGCCCTGCAATCGCCCCTGCATGTCGACCATTGCGAGTACGACGGTGTCAATGTCTCCAGCGTCGACGGCGTCGCGCAATCCGGCCATCGTTAGCGTCTTGCTGATCATCACCGCGCCTCTCAGCGATCACCGTGGTCTCCAACCGTACCGTTGAGTTAGTGACGGACGGCGGCCGTACGCCGGTGAGGTGCCGCATGCTGTACGCCGCCGATGAGCGCCGACCGGCCGGAGTGAGTCACGGCCGCCGGAGGATCTGCATCGTGACCGGTTCGGGTGATCAGACGGTGCGGTGAGGCCATACGCCGGGTGCTCTGCGCGAGTGGTGCGTTGCAGTGCGGGGCGACGTCGGTGTTGGTCGGCCAGCCGCAGCGCGCCTGTCGAAGACAGGCGCGAGATTCGTCGCTGCGCCTTGATCGCGTGTCGCGCACTGTTGGCAGTGAATCGGCGCATGATGTGCCTGACACGGGACCCGTGTGTCAGAACGTCGAGTGGAGGCGCCGTGTTCAAGGCCCTGGTGTTCGGTGTCATCTTCTTTCTGCTCGCCACATTTCCGGCGACGTGGTTGCTGATGCTGTTTGCGGGCAACGTCGGGCTCCGTCAGTCCTACTGGGGCACGCTGCCCCTCGGAATTCTTGTGTCGGTGTTGCTGGCGGGGGTGACCAAGCCGAGCGCGGCAGTCATTCGACGCGAGACCCCGTGATGGGCGGTAGTCGGGCGGCGTGATTCTGGCATGGCGTCCGTCGCCGCCGGGAGTTGATCTTTGAGTTAATGCCAAATAAGTGAGGCTAACTCCTAGATCATCACCACAGTTCCGCCTTCGTGCTAGTGACCGCAAGTCCGAGATCATCGAGCGGAGCGCACGGTACGTTATTGGCGGATGAATTCTTAGTGAACGTTCGGCGTATCCACGCGCGATGGGGAGAGGGCTGACCTCGCCAGGCCGGCGTTCATCCGAAACTGACGATGCATCGCTTGGCTAATGTTGTCATTCTGATCAACGGGCGCATCAGGCCCGTTGTCCTGGCGCTGAGCGAAGGTAGCCGGAGATGGTCAGTGCGGAACGGCAGCGATTGGTCGAGGCCGACGGACCGGGAATTTCCGCGGCGCGGTGACGCGGAACTACACCTAGTTCCGACCTTGTGGTTTCGACACCTGGTCATGCCGTCGCTCTGCCGTTGCTGTTCCGAGGTGCCGGGGCCCAGTGGGTGCGAACGCGCCGCGGCGCGTTAACCGAGGAGCCAGGCGGGTGAGCGAGTGAGCATCGCGCCGAGCGCTTGCGCGAGAATGAGATGAGCGACTGGCCCGGGCAACCGGTGATCTATGAGATCAACACGGCAGTGTGGTTAACCGAGCTGTCCGAGGCCGCTGGGCGGCGATTGACCTTGGCCGACGTCTCGGCGGCTGCGTGGGACGATGTGACGCCGGCCGGCGTCGATGCGGTCTGGCTGATGGGGATATGGGAACGCAGCCCGGCTGGTCTCGCGCTGGCGATGGCGAACCCGGAACTGCAAGCGTCGTTCCGGAGGCGCTGCCCGACTTGACCAGCTCGGATGTCATCGGGTCACCGTATTGCGTGCGCAACTACGTCGTCGACGCCACCTTCGGTGGCCCCGACGCCTTGGCCGCAGCTCGCACCGCGCTCCGCGACCGAGGGTGCGGCTGCTCCTCGACTACGTGCCCAACCATGTCGCCCCGGACCACCCGTGGGTGAGCGACAATGCCGAGTTGTTCGTGCGGGGCGACGACGACGACATCCGATCGGATCCCGCCGGCTGGGTTCGTGCGGGAAGCAACATACTGGCTCGCGGTCGCGATCCGTACTTCCCGCCCTGGCCGGACGTCGTGCAGCTCAACGCGTTCTCGCCGGCGCTGCGGGCTACCGCGGCTAGGACATTGGCCGGGATAGCTGCCCAGTGTGACGGCATCCGCTGCGACATGGCGATGCTGATGACCAACAAGGTCTTCGCCAAGACGTGGGCGGGTCGAGCAGGCGCCGTGCCGGAGCACGATTTCTGGCCCGAAGTAATCGCAACTATGCGCGCTCGACACCCGGACACGGTGCTGATCGCCGAAGCCTATTGGGACATGGAGTGGGATCTGCAACAAGACGGGTTCGACTTCTGTTATGACAAACGGCTCTACGACCGAATCGTGGGTGAAGACGCTCGCGCGGTCCGCGACCACTTGCGCGCCGATTTGAGTTACCAGCGTCGACTGATGCGGTTCCTGGAGAACCACGACGAGCCCCGCATTGCCAGCCGAATGCCACTGGTAGCCCAGCCCGCGGCGGCGGTCGCGATTGCCACGTTGCCTGGCGCGACACTGTGGCACGAAGGGCAATTCGAGGGTCGGCGCGTTCGGCCACCGGTCTTCCTTTCCCGTCGTCCGGACGAGACAGCCAACGTCGAGCTGGCCGAGTGGTACCGACGCCTACTGGCTGCAGTCCATCAAGACCGTGTGCGTTCCGGTGAATGGCGGCTGCTCGAGACCGAAGGCTGGCCGGACAACCAGTCCTGCCGCAACCTTCTCTCCTGGTTGTGGAGCGGCGAGGACGGCGGCGACGGACATCTGGTGGTGATCAACCTGTCCGGGCAGCCGGCACAAGGGCCGCGTCCGGTTGGACTGGCCGAGACTGGACGGCCGCAGTTGGCATTTGGTTGACCTGGTGCAGGACGTTTCCTTCGATCGGACGGCACGCAGGCCAGCGCCGGGCTGTTCGTCGACTTGGCCGCGTGGCAGTTCCACTTGCTGGCGATCCGGCAATCGAGCGGCCTGCGGTGAAGACCGGCCTTAGCCACGCGGCACAAGATCAGGGCGACCAGATGGCCGTAATCGGACGGGCCTCGGTGGCCTCGCCCGAACGCAGGGAGGCCGAAGCTAGTCAAGCAAGGTCCGCAGCAGCCCGTAGTGATCGGTCCGAACGGCTGACGGGCCCGGCCGAACGTGGGCGCCAGCGAAGATAGATAGGAATCCGGTTGCCGTGCCCGTTGTCGTCTTCGTCCGCGGTCACGATCAACAGACTGTCGTGCCCGGCCGCCCAGTCGGGCGTAGTCGCCCAGGTGCGTTTGCAACCACTGATCGCCCTGGCTGATCGACCCGTCGTGCATGTCGTGATCGAGGTTCGGCACGACGAAGCTCACGTCGGGCAGATGGCCGAAGTCTGAAGGAAAGGCTGACATCGGCTGGTTGACAGCGGCGGGCAGCGCGGGAAGTCGACCCACGGATTATGTTTGCGAGCGTACGGTCCGCTGCTGCAGCCGGTAAACCCGACCTGATGGCAGGCTGTCCGAGTAGCCACCGAAGGTGCGGCCGGCCGCCATCAAGGCGCCGGCCAGATTCGGCCCGGCGTAATTGTGCGGGGCAGGAGTCGTCCGTCAGTTGCTGCGTCGAGCCCGAGAACAGCGCCAGATAGTTGGGCTGGCTCGGGTGGGTGATCGCATACGACCGGAGTCACGACTGCGCCGGACGCCGCCAACGCGTGCACGAAACGGTGCGTCACCCGCCTCGACGATCTCTGCCATACGCGTGGTTCTCCAGGACGACAACGATGATGTGTGCAAATCGCGGCACGCCAGCCGGGCTGTGTGGGAAGTCGGTGCCGCGCCAACCACGCCCGTACCAGCGGGCGCTGCGCGAGGCGCCGACGTTGACGCGGCCGGCGCTGCGGAAGCGTGGTCGCCCACTCTCCCGCTGCCGCACGCCGCGGCGAGCAGCAGCGCAGCCGCAGTGAGCAGCGCTATCCGGCGAAATGCGGCCACTCCTCATTCTGCGTCCATCGGCGGTTAGCGTGCCCGCGATCGCGCTAACCACGGTGCTTCGAATGATCGGCCGGCGGGCGACTGAGGCGGACTCAGTCACCCGCCGACCCGTCTGTGACCCGGCTAGCAGTTAGGCCGACATCGATCAGCTGACCGCGACGATCTTGCCGAGCAGGCCGTGAGATTCCTCGTCGGGTCCGGCGCTGAACACGAGTTCGCCGGTCTTAGCGGCGTTCGCCGTTGCCAAACATCAGAGCCCACAGTCCGTCAATGTCGATCGGCTTGCCATTGGTGCCCCGGAGCTGGCCCAGGTGGGTCCCAGTCTTCGGGTTGTACGCGTTGATGCGGCCGTCGCCAAAGTTGCCGACGAGCAGCGCGCCGCCGAACCGCCCGAAGCTGGCCGGTGCGAGCGCGAGCCCCCATGGCGAGTTCAGCTGGCCGCGCGTGACCAGCCGCTTCACGAGTGCCCCGTCGTTGGTGAATACGTCCACGAAACCGTTACCCTGACCAGCCACGTCGTCCTTCAGACGGCTGTCCTGTTTGGCGTAGCTGACATAGAGCTGTCCGGCCAGTTCCTGCACGTTGAACGGTGCGAAGCCCGCGGGGATCCGGGGATCCACGAACAACCCGCCGGGCAGCTCGACCGGAGTGAAGCGTGTCGTTGTAAGCCTCGACCCGTCCCGACCGGAAATTGGCCGCGTAGAGATAGGTCTTGCCGTCCGAGGCCTGCGCGATGGCGAGCCCTTTGTAGACCGCGTTGGCGCCGTTCTTCACCGCGACCTCGGTCACCTGTTGATGGTTTCCCGGGACGGTGGCTCCGACGTCTGGATTCCAGCCGTCGATGCCACCGTTCTCCGAGGCGAAGATGAAGGCCGCCGGGGCGGAGTGGCCGGCTGCGTCGTGCACGACAAAGCCACGTCGAGTCGGTGTTGAATACCTGACCGGTCGGGGCTCCCGACGTGACATCGATGCCGTTGGGAACGCGGTGGACCTTCGTCACCGTCGTCGCGCGTGGCTCCTGCGATACAGGGTTGTCTTGTCCGTGCCGTTGTCGGACACCCACAGCGGTGAACCCGGCGCCGCATCGGTTCCGGGCGAGGCCGACAGGCCCCAGGCGTTGACCAGGTCAGGTCGGTCAACGGAGCAACACCCGGCTGGTCGGACACCATGTTGATCTGCTGGTAACTTCCACCGGGCGGCGAGGCGCCGGCCGACGCCGCCGCCACGCCCAGAGCGGTCAGCGCCCCTGCCGTCAGGATCGCGGCAGCCTGCCACGCCCTGCGTCCTCGCGCAATCGCGTCCGCGCCGCGCTGCGTGGTTGAGTCATCGGATTCCTCCGGTCCCGGGCGCGTCACGCCAGCCCGCCCGGCGCAGCCACCCGTCCACGAGACGACACGCACAGCTCGGCGGATCGGTTCAGCACCTGTGCGGCGTGTCGCGTATCGACGACGCGGCCAGCTGTTGCCGGGCAGCTACCCACGTCGGTCCGCCACCGGGCGTCGATCCCGAAGCGGCTCACCAGCTGGAAGGCTCCTTCGCGAGGCAGGTAGACGCGAATCCAGCCATCGTCGTTGACCACGCAAGCTGTGGGATCAGGTCCGTTCGGTGCCCGGATCGACGACAGTCAGGTATGGCGACCACCGGATCTGGACGGCCGCCATGGCCGCATTGCTGGTGGCAGCGTGACGCTGCTGTCCGCGACAGACAGCACCTGCGCCCCGGTAGCGAGCGGTGCCGCATCGGTGACCTCATAGAGCGTCCAATCCGCGCTGCCCCACACCGCCCGGAGGTAGGCAGGCCGGCGCGGACCAGGCCACCTTCAGCAACGGCCGAGTAATCCAAGGGTGCCCTCGGGAGGGCCACCCATCCGACGGCGAGTTCGTGCAGCCAGGCGTGGTAGCTGTCGGCGGTCAACGATTTCGTGGAGTAGAACAACGCGTTGTACGCCCGGTCTGCCTGCCGATCCCAACCGCGTGCGAGCGCGAACGACGGAGCGAGGTATGCCGACGCGCCGTGGCTCGCCGTGTCGATAGCCTCGACCCGCTCCCCGATCGCTTCCGGGCCGGCTGCGGCTTGAGCGCGGCGGATCGCGTCGGCGAGCGGCTGGTAGAAAGCGGCACGCGTCGACGGGTCGACGGATGTTTGTAGCTGCTCCACCAGATCCGCTACCGGCCAGATCGGCGATCACCGCGCCGACAGCAGCCAGCCATCGTCGGGACAACGTCGCATATCCCGACGATCACCGGTACGGCGCACACCCAGGCCAGCCGGGTGATGTTCGTGCCGACTGCGCCCGGGAACAGCAAGACGATCGGCATGGCCAGCAGGGCAAACACCGCTGACCGCCGAACGATGGGCGTTGGGCAGACGACTGCGACGGCCGCGCAGGCGACCCCCGGCGGGATCAGGTCGAGCGCCGAGATCGGCATGACGCCGGTGCCTGGAAACAGGATCGCCATCAGTTCCGCCGAGCAGAACGAGGACGCCTGCGCTGATCACCGCCACCCGGCGACGTGCGGAATCCGATGAGATCACCGCAAGGAGGATCAGGCCGAGGAAGAGGCCGGCGAGCGGACTGGCCAGGTAGGCGGCGGCACCCAACCCGACGCTGAGCAACTGCCGTCGACTTCTCGCAGGGCCACGAGCGCCCAGGTCCCGATGGCGAGTCCAACTGGCGAACGTGACCCGTCCGGCCACGAGGTCGGCAATGGACGCGATCGCAAATGCGACTGGCTCCGCTCGCGGGCGCGGGAGCATCCTGCATGAGCATTGCCCGCCCGCCGCGCTGGCCACCACTGCGCGCCACGCCGGTGACCTGGACGCCCAGGGTGGCCATCCAGGACGGCACCAGCACGCTGTAGCTCGGCAGTGACAGACCGCCGAACCATCCCGTCCACCATCCGACACTTCCGGCCCGGCCGGCGACCCTGCTCGGGCGACTTGCGCCAGGAGGTCAGGCGCCGTGGGAGCCCAGATCAGGTAGCCGATGCACAACAGGGCGGTGACAAGCAATGGGACGCCGAGGCGATCGCGCCGGAAGTCGTCGCATGGGCCGAGAGAGTAAGGCGCACGCTCAGCATTGCGTTGAACAGTGGGACCCTTCATCACGCTGGTGACATCAGCTCGATCGGCATCCGGTTAGGTGAGATTTCGTCAAAGTGCGCCTGTATTACCGAGCCTAGCGGAACATGCGCAAGCGTCTGCGAACGAAATTCGCCGGCAGCCGCGCGCGCGGCATGAACAGGACCTGACGCACCGGCTCGCGTTGGCAGGGCCGGCACGACGGGTTGCGGGAACCGCCGACAGGTTCGACGAGATGTTGCTCACCGTCTGGACCGCGCATTCGCCAGCCAGCGCCAATTCATCGCCGACGCCAGCCACGAGCCGCGCACACCGCTCACCGTCATGCGAACGTCCGTCGACGTCGTGCCGCCTAAGCCGGCCCCGACGCCGGCCGAGCTCACTGGAATGGCCATCGAGGTCAGAATGCGTTGACCGCGCCGAGCTTCCTCGACGCGCTACTGACGCTGGCTCCGGTCATCCCACCCGACCAGCTGGCCTGACTGTTTCTCCCGCTTCACGCGGCTGAAGCTCGATCGCACGCCGGTCACGACGGACTTGGCCCTGGTCTTCGCCCCCGGTCTCCTCTATCACGGCTGGCGCAGCGAGTGGCCAGCCGGTGTCGCGCCGCGCGGTTCCGTGACGGGTGGCCGAGAGCGTGACCGTACCGGTCTGCCACGACGGGCATCGCGACGTTGCCGAAGCTCCGTCTGCACCGACGGATGCGGGCAGCGGGCCGCGGTCAGCCGATGATCGTGGCACATAACGCGCTAGATCGGCATTAAGTCCAAGATCACGTCCGTCGGCGTGATGTTGTAGGGTGCGACGCTCGTCGGTATTTGCGCGTAGAGCGCGTAAAAGGAGGAATCGTGGCACGGGCAGAAGCGCGACCGCGGTCGGGTTCACGTACTTCGCGGCCATCATGATGATGCTCAGCGGAGGGTTCGAGATCCTCCAGGCGACCGTCCGCCATCATCAGGAAGCACCTCTACGTGGTCAACTCGGACTACATTTACAAGATCAATGTCGCCGGCTGGGGATGGATTCATCTGATCCTCGGGGTCATTGTCTTGCTGGCGGGCATCGCGCTGCTGGGCGGCTCCTTGTGGGCTCGGATCGTCGGTATCGTCCTGGCGGCCCTGATAGCGCTTGCGAACTTCTTGTGGCTGCCCTACTACCCGGTGTGGGCCATCGTCCTCATTGCGCTGAACGTGGTCGTCATATGGGCGCTTGCGGCTCACGGCCGGGAAATCGCTGCCGAACGCTAGGCGACTGATCCGGGCCCACGCCAAGGCGCGCCCTGGCGGGTACCCGTCTCCTACAGCCGGCAGGTAGGAGTGTCAATCTGCTCCGCGAAGCGGGCAGATTGGCACGTTGCCTGCGCCCGACCGGAGCAAGTTCGGGCGGGGCGGTTGTAGCCGAACGACAAGGCTGGGTGGCAGGTGCTCGATGGCGAGCTGGGGCGCGTGGACGTCGTCGGTTCTTGATCACGTCTACGGGTCGGGACCGTAGGCCCGTGCATCACATCACGGGTAACTCCCGGGCCAGCTCCTAGATCGAGTGACGGAGCAAGAACGGTCCGATGAGGATCAGGGCTTCGCAACGGTGATCGATCAGCCACTGGACGGCCCGGCGCTCTCCTCGGGGTGGGGCGGCCGCGCCGATCGGGCCAGTAGGAGAGGTCCTCGGCCGCGGCCAGAACGTGTCTCCGGTTGGCGTTCGCAACGCCGAGAACGCCGCGAGCGTGCAGCTGGCCGCCGGAATTATCGTCTGAATTCCCGGCGCAGGCCGCTAGGGGACGATTAACACATGGCTGACAGCGCCGCAATCGCGGAGCCGGTTCGGGTCGGTGTGGTAGGCGTCGGGCGCATCGGGACCTCGCACGCCGAACTGCTTGCCCGGCGGGTACCGGGCGCGCGGCTGCTTGCGGTCGCGGATCCACGTCCGGGCGCGGCCGATGCGGTTGCGTCGAGGCTAGGTTGCCGTGCCGTGGCGAGCCCCGCGCAGCTATTCGACGACTCCGACATCGAGGCGGTCGTGATCGCCGCATCTTCAGAGGCACACACCGAGCTGATCCTGGCCGCGACTGCTGCCGGGAAGGCTGTTTTCTGCGAGAAACCGATGGGTCTCACCATCGCCGACATCGACCAGGCGATCGAAGCGGCTCGGGCCGCTGGCGTTGCGCTTCAGGTCGGCTTCAACCGGCGGTTCTCCGCAGACTTCGCGGCGGCGCGTCAGCTTGTCGTCGATGGCAAGATCGGCCCGCCGCAGCTGATCCGATCGGTCACGCGCGACCCGGGCCTGGCCAACCCAGGTGGAGTGCCGCTCTGGACCATCTTTCTGCAAACGCTCATCCATGATTTCGATACGCTGCTTTGGCTCAATCCGGGTGCGAACGCTACGACCGTCTACGCCTCGGCCGACGCATTGGTCGCGCCGGAGTTCAAAGACGCCGGCCTCCTCGACACCGCCATCGTCGTGATCAAGTTCGACAACGGAGCGATCGCGACTGCCGAAGCCAGCTTCTCCGCGGTGTATGGCTACGACGTGCGCGGCGAGGTGTTCGGCTCGGCCGGCATGGCGACCATTGGCGATGTGGCTCGCAACTCGTTGCGATATCACAGCCGTGACGGCCGCCATGCCGACACCGTGCGCGGCGATGTCGAGTTGTTCCGCGACGCCTACACCGCCGGAGTTCGCAGAGTTCACTGACGCCGTCCGCGGCCGCCGCGAGCCCGCTGTGACCGGGAGGGACGCGCGCCGGGCCCTGGTGCTGGCGCTTAGCCAGCATCGAGTCCGTCAAGACCGGCCTACCCGTCTCCGTCGGAACGATCGACCCGTCATGAGCGATAGTTACGGATTCGTGCTAGCCGTGTGTGCGGAAATGGTGTTTCGCGACGAGCCGTTCGAGCGGCGCGTGCACATCATTCACGATCTCGGCTTCGCCGTAGAAATCTGGAATTGGACTACGAAGGACATTGCTGCGCTCGCGGCCACCGGTGCCCGATTCACGTCGATGACCGGCTACGTCGAGGGTGAGCTTATTGATCCCGCCGGCGCGGAGGCGCTACTTCGCTCGGCCGAACGCTCGATTCCAGTGGCGCGGCGGCTGGGGACTCCGAATCTGAACCTGCACGGCACCGGGCTGGACGGTCGTGGTCTGCCGGTCCGTCCGGTAGAGGTGGTCACCGGGCCAATGTGGCTCGCGGCCGAACGTACGCTCCGGCGGATAGCCGCCCTTGGCCAGCGGGAGGGCGTCGTGTTTACCATCGAGAATCTCAACACCCAGGTGGATCACCCCGGAACCCCATTCGCACGGGCGGCAGACACCCATGCCCTGGTCACGGCAGTCGACAGTCCGCACCTGCGAATGAACTTGGACCTGTACCACGCCCAGGTCGGCGAGGGCAATCTCATAGATCTGCTGCGCCGGAGCATCGACCGTATCGGCGAAGTGCAAGTCGCCGATGTGCCCGGACGCTGCGAGCCAGGGACCGGCGAGATCAACTACCCAGCAGTTGCGGCCGCGTTGCACGCGAGTGGTTATGCGGGCGTCGTCGCCCTCGAAGCCTGGCCGGCCGATGACAGCAATGTCGCGCTGGAACGGTTCCGCGCGGCATTTACGGCGCGGTAACGCGCACGCTCGACGCTGAATCCAGCTGGGCCCGCATGAAGCACCTGCGTCGAGCCCCGTCCACATCGGGTCCAGACTGGCGCGTCGAACAGACCACGGGCTGCGCTTGGTCCATTACGGGATCCCCACACGCTGGGCTATGCTCCGGAGTCGGCTCAACAACGAGCCACGGCCGACGACGGGCGTCGGCAAATGCAATATTCAGTGGGCCAGCGCGTGACGGGGGAATCGACCCACAAATGAGAAGCTTCGCCGCCCGCCCTTTCGCGTGCGTCATCGTCGCGATATGCGTCGCCGGCCTCACGTTGGTTGTCATCATGCCTGGGGCGCAGGCAGACGCGAAACCATGCGACAAGCCGACGAATGGCCAGAAGGTCGGTTGGCAGCGCGGTCATGGCCCGAAACCACCCGACCCCGAGACAGCGCGCGTGCGCGCCGACTCGCTCGGCGGCCCCACCGGCCGAGGTCTCGGTCTCGGGTAACGGAAATGGCGTCGCGTCATTGTCGGACGAGGCCGAGGCAGCAGCCGGGCCTACTTTGATACCGGTCCCGCTCGCGCGAACCGCCCTGACCGGGAGGGTTGAGCAGCTCCAGCCCGCCGGCGGCTACGTCAGCGCTGCCCGCCCACTCCGGCCGAGCGCGCCGACCACCGACGTTCAGGTCACGGCCCATTCGCCAGCGGCCATCGACGACTCGGTTGTCCTGGTGGGCGTCGTTGTCGGTTTCATCCTGGCCGTCTCGGGCGTCGTACTCGGCGCCGGCCGTCGCGGTGGCCGCCGGACGAACTGATCGGCACCCAGCCGCCATCGTGCCTGGAAGGTAGTGTCCGCCCATGGATTGGACACTCGAGGTCGTCGTCCTGCCGGTCAGCGACATCGACCGCTCGATCGCCTTCTACCGAGATCAGGTTGGCTTCCATCTCGATCACGACACTCGCAACGAGTTCATGCATGTCGTGCAGCTGACCCCACCGGGTCGGGATGCTCGATCGTCTTCGGCGACCTGCCGGCGCAGCGGGCGATGGCACCGGGGTCGATGAAGGGATTGCAGCTTGTCGTCGCGGATGCCGTCGTAGCGCGCGACGAGTTGTTGGCTCGAGGCGTCGAAGCTAGCGAAATCACCGTCTTTGACGAGCGCGATGGCGGCACGTTCTTCGGATTCGACGATCCTGACGGCAACAGCTGGGCCGTTCAGCAGTTGAAGGTGCGCGCCGAGCAGCCGCTGATTCCAGTCGAGGCCCGCGGTCGGTTCGCCGACGGTTAGGACTCACGCGCCGCCCTCTGGGCCTGCCGGGGCTGAAATGCCACCGCCAGGCCGTTGGCGCGCGACGCCGAGCGGTTGTCGATACTGCCGGGCCGCCAAACCTGTCCACGGAGCCAGCGACGACTATCCCGACAACGATCTGAGCAACGCCAGTGCAGATCGGCCGGATAGAGTCTGCCGTTGATATAGACGTCGACGAATCCTGCGTGCAGCGGGGCCTGGCCGGCGCGCCGTCGGAACTCCTCCTGCGCAGTGGTGAGCGGGCAGTCAACCGGCGTGGCCACCATCAGCGCGGCCCAGAGTGCCGCGATGGCGTGCAGGACGATGGTCTTCGGCCAACGCCAGGCGACGAATCCGCCGACGAGCAGGTAGGCCAGATAGCCGAAATGCACGGCAACAACTCCGTCGCCAGACCGTCGCCATACCGTGCGTCATGTCACCTTCGGCGAGGTACGCCACGTCGATAGGTTGGTCTTCTTGTCCGAGGAATCGCGGCCGGCGGCTGGACCGCGCCGGGTGTGGCGATTGCCTATGCTCCAGCGATGGTCGATCAGTCCCCACGGCGGTTCTCCGAAGCCGAGTGGTCGGCAACCTGATGCCGGCTGCCTCGAACTCGAAACCCTAATTGTTCCACCCCGCTGGCGACCTGCGCAGCGGGCATTTCAATCCCGTTCAGCCAGTCGAGTCACTCGCCAGCGCGACCGCCGCGCGTGATCGTTTGGTCAGCGCTTGCGGGCGATGGTAAGGCCGTCGTACGCGGTCAAGACCAGAACCTCGACCCGGTCGTCGGCGGCTACGAAGTCGTTGAAGTCCCGAAGCGCGGCGAGGTTCGTGTCGGTTGGATCAGCATCAACGATCCGTCCACTCCACGAGCACATTGTCGGCAAGGAGCAGGCCGCCGGAGCGAACTCGCGGCACGAGCTCGCTCCAGTAGGCCAGGTATCCAGGTTTGTCGGCATCGATGAAGGCGAGGTCGATGTCGGCTGCCATCGGCAGTGCGCGCAAGGTGTCGAGCGCGGGTGCAATGCGCAGCTCGATCCGGTCGGCCAGACCTGCCCGGTTCCACCCGTCCTGGGCAATCGAGGTCCACTCGACGCTGACGTCGCAGCACAGCAGCCATCCGTCGTCGGGTAGGCCGCGGGCGATGCACATGCTCGAATAGCCGGTGAACGTACCTACTTCGATTGCGCGCCGAGCTCCGATGAGCCTCGCCAGCATGGTCAGCAACTGGCCCTGATCGTCGCCGATCTGCATGCCAGCGGGATCACCGAGCGCCATGGTGTCGTCGTGCAATTTTCGCGCGACGTCGCCCGGGCGCCAGGTGCCGTGCTCGACTGCGTAGCGCCGGACTTCGTCAGTGACCAGGAAATTCCGCATGGCGGTGAATCTAGTTGTCCCGCCACGCCCTAGTGGACCGGTCCTCCGTACCCGCGGTCCAGGGAAGTTTCGGGGTCGGCTCAGGTCGGCACCATGTCCTGCGTCCGTTCGGACAACGACGATGCGGATATGTATGCGGAATGGCTCCAGTCATGATCGAGGTATGCGGCCCTGCGCGACACGGTTCGACGCTGATCCTCGGTGACATGGAGCTACGCGGTCGCCAGCATTCGGTAGCGGATCTGACCTGCAGTTGGCTGCGGGCGGGCGAAGGTCCGCAGCGGCCGGGGACCGACCGTCACCAAGATCGACGAGCTGAGCTGAACCCGCAATCACCGTTCCGTAGAGCGGGCCGCTTGAGCCGAGCATCGGTTAGCCAGCCGGCGACCGGTCATGCGACGAAGACGAAGAGCACCACATCGAGCAACGCGATCACGATCGCGGCGTAGAACAGCAACGAGCTAGCCGGACGCCGCCACCTGATCCAGGCCGCGGCCGCCGCCAACCCGACGGATACGGCGAGCGCCACCCACGCGGCGGTCGACGGCGAGCCGCGCGGGCCGAGCACCAGAACGACGGCAGCGGCCGCGAACAGGACCGGCATCAGCAGGACGCACGCTCGGGAACCGAGCCTATGGGGCAAGCCGCGCACACCCGTCGCCTCGTCCTGCAGCAGGTCGGGCAGCACGTTGGCAAAGTGCGCGCCGAGGCCCAGCAGTGCCCCGGCTGTCACGGCCCACCAAGGCGGCACTGGATGCCCGGGCAAGGCCAGGTAAGCGATCGCCGGTAATCCGCCGAAGCAGATCACGTACATCAACCCGGACCAGACCGTGGCCTTCAACCCGAGGTTGTAGGCCCAGCCGGCGGCCGTGCCGAGCAGCGCGGGTATCGCCGCACGCCACCCCAGCGAGAAGGAGAAGACGACCGTCGCGACTACCGCGACCAGGCAGGCGACGTCGAGCACTCGAAGCGATACTGCGCCGAATGCGGCCGGTTTGTCGCTGCGGCCAGTGGCCGCATCACGCTGCGCGTCGATCCGGTCGTTGGACCATCCGATCGACAACTGGCCGGTCAGCACGGCCAGCCCGAGCAGCACGACGCGTCCCGCCGTGAGCCCGACGCCGACGGCGATCAGGACACCAATGAGGGGTGACCGCGGCCGTCGGTGCCGGATGACATGCAAGCAGCAGCCCCCGCGCTACGGACGCTCCGGCCGGCCGGCGGGCGGGCGATACCCGATCGACCACGCGCCGATCGTAGTTACGCGACACGTAATGTTGGTCCGGTGACGACAGTGGCAGCGGTCCATGGCGTCCTGCCGCCGCACCAATACCCCCAGGAGCAACTGACCGAGCTGTTCGCCAAGGTGTGCCTGCCCGAGCAGTACCACTCCGCTTCTCAGCCGGTTCCACGACAGCGCGAAGGTCGCGACCCGGCATCTCGCCTTGCCCCTCGAGGATTACCTCGGGCTCACCGGATTTCACCGCTGCCAACAACGCGTTCATCGACGTGGCCGTCGAGCTCGGTACCGATGCGGTTGCCGGCGCCCTCCGCGACGCCGGGCTCGATGTCGGCGATGTCGACGTGATCATGTCGACGACAGTGACCGGCATCGCCGTCCCGTCGCTCGATGCCCGCATCGCCGCCCGTCTCGGCCTCCGTCCGGATGTGAAGCGGATTCCGCTCATGGGGCTGGGATGCGTTGCCGGCGCGGCCGGGGTGGCTCGCCTTCACGATCACCTGCGTGGCTGGCCGGATCAGGTCAGGTCCTGGTGTCGGTCGAGCCGTGCTCGCTCACCATCCAGCGAGGCGACGCGTCGGCGGCGAACATGGTGGCTACCGGCTTGTTCGGCGACGGCGGCGCCGCCGTGGTTCACTCGTCGGCAGCGAGCAGCGCGGCGGGCGTGCCGGCCACGGAGTCGTCGACACGCGCTCGCACCTCTATCCGGGTACCGAACGGGCCATGGGCTGGGATGTCGGGTCCACCGGGCTGAAGGTGGTGCTCGGCGTCGAGGTGCCCGAGTTGGTCGAGAAGCATCTCGGCGACGACGTCCGGGGCCTGCTCGCGACGCACGATTTGGCGATCGAGGATGTCGATGTCTGGGTGAGCCATCCCGGCGGTCCGAAGGTCATCGAGGCGATCCAGTCGCGAACTCTGGCCTGCTCGACGGTCAGCTCGACCTGACCTGGCGGTCCCTGGAGCGAGTCGGCAACCTATCCCGTCCGCATCGATGTGCTGCACGTCCTGCGCGGACACACGCTCGAAGCGCCGCGGACCCCGCTCCAGGAGTCGTGGGGAATGCTGATGGCGATGGGGCCGGGGTTCTGCTCGAGCTTGTCCTGCTGCGCTGGTGACGAGGGGTCCGTCGACAGTGTTCTGGTATCTCGCTGTTGATCCTGGCCGTCGGCGCCGAACGGCTCGTCGAACTGTTCGTGGCGAAACGCAATATGGCCTGGAGCCTGGCCCACGGTGGTCACGAGGTGGGCTTTGCCCAGTACCCGTTCATGGTTGCGCTGCACACCGGCTTGCTGTCGGCGCGGTGGCCCGAGGTGGTGCGTACGGCGACCGACCGTTCCTTCCCTGGCTCGGCTGGCCGATGCTGGCCGTCGTCCGCGCAGGGCTTGCGGTGGTGGTGCATCCGCGACGCTCGGGCCGCAATGGAACACCCGCATTGTCGTTGTGCCAGGTGCACGCGGCGTGTCAGGCGGGCCTATCGATGGCTGTCTCATCCCAACTACGTCGCGGTCGTCGCCGAAGGTGTTGCGCTTCCTCTCGTGCACACCGCGTGGATCACCGCGGTGACATTCACGGTCGCTCAACGCTGCGCTGCTCACGGTGCGGATCCGGGTCGAGAACGCCGCGCTGCACGGAGCTCAGCGCCGGCCGATGCTTGACGTGCTGATCGTCGGCGGCGGCCCCGCCGGCTGGCAACACCGCGCTGCGCGTCACGCCAGGCCCGGGCTGGACGTCGTTGTGTGTGAGCGCCGCGCCGGCACGCTCGACAAGGCATGCGGGGAGGGACTGATGCCTGGGGCGCTGGCGGCGCTGCATCGGCTGGGCGTCGACCCGCCGGGTGCGCCGATCGTGGGGATCACCTACCGCGACGAACGGCACGCGGTCAGCACGGAGTTCCGCCGCGGCCCGGGCCGGGGAGTGCGCCGAACCATCCTGCATGATCAGCTTCGGGCAGCGGTCGATTCGGCCGGCGTTCCGGTAACTGCAGCACACGGTGAGCGACGTCCGCCAGGACGAGAACGGCGTGGCGGCCGGCGGCATCCGGGCCCGGTATCTGGTCGGTGCCGACGGGTTGCATTCCACCGTGCGCCGGCTCACCGGCCTTGGTTCACCGGCGCCGCGCCAGGCCGCGCGCTATGGGGCTGCGCCGCCATTTCGCGATCACGCCATGGACCGATCACGTCGAGGTGTGGTGGGGGCCGTCAAGCGAGGCCTACCTGACGCCCGTCGACCGTGAAACTCTCGGCGTGGCATTCCTGTCCACGCGGCGGGCCAGCTACGACGACCAGCTCGCCACGCATCCGGCGCTGGCCGAGCGACTCCGGGTCGGCCGCCCCGCTGACGCCGGTACGCGGCGCTGGGCCGCTTCGCCAACGGTGTCGGCGCGTCGTAGCCGGCCGGGTGCTGCTCGTCGGCGACGCGGCCGGATACGTCGACGCGCTCACCGGCGAGGGCATCGCCATATCGCTGGCCGCTGCCGACGAGAGCTGGCCAACTGCTCTGGTCGCGGACCGGCCTCTCGACTACGAGGCGGCGTGGCGGCGAGCGTCGCGGCGATATCGGCTACTCACTCACACGCTGCGTGCAGGCCCGGCGGCTGCCCATCGTCCCGCGGACGATCACTCCGCTGGCTGGACGGATGCCGAGGCTGTTCGCCGCGGCTGTCGATCAGCTGGCGCGGTGAGCGTCGTACGCGGCCGCACCGGCCTGCCCTCAGCGGAGCCGATAGACGCGGAAGAATCCGGCGTCGACATCGACGATCTCGCTGCCGGCGAAGCCTGCGCTCGCGGCAAGCTCGTCGACGACGGCGGGACGCAGAGACCGTGCCGAGCGCGGCGGACGGCCGATCCGCCATCGAGGCCGGCAGGCAATGGCCAATACTCCAGCCGTACATCATTCGCTCGATGAGATCGCCGGGGTGCCCAAGGGGGGAACTCAGCAATGCGTA
>ERZ1370068.2871-contig-20_pt1 | contig 38573 bp, 42 predicted proteins | sample MGYA00561227_ERZ1370068 | MGnify/ENA primary metagenome ERZ1370068 (study PRJEB38410, sample SAMEA6850437) | metagenome | study: Metagenomic assessment of the ecological functions of the soil: analysis of the soil microbiota associated with the...
GGGAGACGAACGATGGATGACCCGCGCTACTCCACGTACTCGGCCATCACCGACCGTCCCAGGCTCCGGTGGCCCGGCAACGCCCGCGTCGCGCTCTGGGTGGCCCCGAACGTGGAGTTCTACGAGTACGAGCCGCCGCCCAGCACGTTCCGCAATGCCTGGTCGCGGATGCCGCATCCCGACGTGCTGCACTACAGCTACCGGGACTACGGCAATCGCGTGGGGTTCTGGCGGATGCTGGAGGTCTTCGACCACCACCGGGTCCGGGCATCGGTGTCGCTGAACATGGCGGTCCTGGAGCATTTCCCGGAGATCCGCGACGCGATGGTGGCCCGCAACTGGGACTACATCACCCACGGCATCTACAACACGCGCTATCTCTTCGGCCTGACCCCCGACGAGGAGCGGGCCTTCTACCAGGACAACATCGACACGCTGTACCGGCACACGGGCAAGCGGCTGCACGGCATGCTCGGCCCGGCATTCTCCAGCACGGCCAGCACCCCGGAGCTCATGGCGGAGGCCGGACTCACCTACCAGGTGGACTGGTTCCATGACGATCAACCGTTCCCGATCAACGTCGAGTCGGGCAGGCTGATCAGCCTCCCTACACCCGGGAGCTCAACGATTCGGTGCTCTTCAACGGCCCGGGGCTCGAGGCCGACTACTTCGCACAGATCTGCAAGGACCAGTTCGACGTCCTCTACGAGGAAGGCGCCGAGACCGGCCAGGTGATGTGCATCGCGCTCCACCCGTTCCTGATCGGCCAGCCGCACCGGGTGCGCTATCTCGACGACATCTTCCGGTACGTCCTGGCGCGCGACGGGGTCTGGGTGACGACCTCCGACGAGATCGCGGAATACTACATGGCCCACCACTACGAGCCCATGGTGGCTCATCTGGCCCGCCCGCGAACCACGAGCGCGTGAAGGAGGACGCCGCCATGCCCGCGAACCGGCAGCCCCGCACGATGGATAACCCCTACTATGACTGGTCGCCGATCAGCACCGAGGGCGCCGATCCGTTGGCCCGGCAGTGCGCGGGTGGCGTTGTGCGTCATCGTGAACCTCGAGCACATGGACTGGCTCCCGCCGGAAGCGATCCTTCGTCGCCCCGAGCGCCCGGCGGCGCCGGCCGTACCCGGCCGTCACGGACATCCACGAGACCTCCTACCACGACTACGGGAACCGCGTTGGCGCCTTCCGGGTGATGCGGGTGCTCGACCGGTACGGGATCCGGGCAACCGCCGCCATGGATGCGGGCGTGGCGACGGGCTGCCCGGCCCTGGTGCGGGAATGTCGGAAGCGGAGCTGGGAGTTCATCGGGCACGGACTCGCCCTGAGCCAGATGATCACCGAACGGATGCCGGAGGTTCAGGAGAGGCAGCACATACAGAGGGCACTGGAAGCCGTCCAGCAGGCGTCCGGGGAGACTCCACAGGGCTGGATCGGCATGGATTGCGGCGAGTCGACCCGCACGGTGCGGCTGCTGGCGGAGGCCGGGATACGCTATGTGTGCGACTGGCCCAACGACGAGCAGCCCTTACCGCATGAAGGTCCCCGTGGGACAGATGGTCAGTCTGCCTGTCGCCGTCGAGCTCGACGATGTCTTCACGCACACCGTCCGCTCCATTCCCATCCAGCGGTACGCCACCATGATCACCGAGGCGTTCGACCGCCTGTACGCCGACGGGGCGGTGTCTGGACGGCTGCTGGTGCTCAACCTCCACCCCACCCGGATCGGACAGCCGTTCCGGATCAAGTATCTCGACCTGGCCCTCGGCCACATCACGCGTCACCAGGGCGTGTGGGTGGCCACCGGACGAGAGATCGTGGACTGGTACGTGAACCAAACGGAGTAGTGGAGGGTCAACGCGGCTCTCGCGCCTGGGCGGCATTCGGCGGAGTGCCATCAGGGCGCGGCCTCGCGGTCTGACGAAGGACTCCGCCCCGGGCGGAGAGCGGCCGATGCCTGCTGCCAACGCGTTCAGCGGTAAGACGTCCATTGCCTTCACCGAGTGCGATCTTCTCGCCGCCTCCCGACCGCCGGGTGGGGCCGGACGCGGCCGGCCGCGCGAGCGAAGGGCGGCAGGGGAGGGTCGAGCGGCGCCGCGCGCTCAAGGTCGTCGGCCGACGCCGCGAGCTGGTGGTGGGCGGTCGCCGCGTCAAGACGATCGACGTGCACGCCCACTGCGTGATCCCGAGGCTGTCTCCCTCTTACGAAGCGATTGAAGGACTTCGGAATCAAGTACGACATCATCCCGGAGGACTACCGCCGCGGGCGGGCCCTCCGGTTCACGGCGCCGTCCGGCCACACGGTGGAGCTGTACAACGAGATGGACTACACGGGCAACGTTCTGCCGACCGTGAATCCCGGCCCATGGCCCGAGGGGCTGCGGGCATCGCGCCGCCCAGGCTCGACCACACCCTGGTGACTGCTCCCGAGCCAGGGAAGGCAATCGAGTTTTTTCAGACGGTGCTCGAGTTTCGCTTGAGCGAGATGCTCGTCGCCCCCGATGGCACGGTCATCGCGGCCTGGCTATGGCAGCGGCCCGCGCCGCATGACATTGCCATTGTGCCGGGCAAGCCCGGGGGCTTTCACCACGCGGCATTCGTCGTGGACTCCGCGGACGCCCTGTTCAGGGCGGCAGACATCTTGGCCATGCACAAAGCTCGGATCGACTACGGACCAGGACGCCACGGGATCACGCGCGGAACGACGATTTATTTCTTCGATCCCTCCGGCAACCGCCTCGAGGCGTTCGGGGGCTACACGGCGTATCAGATGGATCCGGACTCCCGAGCCATCCGGTGGACCCAGGACCAGATCGGGCCAGCCGTCTTCTACTATTCACAGGAACTGAACGAGACGTTCTTGAGCGTCTACACGTAGGCCGTCGGGTGTGGTGGCCACCTGGAGCTTGCAGCGCGACGGTGAGGCGGGCTTGTACACGATCACACTCAAGGCCGGTTGGCGGCACCATCGCATGTGGCCCCGAGGAGAGCGTGCTGGCCGCTATCCTCAGATCAGGGGCGAGCGTCATGTTCGGCTGCCGAGGGTGGCGGCTGTGGCACGTGCAAGATGCGTCTGACCTCCGGCCAGATCGCCCACGGGCGCTGTTCCGCCGCCGTTCTCCTCGCGGAGGAGAAGGAATGCGGGTGGTTCCTGTCGTGTCAGGCTCGTGCCCTCAGTGATCTCACGATCGAGCTGTCGGCAGCGAACAAGTATCATGTGCTGCGCTCGTGGCCGAGGCTGAGCTTGCTCGACTCCTGATTCTCACTATTGCTTTCGCTGCGGGGACGACTCCATCCGCCCGTTCGGGACGGCTGCGACCTGCCGGATCTGCGCCGGGCGCGCGCTCTGCGCGTCGGCCTCTGACGGATCGCGGGCGCAGCGGCGGCCGTGGGCGAGCCCGCGCGAACGGAGCACCTGGAGGCTCCCGCCGCGCATTACGAACAGGGCATCCGCGGCCAGTGCCGTGCGCGCGGCTATTTATCGATCCAGAGGCGCGCGAGGGTCGACGACCCGTAGCCGTCGTTGCGGCGGATGGCCAGCGCCCCGATGTTGCGGAGATGCGGCTGGAAGGCCAGGAAGCCGTTATCGTAGGGCATCCACATGCGCGTCACCTGATCGAGCTCGCGGTCGACCACCTTCTTGGTGAGGGCCCGCTGCTCGGCGTTGTCCGGGGTGCGGCGGAGCTTGGTGACGAGCTCGTCGATCACGGGGTCGTTCATGCGGAAGTAGTTCTTCGTGGACTTGGAGTGCATGTACTGGTAGGTCTGCTCGTCGTTGCTGATGGCGTAGCCGGTCTTGCCGCCCCAGGCCATGCCGTCCCACTTGCCCTCCGTGTACTTGCCGAAAAAGGTCGTGTAGTCCATCTTCTGGATCTTGATCTCGATGTTGAGGTTCTTCTTGAGGTCCTGCTGCACGAGCTGCACCTGCGACGTCATCTGCGGGAAGTACTCGTAGTAGAACAGCGTGGTCTCGAAGCCATTCGGGTGCCCGGCCTCGGCCAGGAGCTTCTTGGCCTCGGCCGGCCGGTACTGCCAGTAGGGCCCGAGCTGCAGCGGCCGTGGGCGGCGTGTCCTGGTAGTAGATGTAGGGCACGCCCCAGCCGAGGATGCCGTGCCCCTCGTACACCGTGTCCAGCTGCTTCTGGCGGTCGATGGCCATGGAGATGGCCCGGCGCACCCGGACGTCCTTGAAGGGCGGCTTGTCCTGCGCCAGCGCGAGACCGAACACGGTCTGCACGTTCTTGAGGGACTGGATCACGGCGTTGGGGTTGGTCCTCTTGAGCGTGTTCGGCGTCGCCCAGCCCCGCCATCCAGTGGATATCGCTCTGGCCGGTGCGAAACGCGGCCAAGCGCGTGGCAGCGTCCGGCGTGGACAGAATGTGGTACTCGTCCACGTACGGAGTGCCCTTTTCAAAGTAGTCGGGATTCCGCACCAGCACGGCCCGCACCTTGCGCGTGTGCTCCTTCAGCATGAAGGGCCCGGTCCCGATCATGCGCTTCTTGAGATCCCCGTCCTCTTCCAGGACCTCCTTGGGGAAGATCACGGCCACGGGCTCGGCCAGGTTCTGCGGGAACATGGTGTTGGGGCTCTTCAGGTGTACGCGGACCGTGTACTTGTCCGGGGTCTCGATGTCCTCGATCTCCCCGAAGGTGAAGGCCTGGACACCCTCCTTGGCGTAGGCCTCGAAGCAGTACTTGATGTCGGCGGCCACCAGCTCCCGCCCGTTCACGGGCGGCATGTTGTGCCACTTCACGCCCCGCTTCAGCTTGAAGGTCCAGACGCGGTAATCGGAGTTGCCTTCCCAGGACTCGGCCAGGTCACCCTTGAGCGTGAGATCGGTGGGACTCGACGCTTCGTCCGAGTACAGATAGCGCACCATGTCGGTTGCCCGTCAGCGAGTAGATCTGGAAGAGCCCGACGGAGTTGGTGAGGCGAGGGTCGAGCACGGGCGGGTCCCAGGCCGTCGTGCGGGTGAGGATGCCCCGCGCCTGGGCGGCTTGGTGCTGGCCGCGACAAAGTCCGGGTAGGACGAGGCGCCCTTGCGCCCATGCTGGAGTACGGCCGGAAGCGCTGAGGGCCGCCGTGGCGGCGAGGCCGCCCCATCCAGCGCGCCCTAGGAACTCTCGACGGGAAACGTGCGGGTGGGTCATGCTGGCTCTCCTTCTCTCGCGTAGGCGTCGCCACGTGATCGGGGCCTGCCCGCTCCCAAAGGCCTTTCGCAGCGTCGGTCGAACCTGCTAACCTCTTCGCCTCGCCCCTTGGATGCAGGATGCAGGGGATCATGGCGCCTCCCGGGGGCGAGGTCAAGAGTCCTGAGCGGCTCTGTCGTGAGCACACGGGGGTGACGCATGAGCACGATCGGCTTCATCAAGCGGGGACTCGACTTCGCGCACAAGGCGCTCGCGGACGCGCCGGAACGGTACCGACGAGCAACTGCACTTCGTGCCGCCGAACGGGAGCCATTCGATCGCGTGGTGCCTGTGGCACACGACGCGGGTCGAAGACCTGATCATCAACGCCCGAATCCTGAAGCAACCGATGATCTGGAACGGGGAATGGGCGGAGCGGACGGGCCTGCCCGCGGAGGGTTTGGGGCGGGGCAGCCGGACGACGACGCCCAGAAGGTCCACATCGACGACATGGACGCATTCGCCGCCTACCAGGAGGCGGTGTGGGCGGCGACCGCGCGGTTTCTCGACACTGCGACAGACGCCGACCTCGAGCGCGAGGTGCCGTCGCGGACTGGCACGGAATCCGTGGGCGAGGCGATCTCACTGCACATGCTGGGGCACTTCAACGGGCACCGGGGCGAGATCAACACGCTGCGCGGGATGCAGGGCATGCCGACCGTGATGGCGGCGCAGGGGACGCACTGAGGCGGGGCCTCCTCACGAAGCCGCTCGGGCCGCGATGGAACGAAGGTGGCCAGCTCAGGTAATCGACGATGAGAGGAGGAGCAGCGATGCCGGTCTTCAAGCGTGACGATGTCGAGCTGTACTACGAGGAACACGGAACGGGCTTCCCGGTCTTGCTCATCGCGCCGGGAGGGATGCGCTCGGCCGTGTCATTCTGGGAACGAACCCCATGGAATCCCATCGACCAACTCGCGCCGCACTATCGCGTCATTGCCATGGATCAACGCAATGCCGGCAAATCGGTGGCTCCCGTACGCCCTACCGACAGCTGGCACGTTTACACGGCCGACCAGCTCGCCTTGCTGGACCACCTGGGCATTGATCGCTTCCACGTGGCGGGAATGTGCATCGGCGGCCCATACATCATGGGGCTGATCCAGGCGGCGCCGCAGCGCGTGGCATCGGCTGTCGTGTTTCAGACCATCGGCCTGGACGACAACCGCCAGGCCTTTTTCGAGATGTTCGACAGCTGGGCGAATGAGCTCCGGCCCACGCGCCCTGACGTGAGCGCGGCGACCTGGGAATCCTTCAAGAAGTCCATGTACGGCGGCGATTTTCTCTTCAACGTGTCGCGCGAGTTTGTCTCTCGCTGTCAGACGCCCTTGCTGGTATTGCTGGGCAATGATCTGCACCATCCACAGTCCTCGTCACGAGAGGTCGCCGCGCTGGCGCCGAACGCCACGCTCATCGAATTCTGGAAAGAGCCCGAACACCAGCCGGCGGCGAAGAAAGCCGTAGAAGAGTTCCTCGCCAAGCACACTCCGCGCTGAGGTGTGCTGGGCGGCGGTGCGGCCACATTTGACTGGTGTGTCCCAGCGCGCGGTCCGTACCCTGCGTCGGACCCCCGGGCGCGGCAACGCCAACGGCCCGCCGAGCCTCACGGTCAGGCACCACGCGGCAACGAGTCCGCGATGGGTTCGGGGAGCGCCGGCCCGGTGTTCGCCGCCCGACGCAGGCACTCGAGCATGTCTTGGCGGTCTCCTGGCCCGTAGTACCAGAACACGATGCGACCGTCCGGTTGCACGTTCCTGATTTCGGTGCCCGTGGCCTGGGTTTGGCAGATTCTCCAGCGGTTCCACGCCACGTCCTGCGCGGGGGTGTTCACCAATGAGGCGCACCCGTTCGCGAGCAGCGACAGAGCGGTGGTGGCGATGACCAGCGCGGTCGTGGCGCGCCGCTGGTGGCGCAGACAGCCGATCGTCATGTTGAAATCACCAGCCTGTGCTGCTTCGGCGGTCATCCGTGACACCTCCTCCTTCTTGCATTTTAAGCCCTCCAATTCCGCGCAGCTCGATGTACGCTTCTAGGGACGGATTCATATCGAAAGGGGACAATCGCTCATGGCCCGGGTCAACGTACTTCTAGCGACGTTTCATCGCATTACGAAGCAGCGGGAAGCCCTCAAGTCAGTTGAACGTCGCCTCGCGGATCGAGAGCGGCGGCTGATGGACGATATCGCGCGGGCACTCGCAGGCGTCGGTTATCGACTCACCCGACTGGACGAGGCCAAGGTCACTGCGCCCGCTCGTGGAAACCGGAAACCTCGCGTGCGCCAGGATCTCAAGTGTCCAAATGCGAACGCCGCTTCTTTTTCAGATGCACGTCGCCCGTCACGTGAACACCATGCACCGCCGCAAGCAGCGAGACACACAAAAGGTCAAGGCTGCGTAGCTGGAATCGAGCGCCGTACTCGCGCGATTTTGCCGATGCTTCAACGCGGCGAAGGGTCATCGACGCCTCGGCTCAGACCAGGGTCGGTCGGCTGTTGCGACGCTCCCTCCCGTTCGCCGTACCCGGCGCAGCATCGCGTCCACGCCTTTCTGGAACTCCGGATTCGCCTTGAGCCGCTCGACGAACACGCCGGTCTGCTGACGGATCTCCTCGATATTCGCCGGCGGCGCGACGACCGTCAGCGGGGCCGTCCGCTTTCCACCGTATAGAGTTGGCGGCGCAAGCGTGGGTGCATCCTGCCGCTCGGTGCCGATTCGGACGAAAAACGAGTGTCCATCGCGCTCGAACACGACTCGATCGGGGTGGATGCTGACCACGCGATACCCGGCCACGACTGCCCCTTCGCCCGCGAGCATTTGAGCACCAGCCCTGCCCTCGGGGCCAATCATGGAGATGACGGCAAGTTTCGTTGGAGGCGCGGTCATGGTACCGGCCACGGCGAACGGAGAGGCCTGCCGGGCTTTCTACATCCACTCGTTGCGAGTTCTCTGCGGCTTCGGGCTCGTCGCGGTCGCTGGCGCACACGCCCGCACATGCCAGAAGAAGAAAGGCGGGGGCGGCGAGCGCGCGAACGGTCCACAGGACGCTGCTCATCATCGTAGCGATTCTTCTAGAAGAACCACGGTGTCCACAAAGAAGAAGCCGGAACCTTGATCAACGTACAGGTCATACCGGGCGCGTCCGGCCGGAGTGAACTCGAGGAAGAACAGCAACATCGCGCGTGAGGCAGGAAACCCCGCCAGAGAGACGAGCACCGGGTTGCTGAACCCGTCTGAATGGATCGTGAAGATATCTCCAAAGCCATTGATGAGCGCGACGACATTGAGGCCAGCGCCAAAATTTATGGCATAAGCCACGGAGCCATCAGGATATGCCACGCTGAAATCCGCGCGAGCGGGAGTCGGGAGCGACAGTAGAAGCACGGCCACGACCACAGCGATCAAAAGGGACGGCTTGCGCATGACGGAACCTCCCCAGCGTGTCAATGGGTTAAATGCTGGACGCGGCGAGCGGCGACGCGCGGCTGGTCTGGCGACCCTCCTCCATGGGAGAGTGGTACGCTGACGTTTCGGCCCTTCGGCCTAGTACGAGCGTCAGGCCTTTGACGGATTCGCCGGCGCGGCTCGGTCGCAGCGATGCAGGTCCGGCTCATCGTGCATATTGGCTGCCGCGGCCGTGCGTATGACGATATCGGCGTTCGACGATGCTGTTCGGCGCCACCGTGCGAGGTGCATCGGCCGGCGGTCTACTGCAGCGTCTGTGTCAGGCAGCGTCACTGTGGCTAGCAGCGCCGGCGCCGGTCAACGCCGACCGCTTTGACGGTTTCAAAGCACGAGCAGCGTCCCGCATGTCGCGCGGCGGCTGGCGTCACGTCTTGATGAGCCTATCGCCAACGGCGAGGATGCGTTCCACCGATCGGGCGTGCTCCGCTCGCCGTTCGCAGGCCGAGACACCGTGTGCTGCGGATCGAGGTCTCGGCTCGGTAAGGGCAGGATTCACGTGCCGAACCTCGCGTATGACGCATCGGCGCTCGAGCATGTGCATACTGCGCCGAGCCAGACGGAGAACGCTGCCCGTCGACCCGGGTCAGAGCACTGCATTCGGCGACTGGCAGGAAGTGCTCGGTGACGATACCGCCTGGCCGGCGTCGGGACTGCGCGGCTCGGAGTCGTCACGTGCGGATCGCCTGGCGAGAAGACGCCGAAGCACCCCACGACCGGGTATGTATTCTTTATGGTGCTCCTCTTGGGATTTCGGGCCCTGCGGCCGGTGGGTCTCGAAAATGCCCGCTCGCTACCCACGCGGCACGACAACCTGACTACGCTGCCCTACCGAACGCGAGATCCTGGTATCCACCGGCGGCCACCCGGTCGCACCATTCGCGGTATTCTGGCGCCGTGCCGCTGTAGCGGGCAATGATGCGGACGTGCTTGCCCTCGACGTTCATGTTGACGCCCGTCATCCAGGAGTCGACCTCGTTGGAGAGGAGGCCCTCGCCCTTCTTCTTGACGAAGCCCGTCCACTCGTCCACCGCCTCTCGCCGGGCGTCAGCGACGCGCAGACCGCGCTCGTCCATGTAGCCGAGCAGATCGCGGATCCATTCGACGTTGTATTCGATGCTGCGCGGAATGTTGCCGAGCGCGGTGTGCGGGCCCATCACCATGAACATGTTCGGGAAGCCATCGACCATCACGCCGATGAAGGTGGAGGGCCCGCCCTTCCACTTGTCCTTCAGTTTCTGCCCGCCTTGCCCTCGGATATCGATGCGGTCGAAGCTGCCGGTGATGGCGTCGAAGCCGGTGGCGTAGACGATGATGTCGAACTCGAGCTCCCGGTCGCTGGTCTGGAGGCCAGTCCGCGTGATCCGCTCGATCGGGGTGTCGAGGATGCTGACCAATTCGACGTTCGGCTGGTTGTAGACCTCGTAATAGTGGGTCTCCTGCGGAACGCGGCGGGTGCCGAAGCCGTGGTCCTTCGGGATCAGCATCTCCGCGACCTCCGGGTCCTTCACCCGTTGGCGGATCTTACTCGCCACGAAGTCCGAGAACAGCGTGTTCGCCGCTCGGTCGATCAGCATGTCGCGGAAATTGCCCATCCAGATTTCAAAGCCGGGTGAGGCGTAGAGCTTCTCCCAGAACGCGCGGCGCTCCTCCTCGCTGACCTCGAACGTGTTGCGCGGGTCGGTGTTGTGCACGAAACAGGCGGCCGTCTCCTGGCAACGCGTGAACAGTTCCGGATAGCCCTTCCGGATCTCGTCCATCTCCTCCTTGGGGATGGGCCGGTTGTGCAGCGGCGTGCACCAGTTCGGACGGCGCTGGAAGACGGTGAGATGCCCCGCGGTCTTGGCGATCTCCTGGATGGCCTGCACGCCGGTCGCGCCGGTGCCGATCACGGCCACCCGTTTCCCTTCGAACGTGACGGGATGCTTGGGCCAGAGACCGGTGTGATAGGCCTCGCCTTCGAAGTCATCGACGCCCGCGATCCGTGGCATGGTCGGGGCGGAGAGCGGGCCAACCGCGGTGACGAGGTAGCGCGAGCGGTACCGGCTGCCATCCTCCAGCGTGATCTCCCAGGCGGTGCTGGCCTCGTCGAAGACCGCCGCCCTCACCCGACTCCTGAGCTGGATGTCCCGGCGCAAGTCGAACTTGTCGGCGACGTAGTTGAGGTAGCGCTCGGTCTCCGTCTGGGGCGCGAAATGCTCGGTCCAGTCCCATTCGTCCAGCAGCTCCTGGCTGAAGGAGTAGCCGTAGGAATAGCTCTCGGAATCGAAGCGGCAGCCCGGATAGCGGTTCCAGTACCACGTGCCGCCGACGCCGGTCCCGGCTTCGAACACCCGGACCCTCTGGCCCATCTTCCGCAAGCAGTAGAGCTGGTACAGACCGGAGATGCCCGCTCCGATGATGATCGTGTCGTAGTCCAGGCCCTGCGTCGATTCAGGACGGCTCACGGTCGCGGACGAGGTGGCCATGGTCGGGTTCCTTCCTTCATTGATGTCGGGTATCGAGTGTTCGCCAGATGACGTCGGCCCCGTTGAGGGCGAGGCGCACGCCAACGGGGACGCCACCCTCGATCGACGACCCGGGTCCATCGTACGCCGGTGCCTCGTCCGATCGCTCGTGGTACTGGGCTCGATTCGCAGGGCGCCGCCGGCTGCCGTCGACGTTGTCCGCGTACGCCCGCGCTGACGATTGGCGGATCAGCCGAGATCGGCGCTGAGGCCGCGCCCCGGGGCGACAGCGCCGAGCTCCTCCAGCACGACTGCGCTCACCGGGATTCCGTCGCGCAGCCGCTCGGCCTTGCGTCGGGCCTCGGGCTCGCCGGCGATGAAGACAGCCGCTCCCGATGAGTAGGATCGGGCATGGCCGGCAGTCTACCCCAGGTGGGGCGGGATCGGCTGTGTGGGGTAACCGACATTGACGGCCGGCCGATCCCATGCTAGGATCGCCGCCGCCAGAGCGCCGGCCGGGCCCGTGTTTCCCGAGCCTGGCGGGCGCCGCGGTCCCGCCTGCGGAGCGGGGCGCAAGGAGGCCGCGCCACGATGAAATCGATCCTGATCGCGGAAGGCGATGAACGTGTGGCGGAACTGTTCGCCTACATCTTCGCCCGCGACGGGTGGACCGTGGCCACGTACCGCGACGGCCAGCGCGCAGCTGTCGCGCTCGGCGACACGCGCCTCGTTCGACGCCGTGCTCGTGAGCAATCGATTGCGCGACATGGGCGGGGTGGAGCTGATCACGCGAATCCGCGCGCTCGACCACCGCAAAGACGTGCCGATCGTGATGGTGACCGGCTCCACCGAAGTGGCCGTCGTGGCCGCCGCGTTGGCCGCGCGGCGCGGATGACGTCTTGTTCAAGCCCGTCGACGTGGCCACTCTCGTCGACACGGTGAACAAGTGCGTCGAACGGGCCCGGCGTCAGCGGCAGTAGACCCAGGTGGAGCGCGCACCGCGGAACCGCTGCTAGCACCTCGGGCGGATCCCCAGCCATCTCCCTGGGCAGCGACGCTCGCCGGCGGCCTCCGCGCTGAACGTCTCCGCGTCCTGACCCGCGTCCGGCCGCGCGCCCTACGCGCGCTCAGACCGACAGATACCGACCTTTCAGCTCGGTCTCCCGCCGGCCGAACTCGGCGGTCGCGCCCGCGAACACGACCGTGCCCTTGCCGAGCACGAGCACCTGATCGCTGACCGCGAGCGCCATCCGCGCGTTCTGCTCCACGAGCAGGATCGTCACGCCCTCGCCCTTGAGCCGCACCATCAGCGTCTCCAGCTCCCGCACGAGGCGCGGCGCGAGCCCCTGGGACGGCTCGTCCAGCATCAGGAGCTCGGGGTTGCCGGCGAGCGCGCGCGCGATGGCGAGCATCTGCTGCTCGCCGCCCGAGAGGCTCCGGCCCCGCTGCCGCCACCGCTCGCGCAGGACGGGGAAGTACTCGAAGATCCGCTCGAGCGTCCAGCGCGCGCCGTCACCGCCGGCGCGCTCGGCGAGGCGCAGATTCTCCCGACGTCGAGGTGCGGGAAGATCTGCCGGCCCTCGGGCACGTAGCCGACGCCGAGCCGGAACACATGGTGCGGCGCCCGGCCGGTGATGTCCCGGCCCTTGAAGCGCACGGCGCCGGCTCGGGGCGGCGTCAGGCCCATGATCGAGCGCAGCGTCGTGGTCTTGCCGGCACCGTTCCGGCCGAGGAGCACGGAGATCTCGCCGGCCGGCACCGTGAAGGACACGTCCCGCAGGACGTGACTCTTGCCGTAGAAGGTCTGGAGCGCCTCGACGGTGAGGAGCATCAGTCGAGGCCTCCGAGGTACGCCCGCTGCACCTCCGCGTTCGCCCGGATCTCGTCGGGCGCACCCTCGGCGATGAGCTGGCCGAAGTGGAGCACGCTGATCCGGTCGGCGAGGTCGAAGACGACGTCCATGTCGTGCTCGACGAGCATGATGGTGAGACGCCGCTCCCGCGCGATCTGGCGGATGACGGCGACGGTCGCCGCGGTGTCTTCCGGCGAGAGCCCCTGCGTCGGCTCGTCGAGCAGCAGCAGCTCCGGCTCCTGCGCCACCGCCATCGCGATCTCCAGGAGGCGCTGATCGCCGTGGGGAAGCGTCGACGCGGGGTCGCCGGCGCGATCGCCGAGGCCCAGGAACCCGAGGCTCTCGCGGGCCTGCCGCTCGGTCGCCTCCAGCAGCGCGCGCCCCCGAGGAGGCGGAAAGCTCCCGCCGCCTTGAGCTGGACGGCGATGCGCACGTTCTCCAGCACGGACAGCTCCGGGAAGATGCTGGTGATCTGGAAGGTGCGCGAGACCCCGCGGCGGCAGCGCGCCGGCGCCGCCAGCGCGGTGACGTCGTGGCCGCGGAAGAGCACTTGCCCCAGCGTCGGCGCCAGCCAGCCCGAGATCAGGTGGAACAACGTGGTCTTGCCGGCGCCGTTCGGTCCGATGACGGCGCGCAGCTCGCCGGGCCGCACCGTCAAGCTCACGCCGGCGACCGCCTGCAATGCGCCGAAGTCGCGCCCGAGCCCGCGCGTCTCCAGCACCGGCGTCATCGGATCCACCGCGCCCTCCCGCGTCATCCGCGCTCGCCGGCCGGCGTCACACGCGCGCCGCGAGCCGGCGGGCCGTCCCCACCAGCCCGCCCGGCAGGAAGATGACCATCAGGACGAAGACGGCGCCGGTGAAGATCATCCAGTGCTCGGTGTAGCTGGAGAGGATTTCCTGGATGAGGATGAAGACCATCGCCCCCACGACGGGACCGACGAGCGTGCCGATGCCGCCCATGATGACCATCATCAGTCCCTGCCCCGAGAAGACCCAGAACATGACCTCCGGCGAGGCGAAGCCGCGGAACGGCGCGAAGAGCGCTCCGGCGAGCCCGGCGAACATGGCCGCGATGACGAAGACGACCAGCTTGAAGGGCCGGGGGTCACGCCCCAGGCTCGTGAACCGTCGCTCGTTCTCGCGGATGGCCTGGATGGCGCGACCGAACGGCGAGCGGACGAGGGCGTAGCACGCGGCGAGGGACAGCAGGACGCACGCCGCGACCAGGAAGTAGAACGCGCGCGGTGACGCGAGGCTCGGGCCACCCCAGACGAGCGCCGTCTTCGGCACCCCGGCGATCCCGTCGGAGCCGCCCGTCAGGTCCCGCCACTTGTAGGCCACGGTGTAGAGGAGCTGCGCGAAGGCGAGCGTGAGCATCGCGAAGTAGATGCCGGTGGCGCGCGTGGAGAACCAGCCGACGGGCAGGGCGACCACGCCCGCGAGCAGGGCGCCGGCGAGGAGGGCGACGGGCACCGGCTGGCCGAAATGGATGAGGACGAGGGCGCTCCCGTAGGCGCCGAGGCCGAAGTAGGCGGCGTGGCCGAAGGAGACCAGACCCGTGTAGCCCATGATCAGGTCGAGCGACAGCGCGAAGAGGCCGAAGATGAGGAGATCGGTGAGGAGCGAGAGCTGGTGACGGGCGAGCACCCACGGCAGGACCGCGAGCACGAGCACGGCGATCAGCGCCGCGGCGCGCGCGCGGCTCATTCCTCCTCGCCGAAGAGGCCCCAGGGCCGGAAGACGAGGATGGCGCCCATCACCGCGTACATGATCACCATGGCGGTCTCCGGCAGGTAGAAGGCGCCCCACGTCTGGGCGGCGCCGACGATGAGGCTCCCCACCATGGAGCCCCCGATGCTGCCGAGCCCGCCGATGACGACCACCACGAAGGCGTCGACGATCACGCCGATCCCCATGCCGAGGTACGCGGTGGTCATGGGCGCGGCCGCCACGCCGCCGAGCCCGGCGAGGGCGCAGGCGGCGCCGAACACGAGCGTGCGGACGCGCGCGACGTCGGCCCCGAGACAGTCCGCCATCTCGCTGTTCTGGGCGACGGCGCGGATGACGAGCCCGGCGCGGGTCTTCTGCAGGAGCAGCCACACCACGCCGCCGACCACGAGCCCGAGGACGACCAGGAAGAGCCGGTAGCGCGGGTACACGATGGAGCCGAGCGCGACCGCGCCCTGCAGGAGCTGCGGCGGCTCGATGCCCTTGGCGGTGTTGCCGTACAGCACGCGCACGCTCTCCTCGAGGATGAGCGCGAACCCGAAGGTGAGGAGGAGCTGGTAGATCGGCGGGCGGCGATAGATGAACCGGAGCGTCGAGGCCTCGAGGAGCGCCCCGACGAGGCCGACGATCGGCGGCACCACCAGGAGGGCCGGCCAGAACCAGCCCGAGACGGCGACCGTCGTGTAGCCGAGATAGGCGCCCAGCATGTAGAAGACGCCGTGGGCGAAGTTCACGACGCGGAGGATGCCGAAGACGAGCGAGAGGCCGGCGGAGACGAGGAAGAGGAGCCCGGCGAGTACCAGCGCGTTGAGGAGCTGCTCGATGAGGTTGAACAGCACGCGGGCCCCTCCGCCAGCCCTGTTCCGCTACGAGAACTCCTCCGTCCGGCACTTCGGCGTCACCTTGTCGCCGGGATACGTCGCCAGGATCTTCGGGATCAGGTGCGGGTACTTCGGGTCCTTCACCGCCTCCACCATGAACCCGGGCTGCACCGCCTGATGATCGCACTTGCGCATGAAGAACGGCCCCTCCAGCCCCTCGTAGCTCGAGTCCTCCCACGCGTCGATCACCTTCTCGACGTCGTCGGCGGTGCCGGCCTTCTGGATGACCTGGGCGAGCCACTCCGAGGCCCTTCGTACGTCTCGCCGTCGAACATGTCCGGGTAGATGCCGTGCATCGCGTGAAAGCGGGCGACGAAGTCGCGGTTCTTCGGCGTGTCGACGGTGAAGGGATAACGCGAGCTGCCGATCGCCCCCAGCATGGCGTCGCCCACGGCCTTCATGTTCTCCAGCTCCAGGATCTCCATGATCGGCTTCACCTCGCGCGTCAAGCCGAACTGGTGGGCCTGCCGGAGGAAAGATGGTGGCGTCCTGGCCGGCCAGGACGAGGTAGACGCCCTCGGCCTTGGACTGTCGGATCTTGGCGATGTAGCTCGCGAAGTCCTTGGTGCCGACGGGCGGGTAGTCCTTGCCGACGACCTCCTTCTTCGCCGCCGTGATCTGCTCGGAGAAGGAGCCGACGCTGTCCCGGCCCCACGCGTAGTCGCTTCCGAGCCCGAAGAAGCGCTTCATCGGCGATTCGGCCAGATACAGGCTGACGGCGCGGGCGCCCATGGGGCCGCTCGTGTTGACGCGGAAGAAGTAGCGGTGGAACGACTTCGTCGTGAGGCTCCCGGCGCCGTTGATCGTGGACATGAAGACGACCTTCCACTCGGGGCACTTCGCGGACACGGCGAGGGCCTCGGAGGAGAGGGCCACGCCGGTGAGGAACTTCACGCCGTCCTTCTCCACCAGCTTCTGGGCCTTGCGCACGGCGGTGGCGGGATCGCCGCCGGTGTCCTCGTAGATGAACTCGACGGGCCGCCCGAGGATGCCCTTGGCCTTGATGTCCTTGGCGAAGAGCTCGCCGGCGCGCCGGGCCTGGATGCCGTACTGGGCGTTGCTCCCCGAGAGCGCGGCCGGCATGCCGATCTTGATCGGGGTCTGCGCGTACGCCCGTCTGAGGAATACGGGACCCCCGACGCCCGCCACCGCGCCACCGACCGCCGCCATCGTGAGGAATTCGCGTCGCCTCATGCTCGATCCTCCATGTCTATGCATACCCTCCGCGAGGCGGCCCGAGTATAGCAGGGAACCCTCGCCGGACGGGCTCAGCGCCGGAAAGGGTTGACCGAAGTCCTTGAGCTGCGCTACAACCGCAGCCACGCCGTCCATGGGGGAGGCCGCAATGGACCTGGAAGCCTTGGAGCGCCGCATACGCCGGCTGGAGGATCTGGAGGAGATCAAGCAACTGAAAGCGCGGTACGCCGCCTATTGCGACGCCGGCTACGATGCCGATGCGCTGGCCGACTTGTTCACGACCGACGCCGTCTGGGATGGAGGGATGCTCGGCCGCAACGAGGGCCGGGAAGCCATTCGCCAATTCTTCCGCGGGTCGAGCCAGCGCATCTCGTTTGCCGTCCACAATATTCTGAGCCCCATCATCGAGATCGCCGGTGACACGGCGACCGGCACCTGGTATCTCTTGCAGACCTGTACGTACATCAAGGGCAATCAGGCGGTGTGGGGGCGGCGACGTATCACGACCGGTACGTGCGGGAGAATGGCGTGTGGAAGTTTCAACACGTGCGTGTCGAGTCGCACTTCTGGACATCGTTCGAGGAAGGTTGGGCGCGCATGCGATTCATGCAGCGGCGCAATGCCACGGAGTAGGCCGACCACCCTTCGAGGCCGCTCGACGCCACCGCGGGTGGAGCGGGAGGGTGGAATGCTGTTGATCGGTCGTCTCCTCGTCGGGCTGCTTCTCCTCGTCCTCGGACGGCGGCTCTACTGGCTCTTCGTCGCGGGCATCGGCTTTCTGTACGGATTGGAGCTCGCCCCGCGCCTGCTGCCCGAGCAGTCCGAGACCGTGATCGTGATCGTCGCGCTCGTGCTGGCGCTCGTGGGTGCGCTGGTCGCGGTCGTCGCGACGAAGGTCGTCCTCGGGATGATCGGGTTCGTGGCCGGCGGCGGAATCGCGGTGCTGCTGCTCGGGAACCTGGGAATCGACCGCGTGGTCGCGCTGGCGGTCTATCTCATCGCTGGTGTGATCGGAGCCGTGCTCCTGCTCGTTCTGTTCGACTGGACCCTCATCGTGCTCTCGTCGCTGGCCGGAGCGAGCCTCATCGTCATGAGCCTGGAGCGGCTCCTGCAGATGCCGCCGATCGGCGGGACGGTGCTCGTCCTCGTGCTCGCGGCGGTCGGAGCCTTGATACAGGCAGGCCTCTGGCGGCGCACGCGGCCTTCGCCCTGAGCCGTGCCCCAACGAGAGGCCCGGTGACCGTCAGTGGCCATTGCCGATCACATGCCGCCGCCGCCTCCGCCGCCCAAGACGCAGCCGCCGGCGACCCACCGGCCCTGCCCGCCCGCAGGCACTCGCGCTCCCGTTCCGCATCTCGTTCCGCCCACGCGCGGCGCGTGGCCTCCTGCTCGGCCGGTGAAACCGCACAGCCCAGCAGACTGCCTCCAAGGAGTAGCCCCACCAGAATTGCGAGGGCGGATTGCCTCATGCGAATCCCGAGGACCTCGAAACGCAGATGGCGGATGCCGCGATCCACCGGTGGCTATTGTTGGAGATGAGCGCCATGATTGCACCTGTTCGGATCGTGCGGCTGCGACGGAGGCGTGTCAACGGGCACGCCGGCTCGGTGAGAGTCAACCGGGGACGTGCACCCGGATCTATTTCGGCGTCTGAGTGGGAGGACCAAATGAACCGAGAGCGCATCGTCATCATCGGCGCTTCCCTGACGGGGGCCACCGCGGCGGCGACCCTGCGGGAGGAGGGTTCGACGGCTCGATCGATCTGATCGGCGCCGAGGCCCAGCCGCCCTACAACCGTCCGCCACTGTCGAAGGAGTACCTGCGCGGACAGGCGCGCTTCGAGGACCAGTTGGTCAAGCCCGCCGACTACTACGCCGAGCAGCGCATCACCCTCAGGCTGGGGGTCCGCGCCAGTGCCGTCGACTCCAAGCGGAAGCTTGTCGAGGCTCGACGGCGGCGAGCAGATCGCGTACGACCGCCTCCTGGTCGCCACCGGCGGGCGCAACCGACCACTCGCCGGGCCCGGGACGGCCATGGAGGGCCTCTTTCAGCTTCGCACGGTCGAGGACTGCGACCGGATCCGCGCCGCCGCCCGCGCCGGCGCTCGCGTCGTCGTGGTCGGGCTTGGCTTCATCGGGTCCGAGGTGGCGGCCTCGCTACGCCAGCTCGGGCTCGAGGTGGCCGCCGTCGAGGGCATCCCGTGCCACTGGCTCGCGTCCTCGGCGAGGAAGTCGGCAAGGTGCTCGCGGACATCCATCGCGAGAACGGCGTGGACCTGGCGCTGGGTGATTCCGTGGCCGCGTTCGAAGGCGGTAAGAGGGTCGAGCGCGTCCGCACCAAGAACGGACGGCGCCTCGAGTGCGATCTGGTGGTGGCCGGGATCGGGATCATGCCCAATAGCGAGCTGCTCGCCGCGTCGGGGGCGGCCGTCGACAACGGCGTGCTCGTCGATGAGCGATGCCGGACGTCGCTGCCCGACGTCTACGCGGCGGGCGACGTCGCGAACCATCTGCACCCGGTCTTCGGCCGCCTGCGCGTCGAGCACTGGAACAACGGCTACCAGCAGGGGCGCGCCGCGGCCGGCTCGATGCTGGGCCGCGACCAGCCCTATGACTATCTCCATTCCTTCTGGTCGAACCAGTACGACCACGTGATCGAATACGTGGGCTTTGCGGCTCGCTGGGACCGTCTCGTCTTCCGCGGCCGCCCCGAGAGCCGGAAGTTCCTTGGCTTCTATCTGAACGAAGGGATCGTGCGCGGCGCGGTCGGTCTCAACCGCGGCGGCGATCCGGACGACCCGAAGGAGGATGGGGAGCTGAAGGCGGTGGCGAGCCTGATCCGGAACCGGGTTCCGGTCGACCCCGCGAGGCTGGCGAACGAGGACGTCGACCTGCGCCGCCTGGCGAGCCCCGGAATCCAATGAGGCAGAAGAAGGCCCGGAGGCGGAACCGGTGCACCGCCTGCCGGGCCTATGTGTTCTCGCACGCAGCGTATGCTGCGGCATGTCCCGGTGCTGCCGGGACCTTGTCATGCGTGTCCTATTCGCGCGTCATCGCCTGCGCGATGGCGCGCCGTACGAGCCGGGCGGGAAGTCCTCCATCCTGACCTCCTTGTGGGTTCACGCCTAGACCGAAGGCGGCGCCTCACCTTCCGTCCCCCTCAGCAGAACGCCGGGTGGCCCCTCTGTCAAGCCGCGCTTCGTCAATGTTTGTGGCGCCGCGCGCGACGAGACGGCGGTCGGGTGTCGGCGATGTCCCAGATTCCGATTCAGCGCATCCCGACGCGCCACGCGTCGATGACCGACCAGAGCCAAATGGCAAGCAGCAGACACAGAAGCAGGATCGCGTCGGTCCCCACCGACGCCGACGCCAACGCCATGAGGTCGGTGGGGACCATTCGACCTATGAGCCAGCTCAGTGCGATACCGGCGACCAGGAACGCTCCACCTTTGAGAGGCTGGTGATTGTAGAACTGACCAAGTCCAGGAAAGACACCGGACAGAAAGAACGCAACGATTGCTCGACGTCGTCCGGTCGGGTTGGTCATTGATGGATTCGGCGCCGCCCAAAGCGGCGCTGAAGCTTCGCGCAAGCTGCTCGGACCGGCGCCACGTCCATGGCCCGGACATGTGCAGGACCATACCACGATGGGCTAACCAGCACGACCGCCAGCCATCTCGGTGCGGAGGGGCGATAGGAATGAGGAGTCTCCGCGGGCATCAGGCCAAGGTCAGATAGCCTCTCGAGAGGGAGCGCGGATGGGGCTGGTGGCGGCGGCGCCCACGTGTCGGCAAGAATCCGGAAGTCGAACTGGAGAGGGCCCCGCCGTCACTGCCGTGAGCGCCCACCGTCCTCGGATGGGTCCCACCCGCCGCCGAGCGCTTTGATGAGACGGATGCTGGCGCCCATCTGTAGATTGACGGCTTGCGCCAGCGAGAGCTGGTTGGCGAGGAGCGTCCGCTCGGCGTCGATGACGATGAGGTAATCGACCAGGCCCTGCTTGTACTGCACCTGGGCGAGGCGGAGGTAGTTCCGCGATGCGCTCACCGCCTCGCGCAGGTTGCCGACCTCATCGGAGAGGGCGTGCAGGTCGGTCAGGGCGTCCTCGACGTCGCCGTAGGCGATCAGCACCTGATTCACGTAGGCGGCGACGGCCTGCCGGTAGCGGGCCTTGGTGGCCTCGAGATTGGCCCTGAGCCGGCCGCCCTCGAAAGATCGGAATCGAGATGCTGGGGGCGATGGAGGCGACGCGGCTCTGCCAGTTGAAGAGGCTCGAGAGGTTGGCGCTCTGGAAGCCGGCGGAGCTCGTCAGACATGAATTGCGGATAGAAGTCCGCCGTGGCCACGCCGATCTGGGCGTTGGTGGCGACGACATTCTGCTCGGCATCGGCGACGTCCGGCCGGCGCGCCAGGAGCTGGGCGGGGAAGCCCGGCGGCACGGCGGGGGCGAGGCCTCGTGCAGCGGGTTGGTCGCGACGGCGAACGACGGAGCAGGGCGGCCGCACAGGATCGCCAGCGCATGTTCCAGGTCGGCGCGGGCGCGCTCCACGTCTCGTTGCTGGGCCAGTGTGGCCTGGAGCTGAGCCTGGGCTTGATTCAGGACGATCGGGCTCACGAGCCCGGCCCTGAGCTGGACGGAGAGGATGCGGACCTGCTCCCGATACGACACGACCGTTTCGGTCAGGATTTGCGCCTGGGCGTCCAGCGAGCGCAGAGCTGTAGTAGAACTGGGCCACATCCGTCTCGAGCGTGAGCTGGACCGCGCCCAGATCGTCGGCGCTCGCCGCGGCCTGGGCCTTGGCGGATTCGAAGTGACCGGCGCACTCGGCCCCAGACGTCGACCTCGTACGTCAGATCGACCGGGATCAGCCAGTCGTTGACCGTGACACCCCTGCTGCACTCGCTGGCCCGTGACCGTGCTGTCGCGGTTCCCGGAGTAGCGCGTGCGCGAGAACCTGGGATCGGCCGAGATGGTCGGGTAGAGATAGCTGCCGGCAACGCGGGCGAGCGCCCGGGCCTCGTCGACGCGGGCCACGGCCTGCCGGAGGGTCTGGTTCTGGCGCATGGGCGCTCGCGATGAGCTGATCGAGATCCGCGTCGCGATAGAGTCGCCACCAATCCGTGCGGGATGGGCGGAGCCGCCTCGCTCGCGGCTTGCGACTTGAATTGAAGCGGCTGCTCCACCACCGGCCGCGTGTAGTTCGGTCCAACCATGCAGCCGCCGGCCATCGCGCTCAGGGTCGAGATCGCGGCGAGGACGACGGAAGCCGGCCGAAGCCATAGGCGGAATCGCATCCGTGGGTCAGCCTCCGGACGGGTTGTGAGACTCGATGGGCTTGACAACCTGGCCTTCCTGAAGGGATACCGTGGGCTGGCTCACGATCATTTCGTTGCCGTGCAGTCCGGCCTGGATGTCGATCGACGTGCCGAGGTCACGGCCGAGCACCACGTCTTGAAAGTGCAGTTTGTTTCCCGCTCCCACGATCACCACCCGGGTGCCTTGCGCGTTGAAGATCATCGCCGTGGCGGGCACCCGCCAGCGCGTGCCGGCAGGGGCCGATCTGGAAGTGGACGTAGACGAACATGCCCGGGAGGATCCGGTGCGACGGGTTAGGGATATCGACCTGGGTCAGGAGTGTCCGGGTGCCTGGATCGAGCGCACTCGCGGTGCGGGTCACCGTGCCGTTACCGGTTGCATGAGCTGCCCTCTGACCGCCACCTGGACCGGCAGACCGGCTTTCACGTTCGGCGCGTAGGCCTGGGGAACGTTGACGAACACGCGGAGCGCGTCGATCTGCGCAACCTCGAATAGCCCGTTCGCGCGCGCCGGTCACGCTGGACGGCGCCACGGCGGTGTTGTTGGCAGGGCTGCCCGCCGTGATCAAGGCGCCCACGTCCACGTTGCGCTGGATCACCGTGCCGTCGAAGGGCGCGAGGACGCGCTGGAACGACGTCAGCTCGCGCGAGTCGCTGGACGTTGGCCTTGTTCGACTCGACATTCGCTTCCGCTGCGGCGACCGCGGCCTGGCGCCGTGCGATAGCGCGGAGACGCTCTGATCGAGCACCAGCTTGGCGACCGCGCCTTCCGCGTCGGCCGCCTGGTAGCGCGCCATCGTCGCCCGCGCGAGGTCGAGATTGGCCTTCTGCAGATCCAGGTTCCTCTCGGACTGCATGGAGATCGGCCTGGGCCTGCCTGCAGTTGCTGGTCGATCTCGGGCGACTGCGATCTCCGCCAGGAGCTGGCCCGCCGTCACGCGGTCGCCGATGTCCACGTGCCGCTTGCTGAGGTACCCGCTGGTACGCGCGTAGATGATCGCGTCCTGAATGGCCTGGGTGGTGGCGGCCAGTGATCAGGTCCGCTTCGGAGGCCGGCTGCGGGCCGGACGACCTACACCTCCGGCGCAGTGTGGTCTGGGCCTTCTGCGCGGCCGCGGCCAGCTCCCGCTGATTGCGCACCCGGGAACGACGCCGAGCGCCAGCAGGACGAGGAACAGAGCCAGCGATCGCGATGCCGATGAGGATCGATCGTTCGCGTTCGGGCTCGAGGCGGAGGGCGATCGTGCGACGCGGGCTCGCGTTCATCCCGTTCCGGCTCGGGCACGGAGGATCGTCGGCGGGTCTCCGCGCTCATGTGTCGTCCTCGTCACTCGACGTGCCTGGGCGGCTTCCGGCGCAGCAGGCTGTAGGTCACGGGGACGAAGAACAACGTGTAGAACGTGGCGACCATCAGGCCGCCGATCACGGCCCGACCGAGCGGCGCGTTCTGCTCGCCTCCTTCGCCCAGGCCGAGGCTCATCGGGAGCATGCCCGAGCAGCATCGCCAGCGCCGTCATGAGCACCGGGCGAAGCCGGGTTCGGCCCGCGACCAGCGCGGCGGCGCGCGCGTCGTGTCCGCCGAAATCCGGGTGTCGCTGCTCGTTGGCGAACGTGATCATCAGGATGCTGTTCGAGGTCGCCACCCCGATCGCCATGATGCACCCCATCAGCGCGGGCACGCTGATGGTCGTCCGGGTGACGAACAGCGCCCAGAGGATTCCCGCCAGGGCGCCCGGCAGCGCCATCAGGATGATGAGCGGGTCCAGCCACGACTGGAAGTTGACCACCATCAGGAAATAGACGAGCAGGACGGCGAAGCAGATCCCCAGTCCCATCTGGAAGAACGACTGGTTCATGCTCTGGACCTGTCCGCGGACGACGATCGAGCTGGCCTTGGCGATCTGCCCCTTGTACTTCGCGATGATCCGGTCGACCTCGCTCGAGACGGAGCCGAGGTCGGTGTCCTGGACGCTGGCATACACGTCGAACACCGGCTGGACGTTGTAGTGGTTGAGCGACAGCGGGGTGATCGTCCGACTGAAAGTCGGCCAGGTTGCTCAGGAGCTGGGGCGACGACTGGCCCGCGACGGCGATCGGGGTGCGATGCAGCTCGTCGAGCGACGCGACCCGGTACTGGGGCGTCTGGACGACGACCTGGTAGCTCACGCCGTTCTTGTAGTTGAGCCAGAAATTGGTCGTCGTCGCCCCGCTGCCGGTCAGTGAGATCAGCAAGCTGTTGGCGACGTCCCGCTGCGTCAGGCCGACCTGCTGGGCGACGGTCCGGTCGGTATCGACCATGATCCGCGGCGCGTCCAGGATCTGCTGCACGTGCACGTCCACCGCGCCGGGGACGCCTCGGAGCTCGTTGGCGATCTGCTGCGCGACGCGGAAATTCGTGTCCGATTCCGGCAACGGGCCCGTGACCTGGATGTCGATCGGGGCGGGCAGGCCGAAGTTGAGGATCTGGCTCACGATGTCGGCCGGCTGGGCGAAGAACTCGAGATCCGGGAACCGGCGCGGCAGCTCGTCGCGGAGCGTCTTCAGGTAGCCGGCGGTCGGGTGGTGCGTCGCGTTGAGCGCCACCAGGATCTCGCCATCGGCCGTTCCGACCGTGACACTGTCGCTGAGCGCCAGGTTGATGGGGTTCGGCACGCCGATGTTGTCGACGATCACGTTGAGCTCGCTGGCGGGGATGACCTGGCGGATATAGTCCTCGACCTGCTGGAAGTAGACTTCGGTCTGCTCGATCCGCGTCCCCGGCGGGGTCCTGACGTGGAGCCGCAGCTGTCCGGCATCGACGGTCGGAAAGAAGTCCCGGCCGACGAACGGGTACAGGCAGAGCGAGGCGATCGCGAAGGCCAGGAACACCGCGATCACGCACGCGCGTGTGTGCCAGCGCCCAGTCGAGCGCGCCCTCGTAGGCGCGGGTGAGCCTGCGGAAGCCTGCCTCGAACGGAGTCGGACATCCGTCGGAAGAGTGACCGCCGGAGCCGGCTGTCCTGGCCTGCGTCGGCGTCGCGCCGTGCCGCGCACGCGCCTCGGGCGCCAGCAGGTACAGCACCATGGTCGGGACGAGCGTCCGCGAGAGCAGATAGCTGGCGAGCATCGCGAAGACGACGGACATCGCCAGCGGCGCGAACAGCGCCCCGCCCACGCCGCTCGAGGAACATGATCGGCACGAACACGATGCAGATCGACAGGGTCGCGACGAACGCGGGCGTCGCCACCTCCGCCGCCCCGTCGAGGATGGCTTGCCTGCAGCGGCTTGCCCAGGTCCAGCTGGCGGTGATTGTTCTCGATCTCGACCGTGGCGTCGTCCACCAGGATGCCCACCGCCAGCGCCAGCCCGCCCAGCGTCATCACGTTGAGCGTCTGGTGCAGGAGGTTGAGCACGATGATGGAGGTCAGGATCGACAGTGGGATCGACGTGACGACGATCAGGGTGCTCCGCCAGGACCCGAGGAACAGCAGGATCATGAGCGCCGTCAGGCAGCCGGCGATCGCCCCTTCGCGGAGGACCCCGGTGATGGCCGCCCGGACGAAGACGCTCTGGTCGAACAGGAAGTCGACCTTGAGGCTCGGCGGCAGGCCGGCCAGGATCTTGGGCATCAGCTGCGCGCGCCTGGCCACGACCGTCAGCGTCGAGGCGCTGCCATTGCTCAGGATGGGCAGCAGGGCGGAGTGGCGCCCGTCGCGCCGCACCAGATTCGTCTGGGGTTGAACCCGTCGTGGACGAACGCGACGTCCGCGACATTACACCATGGCCCCGTTCACGTAGCGGATGGGGATGTTGTTCAGGTCGTTCAGGATCACCGGGCTGCTGTTGATCGCGACGTCGTACTCGATCGCGTCCCGATCTTCGCCGTGCCGGCCGGCAGGATGATGTTCTGGGTGAGGATCGCATTGCTGACGTCCTGCGGCGACAGCCCGCGCGCGTAGAGCGCGTCGGGGTCGATGTCGACGTTCACGACGCGGACCTTGCCGCCGTAGGGCACCGGGACGGCTGCGCCCTGGATGGTGACGAGCTGGGTGCGGATGAAGTTGTTGCCCAGGTCATTGAGCTCCTGCTCGGGCAGTTGATCGCTGCTCAAGCTCGCCAGCAGCACCGGCACGCTGGCGGCGTTGTACTGGAGGATGAGCGGCGGAAAGATGCCGGGCGGCAAGATGCCGCACGATCTGCTGCGCCTGGGCGTTCACCTGGGCGATGGCCGCCGCGATCGGCACATTGGGCTGGAAGTAGAGCCGCGTCACGGCCGTGCCCCGGAGCGACACGGATTCGATGTGCTCGATCCCGTTCACCGTCGTGGTGAACGCCCGCTCGGTCACGGTAACGATCCGATTCTGCATCTCGGTCGGGGACAGCCCGGCGTAGCTCCAGATGACGGTGACGACCGGGATGTTGATGGCGGGGAAGATGTCGACCGGCATGGTCAGGATGGACACGACGCCCAGGACGGCGATCAGCAGGGCGAGCACGACGAACGTGTACGGCCGGCGAAGCGCGAGTCGGACGATCCACATAGGGGCGGTGGCTACACGGTCCGGCCAGGGACCGCCTGTTGCCGGTGTAGAAGCCGCCCGAGGCAAGCCTCAGCCCGAGCCCCGTGCCTCTCAGTGCCGTGCCGGTGGAGGCACCGCGGGTAGATTGAAAAATTCGCCTTGATAGATCCATCCCGCCGACTTTTCTCGTTAGGAGCAAATCGAGAGGTGATCGACGCTCAGGCGCGAGGCCGAGTATGGAGCTTCCGCAAGAATACGCAATGAAGCCGCCTTCTCTGGCGCGGAAAGAACTTCAGAGTGGTAACCAACATGACACACGGGCGGCCGCCGAGGCGCTCTCGATCACCATCCTGCGCGCGGTCTTTGCGCGCTGCTCGGCCGCTTTGTTCGACCCCCGACCGGGACAGCGAGCGCCAGCACCGAGTCTGGGTATTTTCGCTCGCAGTATTCTCTTCGCCCTGCGCAACCAACGAGCATGATGACGCGGTGACCGGCCGCAGACCGCTCGCTCGGTGTTCTTCGCGGCCCTTCGTTAGAAATTCTCCGGCGCCCATTCTGCTCAATCAAACCAGCGGCGTTGGCGCACCTTGCTCGCTGGGACGGGCTGCAGCATGCAACGAGACACGGCGCTGCGGGGGCCATCATGCGTGACTCGGCGCCGCGAGTGGTGATCGTGGGAGGCGGCTTCGGCGGCCTCGCCGCCGCGAAGGCGCTCCGCAAGACGGATGCGCGGGTCGTCCTCATCGACCGGCAGAACCACCACCTGTTCCAGCCGCTCCTGTACCAGGTCGCGACGTCGGTCCTGAGCCCGGCGCAGATCGCCTCGCCGATCCGCGGCATCCTGAGAAGGCAGCGGAACACCACGGTGATCCTCGGCGAGGTCACCGGTGTCGACAGCGATCGGCGGCGGGTCTTCGTCGACTCGGTCGACCGCGAGGGCGTCGCGCTCGAGTACGACTATCTGATCCTCGCGACCGGGGCGAGCCACAGCTACTTCGGCCACGACGAATTCGCGCAGTTTGCTCCCGGGCTCAAGAGCCTTGCCGACGCGGTCTCGATTCGAAACCAGATTCTGAGAGCCTTCGAGCAGGCGGAGGCGGAAGAAGACCCGAAACGTCACGCGCGATCTGTTGACCTTCGTGCTGGTGGGCGCCGGTCCCACGGGCGTCGAGATGGCCGGGCGCGCTGGCGATCCTCGTGCGCAGCACGCTCCGATCCGAGTTCCGGCGCATCGATCCCACCTCGGCACGAATCGTCCTGGTCGACATGGCCCCGCGCGTCCTCGGCCCGTTCGCCGAGAGCTTGTCGGCCGCGGCGCGGACGCGGCTGGACCAGCTCGGCGTGGAGGTTCGGCTGGGTCACGGCGTGGAGCACATCGACGCCGACGGCGTCATCGTGGCGGGCGAGCGCATTGCGAGCAATCTTCCGCACCGTGCTGGTTCCGCGCGGTTCGTCCAAAGCGGAATGGCTTCCACGATGAACGCGACCGACACGCTGCACGACCGGGGGCAGAGCCTCCGGCTCGACAACCGGAGTAGAGCCGATGCTCACGGCCGAGAACATGGACGCGACGACCGCGCCGCTGGCCGTTCGCCGAAGTGCCACCGTGCTGGCGGGCTCGCCAGTCTTCGGCGACTTCGGTGAAGGCGTAGCCGTCGCGATGTCCCGCTTGGTGGAGAGCCTCGACGATACGAACAGCGATACCGAGCCTGCCGAACGATCGGCGCGCCAGAGGAGTCACGTATGCAGCTCGAATGATCGGCCTCGGCCGGATGGGCGCCAACATGGTGCGGCGGCTGCATCAAGGGCGGCCACCAGTGCGTGGTCTTCGACAGTGTCGCCGAAGGCGGTGCAACGAGCTGGCCAGGAGAAGGCGGTCGGGCGCCTCTCGCTCGCGGACTTCGTCAAGAAGCTGACGAAGCCGCGCGCCGTCTGGCTGATGGTGCCGGCGGCCGTCGTCGACAAGACCATCGCCGACCTCCTGCCGCTGCTCGAGCCGGGCGACATCCTGATCGACGGCGGCAACTCCTACTACATCGACGACATCCGGCGCGCGAAGGAGCTGGCGCCGAAGGGCATCCACTACGTCGACGTGCGGCACCAGCGGCGGCGTCTGGGGCCTGGAGCGCGGCTACTGCATGATGATCGGCGGCGAGCACGACGCGGTGCAGCACCTCGATCCGATCTTCGCGACGCTGGCGCCCGGCGTCGGCGACATCGCGCGCACCCCGGGCGCGAGAAGGCCGGCGGCACCGCCGAGCAGGGCTACCTGCACTGCGGGCCGAACGGCGCCGGGCACTTCGTCAAGATGGTCCACAACGGCATCGAGTACGGCATCATGGCCGCCTACGCCGAGGGCTTGGGCATCCTGCGCAGCCGCCAACGTCGGCAAGCAGCACGCACGCGGTCGACGCCGAGACGACGCCGCTGCGCGACCCCGAGCACTATCAGTACGACCTCAACCTGCCCGACATCGCGGAGGTGTGGCGGCGCGGCAGCGTGATCGCCTCGTGGCTGCTCGACCTGACCGCGACGCGCCCTGATCAAGGATCCGCGCTCTCGAGGCTTCGCCGGGCGCGTGTCCGGATTCGGGCGAGGGGCGCTGGACGATCAAGGCCGCCATCGACGAGGCGGTGCCGGCGCACGTCCTCACCGCGGCGCTGTACGAGCGCTTCAGCTCGCGCGGCGAGGCGGACTTCGCCGAACAAGCTGCTCTCGGCCATGCGCTACGAGTTCGGCGGCCACCTCGAGAAGCCGTCGGCGCCGTAGCCGGAGAGCATGGTGAGCGACGTCCGTTCCGGATGCCCTGGCTGGTATTCTTCGGCGCGACCTGGAACCTCGCGTACAAGAGACCCATTGAAATCAAGACCCATCAGTAACCTGACTCTAGCCTAAAAGAGGGATCGCCCCGATGAAGGTCGCACTTCCCTTCGTTCTGTTACATCGACGCGGTGTTCCCTGAGGTCGGCATCGCGACGCTGGAATTGTCTCGAGACGGCTCGGGTGCACCGGTCGCCTACCCGTCGCGACCAGACCTGTTGCGGGCCAGCCGATGGCAGAACAGCGGATGTCAGATGCCGACCGCGGCGCGACCGGAAGCAGCGTGCCTCGCTGCGATCAGCTTCACCGGCTTCAGACTACGATCGGTCGCGCCATCCGGTGCAGCTGTGTGCACCACGTGCGCGCTCCACCTCCTGACGCGATCGAGCGGTGACGGCGGAGGTCACGCGAGGTCCGCGCCGGGCACCTGCGAGCCGGTTGGAGTTTCGTGCACGACGTCCCGCAGAGTGACTGACGTTTCCAGCGGCGCGGCGTTCCTCATCGCGGTCGGGTCTGCACAACAGCTGCGGTACCCTTTGCGGCGTGCGGTTTGCACGCGCACGACCGTCGGAGCGCGTCAACGAGCCGTTCTTTCCGCCGAAGACACGCAGCTTGCGAGCTGAAAAGGCGGCGGCACTGAAGTTCGTCGAGGCCGGCGCGGCCCGACGAGTGCTGCGGCCTGGCGGAGCGTTCCTCGGCGTACCGAGGAGGTCTGTCTCGGCGAAGATGGGCTACGACACGCGTGCGCGCACGATTCGACACGCGCAGTGGCGCCGAGTACACCGTCTCGGCGGACACGGCCTGCCTTGCTGCACCATGCAGGCGTTGGAGCGACCGGCTCAGGCGTGCCGAGGCAGGTTCATCCACATCGCGCAGATCCTCAACGGTGCCGCCGCATGAGCACACCTCTGGAAGCCATCTAACGACCACGCTCGGCTGCTGCACCCCGAACTGCTCGACCACGCCGACCCCGCCGATGCGATCGTGCGCAATGGCCAACGTCTCGATCACGCCGAGGTGTTTCGAAAACCCGCTGCGCTCGCGACCGGAGCCGCAGCCGCGCGGCGCGAAGATCTGATGGGCAACCGGCCCGTCGATCCGGGAAGCACGACGGCGGCGGCGCGGTTCATCGCGCGCGCCGAGCAGCACGAGACAGACTGCACGATCGCGCTCGAACCAGCGGATCTGCGGCAGCAGCGCGACCGCGGCAGTCGCACGGGTCCCCGGATGGAGACCCTGCGCAACGCTGGCGTCGCGGCATCAAGTGATACACACAAGCTCACGCACCCGACGCGGTATCTCGACCCAGTTCGAAGTCGAGCGCCCGCGCGAAGCTCGGCATCCGCGTGCAATGGGCGCGCGACGCCGCCGAGCACAACGAGATCACGTCCTACGGACATCCTGCGCGACCACGGGGTCGACGTCGCTGATCAAGAGCAAGTCGATGCTGCACCGAGGAGTGCGGCGTGACGGCCGTACCTACAGGCCGCGGTCGGCATCGAGGTGACCGAGTCCGATCTGGGCGAACGCATCCAGCAGCTCGAGGACGCCGATCCGAGCCACGTCGTGGTGCCGGCCGTTCACAAGCTGTCAGGACCGACGTCGCCGAGGTGTTTCGCTCGAGAGCGCTCGGCAGCAGCGTCCCGAACAATTCCGCGATCCGCACTCACCTTGAACGGCAGCGCATGCGAGTCGAACGCGCGCCCTCGCTCCTCGCGGCCGGCGCCGGCGATGACGGGGCGGGAACTATCTGGCCAGATAGCCGAGACGGGTGGCACGTCGTCGTCTGCACGCAACGAGGGCAACGCCGACTTGTCGGCGCCAGCGTACCGGCCGCTGCAGATTGCGATCGCATCCGCCGGCATCGAGAAGGTCATTCTCGCGCTCGGGCACCTCGGCGGTGCTCATCCGATGCTGTCGCGCAGTGCGCTGGGCCTCGCCGATGACGCAGTACACGTCGCACTTCCGTCGGCCACCGCTGACGGCGGCGAGACTGCACAGCGGTGCTCGTGGACAAACGGGCGCGCTGCGCAGCGGCTCGGCGTGGGCGCGACTTCTGGCACGTCGCCGACGCGCATCCGCTGCGAGCGCGTGCACGAACACGTGCCCTGTCTACCGGCGCAGCGGCGGTATTGAGCTTATGGGGCCACGTACCCAGGCCCGATCGGGTCGATCACCAGACTCCCGCCTTCGACGCGCGACAAGTGCACGCTGAGCTGCCGTTTCTGCCCGTCGCCTGAACGGCAGCGGCACCGAGCGTCTGCCCCGTCAAGATCGACATCTCACGACCGGATCTGCGCGTGGCGGCGGTGGTCGCGAGAAGCGACCGGATCACGAAGCGTCGGCATGAGCGCATTGGGCGCCGCCTCCTCGCCAACCTGGCCCGCAGCCACGCCGTCGAGGCGGTAGGCGCGGCGGCGGTCGGTGCTACCCGCTGCGTTCATAACGCGTTGAATCCGTGGGCAGGCACCGGGAGATGCCAGCCCTGGCTCGGCAGATTTCGCCAGTGGTACCTCGCGAACCGGAGGCCGCGCATGAACGCGCGCGACATCGATCCTGACGACGGCAGAAACCTGGCCGGCCTTCCGTGCGCCACGCTTATCACCGCGTTTTCCAACGAGGAGCGTCGCGCCGTCATCGACGACTTCCGCAGAGCGCCTCTGACGGGATGGGCGGGAAGTCGTTCGACGGCCGACTCGCGCCACGCCTGGCAAAGGTGCGCGAGCTGTTCCTGGAGGTCACGTGACAGCTCCGCAGTCTCCGGCACAGGGACACGACGGACTGACGCTGCACGACCCCCGCGAGCCTCAACGACGTGGATGTCGGGGCGGTGCGTAGCCCCCTCGGCGTGGCGGAGGCGGGCGCCGTCTGGGCCGACCCCAGGCGCAGCTGACGGTAACCGCGCTCGGGGTGCTTGCGCAGCATCTGGTCGTGCTGCTCGACCCCGCGACGATCGTTGCGACGATGCACGAGTAAGCCTACGAGCGGCCTCTCGATGTCGCCGCGGACCCGTACGGGGTGCTCATGAAGCGGTCAGCTGTCGGCCACTGAGACATCGAGGGGAGTTTATTGCCGTGACCGGCGCCCAGGGCGCGCGGATCTTGATTTGTCTTGCTCGTCGCGCCGTCGGCACCATGACGATCCTGACGCGCCCTCAGCGCACGCGCCAGGGCGCCATGCGCCCAGGATCCCGTCCCGCAGGACCAGCGTGTGGAACAGGATCGCGGCGAAGTGAGCGAGGAACGTGAGGAAGAAGAGGTACGCGAGGGCGGTGTGTGCGCCTTCCGCAGCACCGCGTACAGCGTGGCGCTCGGCGGAAGGATGAACGGGAGATGCACGGAGCCGTAGAGCACGATCGGGTAGCGCGCCGCCGATAGCATCCCCAGCCGACCAGCGGCAGCACGAGCATCAGCCCGTACATCGCGAGCTCCGACGCCGTCGCCACCCGACGCTCCGCCTCCGACATCGAGGCCGGGAACGGCGGAGGCGGATTCAGGCGGCGGTTCACGAAGCGAATGACGACCAGGACGAGGATCGCGATGCCCAGCGGGCGATGAATCGACACCAGCGCGTGGTAGTCGCCCAGCGAGACGACCATGGCCATCCCGATGCCCAGCATGGTCAGGACCATCGCCGCCATCGCCCAGTGCAGGAGCCGCGAGAGCGCGGCGAATTGACGCGGTGGGGTCGGCATGTCACTTCCTCCCACGGACGTCGGCGGCGGTGATCGCGCTCGGTTGCTTCGACTCGCCTTCACGCCGGGTGAACGATCGCGAGTACACCGCCGAGCGAGCGCTGAGCAAGGGATCGTCGGACGGCGCGATGCCCGCGGGCAGGACCAGCGGGTCGAAGTTGATGTCCCTCGCGGGACTGGTCTCCTCGGCCTCCACTCGATCGAGCGTCAGCGTGCCCACGTCGACCCGCTCCCGCTCCGGGGGCCAGGCGACGGTGGCGTCGCCGGTGGGATCGCCGGGCTGCCCGATGGTGAGGATGAGGTGCCATCGCAGCGGCTGGCGCTGCACCTGCGCGATCAGCGCGTCGAAGAGATAGTTCCGGTCCTGGGATTCCGGCGCCGCGCTCGCGGCCTCGAACGGCTGCGCCGGCTCCAGCAGCCAGCGGACCGGCACCGACACGCCCGCCGAGCTGGTGAAGCGAAACGCGTTCAGAGCATGGAACGTGGTGTTGTCGAACCCCGATGCGATCGGCTGGCCCTTGATGACGGCCAGGGCCCGCACCGTCTCGGGATGGCGCTCGAGAAAGCGCCTTCATGCCGGCGGGATCGGGCTTGCCGGTCTTGGGGTCTGGCGCGGACGCGACGAGATTCTCGTAGAACGCCTCCGGGGTCGGAACGGAAACACCGGCAGGTTGATCATCGCGGTCCGCCACAGTCTCGCCGTCCGGCAGGCTGAACTGGAGCCCCAGGCCGCGCACCTCGTCGGGCGCGTCGGCCACGTCGGGCCGGCCGCCCGACAGGGAGAAGCGGCCGATCACCGGCACGCGTCCGGGCCGGAAGACCACCGCCTTCGAGAAGCGCGCGCCGGCCCCGTTGCTCTCGAAGAACCCGGACACGCCCCACGCCCTTGGCATGATTGCGCCGGAAGCCGGGGTGGACGCCAGCCGCGTGCTCGAACGCGTCGGTGATCCGCGCGGGCGTCAGCGCGCCCGGGGTCAGCCACCCACCGAGGAAGGCGTAGCGTGCCCAGGACCGCGGCGAGGATGAGGCCGACCAGGGCGAGCCGGATCAGCGTGCCGGCCGGGCCGAGGCGGCGGCCGCGCGGGCTCTCCTGGTCCTTCACGGTCGGCGGGCATCGTCCATTCCAGTCATGGGTGGTCCGTCGCCGACGCGGTCGCCCGCGAGGGGGTGGCGACGCCCGAGATTCCAGCAAGAATGTGCAAGCGGCGCGGCGCCCGCGACGCGCCCATCAATCCTTTTGCGCACACGAGAGAACGCCGTGCCGCTTCACCACCTCCTGCGCCTGAGGTGGCTTTCGATCAGCAGCTGATAGGGAGGAACACGGCGGCGTATGCTTCAGCCCACTGCTGGGCGTCGTCGCGGTTCCAGGACCTGCATCTCCGAACAGACTGCTGCGGTATCCATCGGCACTACGCTGGCCTGCACGATGCGGGCGAGCGTGATCTCCTGCGCCATCTTCGAATAGGTGCCGGAGGCGTCCACCACCGCGAATACCTGGTAGCCGTCATGCACGGCGGCGATGCTGGGGAAGGCCATGCACACGCTGGTGATGGTGGCGGCGATGATGAGCTGCTTCTTGCCGGTGGCCTTCACCGCAGTCACAAACTCGGGGTTGTCCCAGGCGTTGATCTCGCCGCGGCGGGCGACGTACTGCGCGTGTGGCGCGTACTTGTGGATTTCCGGGATCAGTGGGCCGTTGGGCCCCCGTGGAATCGAGGCGCTGGTGATAACCGGAATCTTTGGCCGAGCTCGCCACCTTGGCCAGTGTGGTCGCGTTGGTCCGCACCTCCGTGAAGGGCATGTCCTGGATGGTCTGAAACAGCCCGCTCTGGTGGTCGATCAGCAGCATGGCAGCGTTCGCGGGGTCGAGGATCGGCTTGGCGCCGTCGAAGTTCGCGGGTGTGCTCATGAGGCTTTACTCCTGGGCTATGCGGCGCGGACACCGCCGTTGGGAAAAAGCGGCCCCGGCCTCGCGTTCCGGGGCCACGTGACGCACGCCTTCAGCGTGTCGCCGTTGCCGGGATCTCCACGAATTGTTGATCCACCCGGTCATCTGTACCACGAGCCGGCGATAGGACTCCATTTCCGCAAGGAGAATACCGTGCCGCCGCAGGCCAATACGCCCCAAGCTCATCAGCCGACGCGGAGAGAGGCGCTGGTCTAGTTCTTCCAGGAGCATTGCCGCGCTTATCTGGCGTGAGGCGCTCCGCGACCTCGGCGATGCGGCCGGCGGTCCGGGCGGCAGGCTCCTGTTCCACGGCCCCAAGCCACGACTGCAGATGGTGCGCGCAACCCGGTTTCCAACGCGTCCCGCGCCGCCTGAAGTTCGGTCGGTAACCGCGGCTGCGAGCACCGCCAGTCGCGCGCTGGCGATCACCACTCAGACGATGCACAATGCGCCGGAGCGTCCCGGCCGCCTCGACTACGCGGTCGGGATTGACGCCGCTGCGCTGCCCTTCTACCTCGGGCCTCTCGGCAATGCCAGAGCAATTCGGTCAGGACTGCAGGGTCGCCTGCATCGTCGACTTCCTGCACCCGCTGCTCCAGTCAGGCCTGGCGCCGGCCGGTAGCTCCAGGGCGCCGCGGAGAATGCGCGCGACGCGCGGCGCGAGGGCCTTCCCCGCGTACTCAGGGCGCAACGAAGCAAGAACACCAACGTCACAATCGACGAGCCCCAGGAAGATGCCCCAGACGCGCCACAAGGGCGTATAAAAGTCGGCGTTGGGGCTCAAGCGGTATACGCCACGACAAAGAGACGCCGGCCTGCTGGCCCGCATACGCCAGCCGCCCGCTGCTCAGGCCTACGTAGGCGGCCACGAATAAGACGACGAAGAACGCGAGCAGGTAGGAAGCCGAGCAGATTCGAAGTTTGGCGACACCACGATCATGATCAGCAAAACCTGGAGACCGCCGATCACTGCCGCCGGCGATACGCAGGATCATCTTGCGCAGTGTCGCCCCATAGGTTCGCAGGCCGGCGATCATCGTCGTCCACACGATGACGCCGAGCTCGCTTCGGTGCGATGCCATCGCCGACGACATACCCCAGCGTCGCTGCGAGCCCCAGTTTTGCGCTGTAACGCATCTAGCGCCGAGGGTCCACGCCGCCGGATCCGGTCGTCCGCCGGCGCTCGCGGTCCTTCGGAAAAGCCAACCGTACACGTACCCAATGCGATGATTGAGAAGCCGTCTCCGATCTTGCGCAAGCTTTGATTGAAGGCCGCAACATTCGGCCACGGCGGCTGCGTCGGACGGCGGCAGCTGGTTCAAAAGCCAGACTTGTCCGCGCCTGCAGTTCCGTCTATGGCCCGCGCGTATCGCCCCGTAGCCGAGCTCTTCATGCGTATCCACCGACCACGATCGAGGGCCTGGCCCCGACATGACCGGCTGTCGAGTCGTCAGCTGGTCAACCCGTGCCGCTTCGTGGACCTGCGCACGGAGCGCTGCAGCAATCGCGTGAATGCACCGCTTCGATCTCGAGGCCGCAGCTGCGCGCGGACGTCTCGTGGAACGTCTTCGTCGCTCGCGATCGCCAGCAATCGTTCAATCTCGATGTGCAGGCGCTCGGTCGTTGTGACTGCGGCCAGCAGGATACACTTCGCGCTCTGGATTCTTGAGCCTCGCGTCTGGCGCGCTCCAGTAAGGGCAGGTGCACGGGCAGAATGGAAAGAACGAGCCGGTTGAGGCAACGCAGTTGCGGCGAGTGGTCAACATAGGCGCGGCCGATCGCGGCCAGTCGTTCGCACTGGCGATCGAGAGTATCCGCCAACGAGCGCAGCAGCTTCCGCTCCGCCGGATCGGGCCACAGCACCACTGTCGAACGCTACAAGCACTCCGATCGCGACGGCGATGCCGGAAAAAGTATATGCCACGGACCAGCCAAAGTTCTGCGGGTCAAAGACGCAGAGGTAAAACGTATCAAGAAATCCGACCACGACATTGAACCATGCGCCACCGAGTCCTTGTTTGTTCAGAGCGTACGTCATTAGCGCTCGTCGCCAGCCCAAAGAACGGCAGCAGCATCCACGGCGCATCGACCAGAATGCCCACAAGGAAAACCGAAGCGATTAGCGTTACGGCATAGGCAACGACCATGGCCAGACCTCTCGGAAGAGAGTCATCGCGCGAGCTGGATGCGTAAAGCGGCCACCCAGAGCGTAACCGGACCCAGCGCAGCCGTCAATGTGCAACGCCGCTGTCAGCGCAGCTCCGACCGCGGCGATGAATGCCATGCGCACAGCGGTACGGATGCGGCCGGGTCTTGGCCTCAGTTCCTCAGTGACCAGTTGCTGCAACCAGGCCGCATCAGCGTAGAGCCGCACAAACGCCGCTCTGGAACCCGCCATCAAGACCACTGTTGTCATGACCGCGTCGGCCGGATCACAGCATGCTGCCCGGGGCGCCGGCCGGACGGCATCCGCCGCACCCCGAATCGATCAGGCGCGATGCCGCGGGACTCGGGCGGGCGGGGCCGGGTGCTCGGTCCTGAGCGAGCCATCCTGAGGTGCGCGAGGAGTTTCTGATCACGGGGCGGGTTGCGTGCCACTGGAGCCGAACACGCCACTTCCATCCTCTTTCACGAGCCGCCGTGAAAATTCGCGAGCGCGCACGCCGTTCTCAATAAAACTACCGGCTTGCGTTTGTCGCCACTTTGCTCTATTCAGGAGTAGACGATCTCGTCCCGCACCACTTCGAAAGGAGATCGAGATGAGCAAGCAGGAGACGTCAACTCAGGCAACGAACTGATCCAGGACGGAATCAAGCACGCCCTGGCGGCGGCGCTGCCTTGATGCGGGCGGCTGCCGATACGGCGCTCCTGTTGCTCGACTTCACCAATCGGGGCTGTTTCAATCGGTCAAGGACATCAGCGTGAGCGAGTTGCGGCCAACACCGCCATGCTCGCGAAGCTCTCGACGTTGATGAATGTTCCTGTCATCCAGACGGCCTCCGAGCCGGAGGCCGAACGGTCCGCCTGCCGGAGATCAAGCAGTTTCGCGCCTCACGCCTCAACCCCGGGCGACCTGGCGAAGTACCCAGGCGCGAAGAGCGCGCTCGTAGAAGATCGAGTTGCCCGTGCCGTCGTAGGCGCCGCCGATCGCAGAAAGCTCGAGCGAGTCAGCGCCCACGCCGACGTTGATCGCGATCCAGACGCGATCGTCACCGGGTACGGGCGCGTCCCCTGGCGCTGCGTGACGCGACGCAGCTCGGCCGTCGGCGGTCGACCTTGCGGACGCCCTGCGGCTTCCCGAGTGCTCGGGGGCAGCTGCAACCCGACCGGGGCGGGCGTCATGCACTCGTAGCAGATCGGGCGCCCGCACTCCGAGCAGGAAAGCCCGGTCTCGCGATCGGGATGCCGGTAGCAGTAACGCTGGTCTGCGGCTCGGCTTCCACCGATCTAGCGTATCTCGGGGTGCCCAGTCCATGTCGCGTTCACACCCTCCGACGCCGAGCAATACGTAACTGAACGAAGTACAA
>ERZ1370068.11267-contig-9896_pt1 | contig 38561 bp, 65 predicted proteins | sample MGYA00561227_ERZ1370068 | MGnify/ENA primary metagenome ERZ1370068 (study PRJEB38410, sample SAMEA6850437) | metagenome | study: Metagenomic assessment of the ecological functions of the soil: analysis of the soil microbiota associated with the...
GCTACGTAATACTGCTGTGCGTTGTTGCATAACAATGGCGGGTTGTTGCCACAAAACCGCCAAAACAACTAGAACCCAGAGCGAAAATACCTGAATGCGCAGGCACAAAATATCACGGCCCAGGTAATGACCGCGTATTATGATGTCATTCGCCAGCAGACGTGACGTATATAAAAACACTTGATCATGCATGAGTGTTGTTCGCTCAAAAAAGATTGAGATATGGTCAAAACAAGACAAAATCTTGGTTTAGCCAATAATGCCGCGATCTGTTCCAAAGTCAATTTGATCTGAATGCACATTACTACAATCAAAACAATCAACAGTTGCTCGATAACACGCCCCCAGGCCAAAACCGATCTGCTGCGTTCCTTTAGCCTGAATCCCGATTCGCTTGTCACTGCCGCCATCCGGTGATACGATCATCATTGTTGACAAGACCATCACCTTAGGGAAACATTTTTAGCTGAGATAGGAAAAAATGCTTTCGAGATCAGTGGCTGCACATGTTGACCAGGTTAAGATCAATCAATATATTGTAAAAAGAGGTTGGCGCTCAGCGTTACCCTTCACTTCGCGCCTTGGCAGCTTACAAATTTCAGCCGCAACAAAATATCTGCAGGAAATATCCTGTTGAACCAGAGTTATGGGCCCGTGGTTGGTCTTAATGTAGCGGCCCCATATATAATGGATTCGCCTATAAGCGACAGCAAAAGTAAGCAGAAATAAATGTCAAGAATGCGGCCTTGCAAAAAGAAATATTGATGAGAGATTTTACTGCCGGTGCGGTTCGAACTTTTCAATCTTATAATCTACTTTGCAACAACTGGAAACCCAGCAGAAAATGCTGAGCTGGCTCAAAACTGGTGGACCTTGCTCATTCATTTTTGAGTTAGACAAGCATAATTGTGGGACGCGACAGGCGGGGAGGAAAGTTTTGGGTAAATGCAGTCTTTTTTACTCCTCACGAACCTCAGTTTTGCTGGTAAGTCATCTGAGATCGAGTTGTACAGGGTCATAAATCAAATAAAGTTTTAGAGAAATGCTCAACACTCAATTTTCAATTAGAGAGCTTTTGCTTTGAGAGTATGTTTTACAATATTAGCTTTATAAGTAAGATCCCTGCTTCTCTCATCATAATCGTTACATGACCCATCTTTCGCCCAAATTAGTTTGTTTCTTGGTTACATAGATGAACAAATGCGTTTTCGATCTTTAGAATTTCATCAAGACTCCCTCATATTTCACGTCACCAGCGCATCCGGCATCGCCCAATTGCGGCTTTACTTGCCATGATGGATGGCAGGATATGTTCGGTATTGCCCAGGGATAATCTAGCATTATCCGCCAAAAAGGCCAACAAATTGCGAACTATAATGTGCCTGATGGTGTGGTGACCGCTATTATGCACACGAGGCGCAGTTTCGCTGACAACATATCACCGTTCTTATCGATTAGCATTTCAACGGCAGTCATTCCCGGTGATTTGCAGCTTCACAACAGATAGTGCCATCGCTTCTATTTTCCACAGTAATCTTACATCAATGTCCGCAGGACAGATCTGAAATCGAGTAGGCCGTGAGCCTGGGGATCAAATACCATTTCAATGGGGGATACAGGGCCGTTTCGCCTTTTCATTGATATGACCATTTGTGCGATCTCTTGTGAATGGTTACAAATCTTTCTGGGCACGGAAGGCCTGTCAAACCCTTGTCAATATCTTCCTTGGTCCTGATGATCTGTACGCCGCGCCCGTCGTAGCTGCCTTCGCCTAGCTTATGAACTGCCAGCAGTAAAAAGTCTGTTGCTTTAGTTCATTAATATTATTGGTAACGATAAATGTGGAAGTAGCATATCGGGATCGTAATACTCTTTTGAAGGATCTTACTTTTGATTGTCCGTATACGGAAGCGTCGCGGAAAGACCCCGACACCTTCTGCCTCTAACTTTTCCAACGTACCCGGCATTCACATTTTCTATCTCGATGGTGAGTGCATCAATCCCTTTCCGAACGATAGACATTTTCATCGAAGTTTTTGATATATCCCCTTTGTAAAATGATGACAGAGATGCGCAGCGACATTCGACATCATTTTCCACATGAAGGTGTCAAACAGGGTAGTTAGCTGCAGCCTGAGTAACATTCTTCCCAATTATCTCGCCACCGAGACCAATTCCAAGTAATATTCGAGGATTTTGTATGGCGCAAACATAAGGGGCTGACCATGATCAATAATTTGTTCGACAAAAAGGTCAAAAAATGGATTGGTTAGTCGGTTTCACTTCGTTTTGCTCAACATGTAATTTGCCTTTGGCTAAACTTGGTGTCGTAAGCAGCGTCCTTTGCAGGGATCGTAGTTTTAATGACAACGACAGCCTTCGCGACAGTTATTATCCGTGGGTTTGTTTTTTTTCTTTGCAGGCATATTCCTTCTTAAAATTACACTTTTCTTTCTTTATCACACACATATATTTTCATTTCGCTCTCCCAGAAAGGGCAGCTCTCTTGAATGAGCGTCCTTCCTTTACTAAGCCAGTGATAAAAATGTCTTGAAAAGAGGAGGTAGTATCTTGTTAAAATTATTTTGTATATGCGAGTGTTTTGATTGAAGTGTTACCCGTGAAAAACACTCGCCGAAGCATTTTTGCTTGTGAAATCGCCAACAATGTGAATAATTGTAATCATTATTCGTAGCGATACCGCGATTATTTGAAATGGCGCAAATCATCGATAAATATCAGGACGGGGAGATCCTAAAGCTGAGATGGCGGGCTAATGTCCGCGATTGAAGTAGGTGTAAACTGGACCACTTTACGATTGCACCCCGGTGTCCTCGCTATGAAGATGTAGCGGACAGTATCTCGACGCACCGATAAGGATATGCGGCTTCATCCGCTGGTTAAACCAACGCCGTTGGGACAGTATGCCCATGGAGATTCAACGATAATACCTCATTTTACCGGCCTGTTACCGGTTTTTATTTAATTTTACCCGTCATGCGCCCTGACTATCCCTTTCAAAATTCCGCCGATCAGCGCAAGAATTTCTTCGCCTTTGTTGATGAAGCCTTGTGAATGATGGCTACTTCGGCCAACAAGTTCCCGCGATAACAGCCCTGACTCATTTCTCTCCTGGTGCTCAAATCTTATCACATTCAATTCTCAATCATGTTACGAGCAAAAAGACCAATATTAAAAAAATGACGTTCCAACAGATTTTCTTCCCCTCGACGGAACTGGCTTATCATGTAGAGTTTTATGTGGGGCAAATGCCAAACAGGTTTGTTCTCATTATTATATGAGCGCATTTGGCTTCCAGTCCCTCGCTTATGGTGACCGAGACTGGCATAAAAGATAAAGCTAGTTATTATGTGAAAAACAAACTCACATTTGTTTTGACAACACCCCTGAGACCCGAAACCCCAATAGCTAATCACATCTATAAACACGGCGATGGAGCGGAACGCCATATCGTTGCGGGTTACCGATGCCGCCAGCGTGCCTGAAAGAGACTACACAACGGCGCCGGTGTTATATCATCGAGCCCATCCACTTGAGAGATGAGGAAGGCGAGGTGGTCATGAGTATCTACACCCAGAAGTGGTAGACCGTTCAGCCTATTTATTGAGAGGTAAAACTGGCAGTGAGGTGGTTATGCCCGGTTACAAGCCTTGAGTAATCCACATTTCCAACCCGGTGACACAGGATTGGGCTTATACAAAGCTGATCACCTCGTAGTAACGTTATTGAACCAAATGAACCCCCTGGGTAAAATTTACGCAAGTGATGGATTCAAAAATATTTATCCTTTGACGATGAAGATATCTCCACCGAACATTCGGCGCCTCGCGAGCAAAGCGGCAACAGAGCAGTGGGGTAAATGGTTTTGTTGAATTTCCGATCAGTCGAGCCTGCCGAAGGCAAGAAGAAATCGCAGGTGGAAAGAATACTCTCCTGAATTTTACAACGGCAGAGGTGTACAACACGTGGCGCCATTGGGCTACGGGGTGATATTGTAAAAGACTGGCCTCGTGAGCTTATAAGCCGGGGAGTAGAGTTTTCTCAAGGTACCCACCACTTATTACGCGATGATTTGCTCGATCGGGTGGGGCATATTGATGAAGATCTCGAACCATTGGAAGTTAATTCGGGCATTTTGGTTGATAGGGATAACGAAGCGCTATCTCTCGCAACTGTTTTCCAAACCCGTAGAAGACAGACCTACTATTTTTTTGAGATCATTCAACGTAAAAGGGGCAAAGAGTTTTGGTATGTGGAAATTTTAAAGGCCTTATTTGGAGGCGATAGAGAGAGAGCAGGAAGCGAGGGGGAATTTGGTAGCCGGGAGCTGGTAGGTCGGGAGTCTTTAGTAAATAGTTGGGACATGGGTGGGGTGATGGGTCACTGAGGCTCACAGCTAGTAGCTAGGCAGCCAACAGCTATTTACTTCTAAACAGCTTCCCCTCGTGTTTAGTGAAAGCTGAGGGTGAAATAGTGCTGGGAAACTACACGTCGGGGTCTGTTTTAGGCGCAGGAGATTCTTTTTCCAAGACCTGTGCAACAATAGGCATTTTGAATTCCCACTTCAGGTTAGTCTTTACGAAACCTAATCGGATATTTTTGGATGCCATAAATCCCCAGCCATCTACGTTACGTTATCCTTAACAGTTAAAGCATAACATGAAAAAGCTTTCTGTCCTATCCATAACCCCAAGTTGATTTGCCCGGCTAGCCGACCACAGGGCACAAACTTCAGCCGCTTCGACTTGCCAGTTTCCGGAAAGCTTCAAAAAACCTTCGCCCGCCTCGGACGAATCCTTCAGACGTGCGGAAAGACGTCACTACAAAAGCAGCTCGCCGCTAAGGGGTTTGAAATGGCCAGCCAACTATATTTTCTTATATACGTTCCTTTAAATACGATAGCCAGCCGGAAGTATGGGTTACAGGATGAGATAAACGAGCAATCCAAGCTATTCAAGACCTATAAGGTATGTGTGCTTGCTGGGCACTCCTTTGGGGGCCTAAAAAGAATGTGATGGAGCGATTACCAGGTACCCGAGGGGCTTTTATTATATCAATGAGTTCAACCCAAATAGTAATTACCATTTATCGTTTCCTGGGATCGATCTATCCCAATCTTTCTTGACAAAATGCTGAGCGACTCATTGAGGCCCGGCGCGCCGGCATCATATTCACGGCAGGTTGTGTATCTGTAGGCTGTGATCCCTATTACTGATGAAGGCATCGATGAAACTATAGTATTCTCGCGGCTGGCGGCCAGGAGCCAGGACAGGACTATATACCGGTCTCGTATTTTCCCCGTCAGGTACAATGTTCAGAGGAAGCGTGAACTATCTGAAACACATCCCTGGCAAAAAAGACGACCCTCGCCCCGAGCAAATTTGAACCAAGGCTTGGTTGATGCCTTCTGACTTATTTTGACAAATTCAAAACAGCTAACCGGGTGATTATGATCAGCGAGCTGGGGCGAGACCATAGGCTTGTAAATGCTGCAGCCAGCAGTAAGCAAAAGGACAAGGGACGAAGTGGCCGTCGTAAAAAGCCCGGTGGTTCCCCATATTGCAAGGAAGAACATTCTACAAGTTGGCGGAATCCGTGCAATGAATGGCCCAAGTATCCCGGAGGTGGAGATGCTTTTGCGAAGTACCTGGAGCAATTGGGGGGCGAAATGGTGGAATACTCTTCCTAAGGGAAAGAGAAAGCGCTTCTACGTGCAAGTTGAGTTTATTATCGATAAGGATGGAGTCCCCGTTAATTTTCAAAGCCGGTCAATGGGTCCAACGTGATGATGATTTCAATGAAGAGCCGACCACGAAAATGGAAAAATGGCCGCCTGGCAACCCGCTCCTGCTGAACGATAAACCTGTAAAGCAAAGGAAAATGGCATTGGCAACAGCGATCGAGTCGCCGGAAACCGCCACAGCCACAACCGGCAGTCATTAATCAAGTTACCGAACCAACACCGTGGATAGTATCCACCGTTTGTTGTCTCTGTAGTAAAATCTTTTTCCCCCTCTGTTAGTTTATCAAACATCATTGTTGGTCGTAATGGCGTATTGTGAGCAAACGATAGCTCCTTACCACTGTGACATCGAGTAATCCGGCGGCTTCGAGAGTCAAGTGAGCTTCAATTTTCTTCCTTCGATTTCGTCGAACATGCATATGAAACTGATCGCGCCATTCTTGCGTGAGATTGGGCTTTCATCTTTGAAGCCAAACAGGTGATAGAGCGCTCCCACACGATGTTCACCCACGAACGAAAAATCTTTTGGAACTTCATTCTCCAGCATCGCCCTGGTCTTCTTTTTAAAAACGATAATGGCTGGCAACCTGTTTTTGCAGCGTTTGTTTGACAAAGGACTCAGTGTCCTGGCAAGCTGGGTTCAAGAAACATTTTTAGCATGCCAATGGAATGCCCTTGTTTTGGAGTGGCTCGACTCGTTTCTCGGATGTGCTGACCTGGGCTGCATAGTACGCCATTTCTATCACCTCTCGTTATAATTGAGTCTCGTTGGGATAGGTTCTGCGTCGGGAAATTTTTTGGGATCTTGCATCTCATCATGCTTGCACATCTGGCTTCCATATGGTGACACTTCCTGGGCAATCATAGATGTTGGCAAATACAGCAAGCAGTATAGTCGCCGCCCTCTCTTCCCAGGGTGGTGCTTTCACCCTCATCTGCTGAACCGCGATGACTACTTCGTGGATGAAACCCCTGCGTCAATACAATGTTTCCCCTTCCAAACAGCGGAGAGACATGACTCTTGCCGTATCTTCGGGATCGTGTAAATTCCTGCAGGCCGATTATTCGCGTCGCGAAATTGCCGCCTGGTCCGGATGTGGGTCACGCGCATCGATCCATTTATTGGTACCGCCTGCTCTTCACTGGGTATAATGGCTGATGACACACAGGTCGACATTAGTTCGCCGATGCATACTCACCTGGTCGTGGTAATAATCATATGGGTTGCGGACGGGCTTATCGTGCACCAGCCATTCCGCTTGCAGTGAAAAAAGTTTCCAACTGAGAATGCGGCACAAGGAAAATAGTCTCAGAGCCAGAAGATTTTCGGCAGTGCTAAGGCGGCGGTTGTTTTACCTGTTCAAAAGTTGTAACGCTCGTCCTTCTTCCCATTAAAAATGCTTCCCGCAACTTTCTCCAAGGCATTGGTGGTTTTGCCCATGGCAGAAATGACGATCAGCAATTTTTCATCCGGGTAATGTTTTTACGATCTTGGCAAAGGTTCCCGATCCGTTCTGCTGCCGCTGTTGACAGGATGCACCGCCGAATTTGAAGACCTTCATTCACTGTAAGGTTTAGATGCAGGTAAAGATAATGAAGGATAATTATCTCCTTATCGCTTGCTACTCGTCATTAACCCAACTTGCTTATATGGACATTGACCGCAAAGTTCTAACACTCGACGAATACACGATCCAGCAGGTTCGCCAGATTCCTAACGCAACCGGCGAACTCAGTGCTTTACTGAGAGATATTGGCCTGGCTGCAAAAAGAGTGAATGTGGAAGTCAACAAAGCCGGATTGGTGGACATCCTGGGTGATGCAGGTAGTATAAACGTGCAGGGTGAGGATGTAAAAAAGCTGGATGTATTTGCCAACGATCAGTTTACAGGAGTGCTGCGTCATGGTGCATCAGCTGCGCCGGCATTGCAAGTGAAGAACTCGACGATTATGTGGCGTTTGATGATAGTGGTCGAGCAAGAACTCTAAATATGTATGTTTATTTGATCCGCTCGACGGTAGTGGTAATATTGATGTCAATGTTTCCATCGGCACGATCTTCGGCGTATATCGGCGTGTGTCTCCCAAGGGAAGCCGGGCCACTAAAGAAGATTTTTTGCAGAAGGGAACACAACAGGTGGCAGCGGGATACATCGTGTATGGTTCATCCAACTATGCTGTGTATACGCCACCAGGCGCGGGGTAAACGGCTTTACTCTCGATCAATCGATTGGTGAATTTACATTGAGTCATCCTGATATCAAATGTCCGCCCAGCGGAAAGATCTATTCTGTCAACCACGGAAACTTTTCCAGTACGACAAGAGAGTGCAGGGCTACATCGATATCTGCCAGAAAAAAGATAAATCAACGGGCGGCCCCTATACACAGAGATACATCGGTAGTATGGTGGCCGATGTCCATCGTAATCTTGATCAAAGGCGGCATCTTTATGTACCCCGGTACGCTGGACAAGCCCAAAGGGTAAACTCCGGTTGCTATATGAATGCAATCCGTTCGCATTTATCGTTACGGTTGCAGGTGGTAAGGCCACCAATGGTAATGAACGCATCCTTGACATACAGCCTACGGAGTTGCATCAACGGACTCCTTTGTTTATTGGCAGTAAGAATATGATGGAAGAACTGGAAGGAGAGTTGAATGAGGCAATAATCAACAATTTATTAATTAATAAATTATTGATTATTGGGCTGTGACTAGATCGCGTCATCCTCTTCCGTTTTGCGGCATCAACTGACCAAGGCGCCGGCTCCAAAAGCGAGTAGAATTAAACATCCGCTCCAGCATCGTCAACGGCGGAAAATTCCATCCTGCTCCCGTTGGCATTACGAACTGGATATGAAAAACGAATTGTAATAATAGATTGCGCCGATCATGATAATGATCAGGCCAAATGCGGCCCATCTTGTCAGGAGGCCGAGAATAAGACCTAACCCACCAAGGGGCTCCGCAATAGTAAGGATCTTCGTAATGAATAGCATCGTCGAGGTCATGTTCAGGATGGCTTCCCGACCAGAAAGTGGTTTCACAATATCCCGCAACAATAAATACGGCTGCAATAATGAGTCGCAGGACCAGCAATGCAAAGTTTTGAAACGTGGTATAAGACTGCATGGTATTGATTTTTTAGATTTGACAGCAATATCCTGCCGTGCTCACGGCAAAATGATCTGATATGGTTCCAGCCACTCGTTCTGATACACATTTCGCTCAAATTTCTTTCTTAATCTTGTGGCACGTTTTGAACTTTGCGACATGGACACAAAAATCATTCCTTACCGGGCCGAACACCGCATGCAATATTCAAGGAACTAAACCTTGAATGGCTGGATCACTATCATCTCACAGAAAGCCACGACCTGATGATATTAAACGATCCGGAGGAATTGTTATCAACAACGGAGGCTCGATCTGGATGGCTGAAGCGGACGGTAGGATCGTTGGTTGCGCCGGCTTAATGAAAGAGGCCGAAGGAGAATTTGAATTGATAAAAATGGCAGTGACAGAAACCTATCGGGGCCGGGGCATCAGCAAACTACTCATAGAAAAATGCATCGCCCATGCAAAGATTGGCGCCAAAAAGCTTTCATTATTTTCTAACCACCAGCTCAAGCGAGCAATCGGTTTTATATGAACGTTACGGGTTTCATCATGTGGAGCTGTTCGACTCGCTCATGGAAAACGGCTTGACGTGGAGGATGGAGATGCGCCTTGGATACCGGAGTGATTAGTAGCTAGTTGGGAAGATTATATTGGTATAAATATTGCGAGTAGCGGGACATGAAGAAGAATTTCATAGTAACTGCTTTCCTGGACGTCGGATTGCTCATCAGCCTGGGGTCATTTCGCCCGCCAGCGGCGGTATTGACAAAGATGTTTTGAAGTACACTAATGCCTTCAGAAAGTCAAGGGATTGTCCGACCTAACCGATAGGAAGGACCTCGACGCGATAGCCCGTAAACACAGCGAAGCACCACGGCAGAGTGGTCGTGTCGGATTTGGACACAGAGCGGTTTCAACCTAGCGCTACGACCAGAGCTCGTCGGTCGATTACAAGGGTTTAACTCATTTGCAGAAAGCGGCAGCTTATGGTAAGTCAGAACGATCTGGGTAGGAACGGTGGCAGCGACGCTTTGGAAGCGGTCATCATGACTCATCGCCACAACATGTTGTTGGGCAAATTATCGTTACGTCGGTATCGGGACGGCTTAAAGATCGGCGTGGAGTGATTTATTATACCCAGGTGTTTTGCCAATTAAAATCTCCATGTTACCCGGAGGCACACAGTTTTGCTGTAAATTGCGCATCATGGAAAAGAAAAAGATCATTTCCGTCAGCAACCTTGTAAAGAACTATGGAAACTTTCAGGCTGTCAAAGGAATTTCATTTGACGTTTTTGAGGGCGAGATATTCGGATTGCCTCTGGACCTAACGGCGCCGTAAATCAACTACTCTGAGATCATCGAGACTTTAAGGGAAAAGACGAGGGTGAAGTTATTGTCGCGACAGGGCTTCAACCTGGACAAAGATCCGGATGAGATCAAAAAGATCATTGGTGTGCAATTGCAAAGCAGTGGTTTTATCCCGGGCTGAACCTTTGTGCAATTGATTGAATTATTTTGGTGGATTGTACAACCGCGATGTGGACCCAATGGAGTTATTGGATACAGTAAATTTGAAAGATAAAGCTAAGGCAAAAGTAAAAGAGCTGAGTGGAGGGCAGAAACAGAGATTTGTCGGTGGCCACTACATTGATCAATGAACCATGCATCGCTTTTAGATGAGCCCACGACGGGTCTCGATCCACAGGCCAGGAGGAGTCTCTGGGAGTTAGTAAAGAATATCCGGGCCAGGGGTGCTACGGTCATCATCACCACTCATTATATGGACGAGGCGGAATATTCTGCGCGATCGGTGGTACCGATCATTGATGCTGGGAATATAATTGAATTAAATAGCCCAGATCAATTGATCGATAAACTATTGGCCACAGGATTCGAAAGACCCAAAGAAGTAAAGAGGGCCAACCTTGAAGATGTGTTTATCCATTTAACGGGACATTCATTAAGAGAAGATTAGTCAGTTCTTTGGTTTGGAATTTGAGATTTGGTTCTTGTGTTTTTTTATCGCTATGAGCATTCAGAATAAAATAAAAAGAATTTATGCAGGCAGAAGATCAATGCGACAAAAATTTGCGGGAGAGGCTTTCCTGGAATACCAATAAAACGATGCAAGGAGTTGTGGAACTTCCGTCGGGTGCGAGTCATCTTATCTTAAAGGAAGGCAGCGGAGTCAGACCGAGTCTTAGCGATACGGTCAAGGCCCACTACACAAGGCGGCCCTGCTGGACGGAGAAAGAGTTTGATAGTTCGTTTAAACGAAATCAACCATTCACTGCACCACTTCGTTCATTAATTAAGGGCTGGCGGAAGTGCTGCCCCTGATGAAGGAAGGCAGTCATTGGCGTTTGTGGATCCCATCCGATCCTGCTTCATGGGGAAAAGGGGAGCGGTGCTGGATATTCCGGCGGGCGACGCTCGCTGTTTGAAGTGGAGTTGATCAGTATTGTGAAATAAATAATTATAAGCTATGTCTGTTGTAACTGTCGATCCCCGGTACCCGATCGGTAAATATGAACCTCAACCATTTTCTATTGAAAGGAAGGTGGAGTGGTTGGCTGATATAAAATTTCTGCCACTTCAGTTGGAAAGCGCCATCCTCGAATCTCGACGAAGGCGCAGTTACAGACTCCCTATCGTGAGGGCAGCTGGACCGTACACCAACTCGTGCATCATATTGCGGACAGTCATATTAATGCTTATTGCCGGTTCAAACTGGCTTTGACAGAAGATAACCCGACAATAAAGCTCATGATGAGAAGCATGGGCTGAGTTAAATGACGTGCAAAAATTGCCGATAAATACTTCTATCACGTTATTGCATGCTCTTCATCTCCGTTGGTATGAGGCATTAAAGTACGGAGGACGATGACTGGAACAACCGGACGGTATTTCATCCGAGCATAAAAACATTGCGTCTTTGGTATCTTTTGGGCTCTATGCGTGGCATGGAAAACACCATGTGGCACAAATCACAACGCTAAGAGAAAAAAAGGCTGGTAAATTAATAATCAATTCCTAATACCCAATTTTCAATATACAAGTGCACCAGATAAATTGAACCCTCTTGAATGATTGAATATTTAAAAATAACAGGTTGAATGTCCAGTAATCAATCTCTGAAGTGGCAGATCCTCTCCTCCGAATATCTATTCAATGATCTATGGTTCAAAGTCAGGAAAGATGTGTGCAGAACCCCTCCAGGGAAAAATTGTGGACCCATATGTGTCTATGAGTTTCTCCGAATGGGTGACGGCAGTGCCTGTCACAGAAGACGGGAAGATTGTAATGGTTCGCCAATATCGCCATGCATTAGGAGAAGAGTGTATTGAATTCCCAGGAGGATGTGTAGATGCCACAGATGGCGATTTTAGACTAGGCCATGAAAAGAGAACTAATGGAGGAGACGGGTTACTCCTTCAATTCGTTCAAACCCTTGGCATCATATCCTGCCAACCACTCCACCAACAGCAATCTCATGCATATGTTCCTGGCCACTGGAGGTAAAAAGATTGCTGAGCAATCGCTCGATCACAATGAAGAAATAGAGATCGAATTGTTTACGATAGAAGAAGTGAAGCAATTGATCAGGAGAATAAGATACTCCAGGCCATGCACGTAACTTGTTTTTTATACGCAATACTGCGCTAGGTGAGATTAAAAACCCGTAGGAGTTTTCACTCTGACCAGAACACACTTCGCGCAAACAATAATCAGATCCGATCTTTGCCGGCTCTTTGTCTTGCCTGTTTTAAGGCGGTATTTACATCTTCATAACTCTTTCCCATTAACCCGTAGCCTTCGGCCATCAGTTGCAAACTTTCGGCTTCCAATGCGCGTGGGATATGAGCCTGCGTAAAATAGTAATGAGCGGTTTTTGGCAGAAGCGCCAGTATCCGGTCCACTTCCTTATCCTTAACAAAACCTGTTATGATATGGAGATCGTGATGATCGGTGAGTTCAATCTGTTCCGCCAGTTGCTTGATCCCATCTTCGTTGTGAGCCACATCGAGTAACGATAGTGAGGGAACTGGTGAATGATATCCCATCGTCCATGAAGGCCGGTTAATTTTTTACCCGCCCCAGCGCCTTGATGAATGATGGGATCTTCCAATTTCCATCCTTTGGTCTTTAATTGCTGAACAGGATTCGAGCACCGTCAATAAATTTTTCTTTGATAAATTCCTGGAAGATCTTAACCGGTATATCTTATGATCAGTCGCGTGCTCCTCTGCCACTTCGACAATCAATTCATGTTTCTCCCATTTCCAATCGACCGCCTGTCTTCTTTGTGGAGCAATAAAGGTCGGCGCATGCTTTGCTTTTGCGATTTTTTCAAACACTGGTCCTGTTTCGCAGTAGCACTTCGCCTAAGACTACAGGGACGTTTTCTTTGGATAATTCCTGCTTTTTTCCCGGCAATCTTTTCCAAACTATCGCCCAGGAGGTTCATATGATCCATCCCGATATTGGTGATCACCGACAATTCAGGGTAGATCACGTTTGTGCTGTCTAATCTGCCACCGAGACCTGTTTCAATGATCGCTATGTCGACTCGTTGGTCGTGGAAATAGTCAAAGGCCATTGCAACGGTGATCTCAAAAAGCTCGGCTCTAATTCATCGATCAGCGGTTTTATCTTTTCAGTAAAGTCGACGACGAATTCTTTGCTGATCATATTTCCATCAACTTTTTATTCTTTCACGGAAATCTTTCAGATGCGGAGAAGTATACAACCCTGTTTTATAGCCTGCCGACTGGAAGATAGCTGCCAGCATATGGCTTACGGAACCTTTGCCATTGGTTCCGGCGACATGAACTGATTTGAATTTGCTTTGCGGGTTGCCAAGAAATTCACAAAGCCTGATCGTATTGTCGAGATCGGCTTTGATGCTGCGGCTACCGATCCTGCTGAACATTGGGAGCCTCGTAACGAGAAATTCCAGCGTTTCCTGATAATTCATTATGCTTGCCGGTAGTGACACAATACTATTGAGATTTCTTTACAAGTAAAAGTTTGGTTATCGCCCATAGCACAGCGACGGATGCCTAGCAAACGGGCCAATCGTTATCAATTCATCGGCCGCGGGCCAATGCCGGATCTTAAACAAAACTCCTCCAAGCCGAATCCCCAATCCAAGACAAAATATAACCAACGGCCACGTTAAAAAGATAACTTTCCCCATAATAGCCTTCAAAATTAGTTCAATTCAATAAACAAAAATGCCATTCCGCCTGCGCGAAATGGCATTATCCAAAAACTCTTTCAGGGTTAGCCGCCCATTATAAAGTTAAATTCGTAAACAACTGTAGACTCTTCAGCCGATTTGTTGAATCGATTCCTCCTCAACCATTCTCTTATTATATCGATTGCTTGACCGTTAAAAAAAGTGGAACCTTGTTTACTTCTGACAAAAGTCCCTATGCCATCGGGTGATACATTTATTTCAGCAAGCACCTTTCCTTTCAGGTTCTCACCAGCATCCATATTTTTGGGATTAATAACGACGCGGTTTCCGCTACACTCTTCGAGGGCCGTTACCGGTTCCGCTACCGGGACCGTTACCGCCTCCATTTCCATTGCCTCTTCCCCCGTCGCATACCCGTCTCCGTCGCCTACTCCATTTCCTTTTCCACTTCCACCGGTCCGTATGGTGAAGTCGTTGCCTCATTGCCACCTGTTCCCGTGCCTGATACGGTTTTGCCTAAGACTGCTTTTGGCCTCGGTGGTGCAGGGATTTTCAACCACTATGGGTTTTGGAGGTGTTTTAACTACCGAAGGCATTCTCAACTATTTTATGGACCGGTTTGGGATTTACCGGCTTCACAATAGCAGGGCTGGTCTTATCATTGTCGTCGGTCTCAATGTCCTTTGAGATCATCTTTCTCTCCCGGAGGGGGAGGAGTTGCCTCTGCGACGCCTGGAGGTGCAGGAGCCTGGACTGGATTACCACCACCACCCCCGCCACCCAATACTTTGGTCGGGATTTCATCTTGAATGTTCAGATCGACTTCAATGCTATCGGAAGCGAGGGGGCGTTCAATAGCGGGCAGTGACCATCGCATCAAAGACATGAGCAATACCATTAGCCCGGCAAAGCCGGCAGTGATCATAGCGGCCTGTGAATTTTTCCTGGCTTCAAAGGATGCAGACATAACGTAGTGATTGTTCATACAAATATAAAATTTCATCAAGTAATGAGAAAGGCCCTATTAGTTTCACACCTGTTATTAACGGTAAAAGACCTTCCAACTGATCACGAGGGTAACGCATGAAATGTTAAGATTTTCTAAACTATCGTTGCAACTACGATGACTGCGCAATAAAAATCACGTGGAAAGCTAATGACTGCAGAAGAATATCGCCAGCCTATTAAGAGAACGAATTGGGGAAGGGTAAGGAATATATCAGTCTAAAGGGAGTTTTCCACAGTAATTGTTCTTGGTAGTGCTTTTTGTCTTTCAAGTCGAATATTATTCTTTATTTCAGAAAATTGTATTCACTTATGAAAATTAGAATCTTTTCGAAAGCGGTTGCTTGGCTTGGTTCTCGCCGGCAGTGCTAACGTTCATCTCATCGTGTAAAAAGATAAGAATGATGACAGCAATGCAGGCAAAATGTACGCTGTATCCGGCAATGGAAGTGGTGAGCAGGTGGTAGCCCAGTTGTAGCCAGCGGTGCATCATCTACACTTACCGGGACATATAACAGTTCCAGCAATCAACTCCAATACACCATTAATTGGTCAGGCCTCGCCGCTACGGCAAGTGCAGTGCGTTTCTATGGCCCGGCGTCGGCAGGAGCAAATGCCTCCGGCAACTCCCAGTTTGATCTCGGCCATCACAACGCCAGGCGTCTCTGGCACGGCCTCCGGAACGATCACACTCAATGCCGCTGCAGGAAACCAATCTGCTGAACGGTAGTTGGTATTACACTGTCAGTGATGCAACATATATTACCGGAGAAGTTCGCGGTCAGGTTACGACGGTTGTTCAATAAAGAGATTAAGTTTTGACATAAAAGGTCAGCAGCTCAATGGATCTGCTGATCTTTTTATTATTTGTTCCGGAAAGACTAGACCAATCGTTTCCAGAATTGAATAAGGCATCCACTTGAGCAATTTGGCGATGAGCCACCAACGGCGGCTGATATAAACCTTTCTCTTCTTTTTCCCGATAGCATGAATTATCTGCCTTGCTGCTTTCTCAACAGGAACCACCCAAAAAATTTGTCGCCTGTGCCACTTTGGTATCAACAAAGCCCAGGCTCAATGCAGGTAATGACGACGTTCTTTCTTGGTCTTCGCGCCTTTATTGACAGTCCTTCACAATAGGTGCTTTGAAAAGCCTTGGCCGCATTGTATGCGGGAGCATAACTATTGCCTCTTATGGCGCCAATCGAAGAGATGACTGCCAACTGGCCATGATCTTGCCAGCTAAAAATTAAAGGCCCAATTTGCTATTTCCACAAATCCATTGACGTTCGTGTCTACAGTTCTTTTGTCAATTGTCCAATCAAGATCTTTTGAGACTTCGCCAGTTGCCGGCGCTGATCACCAACAGATCCAAGCCTCCCAATCTTTTCACGAGAGATTTGAGATGTTCTTGGTTGTCGTCTTTTGTAATATCAAAACTGTCGGTAATAATCCCCCTGTGAATGTCGCTCGCATTTCTTCCAGGAGTTCGGCCCGCCGGCCTGTTATGGCTACAACATGGCCATCGAGCGCAAGCTGAGATGCCATTTCTTTACCGATGCCTGAAGATGCACCAACAATAATGATTCGCTTTTTTCCGGCGACAAGTTCACCGATTTCATTCTTAAATTCAGGGAGCATTTGTATAAAAAATAATCGAAACGCGTGGCTAATCCAGTGTAAAATTGAATTCATTTCGATTGTGTATCAGCCGGATCATGAAGGGCAAGCCGAATCAAAGCGCCAAAGCCTAACAACAAGAATGTGTTTTCCTGGCTAAAAAAACCTTTGGAATGAAATATATGATCAATTACGATAAGACTTATAACGGTAATAGTAAATCCTATCGAATTATATATCGTCAATGCAGTTCCCCCTCAGGTGTTCAGGCGCATATTGAGCGACAAGGGTTGAAAATTGAGGCGAATCGGGACAAACGGTAAGCCCTCAGAGAAAAAGAAGTAACAGGAACAGCCATGGCGGCAGAGAGTAAAATAGTGGTGAGCACCAGCAACAAATACCCGAAACAAACAATGCGCCGGTGGCAACCTTTGCGCTGCCCAGCTTTTGTGATATATAACCGCCGATTATACAACCAACACCTCCTGTCGTGATTACAAGGAATGTCAGCAATGATACGTTAAGCGATATTCCATTCTTACTGTTATATAGAGCTATTATCAATGGCAAAAACCCCCAAAATGCGTAGAGCTCCCACATATGACCGAAATACCCGAAAGCCGCCTGGCGCCACTTTCTGGAACTGAATATTTGCGCAAATACATTCAATTGGAAACGTCCGGAGCGTTTGCGATGAGGCCCGTCGCCGACAAAAAAAAGCATGAGCAGCCCGCCTATAAAAGCAAATAATGAGGTATAGCGGAGGACTGATCTCCATGGCAGATCGAAGTCCCGGTTTTTTAACAGGTGGGGAAATGCGGTGCCCAATACCAATGCACCTAATAAATATCCTAATGCTTTACCTAATCCTTTTCATACCAATCCGCAGCGATCTTCATTCCGACTGGATAAATACCAGCAATAAAAAAACCGGTGATAAATCGAAAAACAAACAAGGACGCGGAATCTCTTGCCCACGAAATGATCGCGATATTGAAAAACGCGCCGGCCAATGAGCTGATGAAGAATAATCTCGCTGGTGAAAAGCGATCGGCGACAAAGAAAGAAAAGCAACAAACAAGCGTCCCGGCTGACGAAACCAAGCATAACGGCTGAAGTTACATAGCTGACGGCGTATTGGCTCAGATGCAGTGATTGCTTTAATTCCGGTAGTATAGCATTACCCGTAAACCACAATGATGTTCCCGCAAATTGAGATAGTACGATCAGGGGAAGTATATGACGAGGTCTTCTTGACAAGAGTTTTAAAACAGATTACATTTTTTCGTGGTGATAATAACTGTAAATATAAGGTTACCGCAACAAACGAACGTTGGCCAACAAAATGCCTGTAAACACTATGATCATACTTACGACATGTACCCAGGTGAACTGTTCGTGTAAAAAATACAGCCTCTATGCTACTAAAGATCGGGATCAGGTTGCCAAAAAGCGCTGTCCGCCCGGCACCAAGCCGGCTGATGGCAATATTCCATATCAGGAAGCAAATCACAGATGCGCCTAAACCAAGGTATGCGACTTGCAAAAGCAGATGAGTATTCCAGGCTACCGCATCGGTGCTGGTGAGTTCTCCAATATAGAATGGAAGTAACATGATTGTTCCCAATGCGAAAGGCAATCGATAAGAAATTGATTGGCGAGATGCCAGCAGGCTCTTTTCTTCACCAAGGTATTATATAGTGCGAAACAAAATGCCGCTGCCAGCACCCACAGATCACCTTTGCTCGTATTCATGACCTGCTAGATTCTTGAAATTTCCGCCTGACAAAAGAAATAGAACTCCCACGATGCAGACTATCAGGCCGAGAAGTTTCATCCATCCAATCGCTTCTTTAAAAAAATGCGGGCCAGGATGATAGCCATCACGGGCGAGGACGTTGTGCCGATCAATGCGAGGTTGATGGCTGAGGTATAATGAGCGCCTATATATACAAAGGTGTTAAATAGTGCAATGCCCGTCAGGGCAACGGCAGACAGGTAAAGCCCCGAGCTCTTGATGGAGCTCCATTCCGTCTTCATCCGTTTAATTGCAAAAGGAAAGATTATGATCGTAGCGAGCAGCCATCTGTAAAAGCAAGATCTGACCGGCGGATCTGCTTGTTGACACCCCTTGGCGATGATAAAATTGCTCTGACCAAATCAGGGCTGCCAACACGGCCAACCCTATGCCGGTATAGATATTCTTCTGGGGACCACTCATTGAAATTCAAGGCGAAGATATAAGATCGAGGGCTAAAGCCCGTCCACCTGAGTTACCAGCAAGAGCCAGGCCTGACCGCGTGTCGCCGTCCGCGTGTCAGGGCTAAAGCCCGTCTATCTCATCAGGCGAAGACCCAAGCCTGAAAGGCTTGGTTAATGACGTTGTGTTGCAATCAATGATAAAGGAGCTTGCTCTATAGTAAGGGGTAAAAGCCCGTCCACCTGATTAGGTAAAGACCAAGCCTGACCGCGTGTGGCCGTCTGCGTTTTCGCCGAAGCTTTAGCGGGAGGCGCAGGCGCTTGGGTTAATCCGGGATGTTGTGTTGCAATCAATCATAGACAAGCTTACTTCTATAGTCAGGGCTAAAGCCCCTGCAACTGGAGCCTGGTGAAGACCCAAGCCTAAAGGCTTGGGTTATTATCGATGATTGAGCGGTAGTCTTACATTGACGGCGTTCAATATCCATACACCATACCAATAGATCTTAACCCCATGCTTTAGCATGGGATAGCTGCCGATAGATGAATCGGGCTTTAGCCCTGACATGAGAAGCTACCTAGCGCAATCTATCACCCTAAACATTCGCTGCTCAACCTACATTCAACACTCCGAAAAACGCCTTTAAATGTGCGGTTTTTCTTAGCCGGTCGCCTCGGCTATTACTATCTCCTCAAATAAAAACTATGTCCTTCGTAAAAATTTAGCTTTCACGGTGTTTGGGGTACCAAGAATCGCGAGCCGGTGTTAGATGAGAACATTACGATAGTATATGCACAACATTAAGGAAAATGCTGGCAAAAACAAAATCTTCATTGATGAGCATTGATGGAGGCGCTGAGCACCTGCATAGCCTGATGACGTTGACTGCGGATATGACCGTGTCAAAACAAATGCAATTGATAAAAGGCGAAAGCTCTCATTGGATCAATAAGAATGATCTAATAAAGGGGCAGTTTGAGTGGCTGATAAGTATTATGTTGCTTCTGTGAGCGAAAATCAGGTTGATAAGGTGCGAGCATATATCCGTGGGCAAAGCAGCATCATAGAAAGGTAACTTTCTTGGAGGAGTACAATAATTCTTTAAGGGAACTTGATTTCCAGAGGATCAGGGCTAAAGCCCGTCCACCTGATTAGTGAAGACCCAAGCCTAAAGGCGTGGGTTAGTATAAGCGATAGGTTGACTTTGCTACCGATAGATGAATGGTGCGCTTGGCCATGACACCAAAAGTTCACTTGGAGAAGAGTTGTTCCTCATAGGTTCCATAGATGGAAGTTCGTTGGCAAGGCCGATAGACAAGTGTTGAGGATGGGCTTTCATCTAACACCAGGCTTTGTAGCATCGGTTAATTGCCGATAGATTAGATGAACCGGGCTTTAGCCCTGACAGGAGAAGCTGCCACAACAAGATACTCGTTGATAACGATGGAGGTAGCTTGAGATGCAGTCCACGCCGGGAGGGTTGGAGGCTAGTGCGCGAAGTCCATTCGAACTTTCCTTAATCCTTTCAATCGGTGGATTGAAATAGCCATACCGCAGACTGGAACTTCTTACGAATAAGCTTCATCAATTGTTTTACGCCCATGCATTCACCCGTTTCAGCAACACCTATCTTACCAAGATACCAGTCCGGGTCAATATTGAAGTTTCTCCATTGAATCATCTTCAAGCCAGTCTCCAGGATTAGCTTTCAATGCTTCATATTCGGCAATGCTATCAGTCATGCCCGGAAACACGAAATAGTTAATGGATGTCCAGCCTCCAAATGAGTTTACAATTTTAAGGCTCTCCACGATATCTTCGAAGTCATAATTGCTGGGACGATAGTAGGCATGTGGACTCTCTTCTTGCAGAATTCGTGCTTACGCGTATTGAATCGAGGCCTGCTTCACACAATGCTTGCACAGCCTCGGGTTTTGAACCGTTCGTATTGATGTTGATGCTTCCCTTTGAGGTATGTTTTCTGACCCTCAGCAATAGCGTCGCAGATCGTCTCCCACATGAGCAATGGCTCACCTTCGCAACCCTGGCCAAAACTGGATAATCGGGTAAGGAGCCGATTCCAGGTGAGGCATCAGTGAATTCAACAGATCTCTTCTGCCGTCGGTTTGAAGTGTCAGCGCGATCTTGTGTCGACATCGTGATGGGCTCTTCATCTGGTTGCAGCGAGATACAACTCCACGCAATTTGCATTGCATGCGGGCGAAGCGGGCACAGGACATTCCCATCTTCCCAAAAATAAATTTCGCGCTGCGGGACAATGATAGGTTAATGCACAATTATTGCCCAGGTGATTTACGAGCGGCGATTGTGGGGATAAGCTTTAATCAATTGCTTGACCCCGATTCGACCTTCTTTTGATCATACCCCGAACAATCCTGCCGGTATATCTGGTTCTATCCTCGTGGCCGGCACATAAAACTTATCATCTAGCCAACCGGCCGCAGTGTAACAAAATAGCGGCAGGACAGGCGCGTCCGGTTGCGTTTCATAAGCCGACAGGTAAAACCCCGGTATGCGCGGGTGGAATGAACGCAGCTACGGCCCAGCCTTTATCGCATAGCCTCATCTCGCCGGTCTTAACATCATTGCCAATGCCTCTTCTACCTGGCAATTCATACAATGAGCCGCCGTCAGGCAACTCTATCCATTCATCACTGGGTACAGGTACTGCATCCCATCCGCTTCTGCCCGTAACATAAAGGGAACGGTCTTCAAAAATGTTTCCTTTGCCGTCGGAGTAAAGGATGTATGGAGATTGTTTAAGGGACATAAGAATACAGTCGTTAGTCGATAGTCAATGGTGAATGGTCAATGGTGAATCGGCTCGTAGCTCGCAGCTCGTGGTAGCTCGTAGCTCGTAGCTCGTAGCTCGTAGCTCGTAGCTCGTAGCTCGTAGCTCAGCTTTTCTCCGCAAAGTTCGTCTTTATTTTTAAGCCTTTCAATTGAGTTTCGCAGAATTCGTTAAAATCCAACTCGCTTGCCGGAGAGATGATCTCGTTTTTGAAGGATCTTGTCATTTTTTAAATCAATGGTGAGAATGCTATCTCTTCAAAAATGACATTATTTAATTCTTTCCATTCGATTGTTCGTTTGGGAAAGGAAGGATAGACTATGCGGTCATCATAATGAGGACAGTCAATCGCGCGGCGGCTGATATCCTGGAAAAGGAAGAGCAGGAGGACGATGCCAGCGACCCAATAGAATTGCAGTACGATCCATGTGATCACCACTATGGAATAGCAAAGACTTATGCTATCGTTCTCAAAAGCTTCCCGTGTGCTGACAAAACGAAAGCAAAAGATGATCATTAATAACCCAGCGGCGAAATAGGGAGGTTAGTCACCCTCGACCGGCCTGAAACACCGACATAAACAAGCGCGATTACATTCAAGGCAATGATCAGCCAACTGATGATAGTATACGTTCTGAGTTTTTCATTCTTAAGCGTAATAGTAAATCTCAGCATATCGGAAATCATTTCGAGCTTATTCGATAAAGATAGCGGTTGATCAGCTAATCCCCGTAATTATTCGGGTCATTTGTCGCGAACGGCTCTTTTCATATCCAGCCTCCGGAGAACTCGGTCATTTCCAGGTTCTTCTGCAATGCGACGATAGCAAGAAATTTATTATTATCTCAAGCGGGTTGACTCACGTTACTTGCGACCAGCAAATTACACAATTTGAAAAGCACTCTCGCACCTTACATTCGAGTTCCAGTCCGAATCACTGATCCCGACTTCACAAAGATCAAAACCAATGAACTTTCTGCCACTCTCCATCACCTTGCGAAAAAGATAATACACTTCTTCTGTCTCAAACCCACCCGGTACGGGCGTGCCGGTATGGGGACAAAGCTTTCGATCGAGTCCATCAATATCAAAACTGATATAGACCTTGGGTGGCAAATGTTCCACTATCTCTTCGGCGATCTTTTTCCAGGTCTCGCCTTCGAACTGGCGGTTCTTAATTGACTTGTCGAAATAGGTAACGACCCGGCCTGTGTTTTTTTGAATGTAGTCATTTTCATTCTGACTGAAATCCCTTGGTCCTACCTGAACGAGTTTTATTAGTTGCGGAACCTCCTGCAGTGCATTCCGCATAATGCTGGCATGAGAATAGATAAATCCTTCGTAGGCTTCCTGCATATCACAGTGAGCATCGATCTGCAAGATGCCAAACTCTCCATGCTGTTCAGCTATCGCTTTAAAAACCCCGGTGGAATGCTATGATCACCACCAAGCAATCCTACCATTTTGTTCTTCTTCGAGCAGAGCCTTTGTCTGATCATAGACCCAGGTGTTGAGATAGGCGCTACCGCCATTTACATCCTTCAATGTTTTTGACATGAATTGATTGGCCGACACATCCTCACCACGGGATATATAATCAATATAGAGTTCAGCTTCTTTGCGCAGGTAATCACTCTTCATAAGGATCTTCCTGTCGGTGGGGCGGATATAGTCAACCCTGTTTCCATCCCTGGGGCACATCCGGTCGTAAATATCCACCTGGAGACTTGCTTTCGGCAAATAGCTTCGGGAGCGCGAGCTGTTCCGGAACCATAACTGACCGTCACTTCCCAGGGTACAGCACGATCACCAACTGTGCATCTTCTTCTGTAGTAGGTAGCCCGAAAATATTGTTATTGGGATTACTGACACCGTCAGGATCGTAATTAGAAAGATCGAACATTTTAGAAAATTGAAAAAACGGTATGCAAGGTACGAGGGCAAAATCGGAAAGAGAAGATATTTATTAAAGAGGCGGGACATAGCATCAGATTGGCCTATATTTTCCCGCCCAGATCGGCAAATACTAACTGTTTCGTGCTAACGATAATTAGTATTTAGACCGCCGGCTCCCGCTGGCTGAGGCAGTGAAAGCTTCCAAGTCCCCAAATAATCTCGGTTGAATCAATCCCGATTACCGCACGATCCGAAAGCAGGATTGAATTATTTGCAATGCCCTATCATCCTTGTCGCAGCGGTAAGTTGGAACAATGACCGATTTGTTGGCAATATAGAAATCGCATAGGCAAACCCGGCAGGCGCTGATCTTCCCAAATTATCTCATCGGGCATTGGAAGTTCAACAATATTCAATTGCCTGCCCCTGAGTAGGCGCATTTGGTTCAATTGTTTCAGATTGCGCTGCAGCAAGGCGTAGTTCTCATCCCCCTTATTTTCTTCGATCACCGCTACTACCGTGTCTTCATTTACAAAGCGGACAGTGTCATCAATATGACCATCGGTGTCGTCCCCGATAATACCCTCATCCACCCAAAGGACCTGGTCAATGCCATAATAGTTCACCCAGGTACTCTTCAATCTGTTCCTGGCTTAACTGTGGATTGCGGTTTGGGTTCAATAGGCAGGCTGTTGATGTGATCAACGTCCCTGCGCCAAGCTGAAATCAACCGAACCTCCTTCCATGATGATGCCGGACGAAACACGGGAATATTAAAGTGTTTTCCAATCAATGAAGGGATCACATCGTCGAGATCAAATGGCGGATATTTATTGCCCCACGCATTATAATTCCAGTCCACGATAACCTTCTTTGAGCGGCAGCGGGATTTATGAGAAACGCTGGTCCATGATCCCTGCACCAGGCGTCATTGGTAGGATGGAAGTAGAACTCACTCCCGCCGGGTCCACTCTCGTGTTGTTGCAAACAATTCATTGCAAATGTCTTCATGGTTTCATCACTCACGTTAATACGAACCCTTTCACCTTTTATAAGTTCTTTGATGAACTTGCTGTAATATGGATAGATTGTGTGGATCTTACCTGGCCAGCTTGCCTCTTTATGTGGCCAGCTTAACCATGTAGCGATGTGTGGTGAGAATTCAGCAGGAAAATAATAGCCGAGATCTTTAGGAGTTGGGTTCATTACTTGAATATTCAATGCTCAATTGTCAACATTCAATAATGAACAATCAAGTGAACATTGAGCATTGAACATTGATTGCTGAACATTTTAAACTTCTTCATCAATAAACCTCCTGGTGATGGGCTGATAGGAGTCTATCCTCCGGTCGCGAAGAAAAGGCCAATGGGTCCTATAGCTCTCTGTTTTTGCCGTATCAATTTCTACTACTGCCACTTCTTCTTTATCGTGGGAAGCTTTAAAAATTAAATTGCCAAATGGATTGGAAACAAAAGATCCGCCCCAGAATTTCATGGCACCATTTTGCTCAAGACCTACACGATTCACGCTTACAACATGGACCCCATTGGCTACAGAGTGACTCGCGCTGAATGGTTTGCCATGCGTTAAATTGTTCGCTATTTGTTTCTTCATTCTGAGAACTCGCCCAGCCAATTGCAGTTGGATAGAATAAGATCTCGGCGCCCATCAACGATGTGATCCTCGCCGCCTCGGGGTACCATTGGTCCCAGCAAATTAAGATGCCTATGGTCGCAAATTTTGTCTTGAATACTTTATAACCCAGGTCGCCTGGTGTGAAGTAAAATTTTTCATAATAGGCCGGGTCATCGGGAATATGCATTTTCCGGTATTTACCCAGGTAGCTGCCGTCGGTGTCCAGCACGGCAGTCGTATTATGATAAATACCTTCTGTTCGTTTTTCAAACAACGATGCGATGATGACCACCCCCAACTCTTTGGCTATTTTGCTCAAAGTTTCTGAAGACGGGCCGGGTATTGATTCTGCCAGTTTGAAATTATCATAATCCTCGACATCGCAGAAATACAGGGACGTGAATAGTTCCTGCAAACAAATGATCTGGGCGCCCTTGGATGCTGCTTCTTTTATTTTAGCAATTGCTTTGCTCAGATTCTCGCTTTTGTCAGAGGAGCAACTCATCTGTACCAAACCAATTTTTATTTCGGCCATCTCTCTATTAATTGAAGTGCAAAGATAAATAAGGAAGCCATACATCCGAACGCGGAAGTATGCCAGAAAAGGGCATCCTTTCCGGCTATGCGGAACGTTGTGCTGCGATTGAAGCCAAATCTGGAGTTATCTTTTTCCCATCTGCCTCAGGAAGGCGACGTGTGAGGCCACTGCAAGACTTAATTCCTTCGGTATTCGATATATTTGATGCCGTACTCTTCGCAAGCCTTTCGAATGATCTTGCTGATAGCGGGATAGTGTATATGTGAGATCTTGGGAAATAGATGATGTTCTACCTGGAAATTCAATCCACCGACCAACCAGCTTACGACCTTGTTCTTTGTCGCAAAGTTGGCCGTTGTTTTTATCTGGTGAATCGCCCATTCGTCTTCCATCTTTCCTGTCGTTGCATTTACCTGCGGAAAATGAGTATGCTCAACGGTGTGTGCCAATTGAAACACGATGCTTAATACGAATCCTGCCACAAGGCTGCACACCAGTGAAGCCCACAAGCCAAGCGGCGAAACCAACTGTATAGATCGGTAAGAACACAAACAGGGCCAGGTGCACAATCTTGAACGACCAAAATGAAATATGATCAACCAGCTTCATTTTTATCGGCATTGGTCCGATTTTCCCGGTAAAATATTTTTTGTAATCGGTCACAAACACCCAAAACAGGTAAAGCAGGGAATAGGCCATCCAAAAATACAGATGTTGATAGCGATAGACTTTGGTAATATTTCTGAGTCTCGCAAAGACGGAGGAAGGGTTTAGCATCGATGTCATCATCAATACCGTCGATATTCGTGTAGGCGTGGTGAATGACGTTGTGTTTGGTCTTCCACATGAAGTTATTTGCGCCCAAAAAATTAACCGATAGTGCTGCCAGGTTATTTATCCAGGCATACCGGCTGAAGCTTCCATGGGCCCCGTCATGCATCACGTTGAATCCAATGGCCGCCGTCAATCCACCCAAAATCACCGATTCGAACACGGCCCAGAACACTCCGGGTGTGAAAAACGAGATGGATATAAACAAACAGGAAACTGATTACAAGAATAATCGCCTTAACAAACAGACTATAATTACCAGTAGTCGCCTTACCAACCCGTTGAAATACTCACTGATTCTTCTTCAGCTCGCTATGAAAGGATTGGGGCGCACTGGTAAATTTAGGAATTGTCATTTTAGCTTATTGATGGGTTAGTGATCTGAGGACAAAGGTGAACCTAAGGTGACCAAGAAAACCCCAGCTTGTTTGTTAATAAAACGACCCGCAGAGGCAAATAATTATGAGGTTGTTAGAATTAAGGGAAAGGCGGCAAGGTCTCGAGGCCTATGTTTCGGACTTTTGAACCAGGGCGTCAAGATTTTTCATTCCGACTTTTCTTTTTCGGCAATAAATCCTTCGGCATACCTGACCCCTATTCGCTTGCCAAGCATTCTTGCTCTCGCCACAATGCTATCCAGAAAATCGGGCGTGGAAACATATGTCTGTGCCCGTGTCGCCGGCAGGACGTATGGAATTGCAGACGTGCACGCTTCAACGGTTTTCATTCTTCGCCCAAAAACGTCGCTGATATCGACTTCAACAGGGTTCTGGTCTCATGGTATTCCAGTCCTGCGCTATACTGCAGATAGTATTTGGCCTGCCTCTTCCGTCTCGCCCTGCTCTGATCTTCGCTTCAATCTTCGGCCAGGCCCGACAAAAAAGCAGGCATCATTAATCAAATGACCCGCCCGGCCATGATCAGGATGTGACGATCGCCTCTGTGATAGAGTTTCCAGATCTGGCAATTCTTCCGGCTGACATTTTCGGGATCGTTTCGATTTACCTGAATCTGGCGGGGTTCATCGCTTGAAAACCATCTCTCATCTCTTGGGGCCCTTCCTTACGCTGGCGCCGATGATCATCGCGGCACTGGCCAGCCTCCTGGTAACGCAGTTCCAACCGCACTCTCGTCCCCAACTCACCCTGGGTCAGGTCAACGATGCCAGATTTTTCCCCCGTGTATTTCATTTGATCATCATAGCCGGAACAGCCCAACTCTACATCGTCGGGATGAACGCCTGCTGGCGAGAATGCCAAAAAGAGTTTCATAGACGCAAGATAGGGAAATGGCTGAAGAAAGTCGATAGTCGTGTGAGTGCGGTGAGTCGTGAATCGTGAATCGTCAATCGTGAGTCGTGGAACGGTTTTTTATAGTGCTGCCTATCGCTTGTTCGCTCCCGACGGATGTCGTGGAGCTCGTCGGAAGGGTGAAGTTGGTTGTTTGACAGGCGGACAGGGCTTCTTAAAGCTTACAACGCTGGTCGATTAAGCTGGCGGATCGGCTCACGGCTTCACTTGAGGCTGTCGAGAAACTCGGTCCTGGGAATAGCTTGGAAAACATTTCCTTCTTCCTGGAAGGAGATTCATCTCCTTTTTAGATCAAAATAGAAAACCAGATTCAACGCCTATAATTTCTGGAGAGACAGAGGCGCTCCTGGGAGCCCCACACCGCACGAACAGGTCTAGATGCTGCCAGCGCGCCTAGCTAAGCGCCAGCTAACGGCCAACAGCGAATGTCGGAAGCTAACAGCTACTTCCTGACATGGATCAACATACCACATCTTTTCCGTCGATCTCTTTACAAAGTTCTCGATCTGGCGGTCGGTCTTGTCGCCGGAGATCCCTAATCCTGTTTAAGGCTGCTTCCGGGAAGAAAAATGCAAACGGTTCGATAAAGCCCGGCGTTCATATCCTCCCTTATATTCTTTTTTTGATGATCTCGAAGCGGCTGTTGCTCGGTTTGATCGACTGATAAGCTTCATCAGGATCCCACACCTGATAATCACTGAAAGATTGGCGCGGCTCAGCAAATTGCCGCCGCAATTCTCTCTTGTTTCTAGCGTAGCCCTTTCTGCCTCTTCTTGGAGCTTTCACATTGGCGAGATGAGTGTTCACATCATTGATCGTTGCACCCGCGGTTCTTGCATAAGGATAGCAGACATAGACCGCATTGCGCAAACGGGTCCATTCTCCATATATTTTTCCAGCTTTTTGCCCGAGAGCTTTGATATCCACACCATCGGTTCCTCTTTATACGACATCATTTCGCGATTATACCAGATCGCGTTGGTCATGATCGTATCATTGGGCCCCATTTCTTTGCTCTCTCAGTATAGGAAGGCATAGGGGCTACCGTGTCCGAGCGTTTTCCGCTGATCACTGTGCTACAGACGGTAGCGAAAAACAGGACGATCGCCATCGCCAGCCTGCTAATTGAAATATGGGGAAGAAAAATGACATTTGTAAGTTAAAATAACGACTTCAAAATTAACCTACAAGGACAAGCAAAATGCAATAAATGCTGTCTGCGATTTGTGAATTAGACCTCTGCCTTCCCGCTGCGGTTCAATCGGATACGCCTGATCATACTAATCAATATCCCAACGGCCGTAATGATGACGCCCAGCCAAAGTACATTGATAAATGGGAATTTATAGGCTTTGAGAGTGACATACTGGAGCACGGAATCGGACTCCTTTACTGCAAGTTCAACACTTTGTCAGGGTTCCCACTGCAATTGAAAGATCAGGACTTTCAGCCGCGATAGTATCCGGCAGGGAAAGGTATTCTCCTTTCACATATGCAAGCTTCGGAGAAACGGAATACACCGAACCCGTTTGAGAATATATTTTCAAAGGTGCTTCCATACAGGGGCCCCATCTTTGCCGAAAATTTCCGCCGGTACGCTATCCTGCGAATCACATCCTTCAACACAAAGAATCCTTTCCGAATATCTTGCATAAAACACAGAGTCGCCTGGTTTCAAATATTTTGTTCTGAATTGCGCTGTATCTTTTGCTTATCCGGGTTAGCAATGCAGATATATAGGTGAACACATCATGGTCCCAATAATGTCTTGAATCGGGATTGGCCATCATGCCTTCATTGCCTTTATAGTTTACGAATGCATTTGGCTGCAGGGTAAACTCTTCTTATCTGTCCTACTCTTGAAATGTATCTTATAATACCATTGTTCTTTCCTTGGATGAGCAGAGTCGCCAACGTAGGTAACATCAAATTTTCCCATTGGCATCGACAGGCCCTTCACTAATGTAAGATTCTCACCAGGCTTTTCTTTACTGCTGGTGCCAAAATCAATGGGCATGCCCTGGTTGTACGACAGGATCTCTTCTGACGAGGAGAGATAAGTATGCCCAGCAATACCAATCCAAATCCAGGTGCCGCAGATCGATCCTCCTGAAAGGTTCAGGCGGCCCTTTACTCCAATCCATATGTAGGCAGCGTTGGCGACGATGGCATAAATGCTGGAGGCAATTGCCAACCATATGGCGCCAAAGAGATACATGGGTCACTTGTTTATAACAGTTGATGTTCCCTAATGCTACCACTGCTGATGCAAATCCAACGGCGATCAAAGTGGGGACTGAATATTTTTTTCCAGAAAAATTGTGTTGTTGTGCTTTTGTATTTAAGATATTGCGAAAAACCGGTCAGCACAGCGATAATGATAGCTACAAAAATCTGGATTTGATTGTAGGCAAATTCAGGGTCCCTCGGGCGGGCTATTTTAAGATTGAAAACCTTGTTGAGGACCGGAACAGAGGTGGAGTCTTGCCTATAATGACAAGCGCAGATAAAAAGAGGCCACCAATGAACCAAATGAACATCCAGAACTCCCTCGACGAGAAGAATTTTCTTCCCAGTTGAATGCCAGGAATTTCACTGGTATCGAGTGAAGAGTAGCACAAATGCAGGCACGACAAATATGGCGAGGAACGCCAGCAATTGCCAATTCATTCCGAGGTCTGGGAATGGCATGAACCGAAGTATCACCGGGGATCCCGCTACGCGTCAGGAACGTTGAATAAAGCACAAAACCAAATGAGAGGATGAAAAACAAACGAGCCGATCTGAAGGGGGCTGACCGCTGTGCCCATAAGATTAACAAAGTATGAACTCCTGCGATCAGGACCAACCAGGGTACCAGGGATGGCATTCTCTACGGGATCCCAGTGCCCAGTAACCACCGAAGTTCAGCGACTCATAAGCCCACGCTGTCCACCCATCATAATACCTACTACCAAGTACAGCAGCGGAAAACAAAGCCCAGGGTAGTGCTTGTTTTGTCCAGTCACCGAATCTTTTTGTCCATAACCCCGCCATTGCAAAGGCAAACGGAACAATCGTGGATGCGAAACCAAGAAATAAAACCGGGGGATGAATCACCATCCAATAATTCTGCAACAGAGGATTCAAGTCATTGCCATCTCTTGATGGATGACATGTAGTCCGACCGCAGCGGTTGATTGACATCAAAATCGAGAGTGAAGTGCAGGTGCATTGTTCAAGCACATCCGGATATGTCTTAGTAACAGAAAGGGGTTGGATCCCATCTTCCAATTAAAAATATAAATTCCGGCAATCATTGCTTGCAAGAGTCACCTGCGCGAAGACTGACGACTGTCATTACGGGCGCTTCCCATTGTTTGCTCGTTTTCATCAGGATCAATCAGCCAAGTATGCAATGCCAGAAACTCCAGAGCAGGAAGCTTCCTTCCTGTCCTTCCCAGAAGCAGCGCCAGCATGTATTTGAATTCAAGGAGCGCGACTGCTGTGCTGCCATGCGTATCGGTATTCGAAGAGATGATTATGGATTATATAAAACAGAATGCTGAATGATGGCTACGACTGATATGGTTTCTATGATAAAGCAGTAACGCGCCAGGCTTTTCCAGTAAGCTGCCGTCCGGATATGGTATTGTTGGACTGCGTTGCCTTGAAATGAGGAAAAGGTTGCTACAACGGAAGCAATCAAAGAAAGTACAATAAAGAAGTGTCCGAGCTGACCGGGCAAAAGATGCTCACCGAGGTAATCCATTCCTAGTTAGTATTTAGTATCTGTACTACCCGTTTCAGACTGTGGTGGTTTCTTTGACATTTTTTCAGCGGCATTCATGTCATCTTTGTATTTTGAGGGGCATTTGGTCTGCACCCTTTTGCATTCAAAATGATCGTTCGTTGAATTTTCCTTCGAGCACAAGCCGTTCACTGATCTGAAGTGTTTTCAATATTTCCCATTCCTGTAAACTACTTTCATCTTTATCACCTGTACTGTCAACAGCGATGAAGCTGAGATAGTTTGGATCCTTGGCCGCATTATATTCCAGCGGGAATGCCCTTGTCCAGTTTGGCCGCCACATGAACGAATTTTCCCGGGTTAGCCTTTGCGCCGGCGATAGATTCATAGGTGGTCATCGACGGTAAAATACTAATAAGAACAGCGATTGCGCCTGCAATGAACACCAGTATAACGATATGGATCTTTTTCATTATTCCTCGGAAAGTTTAGTCTGAAAACGGTGCAAATTTATGTCAAAAACCTTCAGGTCGCCGGGTTTTTTAGTCAGCGGTCATCATGATCCATCTCAGGTGGAAAGATTAAACCCTTTAGCGGCCTTCAAGCCTTATCTTTGCCCTTATAATACATAATAATGTCATATGATGTTTCAGTTGAATGAGAGAGCAATTAATGATTCAAAAAGCGGCCCATGACTTTGCGAAGAATGAATGTTTGCCCGGTGTTATCGAGAGAGACGAAAAACAGAAATTTCCAAAAGAACAAGTGTTAAAATTGGCAGATCTCGGTTTCCTCGGAATGATGGTCGATGCAAAATATGGCGGCAGCAGGAATGGACACGGTGAGTTATGTCCTGGCCATGGAAGAGATCAGCAAAATCGACGCAAGTGTGAGCGTTGTGATGAGCGTGAACAATAGTCTCGTCTGTTTCGGCTTGCAACAATATGGTACTGAAGAACAGAAGCAAAAATATCTTGTACCCCTGGCTAATGGTAAGAAGGATGGAGAGCTCTACATCGGTGCATTTATGTTGAGTGAGCCTGAAGCAGGCAGCGATGCTACTTCACCAAAAACCACCGCCAGAGGATAAAGGCGACTATTATCTTCTCAATGGAACAAAGAACTGGATCACCAATGGTGGAACTGCTTCTGTATACCTTGTGATGGCCCAGACTGATCCTTCAAAGGGATCGAAGAGGAATCAATACACTTATTGTCGAAAGAGACTGGCCGGGTGTCGTAGTGGCGGCCAAAGAAAATAAGCTGGGTATCCGCGGTAGTGATACCCATTCGGTAATGTTCAATGATGTAAAAGTTCCAAAGCAAAACAGGATAGGGGAGGATGGATTTGGATTTAAGTTTGCCATGAAGACCCTGGCTGGTGGTCGCATCGGTATTGCTTCCCAGGCCCTGGGTATTGCAAGTGGCGCTTATGAATTGGCAAAAAGAGTATTCCAAAACCCGTAAGGCCTTTGGAACAGAGATAATGAATCACCAGATCATTGCGTTCAAACTTGCAGATATGGCTACGCGAATTGAAGCCGCAAGATTGCTTTGTTTAAAGGCAGCGTGGGAAAAAGACAATAATCTCGATTACACCCTGAGTTCATCAATGGCTAAAGTATTTGCTTCTGAAACTGCCATGTGGACGGCTACTGAGTCTGTACAGATCCATGGAGGATATGGGTTTGTGAAAGAATATCATGTTGAACGCTTAATGCGGGATGCCAAGATCACTCAGATCTATGAAGGAACGAGTCGAAGTGCAGCGAATTGTGATCAGCAGGAGTATTTTGAAGTGAGCCGGAGTTCGAGTCGTGAATCGGTAGTCTTAGCTGCTCCATAGACAGCCATCAATAATCAATAATCAATAATCTGAACGGACCTGTTTTATCTGCATTGATTGTACTCATCAATAATGTTCCACAACAGATCCACCCGCTTTTCATCACTGCCACCGAATGGAGAATAGAAATAACCTTTTTTCTTTTTATTGGCAAATCTTTTGCGATAGTTGAGGGACGATCTTCTACGATCTTGCTCATCTTTTCGTCAAAATTGGGACCGGGTTTAATAGATTGCGCAATGGATCGCAAACGCCGTCGCCTCTTCTCGTAGGGTAGCTGCGGGCAGTAGTTCTTTTCGGGTGATGTCACCGGGGTTGTTCGCCTGTAGCCGTAACCGGCATTGCAGGTCTGCTCTAGATCACAGCGCATTCATATGGTTTCCCCATCTTGGAATTATCGGGGTGTCAATCTTTTCATGAAATGATAGCGAAAGTCCCCTGCTCAATGAGGATCGCATCTGCTTATTTCTTTTTCGTTCATAGTATGTCCGTTCCGGATTTTATATCCATCAGCTTCGGAGAAGTCATAGTGCTGCGGTGTTTTTATCACCGGGCAGGTATATCGACACACGGTGCCGCTCCATCCCTCTTTCACTGAAATTTTCCCTCGGTGAGTTTTGCCGTGGCGAGGTACAATGTGCGCGCCGATACTTAGTTCAGGTCGTCGGGTGAGCTGAAATAAGCTGTTTTGCATGATGCCAGCACCAGGCAGGTGACGCAGCCGGCTCAAAAGAAACTTTCTTACAATTATTTTAAAGAAGATTATAAATCGCTGTATTTTTGGTCACAAATACCAAGTTAATGCCAATCGATGAAATAGGGTACCAAAGAGATTGTTAAAGAACTCAACGCAACCAGTCGTCACACTGGTGGCGGTTTTCGCAACAAAACGGGCTGAAGACATACAGGCGCTTTACGATCTCGGGCAGCGTGATTTCGGGGAGAAATTATGCGGGAGCTGACCGAAAAAGCTCCGGGCAGCTGCGGGCGACATGCACTGCGTTGGCATTGTTATCGGGCACCCGCAGTCAAACAAGCGTCAAATACATCGCCCCTTTTATTCATCTTGTTCATGTAGTAGAACTTGATCCTAAAGCACTTTGCAGGAGATCAATAAGCAGGCGTTAAAGAATAACTGGGACGATTGAATGTTTGCTGCAGGTTTATATTGCCAAAGGAAGAAACGAAATTTGGCCTCGACGAAAACGAACTTGATGAGCTTATCACCAACGCGCAGGGATCAGCTCCTTAAAAAAACATCACGATCAGAGGACTCATGGGAATGGCCTCTTTTCAGCGCAGACATGAACCTCGTGCGAAATGAATTCCGTTTTCTGAAAAACCTTATTCGACAATACCCTAACTCCACGATTCACGCTTCACACGGTTCACGACTCTCTCCATTTATGGGAATGTCTGCGGATTACAATCACCGCCATTGAAGAAAGATCAACGCCGATGATACGGATCGGTAGCCTCATCTTCGGAGACAGAGGTACCTGAAAATTGAAAAAGTTGAGCATAGAATATTGAGGGTACTTCAATTTGTTCCTTCCGAAATCCTTTTCTTTCTCTCAACCTTATCGACCGCTGGTAGAGTCTCTTTCCAACCACTCTAAAAACTCATGCTGCCATAAATAAACCAATGCATTTTGTGCACTCAACACCTGGGCAGCGGGTTTTCATCCGGCAGATACAACAACTTTGCTCTTGATCCCGCGAAGCTGAGCCGCCTGGAAGGCCTGTAAAAAGCCTTGTTCAACAGGCACGCGATAATCTTTGCCGCCCCTGCACGATCATGATGGGTGTATTCCATTTATCAACGTAGTTGATCGGGTTGTATTGAGAATAACTTTTTGTGCCGCTGCGTTTTTCTTATCCCAATAGGGGCCACCAATCCCAATCCACAAAACCACATCTCCTCTGTAGTACCATACATGCTGCGCATGTCAAAGATGCCATCGTGGGCGATAAAGCTTGGGATCGATTATTGCGAATACCGGCTACCATATGGTAGACCGAGTAGCCGCCATGGCTGGCGCCCACACAGCCTAAACGATTTTATGTCAACAAATTTTTCCTTGCTTAGCCGCGCATATCAATTGCAGATAAATAGTCTTTCATTGCCGCTGGCCGCCATGATCTTTCGCGCTGATCTCCTCATTCCATTTTGTGCCGCTGACCCGGCATGCCCCCTGCGATTGGGCGCGCTACCAGTTCATATAACCCTGCGATGCGATTAGCTGAAAATTCCAGCGAAAGGAATAAAATTGCGGCGGGGCGATTGGGGCCCGCCCTGGCAATATAAAATGGTGGGATATTTTTTACTGGGATCAAAATCATGGATAGATCACCCAAACAGCATCTTCTTATTGTCGGTGGTGGTTACCCATCTTCTTTCTCTCGCGCCTTGCGCGATGCTGATCGAACTATAAGCGCCGTCATTAACGTGTAAGTTGGGCAAGGTTACCGCTGCTTTGCGTCAACTGAATACAATTCGGCAGCATGGTTCATGTCCGTCCTTGCAACAATGAGTTTATTGCCCGATTCGGCGACGATGGTGGAAATGTCAAAATCTCCAGTGGTGACTTGCTGAATGATCGGCATCATTTTAGTCGTGCCGATATTGTTTACTTTAAAAAGTTGAAGTGTCCCATTGATCGGGGCGATAAAATAGATGAATTTGCCATCGTCGCCCACTTAAACCATTACGAATATCGTCGCGGTATTGCGTAAGGGTTTCTCGTGAAGTTACCGTCGACGAGGACAACGAGATCCTGTTTGTCCGCTTCATAACCGTCCCGTTTCATTTGCAGCCAGGCCAGTTGGCCCTGCTTGTTGAACGGTAAATACATCATATCCCTCCTCCTTTATTATTCTTTCAGTGAGATTCTTTTGTTGTTCCATTCTCTACATCATAATATATAGATCGCTGTTTGCGCTCAACTGCATAGTCTTTTCCATATGCTTTTTCTTAAGGTGACATATACCACCGTTTTGCTATTGGGGCTCCAGACAAAATCATCACCACCAAACGGTTTGGTCGGACAATCGCGTTCGTCCGGCATCGTCTTTGCGGGAATGATGCACGTGGCCAGGAACACACACCATAGCTTCCGTCTTCTCCCATGTGTCCCAATGCCGATCACGGGATTGTCATATACTCCACATTGGATTTGGTCAACCTGCACAGTCCTTGCCGGAAACCTTTAACCTTTACTTCCCTGCTGCTCACTGATATTTTCCATCGGAGATAAATTTTACTCCGAGAGAAGAAGATCGTCCGATTGTTAATGAGTTAAATAGGCTGCCGCCTCTGACAGGGATCAAGGTGTGGTTTGCGTGCTCCTTATTGGCTTCCCAATCAGGAGTATTACAGAATACACTACGTACTTTCCATCTTTGAAATTCCCAGACCCGTTACCTGCCCAATTTCCAGAGCAGCTCGGGAGTCATCACATTTTTGCGAAATGGAAAATAAAGGCAGCAATAATAAAAAGGCCGAACAATTCTCTTGTGCATGACAAATGATTTTGTGTCCGGCAAGTGTACGAATTAGCGGAACCAGACGGCGGGGCAGAGGCCGAATGAATGAGAGGGTCGGAACACTCAGTCAATTTAAAAGTATTTAATTAGCTTGACTCACGCGATCGCTACTTCCTTTCCAGCGCCCACAATATCAAGTTGTTATAAACAAATTCCCGTCTGACCTGCGATGCCAGGCCACCGTATTTGCCTCCCGTCATAAATATTTTTTTCCTTTGAAGATGCCGGCAGCCAATTCGCCCTTACGGCTCCAGGTATTCCTTGAGCCGTCCGCTTATGACCTGCCATCATCACTTACGAGCAATCACTTTTGGGGTATGGAATATATTGTTTCGATTGCACCCTCAACAACCATATTTTAATATAACCAAACATTACAGGGCATAACCAAAATAAATTTTTGCCCCCTTGACGATCTCTTCGCTTGCTTCGCAGCGCCAGTTGATCCCGTCTGCCGACGACCATACGTCGTTTCCCAGCATGTAGATCCGGTTATGGAATAAAAGAAACCGGCTTCGCCTCCACTTTTTCCAAACGGGAGGTTGTCGGCAACTTCTCCAGTTGACCTCCTGCCCCGGAATTCCACGCATCAGTATATTGTGCGCTGGCGTCGGTTCCGCCAATGATCCATATCTTAGTTGTCAAATACGAATGATGATAAAAGAAGCGCCGGGGCAAGTTGCTGACCCGCGAAAGCGACCGCCCAGTTTTTCAGATCGGTTGTCCTGTAAATTGGCGTTGTCAAACTAAACCGCTCTATATTTCCTTCCAATATGACCGAGACCAGACAGCATCGTTGAAAACAAAACAATATAATCAAGGAAGGCAAGATTGCCAATGCTGTTAGTCAATTCGCTTTTAGTCCAGTCCTTCTTCCATTTCCAGGGAATACCAGTTACCGGCTGAATGAAATGCCCAGCGTATCATGGATCGTGAACAACTGGAAATTGCACCCTTGAAATGCCGCATTGTCCGTGTACCTATCCATTGATATTCTGGGAGGGGTGGGTCTGCAATGAATAATCAAACAGCCTGACCTTTCATCCTTAGGCTGGCTAGCGGCAGGAGACCAATATATGAGAGACACTATGGCTGAATAGTTGAATTCTTTCATGTTATCGTTTTTTAATAGCCAGGAATGTAGTACTTGTAAAGATTAATCGACGGAGTAGTTGGTATTATTCATCCTAAGATGATATTTTTGAGTTCTGGCCGTGCTGTTAGCTGTAGGATTAGCTTAATTATTCCGACCCGCCCCGGGCCTCTTCCATTTTCCTTTTCCGCGGTTAACAGGGGATCATCATCAAAAAGGTACTCACTGGATCCAATACTCGTTTTTATCAGGTTCTTTAATTGTGACACATGAATATGGACGCCAGATCGTTATCAGGATAATGGGCGGGTCGGAGTGTGTAAAACGATAGAAGCTGTTTCCATCCAACCTCATCCAGCCACGAATGCGGCCATGCCTTTAGCAATACAACTGAACAGCGGCCAT
>ERZ1370068.11247-contig-9878_pt1 | contig 38559 bp, 42 predicted proteins | sample MGYA00561227_ERZ1370068 | MGnify/ENA primary metagenome ERZ1370068 (study PRJEB38410, sample SAMEA6850437) | metagenome | study: Metagenomic assessment of the ecological functions of the soil: analysis of the soil microbiota associated with the...
CCTGTACGGGGTCGTCGGTGAAGGTGGATCTGAGTCGGTGTCGTGAACATCCGCACTCTGGCGCGGCGCGCGGCGCGTGCACCACCGGCAGGGCTGGCCTCCGGCCCTGCAGCACCCGCCACAACTGCCGCTCGATTTCTGCGCCCGGTGGCCTGTCCGCGATCGGCGCTGCGCGTTGTCCTCGAGGACGAGGTACGGTGTCGAGGCTCATCCCGCCCTCGAGCGGCGTGATGCGCGCATCGAGGATGTTGAGCCCCCATCTGGTCGAGCAGGGCGGTCGTGCGGGCAAAATTCTGCTGGCGATGCGGCGTAGGAAAGTCAGCACCGCGTTGCCGCCGCGCTCGGGCGTGTGATCGCACGGCCACCAGGGTTGATGATTCGGCGGGGTCCCGCTCCGCGAGCAGCCTGGTGTGCCACGCGATCTCCGCTGGCGTGTGCCGCAGGAAATACGCGTCGTTGAACCGCGTCCAGACCGCGTCGACCGGCTCCGCGCCGAGCCTCGAGCCTGGCATTCATTCGTCGCGGGCGGCCGCCGCGCACTTCGGCCACCAGCTGCTCCTGATCGAGCGGTGACTCGAGCCCGCGCCGCAGGGCGCGCTTGCGTCCGCTCGTAGAAGTCCGCAGAACAGCGACGCTTTCCACGAATTCCAGAGCTTCGGATTCGTGCCGCGCACGTCGGCGACCGTGAGCAGGTACAGGTAATCGAGATGTGCCTGATCGCCGACAATCCGCGCGAAGTCGCGGATCACCTGCGGATCCGAGATGTCCTTCTTCTGCGCGGTGAGCGAGAACAGCAGGTGGTGTCGCACCAGCCACGCGACGAGCCGCGCGTCGTAGCGCGACAGTCCCTGCTCCGAGGCAGAAGGCCTTCCGCATCGACGGCCCCGAGCTCCGAGTGATCGCCGCCGCGTCCCTTCGCGATGTCGTGGAACAGAGCGCGCGCGAGATAGGCGAGCTCCGGCTGGCAGGTCGCCATCACGCCGCGACAGCTCCGGAAACTCGTCGCTCGAAGCGCGGCAGCGCAAGGCGGCGCAGGTTACGCACCACGAACAGCGTGTGCGCATCGACCGTGTAGGCGTGGAACAGGTCGTACTGCATCCGGCCGACGATGCGGCCGAAGGCGGGATAGTAGCGGCCGAGCACGCCGTACAGGTTCATGCGCTGCGCAACTCGTGCGTCACGCCTGACCGGCGCGCGCAGGATCTCGAGGAACAGCCGGTGATTGCGCGGGTTCTGGCGGAACTCCTCGTCGATCAGCCAGGTGCCTGGCCCAGCGCGGATCGTCGTCGCGCGCACGCCGCGCAGCTCGGGTGCTGCTGCATGATGCTGGAACAGCTCGAGGATCGCCGACGGCTGCCGAGCGAAGACCTCGTCGGCCGTGACCTCGAGGTAGTCGTTGCGGATCTGGAAACGCGCGTTGATCGGCACCGGCGCGCTGCTGGTGTCGGTCAGGATCGCTTCGCGGAAGAGCTGCAGCAGCATCTCGTTCAGCAGGCTGACGTCCATCACGGTCCGGTAGTACCGCTGCATGAACTGCTCGACCGCGAGCGTGTAGGTGGCATCCTCGTAGCCAAACATCTTGCGCAAGGCGGATCTGGTGATCGAACAGCAGCCGGTCCTCGCGCCGGCCGGTCAGCAGCGTGCAGCGCGAAGCGCGCTTCCACAGGAACGCCTGCGCCGCGTGGAGCTTGCGCAGCTCGCCGGCGGTGAGGAATCCGTGGCCGACGAGCTCGTCGAGGGTGTCGGCGCCGAAATGCCGCTTCGCCACCCAGCCGATGGTCTGGATGTCGCGCAGCCCACCGGGGCTCGCCTTGACGTTCGGCTCGAGGTTGTACGCCGGTGTCGTGGTAGCGATGATGGCGCGCGGTCTGCTCGGCGACCTTGGCCTCGAAAAACTGCCGCGCGGTTCCACACGTTGTCCTGGCCGAGCGCCCGGCGCATCGCCTGGAAGAGATTGTCGGGACCGCTGAGCAGTCGCGCCTCGATCAGCGTGGTCGCGACGCTGACGTCCGCGCGCGCTTTCGCGCTGACAGTCGTCAATGCGTGCGCACGCTGTGGCCGACCTCGAGCCCGATGTCCCAGAGGAACGTGAGGAACCGCTCGATGCCGTCGCTGTCCGCCCGTGACACCGCTTTTCGGCAGCAGGATCATGACGTCGATGTCGGAGCAGGGTGCAGCTCGCCGCGGCCGTAGCCGCCGACCGCGACCAGCGCCGACCTCGCGCTCGCCGCGCGCTCGGCATGCAGGCTCCACGCGCGTCTCAGCACGAGGTCGACCATCCGCGCCCGGTCGCGTACCAGCATCTCGACGAGACTCGTCGTCGGCAAAGCGCTGGCGCAGGTTCTCGTCGCCGCCAGCGAGCGCGCGACGGAATGCCGAGACCGGATCAGGTCCGGTGTCGAACGCGGCGTTCCAGCGCCTCGAGGAAAGGCCACGCCGGTAGACGACCCGACCCGCGGCTGCCTCGCTGCCGTCGGCCGGATCGACGACGACGCGCTCAGACTGGGACCCGCTCGTTCGCGCCCGAGCGTCAGAACGTCGCGACGCCGGTGTCGGTCACGAGCACCGTGTGCTCCCATTGCGCCGACAGAGAATGATCCCGGGTTATTACAGTCCAGCCATCCGGCAGCAGCCGTACCTCGCGCCGCCCTGCGTTGACCATCGGCTCGACGGTAAACGTCATGCCGGCCCTCTCAGGTTGAGCCCCGTGCCGGGCTTGACCGTAGTGGAGCACCTGCGGATCCTCGTGGAAGCCGCGACCGATGCCGTGCCCGCAGTACTCGCGCACGACACGTGTAGTGGTTCGCCTCCACGAACCGCTGGATCGAATACCCGATGTCGCCGAGTCGCGCGCCGGGACGCACTGCCGCGTATGCCGCGCCACATCGCCTCATAGGTGACGTCGGATCAGCCGCTGGGCGTGCGGCGCGATCTTTCCGACCGCAGTACATCCGTGAGCTGTCGCCGTGGAATCCCTCCTTGATCACCGTCACGTCGACGTTGACGATGTCGCCCTGCTTGAGTCGGCGGTCGCCCGGTATGCCGTGGCAAACGACGTGGTTGACCGAGGTGCAGATGGACTTCGGGAAGCCGCGGTAGCCGAGCGGCGCCGGGATGGCGCGCTGCACATCGACGATGTAGTCGTGGCAGATACGGTCCAGCTCCTCGGTCGACACCCCGGGACCACGTGCGGACCGATCATGTCGAGCGCCTCGGCTGCAAGGCGGCCGGCGACCCGCATCGCCTCCTGGTCGGCGTGGTCCTTGATCGACACCCGTCCGGAGGCGGTCCTCGGCGCGGCTCATGGCTTCTGGATGATGCATAGTGGGGAAATGCTCGGCGCCACCCGGCAGCGTCGCAAGTGTTTGATCTGCGGGAAACTTATGGTATAAAGCGCGCCCTCTTTGACAACGAAATCCGCACACGCACACGCGCATGCGGCCGGGTGCCCGGGGACGCCGAAAGGCCAGCCGGGTTGCCGCATGGGGCGCGTGGAGGCTCAACCCTACAAGGAGACTTATACATGGCCGAGCGTGTCCATGCGGCAGATGCTGGAAGCGGGTGTTCATTTCGGACATCAGACCCGCTTCTGGAACCCGAAGATGGCCCCGTTCATCTTCGGCGATCGCAACCGGATCCACATCATCAATCTCGAGAAGACGCTGCCGCTCTATTCAGCGAGGCGGCGAGCTTCATGCGCAGGCATCGGTTGCGGACGGCGGCAAGGTGCTGTTCGTCGGCACCAAGCGCTCGGCCCGCGAGGCGATCGCCAAGGAGGCGGCGCGCTGCGGCATGCCCTACGTCAGCCACCGCTGGCTGGGCGGCATGCTCACGAACTTCAAGACCATCCGCCAGTCGATCCAGCCGGCTGGGCGAGATCGACGGATGCTGGCCAGCGGCATCATCGAGGGTCGCAGCAAGCGCGAAGCTCAGACGCTGCGCCGCGAACGCGAGAAGCTCGACCGTAGCCTGGGCGGCATCAAGGAGATGGACGGGCTGCCCGATGCGCTGTTCGTGATCGACGTCGGCCACGAAGCGCATCGCCGATGCACGAGGCGCAAAAGCTCGGCATCCCGGTCGTCGCGATCGTGGACACCAACTGCTCGCCCGGACGGCATCAGCTACGTGATCCCGGGCAACGACGACGCCATGCGAGCCATCCAGCTGTACGCGGCGGGCATCGCCGACGCGGTGCTCGAGGGCCGGGCCACGATCCCGCGAGGTCGCCGGTCGGCGAGGACGAGTTCGTCGAGCTCGACGAGGAAGGCAAGCCGCGGCCGCAGGAGCCGCGCCGCCGTCGCTCGGCGCCGGTGCGGAAGAAGCACCGGCACGCCGTCGGCCGGCCGCTGCGGTGGCGCCCGGGAGTCGGATGCGGCGGCGGAGGCCGCAGCGGTGGAGCTGATCGAGGCCGATCCCGAGGAAAGCCCGGAGGCGTTCATGGCGCGGCGTGCCGCGGCACGGAAGAAGTCGCCGGCGCCCGCGGCGCCGGTGGCAACGGCGCGACTGCCGATGCCGCCGCTGGCAGCGATGTCGCCGACAGCAGCGATGCGCCCAGTCCGGTGGCAGCGATACCGCCGTGGGCGAGGGATCATGACCGTCACCGCCGAGGCTGTGAAGTTGCTGCGCGAGCGCACCGGCGCCGGGATGATGGAATGTAAGAAGGCGCTGGTGGAGGCGCGGCGGAGACCTGGAAGCCGCAGCCGAGATCATGCGCAAGTCGGGCCTCGCCAAGGCTGACAGGAAGGCCGGTCGGGTCGCGGCGGAGGGCGTGATCGCGATCGAGGCGCGCCGCCGACGGTCGCTCGGCTGCAGTCGTCGAGGTCAACTCGAGACCGATTTCGTCGCCCGCGAGGCCGACTTCCGCTCTTTCGCCGCTGCAGTGGCCAGAGCGGCGCTCGCCGCGCGCCCGGCCGATCTCACCGCCCTTGCCGCCATCCGCCTGCCCTCCGGGCAGACGATCGAGGAAACGCGCCGTGCGCTCGTGGCCCGGTTCGGCGAGAACATCGGCGTGCGGCGCTTCGAGCTCATCCAGAGCGACGGCCCGCTCGGTAGCTATCTCCACGGCACCCGTATCGGTGCGCTGGTTGCGCTGTCGGGTGGCGACGACGTGCTTGCACGCGACCTCGCCATGCACGTGGCAGCGATCAATCCGCAGTTCGTCACCGCGGAAGACGTCCCCGCGGATCAGGTGACCAAGGAGCGCGAGATCTTCCTGGCGCAGATCGCGGCCGATCCGAAGGCCCAGGGCAAGCCCGCCGAGATCGTCGAGAAGATGGTCGAGGGCAAGGTCCGCAAGTACCTGGGCGAGATCACGCTGACCGGTCAACCCTTCGTCAAGGACGACAAGCTCGCTGTGTCCGAAGTGCTGAAGCGCGGCAAGGCCCGCAGTGCTGCGCTTCGCGCGCTACGAGGTCGGCGCGGGATCGAGAAGAAGCAGGAGAATTTCGCCGCCGAGGTGATGGCGCAGGTTCGGGGCACCTGAAGCCGGGCCTGCCGATCGTTCTTCCAGGAGCCCCGCCGATGCGGGGTTCCTTATAATGAGCGCCCCGTCGGAGGTGGCAGACCTGATGGCTCAAGCCGATGACGGTACCCCGCGCTACAAGCGCATCCTGGTGAAGCTGTCCGGCGAGGCCCTCATGGGCGTCTGCGGACTACGGCATCGACCCGGCGTTTCTCAAGCGTCTAGCGCGCGGAGATCGGCGCGGTTCGCGAGTCCGGGGTCGAGGTGGCGCTGGTGATGCGGCGGCGGCAACCTGTTCCGCGGTGCGGGTCTCGCGCGGACGGGAATGGACCGGGTCACGGCGGACCAGATGGGCATGCTGGCGACGGTCATGAACTCGCTCGCTTTGCAGGACGCCCTTGAATCGATCGGGCTGCACGTCCGCGTCATGTCGGCGATCCGGATAAACGAGGTTTGCGAGGACTACATCCGCCGCCGCGCGGTGCGTCATCTCGAGAAGGGACGCGTGACGATCTTCGCCGCCGGTACCGGCAATCCCTTCTTCACGACGGACACGGCCGCGAGCGCTGCGCGCGATCGAGATCGACGCCGCAGCTGTCTGCTCAAGGCCACCAAGGTCGACGGGGTCTACGACGCCGATCCAACCGCCAATCCGGGTGCGCGGCGCTACGATCGGCTGCGCTATGACCAGGTGCTGGACGACCGGCTGAATGTGATGGACGCGACCGCGATCGTGCTGTGCCGCGATCACGACCTGCCGATGCGGGTGTTCAACCTCAACGAGGCGAACGCGCTGGTGCGCGCCGCGCGTGGCGAGGACGTGGGCACCTGGTCACGAACTGAAGCGGCGCTGCGCTGCTGGAGACCGTCATGCTCGAGGACATCAAGAAGGACGCCGCCGAGCGCATGCGGTAAGTGTGTGCATCGCTTATCGCAACGAACTCAAGCGGCTGCGAACCGGTCGTGCGAGCACCAGCCTGCTCGACCACATCCGAGGTCGAGTACTACGGCAATGACGTGCCGCTGCAGCAGGTCGCCAACGTTGCCGTGGAGGATGCGCGCACGCTCACGATCGTCCCGTGGGAGAAGCCGATGGTCCCGGTGATCGAGAAGGCGATCATGAAGTCCGATCTCGGGCTGACGCCAGCGACGGCAGGCACGGTCATCCGCGTGCCGCTGCCTGCACTGACCGAGGAGCGGCGGCGCGACCTCACAAAGGTCGTGCGGCACGAGGCGGAGAACGCCCGCGTCGCGATACGCAATGTGCGCCGCGACGTGATGCACGAGTTGAAGGAGATGCTCAAGGGAGAAGCTCGTCTCCGAGGACGACGATCACCGGGCGCAGGACGAGGTGCAGAAGCTCACAGACAAGGTACGTCGCCGAGGTCGACCATGTCCTTGCGGACAAGGAAAAGGAACTGATGCAGCGTCTGAGCCGTGACGGACGTGCGAGAGGGCGTAGTCGGAGTTCCACGTCACGTTGCGGTGATCATGGACGGCAATGGGCGCTGGGCGGCGCAGCGCTCGCTCCCGCGTCACGTTGGTCACCGGGCCGGGGTCAAATCCGTGCGGGCCACCGTCGAGGGCTGTGCGAGGCGTGGTGTAGGTGCTCTCACGCTGTTCGCTTTCTCGAGCGAGAACTGGAGTCGCCCGGCCGACGAGATCGCAAGGGCTTATGCTCATGTTCGTCGAGGCGATCGACCGCGAAGTTGGCGATCTCTGCGACAACGGCATCCGAGTTGCGGTTCATCGGCGACGAGACGCGGCTCAAGCCCGAGCTTGTCAGCGCATGCGCGCAGCGGAGACGCAGACCGCGCGCGGCGCGCGCATGGAGCTCAACGTCGCGATCGCGTACGGCGGCCGCTGGGACATGGTCGCCGCCGCGCGCGCGCTGGCGCGGCGCTGCATGGCCGGGAGTTGTCCCCCGACGCGATCGACGAGACCGTCATGCGCCCGTCCTCCAGCTCGGAGATACGCCGGATCCGGACCTGTTCATCCGCACTGGGCGGCGAGCACCGGGTCAGCAATTTCCTGCTTTGGAACCTTGCGTACACGGAACTCTATTTCTGCGACGTCCTGTGGCCGGATTTCGACGACGACTGAGCTCGAGCGCGCCTTCCGTCACTACGGCAGCCGGCAGCGGCGCTTCGGGCTCACCGCGGCGCAGGTCGGCAGTGGCTGACTCCTGCGTCAACGAGTGCTCACTGCTCTTCTGCTCGCCGGTCTCGTGATCGCCGCGCTGCTTGGGGTTGCCCGGTCACGCCGCGGTCGCGGCGATTGCGCTCGTGATGCTCGCGGGCGCCTGGGAATGGGCGGTGATTCGCGGGGCTCACCTCGACTGCGGGCCGCGCGGGTTACGCGGCGCTGGTCGCGATCACGATCGCCCTGCTCTGGACCGCGAGCGGCGACGGTGCGAACGCTTCGCGCGATCCTGATTCTGACGATGCTCTGGTGGCTGGCCGGTTTCCTGTGGCTGTCGTTAGCATCGGGTCGGGGCGGTCACCTGGCTGCGGCGCTCGCGGGGCTCGCCGTGCTGCTGCGCCCGCGGCCGGTAGGGCTTGCCACGCCTGCGGTGCTCATCCAGCCGCATGGTCGTGAGTTGCTGCTGCTTCCTCCTGGTCCTGACGACCGCCGCAGACGTCGGCGCGTTCTTCGGAGGTCGGCCGCTTTGGTCGCCGCAAGCTCGCACCCGCGATCAGCCCGGGCAAGACGTGGGAGGGTCTGATGTCCGGCATGCTCGCGGCCTCGCTCTGCCGCCGCGGGCGGAGCGCTGCTCCTCGGTCAGCCGCTATTGCCGTGAGCTCGGACTCTGCCTGGTCGTCGCGCTGATCTCGGTCGTTGGACGATCTCGTCGAGAGCATGTTCAAGCGGCGCACCGGTCTCACGGATGCAGCGGCAGCCTCCTGCCGGGTCACGGCGGCGTGCTCGACCGCATCGATAGCCTGACCGCCGCGGCACCCGCGTTCGTGCTCGGCCTGATGACATTCGGCTGGGCGACATGACCGGCATCGCCGTACTCGGCAGCATGCGGGCAGCATCGGCTGCGAGCACGCTCGACGTCGTCGCGCGCCACGGCGACCGTTACCACGTGCATACACTCGCGGCACGCTCGGATCACCGTCGGCTCTTCGCGCAGTGCATCGACGCACCGCCCGCGTCTCGCGATCCTCGAGGATGCGGCAGGCCGCGCAAGAGCTCGGCGCAGCGCTTCGCGCGAGCGGCCTGTCGACGCGCGTCGAGAGCGGGCGCGCGGCGCTCGTGGATGCGGTGTGCGACGCGGATGTCGAGGTCGTCATGGCCGCGATCGTGGGTGCCGCAGGCCTGCCGTCGACGATCGCAGCGGCTTCCGCTGGCAAGCGCGTCTTGCTCGCCAACAAGGAATCACTGGTCGTCGGAGGTGCGCTGCTGGTCTCCGCCGCGCGCGTGGGTGGGGCAACGCTCATTCCGATCGACAGCGAGCACAACGCGATCTTCCAGTGCATGCCCGCGAGGGCTTCGACGGGACGTGCCTGCAGCGGGCGTAGCGCGCGTTGGCCTGCCGCCTCCGGCGGCCTTTCCTGCGGATGCCGCGGGCCGAGATGGCTCGGGTGACACCCGACGAAGCGTGCGCGCATCCGCGCTGGCGCATGGGACGGAAGATTTCGGTCGATTCGGCGACACTGATGAACAAGGGTCTTGAGCTGATCGAGGCCTGCGTTCTGTTCGGGATGGAACCCCGGCAGGTTGAAGTGGTCGTACACCCGCAGAGCATCGTGCATTCGATGGTGGGAATACGTGGACGGATCGGTCCTGGCCCAGCTCGGCAATCCGGACATGCGTACGCCGATCGCACATGCGCTCGGCTGGCCGGACCGCATCGCCTCGGGTGTAGAATCGCTCGACCTGGTGGCGGCCGCCCGGCTCGATTTCGAGGCACCCGACATCGAGCGCTTTCCAGCGTTGCGGGCTGGCGCGGGCTGCGGCCGAGACCGGCGGGACCAGCCCGGCGGTCCTCACACGCTGCCAATGAAGTCATGCGGTCGCGGCGTTTCTCAGCGGGCAGCTCGGTTTTCCCGGCACTTCGGCAATCATCGAGGCGGTGCTCAACCGGCACCAGTGCCGCCGGGTGGATCTGATCTGCAGGATGTCTGGCGGCCGATCGCTGGGCCCGTCAAGAGGCGGAATCGATGATGACGAGGGCGGCCGTGGCCGGCATCATGACGATACTTACCTACGTATTCGCATTTCTGATTGCCATAGGCGTGCTGGTCGCCGTGCACGAGTTCGGGCACTTCTGGGCGGCCCGCCGCCTCGGGATCCCGCGTCGTGCGGTTTTCGATCGGCTTCGATCGGCCACATGTGGCGACTGTCGTGCCGTGGACGGCACCGGGAGTATGCGATCTCGGCGATCCGCTGGGGCGGCTATGTCAAGCCGCTCGACGAGCGCGAGGGACCGTCGCCGCCGAGCATCTGTCGCAGGCGTACAACCGCCAGCCCGTCTGGCGCCGCGTGCTGGTCCTTCTCGCCGGTCCCGGGGCCAATTTTCTCTTCGCCGTCTGCGCTTACTGGCTGCTGTTCGTGGTGGGAGTTCCGGCCTTGAAGCCGGTGATCGGCGAGGTCACGGCGGATTCAATCGCGGCGCGCGCAGGTCTCGCAGCCGGTGACGAAATCGTCACTGTCGGCGGGCGCGACACGCCGACGCGCGAGACGGCAGTCCTCGCGATCCTCGACTCGTTGATGCAGCAACGGTCGATAGAGATCGGCTTGCGGCGCGCCAACGGCGCGGCCGTCGATGCGGCGGCTGAGGATCCCGGTAGCGGCACCCGCGCCCTCACGGAGCCCGGAGCGCTGCTTCCGGGTCTCGGCTTCGACTTCTGGTATCCGACCGTGCCGGCGATCGTGGGAACAGTCCTGCCTGACAGCTCCGCGGCAGAGCGGGCGGGCCTCGAGCCCGGTGATCGCATCGTCGCGATCGGCGGCGAGGCGGTTGCCGATTTCCCGGCGCTGGTGCAGCGCGTTCAGCCGAATCCCGGCCGCACGCTGGAGTTCACGGTCGAGCGCCCGGACGGCCGTGCCGTGCTGGCCGATCGAGGTGCGTCGCAGCGCGAAGGCGACCGGATGGTCGGCCGCGATCGGGATCAACCCGCTATCCGGCGCGGTCCTGACTGATACGTGACCATGGAGCGCCTACGGGCCGCTCGAATCTGTCCTCACGCGCGGCGGGCAAGACACTGGAAATGTCTTCCTCATCGGTGCGGATGCCGTGGAACGTCATACACGGTGAGGCGTGTTCGGTCAGGAACCTCAGCGGGCCGATCAACATCGCGGAGTACCGGGGATTCGCTGCGCCAGGGCGCGCTCGCGTTCCTGTCTTTCCTCGCCATCGTGAGCGTGAGCTCTGCCTGTGCTCAATCTGCCGCCGATTCCGATTCTCGACGGCGGGCAGATCGTGTTCCAGCTCGCGGAGCCTTGCCAAGGGCAGTCCGGTGTCAGAGCGCGCGCAGGCCGTTGGCCAGCAGATCGGCCTCTGCAGTGCTGCTGGTGCCGATGAGTTTCGCTTCTACAACGATCTGTCGCGCTTGTTCAGCTGAGCCGCCCGCCATGCGTCTGGAAACTGCGGGCCGCGTTACCGGCCCTTTTTGCGGTACCCGCCGCGTCTTCGACAGACGCGCCGGCGGCGAGTTCACGGTCGGCGACAGCATCGAGGCTGCAGCGCATCTCCGGAGGGCACTGTCTTCAACTACCTGCCGGTCAACATCGGCGACCGCCTCGACCAGCGCCGCATCGAGGAATCCTCTGCGCGCGCTGTAGGCACCGGATTCTTCCCGCGACGCTCAAGCTGCGGCGCGACGGCGGGACCCTGGTAGTGGCGGTTCAGGGCGGCCATCGATCGAGAGCTTACGATCACTGGCAACAAGGACATAAAAACCGAGATCTGGAGAAGTCGCTGCGCGACGTCGGACTGGCGCGCGCGCGACCTTCAACCAGTCGACGCTCGACGAGGTGGAGCGTTTTCTCACCGACCAGTACTACTCGCGGCAAGCACGCCGTCCGGGTGGATACCAAGATCGAGGAGCTGCCCGACAACCGCGTCAAGATCGCCATAGACGTGGCGGAGGGCAAGCGAGCCCGCATCCGGCAGATCAACGTGGTCGGCAACGAAGCCTTCTCCGACGAGGACCTGACCGACCAGTTCAAGCTCAAGACGCCGAACTGGCTGTCGTGGTACCGGCAGGACGACCGCTACTCGCGCGAGGAGCTTCCGGGCGACATCGAGAAGCTGCGGTCGTACTACATGGACCGCGGTTACGCGAACTTCGACGTCAGACGACGCAGGTCGCAATCGCGCCGAGAAGGACGATATCTACGTGACGCTCAACGTCAAGGAAGGCGATGTGTATCGTGTCTCGGACGTGAAGATCGCCGGAAACCTCGTGGTGCCGGAGTCGGACCTGATGAGCCTGGTGCAGGTGCGGCGCGGCGACGTCTACTCACGGAAGATGATTACGCAGACGACCGAGCTGATGGCGCTGCGGCTCTGGGCGTGACGGCTACGCGTTCGCCAAGATCGATCCGGTGCCGCAGGAGGACAAGGAAACCAAGGAGATCGCGCTCACATTCGTCGTCGAGCCCGGCAACCGCGCCTACGTGCGGCACATAAATTTCAAGGGCACGACCTCGATCAACGACGATGTGCTGCGGCGCGAGATGCGGCAGATGGAGGGCGGCTACCTGTCCAATGCCGCCGTCGAGCGGTCAACAGCAGCGACTCCAGCGCCTGCCCTACATAGAGAAGGTCGAGGTCGAGACGACGCCGGTCGTCGGGCACGCCTGGACCTGGTCGACGTGGATTTCGACATCAAGGGAAGGTCTTCCCGGTCAGTTCAGCGCCGGCATCGGCTATTCCGATCTCAATCGTTCATCCTGAGCGGCAGCTTCGTGCACAGCAATTTGCATGGGCACGGGCAACCGCGTCGCGGCCGAGGTGAACGGCGGGCAGTACAGCAAGATCTTCAGCCTTTCGCACACCGATCCGTACACCACGGTCGACGGCGTGTCGCGTACCGTCTCGGCGACCTACCGCAAGCTCGACCAGTACACCCAAGCGTCGTCGGACTTCGAGACCGAGACCGGGACGCTGGGGCTCGACTACGCGTGGCCGATCACCGAGTTCCAGTCGGTCCGGATGGGACTCGTGGCGCAGCGCGCCGATCTGTTCACCGATCCGAACTCGAGCGCGCGGGAGGCGTCCGACTGGGTGCTCGGAACAACGGCAATACCTATAGAAATCGCCGAGGTGGGCAATCCACCGATCAGTTCCCATTCTTCGGCACCAAGTTCGACACCTTCGAGCTCACTGGCCGGCTGGAGCTTCGATTCACGCAACCGGGCGCTGTTCGCGGATCGTGGCGCGCGGCACCCGGCTTGGCGCCAGCTACACCCTGCCCGCGCAGCGACGTCGAGAGTACTTCTCCGTCAGCTACGACTACCTGCAGTTCATCCCGATCAACCGCCATTTCACGATCATGTGGAATACGGAGCTCGGATACGGCGACGCGCTCGGCGACACGACGCGCTGCCGCCCTTCCGCAACCATTTCGCCGGCGGCCCCGAGACCGTGCGCGGCTACCAGGAGAGCGAGCTGGGACCGAAGGATTCGTTCGGCAACCCGTACGGCGGCAACCTGAAGGTGATCAACCAGCTCGAGCTGCTGCTGCCGATACCCGAAAGTGGCGCAATGCTGCCTCGTTTCAGCATCTTGCGTCGACGCCGGCAACGTGTTTTCGACCGGCGGCGTGGATTTCGTCGGCATCGACGGGGTCACACCCGTGGAATACAAGTTCGGGTTTTGATAAACCGCGCGCTCCACGGGTGTCGCCGTTCAGTGGCTCGCCCTGCTGGTGTCTTCCGGTTCAGTTATGCGTATCCGCTCAACTTGACAAGCCGGGCGGGGACGTCTCTCTCCTGCGTGGCTGGCGGCGAATGCGACTACGGGGACGAGACCGGAAGGCTTCCAGTTCTCCATCGGACAGGCTTTCCTGAGGTGTTTCCCGCAATGCGCAGCAAATCAGCTTTCTACGCGCTCCTGGCGCTGGCGCTAGCCACGATGGTGCCGGTGGCAGATGCCGCTGCGACAGGCGCAGCTCAAGATCGGCTTCGTCAATGTCAGCCGTTTGCTCGCAGAAGCGCCACAGGGCGCAGGCTACGCCTCGGCGGCGCTCGAGGAACGAGTTCGCGAGCCGGAGGCGCGATCTGGAGAACCAGCAGAGAAGAACTCAAGACCCGCGAGGAGAAGCTGCAGAAGGACGGCGCGGTGATGGCGGAGAACGAGCGCCGCAACGCGGAGAAGGACGCTGCGCGACGGCCAGCGCGAGCTCGCGCGCAAGCAGGACAGAGTTCCTCTGAAGACCTGAATGTCCGCCGTAACGAGGCGCTCGGGCAGCTGCAGCGGGCGGTGGTCCAGGAAATCAGGTCGCTATGCGGCGAACCGCTGGTTTCGACATGATCGTGGCCGATGCGCTGTACGCCAGCCCGGCGCTCGACATCACCACGCAGGTGCTGACCGCGCTGCAATCGCGCCCCAAGACCCGCCCCGGCGCCCGCGAAGCCCTGACGCGGCGAAGGATCCCGCAGGTGCGGCTCGCGGAACTGGCCGTACGATTCGGCTGCGAGCTGCGCGGCGACCCCGAGGCCGAGGTCGACCACGTCGCGACGCTTCAGGATGCGACGGCCGGGTCGCTCGCATTCCTGGCGAACCCGAGGTACGGGCGGCATCTGGCCGCGACCGCGCGACCGCGGTGGTCCTGGGATGCGTCGCTGGCCGATAGAGCGCCCTGTCGCGGCGCTGGTTCATCCGAATCCCTACGCCACCTACGCACGGATAGCGACCCTGCTGCATCCGCCCGCAGCCTTCACCACCGGTGTGCACACGGCAGCAGTCGTCGAGCCTGGTGCTGCCATCGATCCCAGTGCCTGGATCGGCGCCGGCTGCTTCGTCGCGGCCGGGGCGCGCATGCGGCGCGGGCGTTCTAGGACCGGGGTGCATAGTTCTCGCCGGCGCGAGCGTCGCCGAGGACGCGCGTCTTGTCGCGAAGGTGGTGCTGTGCGACGACGTGCGCATCGGTGCGCGCTGCCTGCTTCATCCGGGAAGCGTGATCGGCGCCGACGGCTTCGGCCACGCGCCCGGACGCCGGGCGCTACGTAAAGGTGCCGCAGCTCGGCAGTGTCGTGATCCGGCGACGACGTCGAGATCGGAGCGAAGCACGACGGTGGACCGCGGGACGATCGGGGACACCGTCATCGAAGAGGGCGTCAGGATCGACAACCACGTGCAGATCGGGCACAACGTGCGCGTCGGCGCGCACACCGTGATCGCCGGCTGCGCGGGGTATCTCCGGCAGCACGTCGGTTGGCCGCCGCTGCGTGATAGCCGGGATGGTGGGGATCGCCGGGCACCTGACAATCTGCGACGACGTCGTGGTCACCGGGAGGACCATGGTGTCCAGCTCCATGCACCAGCCGGGCATGTATTCGGGTACCGCTCCACGCGCAGGAGACGCGGCGGTTCCGGCGCAACGCAGCGCGGTTCCAGAAAGCTCGACGAGCTCGCGAAACGAGTGCGACGCCTGGAGAGCGGCGACGGGGAGGAGACGATGACGACGGCTGAGGGGGCAGCGGCTTCGGCATGGACGAGATCATGCGACGGCTGCCGCATCGCTACCCGTTCCTGCTCGTCGACCGCGTGCTCGAATGCGTGTCAGAGAGCGCATCACGTCCGTCAAGAACGTCAGCGCGAACGAGCAGTTCTTCATCGGTCATTTCCCCGGCCGCCCGGTCATGCCTGGTGTGCTGATACTCGAGGCGCTGGCGCAGACGGCCGGCATCCTTGTGCTTCGTCACGGCGGGCATCTATCCGGACGAGAACGTCCGTTTCTACTTTGCCGGCATCGACAAGGTGCGCTTTCCGGCGGCCGGTGCTGCCCGAGAGGACCAGCTGTTGCTCAAGTTTCGCGATTTCGCGCGTCGGATCCGTACGCGATCTGGGAGCCGCCGCCAGCTGGTCGCGTGAGGTGGCTGGCCGAGGCGCAGCGCCGAAAGCTCGCTGGTGATGCCCGCGGATGGCGTCCGGGGTGTCGATAGCATCCGACGGCGCTGGATCGCGCCGCAGGCCATTGCTCGCGGAGGACGTCGAGTGGCCGGCCTCTATTCACCGCGATCGATGAGGGCGTCGAGATCAGGGCGCGGACGCGCATCGGTCCGCACGTCGTTATCCAGGCGCAGGCCCGGCCCGGCTGGGCGCGGGCTGAAACGTGGTGCCCAGTCCGGCGTCCGTAGGGCAGCGCGCCGCGGGACGTTGTTCATCGCGGCGAGCCGACGCGGCTCACGATCGGCGATGACCGGAACGTGATCAGGAGAACGTGACGCTGAACCGCGGTACCGCCAAGGACGAAGGCGTGACGCGCATCGGCAGCGACAATCTGTTCATGGCATATTCCGTGTTGCGCACGACTGTCGCGTCGGCGACCAGCGCGTGCTCGCAAACTGCCGCGACGCTCGGCGGTCACGTCCAGCTCGGCGACTGGGTCATCATGGGCGGATTTTCGGGAATCCATCAGTTCTGCAAGGTGGGCGCCGCACGCGTTCATCGCGAACAACGCCGCGGTGACGCGCGATGTACCCTTACGTGATGGCGGTCTGGTCAGCCGGCAACCGCGCACAGTGTGAATGCAGAGGATCGAAGGCGTCGCGGCTTCACGCCGGAGCAGATCCGCAACGTCCGCAACGCCTTCCGCGTGCTGTACCGGTCGGGGCTCCGAGCTCGCCGATGCTGAGCGCAGCTCGAGTCGCTTGCGAAGGAGCAGCCGGAGATCAAGCCATCGTCGAGTTCCTGCCGCACTCGACGCGGCAGTATCCTGCGTTGAGCGCGCTCGGGCCGGCGCGCCGGGCGGCACGCGTTCGGGCTGGTGGCGGGGAGCATCAGGCGACAACCTGGGTGCGGCGCTCGTCACCGAGCTCGCGCGCTGCGCCCCGGGTCGCGCCATTCGCTGGATCGCCGGACCGCGGATGACCGCGCGCTGGTTGCAGGCATGGCAGAGCTCGGAGGCGCTCGCAGTCATGGGTCTGCCGAGGATCCTGCGCCACCGCCGCGGCTGATCGGCTGCGTCGCGAACTCGTGCGCCGCCTGCTCGGCTGACGGCCGGACGTCTACGTCGGCATCGACGCGCCGGAGTTCAATCTCGGCGTCGCCGCCCGTCCAAGGCGTCGGGCATCCCGACCGTCCGTACGTGAGTCCGCAGGTCTGGGCATGGCGGCAGGGCGCGTGCGACCATCGGGCGCGCGGTAGACCTCGTGCCATGCCTGCTGCCGTTCGAGACGGCGCTTCTACGCGAGCACGGCGTTCGCGCGGTGTTCGTGGGGCACCCGCTGGCGGACCAGGTCCGATGGTGAGCGGCGGACGAGGCGCGCATGCAACTCGGCGGCCCGCGGTGCGTCCGTGCTCGCCGTGCTCTCCGGGCAGCCGCAGGTCGGCAGGTCGGTCGTCTTGGCCTGCCGTTTGCGGCGCACCATCGCCTGGCTCGCACGCGCGCGTCCCGGGCTCGGCGTCTTTCGTCGCCGCGATGGCCAACCCTGCGGCGCGCGCCGCGTTCGCAGGCGCCTCGCGCGCGACGCTGCGGGCGTCCAGGTGCGCCTGGTGGATGGCCGCGCGCATGATGTGATCGGCGGCCAGCGACGCCGGCGTTGGTCGCTTCCGGTACCGCGACACTCGAATGCGCCTGCGTCAAGCGACCGATGGTGGTCTGTTACCGCATGGCGCCGCTCACGAGCTGGCTGCTGCGCGAGTTCGGGCTGGTCAAGACTCGGCATTTCTCGCAGCCAAACCTGCTTGCGGATCGGGCCCTGGTGCCCGAGTTCTTCCAGGAACAGGTACGGGCCGACATACTCGGACCCGCCGTGCTGGGGCAGCTCGAGCGCACCGACCGCGCGGCAGCTGCGCGGCGTTCCGGGAAACTGACGAGCGCCTGCGCCGCGACGCGAGTGCACGCGCGGCGGATGCGATCCTCGAGCTGCTGCCTGCACAGCGGGCGCGCGCCGTGAGGTGGCAATCACTGCTGCGCGGCTGACGCCGGCGTCGACGAGGCCGGGCGGGGCCGCTCGCGGGGCCTGGTCGGTTGCGGCCGCGGTGATCCTTGTACCCGGGACTCGTGTCAGGGGACTAGCGGACTCGAAGCTCGCTGCCGGCCCCGGTCCGCGAGCGACTGGCGCGCGTGATCCGCGCACGCAGCATTTCGCTTGCGGCGTCGGCTGGGCGGATGCAGCCGAGGTCGATGCGTCAACATCCTGCAGGCGACACTGCTGGCAATGCGCGCGGGCGCTGCTCTGCGCTGCCGACGCCGCCCGTGCACGTGGTCGTAGACGGTGACCGCTGCCCGGAGCGTATCCGGCTCGCGTTCTGAATGTTCGATCGAGGCCGTGGTGCGCGGCGACGGCTGCGTCGCGAGCGTCAGCGCCGCGTCGATCCTGGCGAAGGTGACCCGGCGATGCGTTCATGCGCGGCCTCGACGACCGACTACCCGGCTATGGACTCGCGCAGCACAAGGGATACGGGACGCCCGAGCATCTCGAGGCGCTGCGCGGCTCGGTCCCTCGCCGGCGCATCGCTCGTTCGCGCCGGTACAATCCGAGTTCGATTTCTGAGTAGCGTCGATGCCGGGCTTCGTCCATCTCCACGTTCACACGTGAGTACTCTCGGTCGACGGGGTATCCGCATCCGACAGCGAACGCCCGACGACGACAGAGTGGTGCGTGAGAAGTCTGATCGACGCAACCGCGCGGCTCGGACATGCCGGCAGTTGCGCTCGACCGACCAGGGCAACCTGTTCGCGCTGGTGAAGTTCTATCGCAGCGCGCAGCGCGCGGATCAAGCTCTGATCGGCGTCGACGCATGGCTGCGCGAGGACGGTCAGCGACGACCGAGCCCGCCTGCCTGGTGTCTCGTGCCAAGACGAAGGCGGCTACCGGAATCTGCGTACGCGGATCGTGAGCCGATCGTACCTGAGGGGCCGCGGCCGCCAGCGGCCCGATGATCGACCGCGCCTGGCTCGATGTTGACACCACCCGCGGGCTGATCGCGCTGTCCGGCGGGCGCGAAGGCGACATTGGCCGGCTCCGGTCGCGGGCCGGCCTGCCTGAGGCGCGGCAGCTGCTCGGACGGCCGGCTCTGCGCTGTTCGCTGGCGACCGGGTCTTATCTGGAGCTGCAGAGGACAGGCCGCTCCCGGGAGAAGTAGGGAATGCATCGCCGGCTCTTCTCGAGCTCGCCAGCAGCGCTGGCGTGCCGGCGGTCGCGACCAACGATGCTCCGATTCCTGCGCCGCGAGTGACCACGAGGGCGCACGTGAGGCGCTGGGTTTGCATCCGCCGCGAGGACGCGGCTTCGCAGGATCCGGCACGCCCGCGCCAGGTTAAGCAGCGATCAGCAGTACCTCCGGCCGTCTGATGAAATGTCGCTTGTTTTCAGTGATATACTCGGAGGCACTGAGTACTCCGCGCCGGAAGCTCGCTCCGGCGCTCGTACCCGGAGCTGCGCCTGGGGAAATCCTGATGCCGGCGTATCCCGTCGCGGAGGGGCGGACGGCATCGAGCAGGATCTCAGGGAGCAGTCCAGCTGCGGGGCTCGGAGGAACGGCTGAAGAAGGTTGCCCGCAGCGCGGCAAACCCGCCACCGGCAACCGACGAGGAGTTGTCGGTCCCGCCTCGCCAGCGAGAGCTGGCGACGATCTGCGAGATGTGGCTTCGGCTGGGTACTTCCTGATCGTCGCGGACTTTATCCGCTAAGCACGCGAGACGTGCGCCGGTGGGGCCCGACGGCTCCGGCGCTGGATCACAGCGGCCTTTGCGCTGCGAATCACCGATCTCGACCGCTGCGCTACGACCTGCTCGAGCGCTTTCAACCCGGAACGCGTCTCGATGCCCGACTTCGACATCGATTTCTGACTGAGGTCGCGACCGGGTCATCGACTATGTCGCAGAACGTTACGGCCGCGACCGCGTCGTCGCAGATCATCACCTATCGGCACGATGGCGGCGAAGGCGGTGGTCGCGCGACGTCGGCGCGCGTGCTCGGCATGACCTACGGCTACGTCGACAAGCATCGCCGAAGCTGATTCCGTTCGGAGCTCGGCATCACGCTCGACGAGCGCGCTCGGCGCGAGCGCAGCTGAGCTAGCCGCTGCTACGCAGACCGAGGACGAGGTGCGCGAGGCTGATCGATCTCGCGCGCTCGCTCGAGGGCCTCGCGCGCAACGCCGGCACGCACGCCGGCGGCGTCGTGATCGCGCCGTCGCGTGCTCACCGACTTCGCGCCGCTCTACAGCGAAGACGGCAGCGACGAGCGTCGTCACGCAGTTCGACAAGGACGACGTCGAGGCCGCCGGGCTGGTCAAGTTCGACTTCCTCGGCCTGCGCACGCTCACGATCATCGACTGGGCCGGTGCGACGATCAATGCGCGCGCGCTGCGCGCAGGCGGCGAGCCGCTCGACCTCGGCGAACGTGCCCGTGCGACGACGCGGCGACCTACGCGCTGCTGAAGCGGTGCGAGACCACCGCGGTGTTCCAGCTCGAGTCGCGCGGCATGCGGGACCTGCTGCAGGCGCCTGCAGCCCGACCGCTTCGAGGACATCGTCGCGCTCGTCGCGCTGTTCCGACCGGCCCGCTGCAGTCGGGAATGGTCGACGACTTCATCAACGCGCAAGCACGGGCGGCACGACAGGCCCGATCGACTACCTGCACCCGCGACCTCGAGGCCGTTCTCGCGCCCGACCTACGGCGTGATGTCTGTACCAGGAGCAGGTGATGCAGATCGCGCAGGTGCTGGGCGGCTACTCGCTCGGCGGCGCGGACCTGCTGCGCCGCGCGATGGGCAAGAAGAAGCCCGAAGAGATGGCGAAGCAGCGCGCAGATCTTCGTCGACGGCGCGGCCGATGCAAGCGCGTCGAGCCGCAGGCGCGGCGCAGATCTTCGACCTGATGGAGAAGTTCGCCGGCTACGGCTTCAACAAGTCGCACTCCGCTGCGCTATGCGCTGCTGTCCGTATCAGACCGCCTGGCTCAAGGCGCACTATCCGGCTGCATTCATGGCGGCGGTCCTGTCCTCGGACATGGATCGCACCGACAGAGGTCGCTCGACGCTGATCGACGAGTGCCGCCGCGATGGGCCTCGCCGTCGAGGGCCCGGACGTCAACTGCTCGCAGTTCATGTTCGCGGTCGAGGGCGCCTCGATTCGCTACGGGCTGGGCGCGATCAAGGGTGTCGGGCAGGCCGCCGTCGGAATGCATGCTTGCGGAGCGGGCCTCGGGGGCGCGTTCGGGCGATCTGCGCGATCTGTGCCGTCGCATCGACCTGAACCGCGTCAACCGCCGCGTGCTCGAGGCACTCGATGCGCTCGGGAGCGCTCGATGCGCTCGCGCGCGAACCGCGCGACGCTGATGCACGACGCTGCCTGGCCGCCATGCAGGCGGCCGACCAGCCCTCGAAGGCGCAGGCGGCGGGCCAGGTCCGATCTGTTCGGCGTCGCCACACACGCGCCTGATGCAGGCGCTCCGACCGCCGCCCGGCGAACGATGCCGCAGCGCCGAATGGAGCGATGCGTTCCGGTCTCGCTGCCGAGCGCAGACGCTCGGCCTGTACCTGACGGGTCATCCGATTGCAGAGGTACGAACGCGAGCTGCAAGGCCGTGATCAGCGGTCGCATGCCGACCTGGTGGTCCACGGCCGGTACGGCTGGCGAGGGCGGCTGGCGCAACGCCGGGCCGCAGCGTCACGGTCGCCGGGTCTGGTGCTCGAGATCCGCAAGCGTGGCGGAAGAACCAGCCTCGTCCTCGACGACCGCAGCGGCCGCATCGAGTGCGACGACTCTTCGAGGACGTCTTGCAGCAATATCGTGCGCTGATCGAGCGCGACGCATCCTGGTGCGTCGATGGCATCTGCGCTGGGACGAGTTCATCGAGGACCTGGCGACTGACGGCGAAGCGGATCTCGACCTGGACCAGGCGACGCGAGCAGTACGCACGGCGCCTCGTGCTGCGCTGGCCCGGCAGTCGCAACGGCGATGCCGGCGCGGTCGTTACCGCGCTCGAGCAGGCGCTGCGACCGAGCCGTGGCGGCCGCTGCGCGGTCGGTATCCGTTACAACCGCGCCGACGCCAGCCGCGTTTGTCGAGCTGGGGGAGGAATGGACGGTACGCCACCTCGCGCGAGCTGATCGAGCGGCTGCGGGCGCATCCTCGGACGGGACGGGTCGAGTTTACTACGCGCCTCGGGTCGACGGCTGAGTCGACCGGTGCCGCAGGGATTGCGCGCCCCCGGCGCTCCGGCATTCTCCGCGGCCATGCCGCTTAGTTTCCCTGAATTCGAGCAGCCGATCGCCGAGCTCGAGGCGAAGATCGACGAGCTGCAGCGTGTCGCGTCCGGATGCCGAGGTAAACAGTCGGCCGAGAGATCGCGCGGTCTGCGCGCGAAGAGCCGAGCGCTGACGACCAGCATCTTCGCGAACCTGACGTCCGTGGCAGGTCGCGCAGCTCGCGAGGCACCCGCAGCGCCCGTACACGCTCGACTACGCCGCCAGCGATCTTCGACGGACTTCCAGGAGATGCACGGCGACCGCATGTATGCGGACGACACGGCGATCGTCAGGTGGTCCCGCGCGGCTCGACGGACGACCGGTGATGCTGATCGGGCAGCAGAAGGGGCGCGACACGAAGGAGCGCGTGCGGCGCAACTACGGCATGCCGAAGCCGGAGGGCTATCGCAAGGCGCTGCGGCTGATGCGCACTCGCCGAGCGCTTCGAGCTGCCGATCGATCACGCCTGATCGATACCGCCGGGCGCCTATCCCGGCGTCGGCGCCGAGGAGCGCGGCCAGAGCGAGGCGATCGCGCGCAACCTGTTCGAGATGGCGCGCGCTCGCGTGTGCCGATCATCAGCGTCGGTGATCGGCGAAGGCGGCTCGGGCGGCGCGCTCGCGATCGGCGTCCGCGACCGCGCTGCTGATGCTGCAGTACAGCGATCTATTCGGTGATCTCGCCCGAGGGCTGCGCCTCGATCCTCTGGAAGAGCGCCGACAAGAAGGAAGCTCGCGGCGGAGGCGATGGGCATCACAGTGGACCGGACTGCCAAGCTCGGTCTCGCGACGCGGACGCTGCGCGAGCCCCTGGGCGGCGCCCATCGCGACCCGCAGACGATGGCGGAAGATCTCGACAGCCGCGCTTGCTGCGACATCTGACGCTTTGGGCGCGCAGGGCACCGCGGGACCCGCTCGCGACGGCACGCGCGCCTGCGCGCGCAGGGCGTCTACCAGTCGGGCGGATGAGGCCAGCGCTCGCGGGCGCGGAACCTGGTGAGGCGCGCGCAGTGCAACCAGCGGGACCCGCAAGCGAGACCTTCGGAGCCTGCGGCTGGTCGCGGGCCGGATCGACGGGCCGCTCCGGGGCTTGGCGCGCGCTTCGGCCGTACGGGTCTTTGTGTCGCCTACTCGGGTGGCCTCGACTCACGGTGTTCTGCACGCGCTGGTGGCGATGCTGCCCGATCCGGCGTCAGCGGCCAGCGGCCGCGCGCGTGCAAAACGTCGACCCGTGGACTGAATCCGCAGTCGCCGCATTGGTCGCGTCATTGCGCAAGCGGTCATGCCGCGGCGCTGGCAATCGACCGCCGATGTGCTCACCGTCGATGCTCGCGCCCGCGCGGTGCGAGCCCTGAAGCCTCGGGCACAGCACTGCGCGGCGGGCGGCGATCGCCGCCGAGCTCTGCGCGCCTGGCGAAGCGCTCCTGACCGCGCACCATGCCGACGACCAGCTGGAAACCGTGCTGCTGCAGCTGCAGGCGGCGCGGCGGTGGACCTCGCCGGAATCGCCGGCACGCGCCGCGGCTCGCACCCCGTTCGGGCGGCTGGCAGGGCGCGCCTCGCTGTTCGACTTCGCTACCGTGATTCCCCGCATCGCTGGGCTAATCGCCACCGGCTCGACTGGGTCGAGGGATCCAACGAATCTCGAGCCGAGGTCGACTCGCAACTACCTGCGTCACCGGTGCTGCCCCAGGCGGTGCGCGCGCGCCGGTACGTGGCAGTGGCGGCGCGCATCGCACCACCAGGCCGCCATCCTGACCGCGGAGACCGCGCGGCTCGCGGCGGTCCTCGCTCGAATCCGACTTCGCCAGGGTCCGCGAGGGGCTGACCCCGCCGATCGCAGCGCTCGGGGCGCTGCCCGAAGCGCGGCGCGACGGTACTGCGCGCGTGGCTCGCAGCCAGGATCTGCCGCTGCCTTCGGTGGGCGCGCTTCTGGCGCTGCGCCGGGACCCGTGGCGCGCGCGGCGGACGACCGTGTTCCTGGCGCTCGCTGGCAGGATGCGCTGTCTATCGTTGCCGGGGCGGCTGTATGCCGAGCGGGGCGCGCCCGCCGTCTCGTCGCCGAGCGCCTGCACTCTTGTCGGGCGAAGGCGTGGCGCTGCCGGCGGGCGTTCGAGCTGTGTCGGCGACGATCGGACGGGGCCTGAGCCGTGTCCGCCTTCCGGCGCAGCTGGAGTTTCGCCCGCGCCGCGGCGGCGAGTCCTTCCATCCGATGCAGCGCAGCACCAGGCAGACCGCTCCGCAATATGGCTCGCAGGAACGCGGCGTCTTGCCGTGGCTGCGCGACCACCGTGCCGCTTCTCTATGCAGGTGAGGAGCCGGTCTCGTATCGCCGACTTCAGCCTGCGGCGCCGAGTATGCCGCGCGCCAGGGCAGATGATTCTTGGGAGGTCTGCTGGCGGGACCGGCCGGTTCTTGACCGAGGCCGAGGCGCTCCGGGTCCACCGAAGCCGATGAGGAGCGGGCACGTTGAGCGCGTTTCGACTAAACTGCCCTCCCGTCGTACAATCCCGCGACGGTGCTCCCAATGACCAGTTTACTGCGTGACCTGGCGGCGAGTGGTGTCCTCGCTGGGGAAGCGGGGAATTGCCGCCGCTTCGCTCGGCGCGATACCCTCGAGGCGCTGCGTGGCCTCAAGGTCGCCGCTCGTCGAGCTCGACCCCGTACATCAACGTCGATCCCGGCACGATGAGCCCGTTCCAGCACGGCGAGGTGTTCGTCACCGACGACGGCGCCGAGACCGACCTCGACCTCGGCCACTACGAGCGCTTCGTGCGCACGACGCACGATGCCGCAACGAGCAACTTCACGACCGGCCGGATCTACTGAGCGCGTGATCGCCAAGGAGCGCCGCGGCGACTACCTCGGCGCGACGGTGCAGGTCATCCCGCACATCACCGACGAGATCAAGCACTGCATCCGCATCGGGCGCCGGGCGACGCGGACGTGCTGCATGGTCGAGATCGGCGGCACGGTCGGCGACATCGAGTCGCTGCCGTTCCTCGAGGCGATCCGCCAGCTGGGCGTCGAGCTCGGCCGCAACAACGTCGCTCTACATGCACCTGACGCTGGTGCCCGTACATCTCGAGCCGCCGGCGAGATCAAGACCAAGCCGACGCAGCACTCGGTGCAAGGAGCTGCGCTCGATCGGCATCCAGCCGGACGTGCCCGCTGTGCCGCGTCGCAGAACACGTTGCCGCACGAGCAGCGCGCGCAAGATCGCGCTGTTCACGAACGTCGAGGAGCGCGCCGTGATCTCGGCCGTCGACGCCGACGACATCTACAAGATCCCGATGCTGCTGCACGAGCAGGGCCTCGACGACATCGTCGTCGACAAGCTGCGGCTCGACGTGCCGCCGGCCGACCTGTCGCGAGTGGCACCAGGTGGTCGTCGACGCCAAGACCAACCCGGACCGACGGTCACGATCGCGATGGTCGGCAAGTACGTGAACCTGCAGGGACTCGTACATCTCGCTGACCGAAGCGCTGACGCCACGCGCGGCATGCGGACGCGCACGCGCGTCAAGCATCGAGTTCATCGAGGCGACAGAACGTCGAGAAGCACGGCACGGGCTGCCTCGACGGCGTCGACGCGATCCTGGTGCCCGGCGGCTTCGGCGAGCGCGGCATCGAGGGCAAGATCGCAGGCCGATCCAGTTACGCGCGCGAGAACCGCAGGTCCCGTACCTCGGCATCTGCCTCGGGCATGCAGCTCGCGATCATCGAGTACGCGCGCCACGTGGTCGGGCTCGCAGGGCGCGCATTCCACCGAGTTCAACCGCGCGGCGCCGCACCCGGTGATCGCGCTGATCACCGAGTGGCAGGGACCGAGAAGGGCACGGTGCAAGCAGCGCACCGCGAAGTCCGAGACTTCGGCGGCACGATGCGCTGGGCGCGCAGGAAGTGCTGGCATCGTCGCACGGCTCGCGCGCGCACGCAGATCTACGGCGCGACGTGATCTCGGAGCGCCACCGGCACCGCTACGAGTTCAACAACCGCTACCTGCAGAAGATGATGAACGCGGACCTGCGCTTCTCCGGCTTCTCGCGCGACGGCCTCGTCGAGATGATCGAGCTGCCGACGCATCCGTTCTTCGTCGCGAGCCAGTTCCACCCGGAGTTCCGCTCGACGCCGCGCGACGGCCATCCGCTGTTCACGGGCTTCGTGAAGCGCGGCGCGGGCTTACCAGGAGCAGATGCCGGTCGAGCTGCCGCGTGAGCCTGGGCGCTGACGCATGAAGCTGATCGACTTCGACGGTCGGGCCCGCCGACCAGCCGTTGTTCCTGATCGCGGGCCCCGTGCGTCGTCGAGAGCGAAGGCGCTGGTGCTCGACACCGCCGGCCAGCTGCAAGGAGCTCACCGCGCGAGCTCGGCATCCCGTTCATCTTCAAGGCGTCGTTCGACAAGGCGAACCGCTCTTCGCGGACGAGCTTTCGCGGGCCTGGGCTAGAGGAGGGCCTCGCGCATCCTCTCCGAGGTGCAAGCGCCAGCTCGGTCTGCCCGGTGCTGACCGACGTGCACGAAGACACGCCGCTGGCCGGAGGTCGCTGCGGTCGTCGACGTGCTGCAGACGCCCGCGTTCCTCGCGCGCCAGACCAACTTCATCGTCAACGTCGCGCTCGCAGCAGCAAGCCGGTCAACATCAAGAAGGGCCAGTTCCTGTCGCCGTGGGAGATGCAGAACGTCGTCGACAAGGCGCGCTCGACCGGCAACGAGCAGATCATGGTGTGCGAGCGCGGCTTCAGCTTCGGCTACAACAACCTCGTCTCCGACATGCGCTCGCTCGTCGGTGATGCGCGAGACTGGCTGCCCCGGTCGTGTTCGACGCCACGCACTCGGTGCAGCTGCCCGGCGGCCAGGGCACTGCCATCGGGCGGCGCAGCGCGAGTTCGTGCCGGTGCTGGCGCGCGCCGCGGTTGCCGCCGGCGTCTCCGGGCTCTTCATGGAAACGCATCCCGGACCCGGACAAGGCGCTGTCGCGACGGCCCGAACGCGCTGGCCGCTCGGCGCGCATGGAGCCGCTGCTGACGACTGCTCGTCGAGCTGGACACGCGCCGTCGAAGTCGCGGCCGTTCGAGGAAGAGCTCTGTTATGACGCAAGATCGTCGACATCCGCGGCCGCGAAATCATCGACTCGCGCGGCAATCCGACCGTGGAGGCCGACGTAGCTGCTCGCCGGCGGTGCGTCGGCCGTGCCGCCGTGCCCTCGGGCGCGCCTCGACCGGCTCGCGCGAGGCCGTCGGAGCTTGCGCGACGGCGACAAGACGCGCTATCTCGGCAAGGGCGTGCAGCAAGGCCGTCGGCCAACGTCGAACGGCGAGATACGCGAGGCGCTGCTCGGCAAGGATGCCGTCGACCAGGCAGGACATCGACCGCACGCTGATCGCGCTGGACGGCACCGACACCAAGTCGCGCCTCGGCGCGAACGCGCCTCCTGGCCGTTTCGCTCGCGACCGCGCACGCCGCGGCAGCGCGCCAGCAGGCAGAGTCTGTATCGTCGATCTCGGCGGCCCCGGGTCCGACAGACGTATGCCGGTGCCGATGATGAACATCATCAACGGCGGCGCGCACGCGGACAACAGCGTCGACATCCAGGAGTTCATGATCCTGCCGGTCGGCGCGGCGAGCTTTGCGGAGGCGCTGCGGCTACGGCGCGGAGATCTTCCACACGCTCAGAAGGTCCTGCACGAGCGCAGGCTCACCACCGCGGTCGGCGACGAGGGCGGCTTCGCACCCGACCTGCCGTCCAACGAGGCTGCGCTCGAGACCATCCTCGAGGCGATCGAGCGCGCGGGGTTCAGGGCCGGTCGCGACGATCTACCTCGGCCTCGATGTCGCGCGAGCACGGAGTTCTTTCAGGACGGCATCTACGACGCTCGAGTCCGAGAACCGGAAAGTTCACCGCCGCGCAGTTCGCCGATTACCTCGAAGGCCTGGTCAGCCGCTATCCGATCATCACGATCGAGGACGGCATGGCCGGAAGCGGACTGGGACGGCTGGGCGGGCCTCACCGCAGCGGCTGGGCAAGCGCGTGCAGCTCGTGGGCGACGATCTGTTCGTGACCAACACGCAGGATCCTGCAGCGAGGGCATCGCGCGGAGGATCGCGAACGCGATCCTGATCAAGCCAAACCAGATCGGCACGCTGACCGAGACGCTCGCGGCCATCGACATGGCGACGAAGCGCCGGCTACGCGCGCGGTCGTCTCGCACCGCTCGGGCGAGACCGAGGACAGCACCATCGCCGACATCGCGGTCGGCGACGAGCGCCACGCAGATCAAGACCGGCTCGCTGTGCGCGCTCCGACCGCGTCGCGAAGTACAACCAGCTGCTGCGGCATCGAGGCGGAGCTCGGAGCCGAAGCGCAGCTACGCGGGGCACGAGGCATTTCCGGTCCGCTGCCGGTCGGTTGCGCGTGATGGCCCGATGCAAAATGGTCGCGACCGCGGCACGTTGCTGCTAATCTTCCGCGCCCATGATGATCCGTATCGTCGCGGGAACCCTGCTGGTGGCTCTGCTGCGCCTTGCAGTTCCGGCTCTGGCTCTCGGGCGGCGGCATGCGTGAGTGTGGCGGCTCGAGCAGGCGATCGCTACGCAGCAGCACGCGAAAACGACGGTCTCGAGGCCCGCAACCGCGCCCTTGCGGCCGAGGTGCGCGACCTCAAGGACGGCCATGCGGCGCTCGAGGAGCGCGCCCGTACGCGATCTCGGCATGATTGGCGTGAACGAGACCTTCTACCAGGTCGTGCCGCCGGAGATGTCAATGCGCCAGCGGCGCAGGCTTCGGAGCGGACGCCGCAGGCCGGCACGAGATGACGAGAGCGGTGCGCCGCTGGGCCGTCCTGCCGGCGGCCGGGTGCGGCGAACGATTCCGGTGCCGCTACGCCCAAGCAGTAGTCTCAAGGTACACGGCCGGGCCGTGCTGTCCTGGTCGATGCGCGCCCTGCTGGCGGAGCGCTCGATCAGCGGAATCGTCGTCGCGGTCGCGGCCGGAGACCGGCGGTTCACGCCGCCTGCCGGAAGGCGCGCGACCCGCGCGTGGTGAGCTGCATCGGCGGCGCGCGACGCGAGTTGTCGGTCGCGCGATGCGCATCGAGCGCCTTGCGGGCGACGCCCGTGACAGCGATCTGGTGCTGGTGCACGACGCGGCGCGACCCTGCCTGCATCGCGATGACCTGAGACGGCTCCTCGAGCGTGCCGGCCGCGATCCCGCCGGCGGTCTGCTGGCCGTGCAAGTGGGCGACACCCTGAAGCGCGCCGTACAGGGCAACCGAGTCGCCGACACTGTGCCACGTGAAGGTCTGTGGCGGGCCTTGACCCCCGCAGCTCTTCCGTTACGGGTTGCTGCGCCGCGCGCTGATGCTGTGCCTGGCGCACGGCCGCACCGTCACCGACGAAGCCTCGGCCGTGGAAGCGCTCGGTCTTCGCCCGCTGCTCGTGGCCGGTCGCGCCGATAACATCAAGGTGACGCAGCCGGAGGATCTGCGGCTCGCGGCGGCGGTGCTTGGCGGGAAACGCTAGCGGATGCGCATCGGTCACGGCTACGACGTGCATGCTTTCGGGCCGGGGAATTCGTGACGCTGGGCGGCGTGCGGGTGCCGCACGGCAAGGGCGTCGTCGCGCTCCGACGGTGACGTGCTGCTGCATGCGCTCTGCGACGCGATCCTCGGCGCGCTGGGCGAGGGCGACATCGGTCAGCATTTCCCGGACAGCGATCCGCAATGGAAAGGCGCCAGCAGCCGTCTCTTCCTGCGCCATTGCAGCGTCGCTGCTCGCCGCGCGCGGCTGGCGGCTCGTAAACGCTGATCTCACCCTGCTCGCCGGAGGCGCCGCGTCTCGGCGGTCATCGCACCGCGATGCGCGGCAACATCGCCGCGGATCTAGAGTGGATATCGGCCGCATCAATCTCAAGGCGACCACGAGCGAAGGGCTGGGTGCGCTCGGGCGCGCAGAGGGCCTGGCATGTCACGCCGTCGTGCTGCTCAAGCGCCTCGACGGCACGGGATCCACCGGCTGAGGTGAACGAGCTCCCGCTCGCCTGGGCAGTCCGCCGCCCGCACTGGGTCGAATCCGCGTGACGCCCGAGGACTTCCGCGTCGAGGAGCTGCTTGGCTTCGCACCGGACGGCTCGGCACACGCCTGCTCCTCCACGTCAGAAACGGCGCGAACTCGGGCTGGGTCGCTGCCGCGCTGGCCGCGCGCGGCGCAAGTCGCCACCCGCGACGTCGGCATGAGCGGTTCACAAGTGACCGCGATGCCGTGACACGCCAGTACTACAGCCTGCCTGCGTCGGCCGCCGTTCCTGCGGGCGGGTGGACGGGCTTCGAAGGCGAGGGTTTCCAGGCGTGCTCGAGGCGACTCCGCATGGCAGGAAACTCCGCACCGGGACGCACCGCGCCAACCGGTTCCGTATCGCGATCCGCGGAGTCTCCGGGGACGCCGAGGCCATCGTGCGGCGGCTCCAGGATATCGAGCGCGGTGGTGTACCCAATTACTTCGGTCCGCAACGCTTCGGCCGCGACGGCGCCAACCTGCGCGTCGCCCACGCATGGGCCGGCGGCGGATCGGCACCGCGGGCGCGCGCCGATCGAAGCTTCGCGCTGTCCGCGGCGCGGAGCTCACTCTTCAACGCGGTCCTGGCCCGGCGCGTGCGGAGGGCAGCTGGCAGCGGCTCCTGACGGGCGATGCCGCAATGCTCGACGGACGCCGGAGCTGGTTCCGGGTGGACACCGTCGACGAGACGCTCCAGTCGCGCTGCCAGGCGCTCGATCTGCATCCGGAGTGGCCCGCTGCACGGGCGCGGCGATTCGCCGGTCGCAGCCGCAGTCGCGGAGGTGGAGCAGCAGCTCGCGGCACAGGAGGCCGGCGCTCATCCAGGCTGCTCGAATCCCAGGGGCTGGAACATGAACGACGCAGCCTGCGCGTCCCCGTGCGCCCGATCACCTGGCAACTCGATCCGGGCACGATCGAGCTCGAGTTCGAGCTGCCGCGCGGCGCTTCGCGACGGCGGTGCTGCACGAGCTGCTCGCGGACGCCTGGGACCCTGCGGAGCGGGGCGAGGATTGAGCGTCAGGGGCGCCGACCGGTCTGCCGCGCGAGCAGCACGTATACCGCCCCCGTGCCACCGTCGACCGGCCGTGCGGAGACGAACGCGACCACCGGTTCGATGCGTCGCAGCAGGTGATCGACGAGCCGCTTTATCACCGGTCCGCCCGAACCGGAGCGGCGGCCCCTTGCCGTGGATCACGCGCACGCAACGCAGGCCCATGGTCACCGAACCGGCGACGAATTCACGCAGCGCGTCCCGTGCCGCCTGGACGGCTGAGACCGTGCAGATCGATCTCGGCCTGGACCGCCCCAATAGCCGCGCCGCCAACTTCCGCACCACGTCCTGGGTGTGCCCGGACGCGCAAACTCGAGCTCGTCGCCGGATTCCAGCATGGACGCATCGTCGGGTGCGGCCAGCGAGTCGCGGAGCACCGCCGAGGCTTCGGCACGTGCGAGACCGAGCGACGGCGCGCGGTCTGGGCGCCGACGCGCCGGGCGGCGCGGCGGGCGCAGGGGCCGCACATCGCGCATCGCGTCGCGGAATGCCTGGTCGTCGTCGTCGGCCATCGCCCGTGCCCCGTCTGGTCGCTTCCGGCAGAGTGAGGATTCCAGTATAGTTGCGCCGCGTTCGCGTCCAACCCCGGGATCCCGGGCCCGTGGAGTTCCGCCCGCATCCTCGCGTGAGAATCCTGGTCAGCAATGACGACGGCTACCAGTGCCGACGGTCTCAAGACCCTGGTCGAGGCGCTTAGCTCCGCTTGCCGAGGTCACCGTCGTCGCTCCCGACCGTAACCGCAGCGGCGCGAGCAATTCGCTCACGCTCGACGTGCCTTTGCGCGTGCACCAGCATGGCGAGCGCATGTATCACGTCAACGGCACACCCACGGACTGTGTACACCTGGCGATCTCCGGGGCTCTTCGACTTCGAACACGACATGGTCGTATCCGGGATCAACGACGGCGCAAACCTGGGCGACGATGTGCTTTATCTCGGGAACGGTCGCCGCGGCGGTCGAGGGCCGGTTTCTCGGGTTGCCCACGATGGCGGTGTCGCTGGTTTTGCGCCAGGCACGGAACTTCGCCACCGCCGCGCGGGTGGCGAGCGAGCTCGTGATGCGCCTCACCCGCACGCCGCTGCATGCCTCGATGATCCTCAACGTCAACGTGCCGGATCTGCCCGTACGAGCAGTTGCAGGGACTCCGTGCGACACGCCTGGGTCATCGTCATCGCCCGAGCCCGTTGTCGAAAGCGCCGATCCGCGCGGTCGGCCGGTGTACTGGGTCGGGCCTGCAGTGGGAGGGCGCCGACGCGGGTGAAGGCACCGACTTTGACGCCGTGGCGAACGGGTTCGTCTCGGTCACACCGCTGCAGGTCGATCTCACGCGCCACTCGGCGTTGTCGGACCTCGACGAGTGGGCTGCGCGGCCGCGCGCCCTGAGGCTGAGTGATGGGGGACTCGCGCGTTTCAGGGATCGGCATGACTTCGGCGCGGACGCGCGAGCGGCTGGTCGCGCGGCTGCGGGAGACCGGCATCGGCGACAGCCAGCGTTCTGGATCGCATCCGCAGCGTCCCGAGGCACCTGTTCGTCGACGAGGCGCTGGCGAGCCGGGCTTACGAGGACACCGCGCTGCCGCTCGGGCACGGGCAGACGATCTCGCAGCCCTACATCGTCGCCCGAATGACCGAGGCGCTGACTCGAAGGCGGCGCGCCGCGCAAGGTGCTCGAAATCGGCACGGGTTGCGGGTACCAGACAGCGATCCTGGCTCCCTGGTGGTCACGCTGTACAGCGTCGAGCGCATCGCCGCGCTGCAGCAGCGCGCACGCAGGGTGCTGCGCGATCTCCGGATCCGCAACGTCCACATGCGACATGGCGACGGCTTTCGGAGGGCTGGGCGGCCTATGCGCCCGTTACGACGGGATCATCGTCTCGGCCGCCGCGCACTCGGTGCCGCCGGCCCTGCTCGAGCAGCTCGCGCCACGGCGGGCGGCTGGTCATCCCGGTCGGTCCCGAACGCGAACAGCAGCTGATCCGCATCACCCGTCGCGGCGACGCCTTTGAGCCGAGCGCCGCTCGGGGCGGTGATGTTCGTGCCCCTGCTCGCTGGGATCTCGTGATCGTTTCAGTGACGGTCGGGCAGGAGCGCCGCGACGACCGCACGACCCTCGGCAGCATGACGTTGTAGGTGCGGCAGGCCGCGCCCGTGTTCATGACCTCGAAGCCGATCTTCGACTGGTGGAGTGCGGCGAGCACCTCGCGCCGCGGAAGCACCTTGCGCGCGCCGGTGCCGATCAGGAGCACCTCGGGTTCGAGCGCAAACGCAGATTCGAGATCGGCCACCTCGAGCTCCGCGATGTCCCGTGGCGGCCAGTTCTCGATCAACGCCCGCGCTTACGATCACCGCTGCCCGCGCAGTCGCGCTGGCCGATCCGGAAGCCCGCGGGCGTGTAAGCGCGAATGATGCCCGCCGATCGCGGAGCGTCAACCGTGAGTTTCATCGCATTACGCCACGCTCGTCACAGGCGGGTCACCGCGCAACGGAGGCATCGTTTGACCACGGTGTCGCAATCCAGTGTCGCGCTTGCCTTGCCCGCGTTGCGCAGCGCACTCGAGCGGGAAGGCGCGCGACATGGCGCCATGCCGGATCTGCCGGATATGCGGTGGCTCGCGTCAAGGGGCCGCCGCAGCGCGGCCTAGCAACTTGACTGGCGGGCATGGCTGCTGTCGCGCTTCGGACCGGGACGATGCGCTGCAACGCTGTCCGGCAGGTGCCAGCGTACGTGCCCTGGCCACGGGCTCACGGGACGAGGTTGCTGGGCCTGCGCACAACCGGTGCACCTGCTCACGGGCCTCGATCGACTGCGGCTCGCGCCGCTGGCAGGTCTGGAACTGCCGACCGACGAGGCACATGCGCTCGCCGACTCGATCAACGCCGCGCTCGCGGGGAGCGGCTACATGCTGTGGGGCCCGCGAAGTCGGGTCCATGGGCGCTCGCATGTCCCACCGACATGGAATGTGACACCGCGGAGCCCGTGCAAGTGGAGGGTGACGACATCCGCGATCGTCTGCCTGCGGGGCGGGATGGCGCGAAGATCCGCAAGCTGACCAACGAGCTGCAGATGTTGCTTCACGAACATCCGATCAACATCCGCCGGGCCGCGCGCGGTCTGGCGCCGGTCAGAATTCGATCTGGCTGTGGGGTTTCGGACGGACGCGCGAACCCGCGGCCGGGCCGCTGCCCGCGCTGTGCAGCGATGACGCCTGGCTGCAACGGGCTGCGGCGGCTGCACGGCGCCGAGGCACGGCCGCTCGCTGCCGCCCCGGGCGCGCTCGCTACCGGAGCCCACTCTCCTGATCGCAGCTGCGGATGCGGGTGCTGGATCCTGCCGCGCAACTCGACCGCTGGGAAGTCGGAGCTCTGCGCACCGCTGGTCGCCGCGCTGCGCAAGGGGACGAATCCGCGAGGCGAGCGTGCTGCTGGGCGATGCGCCGTACACGATTTCGCGTGCCGATCGCTTTGCCGTGTGGCGTCGTCCCCGTCCGTGGCAGGAGCTGCTGACATGAGGGAACGGCGGATCCTCCGCCGCATCGTCTCACCCACGGCACTCGAGAGCCTGTCCACGGGTCCGCACCCGGTCCTGCGCCGCGTATAGCGGCGCGCGGGATCGAGCACGACCAGGACCTGATCTGGGGCTCGGCCCATCTGCTGCCCGTTACCACGCTCGGTGGCCTGCCGGCCGCGGTCGAGCTGCTGATCGCCTGCCATACCCGCCGGTCGCGCGTCGTCGTGGTCGGCGACTTCGACGCCGACGGCGCGACCAGCACCGCGCTCGTCGTGCGTCGCTGCGAGCGGCTTGGGTTCGAGGACCCGGGCTACGTGGTGCCTCGACCGATTCCGCTATGGCTACGGTCTCACCCCGCAGATCGTCCGTGAGGCCGCAAAGCTGCGTCCGGATCTTCTCATCACCGTTGACAACGGCATCTCCTCGCTCGAAGGCGTGCGTGAGGCGGCTCGGCTCGGCATCGATGTCCTCGTGACGGATCATCACCTGCCCGGGGCGGCGCTGCCGGAGGCGACCGCCATCGTCAATCCGAACCTGCGCCGAGTGAAACCTTCGCGTCGAAGGCGCTGGCCGGCGTGGGCGTGGCGTTCTACGTGATGGCGGCGCCGGCACGGTCGATGATCGAGCGAGCGGCTCGTGCCCGATCGGGCTAGCGGTCAACCCGGCGTGACCTTCTCGACCTGGTCGCGCTCGGTACCGTTGCCGATGTCGTCCCGCTCGATCGCAACAACCGCATCCTCGTTTCCCAGGGCATACGCCGCATGCGCGCCGGTCGCTGCGTACCCGGTCTTCGCGCCTGCTGGAAGTGGCCGGGCCGCAGTGTCGAGGCGGTTACGAGCAGGATCTTGCCTTTCAGGCGGGGCCGCGGCTCAACGCCGCCGGGCGGCTCGAGGACATGCGCCTCGGCGATCGAGTGCCTGCTCACCGGCGATGAGACGGAAGCGCGCGCCGTCACGCGGGCGAGCTTTCCAGGCTCAACACCGAGCGGCGCGAGCTCGAGGCGAAGATGCAGCGCGAGGCCCTCGCGGCAGGTCGATCGTCTGCCGAGCTGCTGGCGGGCGAGCCTCCGGCCGGGTCTGGCGATCTACGACGCTGGCCTGGCACCAGGGCGTGGTCTGGTGTGCGTCGCAAGGTCCGGGAGCGCACCGCATCGTCCGGTGATCGCGTTCGCGCCGGCGCGAGCAGCCGGGTTGGATCAAGGGGTCGGCCCGGTCGGTCGCCAGGCGTCGCACGTCCGCGACGTGCTGGACGCCGTGGCAACGACTCATCCCGGATCTGCTGAACGCTTCGGCGGTCACGTCATAGCGGCAGGCTATGACCCTGCGGCGGACGGATCGACGACTCGTCACGCGTTCGCCGCCGAGGTCGAGGCGGCGGATCGATCCCGACGACACGCAGGCCGGTGAGCTTGCTGACGGGACGGCCCGGGTTGGCGGTCGGGCGAATTCGCTGTCGATGAGACGCGGCACTGCGCGAAGGCGGACCGTGGGGCGCCGGATTTCCGGAGCCGGTCTTTGACGGAAGCTTCGGCGTGCTCGAGAGCCGTGGATAGTCGTGAGCGCCACCTGAAGCTGGCGACCGCGGACTGGCGAGCGGTGAGACCGCCGGCACGCGATTGCATTTCGCTACCTGATGACGACGGCGCCACGCGGTCGCGCAGCGCAGGCCGATCGTCGCCCACGGTGGTCGCCTCTGACGATTACGGCGGGCGCAGCAAACTGCAGCTCGTCAGCGAGTGGCTCGTACCGGCGACCGAGCGACCTGAGGGAGTGCACAGGCGTGGCAGCGGCTCCTGGTCGCCGTCTGCCGCGCTAAAAGGCATTACCGGCCTCCGAGTCGTCGAGCCGCCCTGTCGTCGCATGGAAACGAACCTCGCTCCGCCGTTCGCTCACGGACCCCGCGCAGCGCGCCAGCGCGCTCAGGGGTACCTTTGACTACGACGGACGCAGCGAGCGTCTGACCGAGGTCCTGCGGGAGCTCGAGGACCCGGCGGTCTGGAGCAAGCCCGAGCGTGCGCAGGAGCTCGGTCGCGAGCGCACGACGCCTGAGACGGTCGTCGGCACGCCTCGACCGGCTGCGCGACGGTCTCGACCGATGCGGGCGCAGCTGCTCGAGCTCGCCGGAGTCCGAGCAGGTCGACGATGACGGCCGCGCGTTCGGTCGGAGGCGGATGTCGAGCCGAATGCGAGGGCGACGATCGCAGAGCACTCGAGTTCCAGCGCGATGTTCCCGGGCGAGATGGATTCGCACAACGCGTTCCTCGACATCCAGGCCGGCGCGGGCGGCACCGAGGCGCAGGACTGGGCGCAGATGCTGATGCGCATGTACCTGCGCTGGGGCGACGAGCACGGCTTCAAGACCGAGGTCATCGACTAGCAATCCGGCGAAGTCGCGGGCATGCAAGAGCGCGACGATCCACTTCGAAGGCGACATACGCCTACGGCTGGCTGCAGCACCGAGACCGGCGTGCACCGCCTGGTGCGCAAGTCGCCGTTCGATTCCGGCAATGCGCGGCGCCACACCTCGTTCGCGTCGGTGTTCGTCTCGCCCGAGATCGACGACGACATCAACATCGAGATCAATCCCGCGGACCTCGAGATGGACGTCTACCGCTCGAGCGGCGCGGGCGGCCAGCACGTCAACAAGACCGAATCGGCGGTGCGCATCCGCCACCTGCCGTCCGGCATCGTCGTCGCCTGCCAGAACGAGCGCAGCCAGCACAAGAACCGCTCGACCGCGATGAAGATGCTGAAGGCGAAGCTCTACGAGCTCGAGGTCAACAAGCGCAACGCGGCGGCGCAAGGTGCTCGAGGATTCCAAGTCCGACGTCGAGCTGGGGCAACCAGATCCGCTCGTACGTGCTCGACCAGTCGCGCATCAAGGACCTGCGCACCGGCGTCGAGATCGGCAATACCACGGCCGTGCTCGACGGCGACCTCGACCCGTTCCTCGAAGCGAGCCTGAAGCAGGGACTGTAGGCAGCGCGATGACCGCGAAGGAACCGATCTGCCGGGACCCGTCCCGAACCCCCGGAGTCGAAGCCCTCGGTCGACGAGAACCACCTGATCGCGGAGCGCCGCGCGCAAGCTCGATCGCCTGCGCGAGCGCAGGCAGTGCGTTCCCGAACGATTTCCGGCGCGACGCGACCGCCGAGGAGCTGCATCGTCGGCTACGGCGAGCGCACGCGCCGAATGGCTCGGAGGCACACCCGATCCGCGTCGCAGTCGCGGGCCGCATGATGTTCAAGCGCGTGATGGGCAAGGCGAGCTTCGCCAAGCTCAAGGACCGCAGCGGGCTGATCCAGCTGTTCCTGCAGAGCGACGCGCTCGGCGTCGCCTACGACGAGTTCAAGGGCTGGGACGTCGGCGACGTCCTCGGCGGCTCGAGGCGTGCTCTTCAAGACGCGGACCGGCGAGCTGTCGGTCAAGGTCGACAACCTGCGGCTGCTGGTCGAAGTCGCCTGCGCCCGCTGCCCGACAAGTGGCACGGCCTCGCGGACGTCGAGGCAGCGCTATCGCCAGCGTTACGTGGACCTGATCGTCAGCGACGAGAGCCGCGCGGGTGTTCCGCGACCCGCACGCGCATCGTGCAGTACCTGCGCCGATTTCCTCGATGCGCTCGAGTTTCATGGAAGTCGAGACGCCGATGCTGCAGGTGATCCCGGGCGGCGCCGTGGCGAAGCCGTTCATCACGCACCACAACGCGCTCGACCTGGACATGTACCTGCGCATCGCGCCCGAGCTGTACCTGAAGCGGCTCGTCGTCGGCGGCTTCGAGCGCGTCTACGAGATCAACCGCAACTTCCGCAACGAGGGGCTGTCGACGCAGCACAATCCCGAGTTCACGATGCTCGAGCTGTACCAGGCCTATGCGGACTATCGCGGACTTCATGGACCTGGCCGAGCGGATGTTCCAGGGACTGGGCGACGCGCTGCATCGGCTCGCGGCAGGTGGCACTGGCAGGGGCACGACGTTACGATTTTCGGCCAGGCGTCTCGGCGCGTCACCGTCGAAGACCCGGTGGCTGCACTTCAACCACGGCATCGACCGCGCGAAGCCCGTGACGTTGCATCTCCGCGGCGTATGCAATACGTAACTGAACGAAGTACA
>ERZ1370068.10864-contig-9524_pt1 | contig 38551 bp, 45 predicted proteins | sample MGYA00561227_ERZ1370068 | MGnify/ENA primary metagenome ERZ1370068 (study PRJEB38410, sample SAMEA6850437) | metagenome | study: Metagenomic assessment of the ecological functions of the soil: analysis of the soil microbiota associated with the...
CAGATGCCGTTTCTCATTCAGACGCCGCGATCCTGAGTCGCTGGCATCATAACGCGCACCAGACGCGCGATAGTTCTGAGCCACGCGCGCGGTCTGGCAGCGGGACACGCCGCCGCGCGAAGCTTCCAGAACCGCTGAGTGATCCATCCGCGCTGAGATGATCGCCCGCGGATGACATGCAGTCGTGACCGGATACGAAACGCTGATATGATGCGCCGTTCAGACAGATACTTCGCCCGGCGAGCACGACTGGCCGCCACGCTGAATATTACGCGACGTCGGGGTCTGCGGCGCGGCGAAGCCAAAGCGCCGGTAGTCCTCGCGCGCGCGCGAGGCCGCGGTGTCTGCCGCGTGCGAATGGTGGAGACGCCGCAACCAGCAGCCGTCGTTCACCACGCCTGCTTCGCGCTCGGGCGAGCGCTGGCCTCCGTCTCATCTGGCATGGTGACGTGGATAACTGATACGATGCGCGGATAGCGCCGCGCGGCGGATTAACGACGAGCGGCGTGGCTGGAGGCGTTACGGAGCAGTAGAACGAGCCGCATCAGGTGCCCGCCGTAGACGACAGCCGCAGCCAGCAGACTGGCCGGTCAATGCGACGTCGACGGCCAAGTACGGCATCAAGAGATGCGAGGCCGCGAACGACGCCGCCGCAGAGGATTTACGCCGCGCCTCGACCCGGCTTGTGATCGAAGCGCTGGGCGACAAACCATCATGCCGAGGCAGCTCCTTTGCCGCTTCTGGGTTCCGGAGGAACATCGTAGATCGCGGTGATGGTCAGACTCCTTGATTTCTTTCGGCTGTCGAAAGGTAGATCGTCGGTCATACCGCGCCTGCAGCGACAGCGCACGCGATCGATCGGCGGCGTAGCATCGTGATCTCGCCAGCTGCCGCCAATCGCCTGCAGGTCCTGACCTCCGGCTTTACACATTGCCTTCGAGCCGATCTCGAGCGCGCTGTTGGAGCGTCTGCGCCGCGGGAGGCGCCGAGTCGATCGAGCGCTCGGCGAGCTGCCGACGGCTTCGTAGAGCTATGGCTGACGTCGGTATCGCCGTGCGTCGCGCGCCACTTGCCGTAGACCGCCCGCAGCAGTCGCGACAGCGTCGTCTGATCGGCGGGGATGACGCGCCTAAGGATCGCCAAACCAAACATGACGGGCTGATGTCGCACGTAAACATCTGCCGTAGAATGATGGACTCGGTTGAATGCGTGTCGCATAAATTCTTCCGTTGCTGCGAGGCGCTGGCGCATACTGCGCAGTGATCAGAGCAGCGCGGTGACGCGTGGTTTGTCGGGCGGATGGGCGCAGATATCGAGCGGCGTTCTGGCGTCGATGACGACGCGCTGCTGCCGGGCAGGCGGATGACGATACCCGCCGCGGCGGTCGTTCAGCGCGTGCCGCTCGTCGACGCAGCAGCTTCGACGACGGCGGCTGACTAATTCGCTTCAGCTGTGCAGTTCACCTGCGGTCGCGGACGCCCGGCTTTTCACGCGTCGGCGAGGCGGCGCGTTTCGTCGCGGAGCGACAAATGCGTTTTGGCGCGTCGAGCGCAGACAGCAGCGCGCGCCGCCTGATGCGGCGGTCGGCGTCGCGTCCATGCACTGAGTGCCTGCCATCGGCGCGAGGAGGAACCTCGCCCGTTTGCGCGTGTCGTCGACCGTTGCTCGAGCGCGCTTCGCGCAGACGGCTTCCGCGACTGCGAAGATAGCGTCAGCGCTGATGCCGAGGTAAATTCTGAGCCATCTATGTTCCTGGACTTCAGGCGCCTGCGCGGACCGCGATCCTGCTCGAGACGGGACTGGAAGATGGCGCACACCAGCCGAGCGCGGCGCCGAAGTGCGAGGCTCAGCAGTGAGAGTATCACCACCGACAGACTACGCATGGCAGCCTGCCGCACGCGTGTCCACATGTCGGGCATAATTCGTACATCGCGCCTCCGTTCATCTAGCACTAATCTAATACTCCGGCAGCCGTGTTCTGCCGCGTGCGCATCGTACGTAATCGAGCAGTTTGCGCGGTGTACTGACGCCGTTCCGCTGAGTTACTGCGTTCGCCAGGCGCGTGGCGCGCAGCGATTGCGCGCTGGTGGTGCCGATCGGCGAAATCGTCGAGCCCGTAGAGATATGCCACCGTAAGAGGAAAATGCTTGCGCAGTCTATCACACGTTGCTGGCTCCCTCGTTGATTATGCGCCGGACGGCGGCGCCAACGCGAATGGCGTCGGACGCAGTTCCAGCTCGCAGGCCCGCTTCAGATCCAGGCTTGGCGCAATGAAAGCAGCATTACCGGCGCATCGTGCCGTCGGGCGGAGGCTGCCGCTCCGGTCGTGTTCTCCGGCGATCGCCTGACGGCCTGCGCGCCTGGCGGTAAGATAGGCATTAGCGCGCTGCGTCGGGCTGGTCTTCCAGTTTCACGGAAAGCCAATTCACTCGCGCAACAGCTGCGGTGTTGTTCACGTTATCCCAGTACGAGGCGGCGTGACAGAACAGGTCACCTGCCAACGGGGTCAGACCTCCGTTTCCCGAGAAACCGTCATTTCGGGCGTTCGCCGCTGCGCCTGAGGTCAGAATTATGCGCGCCGGGACGGCGAGGGTAGTCAGACTCGCGGGCGACGCCCGGGGAGCGATTACGGGCCAGATCTCCCTGGGATCGATGTATTGGACCAGGGCGCGAGTCGGCGGCGGCGACGGTCAGCGTGGCGGCAGTTGATTGCTGGGATGAAACGACGCGCAGCCCGCCGATTAACATGTCCAGCACGACGCGATCATCGCGTCATATCGCGATGAGGCCAACGGCGATGGCACATCCAGGTGTCATCATTGCGCATCGAAACTTCAGCCTGCCGTCGCCGTTGGCCAGCTCCGGCGACCGGGATTTTTGCGGCGCGAGCATGCCTGAGCGACCGGCCCTCTGCTCTATGAAGCCATTTCATTACACGTGAAATCGCCAGATGACTCCACGCGACTTCATTACTACCCCAGCAATGTTCCGCCATACGCCGGCGACGGTTACGCCCGAGTCGACGGATGGGACTACACGGGCAACTTGCGGCGGTCAAATAACAGTTGTTGGCGGATGGCCTGATCTGGCGAGGGTCATCACGCAACCGTGCGATGATGGTGCGGTGCCGCACTACGAACTGACGCCATTCGGCCGCGACGTCGCAGCGCCGAGGCGGCGTCTCGAGCACACGCTCGCCATCGCGCGGCGCAAGGTCCTCAAGCGGGCTTAGATGGCGATGCGCGCCGAACGCCTGTTTCGCCAGCCTCGACTCTTTCCAGCCCATTTTCGCGGCGACTTCGGCGACGAAATGGCCGACGTCGCGAGCAGCACCGCGACGCAGTTCGCGGAGGTCCGCTGATGGCTCTGTTGACCTTGTGGTGGGACAGCTGCGCGGCATCACGACCGCGCCTCGGAACACTTCGATCTGTTATGCGCCGGATGTGCGCTACGCGCTGGGTACCCAGTGGCGCAGCCTGGGATTCACCGCCGTCGCGGTCACCGCCCTGGCCGTCGGCACGGCGCTAACACCGCAGTGTTCACGATCGTGAACGGCGTGCTGCTACGCGCGCTGCCGCACGAATCCCGATCAGCTCGTCGCGATTTTCGAAAGTACCCGGCGCGCCGGTCGATTAAGCCTGACTCGGCGCCCGACTTCGAACCGTGGCGACGCGGCACAGTCGTACAGCGGGATGTTCGCGTATCGCACGAAGCTCGAGCCGTCGGCGTGGCGGGAGTCGCAGCGGCTTCACGGGACCGACGCCCAGGACGTCGAAAAACCCTGGCGAGACGAACGTGCCGGTGACGCGCTGCGACTCCGCGACGCCCGACAGCTCGAGCTTCGTGTTGCGGTACGCGAACATCCCGCGCTATACGACTGAGCCGCGTCGCGCACGATTTCGAAGTCGGGCGCCGAGAAATCGAACTCTGTCGACCGGCGCGCCAGGCACCTTCTCGAAAATCGCGACGAGCTGGTCGGGATCATGTACGGCAGCGCGCGGAGCAGCACGCCGTTCACGATCGTGAACACCGCGGTGTTGGCGCCGATGCCGACGGCCAGGGCGATGACCGCGACGGCGGTGAATCCCGGGCTGCGCCGCAGATTGCGCAGCGCGTAGCGCACGTCGGCGCGCAGCAGATCGAAGTGGTTCCTGAGGCGCGGTCGTGACGATGCCGCGCAGCGTGTCCCACCACAACGTCAGACAGGGCCATCGGACCTCCGCGAACTGCGTCGCGATGCTGCTCGCGAAAGACATCGGCCGATTTCGTCGCCGAAGTCGCCGCGAAAATGGGCTGGAAAGAGTTTGAGGAGCCGGCGAAACAGGCGTTCGGCGCGCATCGCCGCCTCAGGCCTCTCTTGAAGAGGACCTTGCGCCGCGCGATGGCGAGGCGTGTGCTCGAGCCGCGCCGCTTCGGCGCGCGCGACGTCGCGGCCGAACGGCGTCAGCTCGTGAGGTGCGCCGCCGCGCATCATCACGGTTGCGTGACGCGCCCTCGCGGATCAGGCCATCCGCGAGCAGCCGTTTGACGATGCCGTAGAGTGTGCCCGTGCTGAGGCGGACCGTTCCATCGGTGAGGCGCTCGACTTCCTTCATGATCGCGTAGCCGTGCGTGGGCCCGTCCGGCGAGGGCGACCATGACGTGGAACATCGCGGGGTGAGGGGCAGCAGGCTCTGGGGATCGCGTGGAGTCATCTATGACGTCTCACGATATGTCGCGTGACGCCATAGAGTCAAGAGCGGCCGGTCGCGCCGATAATCGCAGGCATGCTCGCGCCACAGGAGGTCCCGGTCTCGCCAGGCTGGCCGAACTCGGCATCGCCTACGCCCGCCACGAGCATCCCGCCGGTGGCGACCGTCGACGAGGCGGAGCAGCACTGGGCCGGCATCGACGCGACGCACTGCAAGAATCTGTTTCTCCGCAATCAGAAGGGGAACCGGCACTACCTGGTCATCATTCAGCATTCGAAACGCGCGGACCTGCGCGCGGTCGCGCGATCAGATCGGCGACGGCAAGCTGAGCTTCGCGTCGCCTGAACGATTGATGACGCACCCTGGGATTGACGCCCGGGGTCGGTGTCGCCGTTTGGTCTCATCAACGACCGCGAGCACGTGGTCCGCGTCGTGCTGGACCGCGATCTGAAGTCGGCCGAACGCGTGTCGTTTCATCCGAACATCAACACCGCCACGCTGACCGTCGCCGCCGCCGACTTTCGAGCGCTTTCTTCGCGGCTTGCGGAAACACGGTCCAATACGTTTCGGTCTAGAGAAGGGGTCAGACCCGTGGCTCGCGCTCCCGGCGTCGCCCGCGAGCGGGTCTGACCCCGCCCCTCGCCGTCCCGGGCGCGCGACGCGCGTGGGGTCTGACCCCATTTCGGCCTTTGGCGGCATGAAAGCACCAGAAATGAGCGGTTTTGCTCGGGAAACCCCGAAATGGGGTCTGACCCCACGTTTGGAGTGACCTGGTCTGTCACACCGGCCCCGCACATCTGGGGCCATGGCGGACAACACCACGCAAGCTGTTGCACACGAGTGGGTTAGCTTTCCGGTGGGGAACTGGAAGGCCAGCGGCCACGAGGCGCTGTGCCCGGCCTGCCGCGAGGCGCTCAAGGCCGCAGCCGTCCGAGGCGTCACAGAGGCGACGTGTGGCTCGGGCGGCGTCTCCGAGCCGGCGGCACGCTGTGCTTCCAGTGCTACCGCGCCAACCTGGATCGCGAGCGCGCTCTGCGCGAGGCCGGCACCATCGACACGGCGTCCGAGCGCGCGGTTCCAGGAACAGCTGCCGTTCGAGCCGGTCAACGAGGGCCGGCTCGCGATGCTGAGCGTCGAACGCACGACCACGCGCGGCGCGCTGCTGCGAGCAGTGCAGAGCGGTTCGCCGATCGTCGCCGCCGCGCGCAAATGGACCGCGCGCCACGCGCTGCAGTCGATTCTGGCCGTGCGTCCGGCTCGCGCGCTGCGGCGTCAGGCGCGATGACCGGTCGATTGCCGCTCGCGATTCACGCCGCGGAACTGCAGCTGCCGGAGTCGTGGCTGCCGTTCGTCATGACTAGATGAGAATGCAGCGCAGATAAGACGGGCGCGATAGCGCGGAGCTGTATCGACATGGACACGCGTGCGAACACTAATGCCGCCATACCAATGCCAATTGATCTGTCGGTAGTGGTCCCTGCTCACGCTGGGCCTCGCCATCGGCGCCGCGCTCGGCTGGCTGGCCGCGCGCCCGGCGCTGGCGCGTCTCCAGTCCCGTCTCGAGCAGGATCGCGCGGTCCACGCGGAGCGTCTGAAGGCTACGCAGACGCCGAGCGAACCTTCAGGGACACCTTTCAAGCGCTCAGCGCCGACGCGCTCAAGACCAACAACCAGGCGTTTCTCACTCTCGCGGAAACGCCGTCTGCGCGAAGCGCGCTCCGACAGCGGCGGTCGACATCGACACGCGGAAGAAGGCGATCGAGGACCTCCTCACGCCGATGGCGAAGACGCTCGAACACGTGGACCACGAGCTCGCGCGACGCCGAGCGCCGCCGCATCGAGAGCGGCGCGACGCTGCTGCAGAAGATCGCCTGCGCTCGACACCGCCGGCCAGACGCCTCCGCGACGAAACGCGGCCGCCTCACCGACGCGTTGAAACGCCGGGCGTCCGCGGCCGCTGGGGCGAGCTGCAGCTGAAGCGCGTCGTCGAGCTCGCCGGCATGATCGAGCACTGCGACTTCGACGAGCAGCACACGCTGGTCGACGACGACCGGCGCATGCGGCCGGACGTCATCGTCCGCCTGCCCGGCGGCAAGCACGTCGTCATCGACGCCAAGGCGCCGCTCGACGCCTACCTGCGCGCGCTCGAAGCGCCCGACGAAACCGCGCGTCAGCGCGCTGCTCTGCGATCACGCGCGCCAGGTGCGCCAGCACCTCAGCCAGCTCTCGACGAAAGACTACTGCGACGCACATTCAGCCGAGTCCCGACTTCGTGATCATGTTCCTGCCCGGCGAGATGTTCTTCAGCGCCGCGCTCGAGCAGGACCCGTCGCTGATTGAGTTCGGCGTCGACAAGCGCGTCATCCCGGCCAGCCCGACGACGCTGATCGCGTTGCTGCGGGCGGTCGCCTACGGCTGGCAGCAGGAAGCGGTGGCGCGACGACGCGCAGCAGATTAGCCGACGTCGGCCGCAAGCTCTACGAAGCCGTCGGCAAGCTCGCCGAGCACTTCGATCGGCTCGGCACGCGCCTCCGCGGCAGCATCGAGGCGTATAACGACGCGCGTCGGATCGCTCGAAGGCAACGTGCTCGTCAAGGCCCGGAAGTTCAAGGACCTGCAGGCGGCCAACGGCAACGAGCGAGATCGCGACGCTCGCCGCCGATCGATCGCGTGCCGCGCATGCTGCAGGCTCCCGAACTGACCGGCGGTCTGCCGTTCCACGATGCCGAGGAAGAAGAAGCCGAAGAAATCCAAAGCGGTCTGACCATCACCACGTCTACGTGGTGTTCCTCCGGAACCCGAAGGGGACGGCAAAGGCCGCTTATTACGTCGGCATGACCGGTTTGTCGCCCGAAGCAGCGCTTCCAGAATCACAAGCAGGGCATCAAGGCCGCGCGCATCGTCCGCCGATGCGGCGAGCGGCTCGTCCCGCGGCTCTACCGCGCATCTCAACCCGATGCCGCATGCGCGAAAGCCATCGACATGGAAGTCGCGTCTGGCCGACAGCCTGCGCAAGCGCGGCTACGTCAGTATGGCGGGCACTGATGCTACCTGCGGTCTAGCCGCTCCGCTACAGCCATCGACTCCAGACACGCCGCTCGTCTTCGTCCGCCACCCGAAGGCGCGCCGCTACATCATCCGCGTCGTGGCAGACGGCACGGTCCGCGTCACCGTGCCGCGATGGGGATCGAAGCGGAGGCGGCGCGCTTCGCCGAGCGCGAACAGCGCGTGGATCGAACGCGAGCGGCGCCGCGTGCAGGTGGACAACCTGGCGGGCTCCAGCCGATCTTCAGCCGCGCGGCAGACGCCGCGGCCCTGGCGCGCGCGCGACAAGAAGCTGCCGGCGCGGCTGCTCGAACTGGCCGCGCATCACGGCCTGACGGTTTCGCGCGTGAGCATCCGCAATCAGCAATGGCGATGGGGATCGTGCTCGCCGAGCGGCCACATCTGTCTGAACTGGCGCCTCGTCGAGATGCCGCCGTCCGTTCGCGACTACGTGATGCATCCACGAGCTGATGCACCTCAAGCGGATGGATCACTCGCGGCGGTTCTGGAAGCTCGTCGCGGCGGCGTGTCCCGACTATCAAACCGCGCGCGCGTGGCTCAGGACTTGTCGCCGCGTCTGAACACGCGGCCCATATCGATGCCGAACTCGGGATCGTCGCGGCGTCCGCGGATGTGAATCGGAATCGTGCTGCCGCCGCCGCGCCGGTTGAAGAGCGGATCGAACGGCTTCAACAGAAGTCGACTTGATGCCGGTCTGCGTCTGCGACACTTTCGCGTCCAACAGCAGCCGTCCCGGAAGTCGAGCCATTCCGGCTGGAGCGCGTAGCGCCCGGCCAGTTGCACCTGCGCCCCCGGCACGCTGAAGGTCACGCGCCGGCAGCGCAGGCGCCCATCGCCAAGGCGGAAGCGCCCCTGCGAGATCTGAGACGACGCGATCCCGTGGCTGATCGGCGCGGCCGCGGCCGCGCCGGCTCAACTCGTTGATCTTGCCCTGCACGTCGTAGTTCATGAAGCGCACGCGCGCGACCGCGAACTCGCCGTCGAGGCGCAGTCGATCGGCGACGTCCGACTCGCCCGGCGGCAGGACGAACTTCGTGGTGAGCCGCAGGGCGCCGCGCAGCGGCGGGTCGGCCTTGATCGCCATCCGCATCACGTCTTCGATGCGCGCGCGATCCATCTTGATGTCGAGCGTGACGGTGCGCCCTTTTTCCCCCGGCGGCGCGCCCATGACGCTGCCGCTCGCCGTGAGCGCCGTCTCGAGAAAGCTCGCGTCGATGCGCTCGAGAATCGTGTCGCCGTTCGGTGCCGTCGACGATCGTCCGGTATTTCGCGTGAAGCGGCATCGGATGTCCGCCCAGCTTCACCGTGAAGTCCGGCGTGTCGGTTTCGCCGTCCACGGCGATCCGATCCAGCGAGCCCGTGAACGATCCGCGCGCCGACAGCGTGCCGGCGATGCCGCGAAAGACGCTCAGATCGGCGCGAGCGGAGGTGAACGATCCCGCGAGCGCGGTGTCGCCGGGCGTGTCCGGCAGCCACGGACCGAACGTGCCGGTGGTGTCGATCTCCCAGGCGGCGCGGGCATTGGTGAGCGCCGCGCGAAACGGCATCCGCCTGCCCGGCGCCGACACGGTGCAGTCGCAGCGAATGGATTTCCCAGACGTTGGGCGCCTTGTTCAGGTTGCGGGAATCGTCAACACCGCGCGCCGTCGGCATCGAGCGTGTCGATCACGACGCCTTCCATGGCGGCCTCCCGCCGGCTGCTGCGCGGGCCGTCGCACCTGATTGCGGCGTGTCGTCGTCGGGCGGGATGGCGATTTCGAGCCCCTCGACCGTGACATGCGCGACGTGCTTGCGAACCACGCCCGCCACGCGCGCGTCGACCGCTGAATGCCTTGACGGCGATGAGCGGCCGCGCGTCCGCGTGGCCTCGCCTGCCGGATCGTGAGATTCGAGCCCGACGCGTGCAGTGTCGGAAAGACGCGCCAGGTGAGGTCGCCGAGGGCCACCTCTGCGTCGAGCCGTTTCGACAACGTCTCGATCATGCGCTTGCGCAGCGCGTTGGACGTGAGCGGCACGGCGGCGAGGATCGCGACCACGGCCAGCACGGCGAAGCCGACCAACCCGACAGCAGTCCACATCCACACCGGCGCCGCACGACCGGATGAGCCGAGCACGAACGCGTGCCATCAGTGCACGCGGCCGCTCTGCTGGTCCGCACGACTGGCACACGCCATCGTCGTGCAGCCACTCAGGCGCCGTGCGCTGACCGCAGAATCGGCAGACCTGAACGACGCCAAACCGCGCTTCGCGCGCGCCTTTGATCAGCGCCGAGATCGCGGCGAGCAGCGAGTTTTCTGGAAGCCGGCGCCATTTCACGATCCCGACCCGCCGCGGTTTCGCCACGAAACTGAACGGCGTCTCCCACACGCCCGCGAACTCCGACACGACGACGCTCGTGTGCGTGAGCAGCGCGACGACGACGGGCGGGTCGCCGCCGCGTGAACTGGATCGAGTTGTCGGCCAGCGTCTGCTGGTCGACCGGCGCGTCGGCAGCTGGGATTCGAGATAGGCGATCAGTTGCTCGAAGCGCTCAGGAACGTCCATATCGCTCCTGCTACGAAATCTGGAGCTTGCCGTTTCGGACCCACACCGCCGTGCCGACGGTGACCGTCAGGTCCGTGAAGAAATTCCACCGCACGCACCCACCGGTCACGGCGCCGCCCAGCTCAGTAGTTGTCGCCGAGCGAAAGGCGCACGACGCCCGGCGCCGTAGCCGTAATAGGGAATCCACGGTGTGCGATCGGGAACCGCGAGCAGCGGATTGAGGCCGAGCGCGAACTCGCGGAAGGCGCGTCCCGCCGCGCCGGCGCGCTGCATCTCGGCTTCGACCGCGTCCTGCCCTGACGCGCGCGTGATCTCGGTGACGCGGCCGCGCGAGAATCGCAGCGTCAGCCCTCGACCGGCGCGGCCGTCCCACTGCGACGGCGGAAACGCGATCACGCCTTCGACGCTCTCTTCGAGCGGCGCGACGCGGACGACGCCGGCGGGCAGTTCGACTTCCTTGTCGATCAAGCACGCGTCCGCGCGCGGAGCGCGCCGCCGATGCGTCGCCGTCCATCAGCGTGATCGGTCGATCGCCGACGCGAAATCGAATGATCGGTGTCCGCTGCGGCGAGGTGACGTGGGTTTCGCCGGCCTGCAGCGCGGCGGCGAACCGCCGCTGGAGCTCGCCGAGCTTCGCGTAGTCGGTGTGCAGCAGCGCGCGTTGATACAGCGCGTCGATCGACCGGCCGCTCGCGGCAGCGGGCTGACCGGGGATCGCGTAGGCGCTGCCGTTTTCCACCCAGTGAAAATGGACCGTCCGCCGGCCGTGGTGCTCCGTCAGATCGGCCTTCAGCACAGTCCTGCATCCCCAGGTAGGCAGGGTGGCTCGTCGTCGCTCCGGGCATCATGATCGCGGCGTCGACGTCGCGGAGCATCGCCTGGTAGAGGGGACGCGCATCGCGCGCGCCTTTCTGCAGCGCGGCGGGTCGAACGATTCGGGCACCGGTTCGCGCAGGACGCTCAGGACACCGAGGTCCACGCCTCCGGCTCGCATCACTTCATAGCGGATGTAGGGCAGGAGGTCCTCGAACACGCCGGGATGCGCGACGGAGACGACGCGTTCGCCCGGCTTCAGCGCCAGCTGCTGAACGACGCGCTTGGCGATCGCGGCGTAGTCGAGCGTCAGCCGTTGCTGAGCGGCAGGGCTCGCCGCCAGCGCGAAGCAGGACGAGCGCTGTCGTCATGCGGCGCATCGATGGCCGGATCTTTACCCTGAGGACAACTCGACAGCGGCGAACGTCGGGGACGGAGCGTTCTCGTGCAGCGGGTCGGCATCGCCGAATTCGGTGGCAAAGGATGTGCACTGACGTGTCACGTCATGCGTGCCCGAATTCTTACTCGTGTCGGCGGCGCTGGCCGTGGCTCAGGCGTGCGCCGTCGCTTCCGCAGATTGGCCGGTTGGTGCAGCCGGTGCGCTTCGATGGCCGACGAGCGTGGCAGCGAAGTGCGCCTGCTGGCGCCGCGGTCGGGCGACCCGCTGGGCGCCGCGGGAATTCGACTGTGGACGCGGGTGACGAATCCGAACGGGTTCGGCCTGACGCTCAGCACGCTGCGCGCGACCTTGCTGCTCGAGAACACGCGCGCCGCCACCGGTGATTTTCCGCTCGGGCTTCCGCTCGAGGCGCGCCAGGAATCCGTCATCCCGCTCGATCTGACCGTGAGCTTTTCCGATGTTGCCGCGCTCGCCACGCTGCTGCGTCGATCGTCCTCGTCGCAGCCAGTTGCAGTACAGCGTCGAGGGGACGTTCGGCGTCGAGGTCGGACGTCTCGGATCGCCGACCTTCGGGCCGATGACGCTGTTTTCGGGCGACCTGCGCGCCCCAGCGTTCGGCCGGTAGCGAACTCAGTCGCCTTTTCGGATCTTTTCGATCTTCGCGTCCCGTTCGGATGCGTACCGCTCGCGGTCGCGGCGGGCATGCGCATCGAGTGCCGCGCGCGCCTCGGGATCGAGCGTCGTCAGCACCGCCGACTGGTGCAACACCTCCTGTTCGGCCATCTTGGCTTCGTAGAAGTTGCGAACTCTGCGATGGCCGCCTTCTGCGCATCCGTCACCGGCTTGGTTTCGATCCCGGCCTCCGTCGTCTTTCTTCCGGAGCCGTTCCATGGCGAGTTCGTAGCGAGGATTTCATGGGCTTGTCGTCAGACATGTTGGTCGGCTACAGCTAGTGGCACGCCGGGTGCCGGCATTCGCATCGAAGCTGAACCTGCTGTCCCTTCTCCTTGCAGTATTCGCTGCAGTATTCTCCCGTGGGGCGAGCCTTTCTCGACCACGCATCCGCACGCGGGATGAGCGCACTTCGCTTGTTCGGCCATTGCCGGACCTCCCGCCGGCCATCATACGCCTGAGCGACCCGCCTGATGTTCTGCTGAGCCGGTAGCCCGGCGCGTTTCGCATACGGACATAGGAGGTCGCATATGACCCATGTCCGAGAGCACCGAAGCAGTTCTGGCCCGCGCCGAAAAACGGCTGCTCATCCATATCGCCGCTCGCTTGCCGGCCGCCGTGACGTCGGACGCATCTGACCGCGCTGGCGCTTGTGGCGATGGTGACGGCTGGAGCGGCGTTCGCCACGATCCACGCCACGGCGTGGGGCGCAGGGCTGTTCGTGGTGGCCCTGGCCGTGAACTGGTTCGGCGACAGCCTCGACGGCACCGTCGCCCGCGTGCGGGATCAACAGCGTCCGCGCTACGGCTACTACGTGGACCACGTCGTGGACCTCGCGGGCACCACGGCGCTCGTCGCGGGGATGGCGGCTTCCGGTCCTCATGAGCCCCGCCATCGCCATCGCTCTCCTGCGGCACTCGCCCGGTGTCCGCCGAGAGCTATCTCGCGACACGCAGCCTGGGCGTCTTCCGCATCTCGTTCGCCGGCGTCGGGCCGGACCGAGCTTCGCATCCTGCTGGCGGTCGGCGCGGTGTTCGTGGCCCGCGAGCCCTGGGTGACCGTCGCCGGCCGGCACATGTTGTTGTTCGACCTCGGCGGGATCATCGCGACCGGCGGATTGTTCATTGCGTTCGTCGCCTCTTCGGTTCGCAACACGCGCGCGTTGTATCTGGCCGGATCCGCTGCCGTCCGCACTCCGAGAAGGAGCGTGCCGCATGAACAGCGGCAACGTCCAAAGGATCGTGTCTTTGCGGTCTTCGCGGTCTTGGCGTTCCCTTGATCCCGCCAGCGCCTCTCCAGCCGCCGGCGACGCTCGACGCCTGGCAGCGATATGCGGCCGGCCTGGAACAGCAGCTCGATCGCGCGCGTGGCGCAACGCGCTCCGCTTCGCACGACACGTTGACCGCGACCGGCCGAGAGCACTTCCGTCCCATCCGGGCACCATCAGCCATTGGCATGGCTCGGTCTTCATTCGCGGCGTCACGCTCGACGGCGTCCTCGCCGGCCTGACGAATCCTGGAACGCCGCCGCCGCAGGCCGACGTCGTCGCCTCGCGCGTGCTCGCGCGCGACGCGTCGCTCGGTCCGCGTCTACATCCGCCTCGTCCGGCACGCCATCGTCACGGCCACTTACGACACCGAGCACGAGATGACGTTCACGCGTCATTCGCCGACGCTCGCGCCACCGCGCGCAGCGTGGCGACGCGCATCGAGGAAGCGGGGGTGGCGATCGCGGGTTCCTCTGGCGGCTGCATTCCTACTGGCGGCACGAACAGCAGCCTGGCGGCAGTGCTGGTCGAGCTCGACTCGTTGACGCTCAGCCGCAGTGTCCCGGCCATCGTGCGGCCGGTGGCCATGCCGCTGGTCAATCAGGTCGCCCGCGAATCGATGACGCGCACGCTCGAAGCGCTGCAAGCAGTTTTCGAGAAGTCCGCCTGAAGGCGGAGTCCCGTACGTCCGGCTTAGCCGGACCTCACTGCGCCGATGCGAGTGCGTGAATCGCACGGCCGTGACCCTGGTCGGCGCGAAACCCTTACATCGATTGGACCCTGAACACCGAGGCGGACGTGAACAAGGGCGCCGTGACCGTGGCGCGCGCGAAGACCTTCGGGTCGGCGTTCCTGCTGCCTGAGTTCGAGCTCGAAGAAGACGTTCAGGAATGGATCGAAGACAACGCGTCGTGGCTGTTCGAGTTCCAGCTCGCGTCGTGGACCGACGACGAAGCGACGTGGCCGGCGACGCGCGACCTCAAGACGTTCCGCGACTGGTTCCGCATCGACATCCACAACGTCGTCGTGGACGTGGCTGACGACGACATCGAAGGCGAAGAACTGTGATGCTGCTCCACCTCGTGTGTTTCAAGCTACCAGGCAGACGTCGACGCCGAGACGCGCGCGGCAGCATCGCGAGCGTCTGGCCGCGCTGAAGAACATAGACGGGATAGAGGACCTGAAGGTTGGCGCCGACGTCGTCGGTCTCGGCGCGATCGTACGACACCGGCCTGGCGATTACGTTCGTCGATCGCGCGGCGCTCGACGCCTATCAGAAACACGAGCGTCACGTGCCCGTTGCGCAGTTCGGCGCCGGCCTCTGCGAGCACGTCGTCGCCGTCGATTTCGAGATTCCCTGACCGCACACTGTCCAGATCTCGCGATTCCGGACATCAAACTTTCGGCGATGACATCCGTCTATAGAAGGCACGATGTCGCCCATCGCCGCGATCCTCGCCGTGGTCCTCGCCGGCGCCGCGTCCCCTGCCGCGCCCAGCGCGCTCAACGTTCCACCGATCGTCGTCGACGTCGCGCTGCTCAACGACGTCGCCGATCGGTCGTCTCGGCGGTGATTGAAGAAACGCAGGCGCTCTATCGCAGCGCCGGCGTGGAATTCATCTGGCGGCGAGGCAGTTCGTCGCCTCGGCGCGCTGCGCGTCGTGTTGTCCGCCGAACGCGGACCCGTGCGCGACGGCGCGATACCGCTGGGATGGCTCGATTTCGAAAACGGCGAGCCGATCGCGCGAAATCCATCTGTCGTACGCGAACGCCGAAGCGTTCATGGAGCAGTCGCGCGAAGTGGTCGGCGTGATCGGGCAGAAGACGGTACGCCGAACGGTACCGGCTGCTCGGCCGCGCTCTCGGACGGGCGCTGGCGCATGAGCTCGGCCACTACCTGCTCGCGACCACGACCCACACGCCGAAAGGGCTGCTGCAAGGGCAGGCGCAGCGCCCAGGAGTTTTCTCGCACGATCGTTCGGCGTTTGCCATGGATCTCGCCGAACGACGGCAGGTCGCGGCGCGCGTCCTCAGGGAATTCGACCTCGCCCGCCGCCACAAGCTGAGGCCTCGCGCGCTCGCCTCTAGCTGCTGGCCCCCGAACCGCGCTACCATCGCGCAGTTCGCCGTCCTTTATTCCGCGAGGTTCCTATGCTCAAGAGCAAGACCGCCCTGTCCACGTGCGCGTCTGTCGCCGCCGCCATCGTGTTGCTGCTCGCCACAGCGGCGCCGCAGGCGCAGCAGCGGACGGCGGCTGCTTCGAAAGTCACGTCGCCGCAGGAGCAGTTCGGCCACAACATCGGCGACGACTATTACCTGGTCAACTACACGCAGTACCTCGATTACCTCAAGAAGATGGACGCGCAGTCGGAGCGCATGGTCGTCGTCGACATCGGGAAGACGGAAGAAGGCCGGTCCGAGGTGACCGCCATCATCACGTCGCCCGAAAACCACCGCAAGCTGCCGCTGATCAAGGAAGCGAACCGCAAGCTCGCGCTCGCCGACGGCCTCAACGACGAGCAGGCGCGCCAGCTCGCGCCGGCGAGGGCAAAGCCGTCGTCTGGATCGACGGCGGCCTGCACGCGACCGAAGTGCTCGGGCGCGCAGCAGCTGATCGAGACGATCCACCGGCTGAATACCGAAATCCGATCCGGAAACGCTGCGCATCCTGAACGACATCGGTCATCCTCTGCACGCTGGTCAATCCCGACGGGATGGAGCTGGTGTCGAACTGGTACATGCGCGACTCGGACGAGAAGAAACGCTCGACCGGCGGCATTCCGCGGCTCTACCAGAAGTACATCGGCCACGACGACAACCGCGACTTCTACATGATGAACATGTCGGAGAGCATCAACGCGAACAAGATGATGTATCGCGAGTGGTTCCCGGCGATCATGTATAACCATCACCAGACCGGCCCGGCCGGCGCCGTGCTGTTCGCGCCGCCGTTCCGCGATCCGTTCAACTACAACTTCGATCCGCTGATCGTGCTCGGCATCGACATGGTCGGCGTCGGCGATTCACACCCGGCTCGCCGTCGAAGGCAAGCCGGGCGCGGTGATGCGATCGGCGACGCAACTACTCGACCTGGTTCAACGGCGGCATCCGGACGACGTCGTATTTCCACAACCAGATTGGCATCCTGACCGAAACGATCGGCAACCCGACGCCGGTCGAGATCCCGTTCGTGCTCGACATGCAGCTGCCGCGCGCGGACGTGCCCAACCCGATTCAGCCGCGGACGTTCTACTTCCAAGGAAGCGATCGAGTACTCGGTCACCAACAACTACGCGATCCTCGACATCGCGTCGAAGCGGCACGAAGACTTTCTCTTCAACATGCTACAGATGGCGAAGAACGCCATCGACAAGGGCAACCGCGACAACTGGACGATTCATCCGAAGCGGATCGAAGCGGCGCGTGAGGCGATCGAAGCGGCGCAGGGGCGAGTGGCGCAACGCCGAGAACATCGGTCCGCGGGCGGCGCTGGGCGGCCGCGGCGGCGGTGGCGGCGGACGAGGCGGGGCGCCGATCGCCGTCTACAACAACGTCCTGCACGATCCGAAGATGCGCGATCCGCGCGGCTTCATTCTGCCGTCGGATCAACCTGATTTCCCGACCGCGACCAAGTTCGTGAACATCCTGATCAAAGGCGGCGTGACGGTCCATCGCGCGACGGCGCCGTTTGCCGTCGCGGGCAAGCAGTACCCCGGCTGGCTCGTACGTCGTCAAAGCGGCGCAGCCGTTCCGCGCGCACCTGATGGACATGTTCGAGCCGCAGGATCACCCGGACGACATCCCGTATCCCGGCGGCCCGCCGCGCCCGCCGTACGACGTCACCGGCTACAACATCGCGCTACTCGATGGGCATCAAGTTCGATCGGATCCTCGACGGCGTTCGACGGTCCGTTCGAGAAGATTCCGGACCTCGCGCCGGTGCCGACGGGCAAGGTCGCGCAAGGCGCCGAACGGCGGCGGCTATCTCCTCAGCCATCAGGTGAACGACGCGTTCGTGGCCGTGAATCGGCTCCTGAAAGCGAACGAAGAGGTCTACTGGCTGAAGTCCGCGACGAGCGGCGAACGGCAAGCAGTATCCCATCGGCACGATGTACATCCCGGCCAAGGCCTCGACGCCTGCCGATTCTGCAGAAGGTCGCGGCCGACAAAGGGCGTCAGCTTCGACGCGGTGCCGTCCAAGCCCGCGGGCGATTCGGATGCGGCTGAAGCCGGTGCGCATCGGCCTGTGGGATCAATACGGCGGCTCGATGCCGTCGGGCTGGACGCGCTGGATCTTCGAGCAGTACGAGTTCCCGTTCGAGGTCGTGTTTCCGCAGACGCTCGACGCGGGCAACCTGAACAGCAAGTTCGATGTGCTGGTGTTCGTCGACGGCGGCATTCCCGATGCGCGATGCCGGCAGCGGCCGGTGGCGGCGGCGGCGGCGGATTCGGCGGACAGCCGGCGGCCGACTCGATCCCGACGGAATTCCGCGGCTGGCTCGGACGCGTGACCGTGGCGAAGACGGTGCCGGAGCTGAAGAAGTTCGTCGAGAACGGCGGGACGATCCTCACGATCGGATCGTCGACCGCGCTCGGCCATCACCTCGGCCTGCCGATTCGCGATGCGCTGGTCGAAACGGCGAACGGCGTCGTCGCGGCCGCTGCCGCGCGAGAGCTTACTACGTCCCGGGATCGATCCTCGAGGCGCGCATCGACAACACCAATCCGCTCGCCTACGGCATGGAAGAGCGCGCGATGGTGTTCTACGACGAGAGTCCGGCGTTCCGTCTGGCGCCTGAGGCGGCGCTGCAAGGGCGTGAAGCCGGTGGCGTGGTACGACAGCCCGACGCCGCTGCGCAGCGGCTGGGCGTGGGGTCAGCAGTACTCGATCAGGCGATCTCGATCGTCGAGGCGCCGGTCGGCAAGGGTCGCGTCGTGCTGTTCGGCAACGAGGTCGCTCTGGCGCGCGCAGCCGCACGGGACGTTCAAGCTGCTGTTCAACGGCATCTTACTACGGGGCCGCGATGGGCGGCGCGTCGCCGCGCGCGAACGACGGAGGCGGCGCAGGGCAGGTAGCGCAGGGTGGGCCTAGGTAGGGCAGGTAGGGCAGGTAGGGAAAACATGACGACGATGATGAAGACAGCTTTGTCAGTTGGTGTGGCCTGCCTGTGCCGTGGTGGGTGTCGCCGCGCAGCGCGGACGTGGCGGCGCGCCGTCGCAGCCGACAGCGCCGACGCCACCAGGCCCGCCGCACGTCGAGGCGCTCGAAGAAAGAAGCCGCTGGCCGACGTCGAGTCGATGCGGGTGATGACGCAGCAGATGGTCGACCAGGTCTTCAGCTACGGCGAGCTCGGCTTCCAGGAATTCGAGACCTCGAAGTACTTGACCGGCATTCTCGAGAAGAACGGCTTCAAGATCGAACGTCAGTACGCTGGCATTCCGACGGCGTGGATGGCGACCTGGGGATCAGGCAAGCCGGTCATCGCGATCGGCTCCGACATCGACTGCATTCCGCAGGCGTCGCAGAAACCGGGCGTCGCGTATCACGATCCGCTGCTCGACGGCGCGCCCGGCCACGGCGAGGGGCACAACACCGGCGTGCCGCTGAACATCACGGCGGTGCTCGCGGTGAAGAAGATCATGGAGCGCGAGAAGCTGCCGGGCACGCTGAAGGTGTGGCCCGGCGTGGCCGAAGAGCTCGTCGGCGCGAAAGCGTATTTCATCCGCGCCGGCCTGTTCCGCGACGTGGACATCTCGCTGTTCGCGCACGTCGGCACCAACCTCGGCGTGAGCTGGGGCGCCGGCTTCGGCACGGGGCTGGTCTCGGTCGAATACAGCTTCACCGGTGAAAGCGCGCATGCCGCCGCGCAGCCGTGGCGCGGCCGGTCGGCGCTCGACGCGGTGGAGCTGATGGACGTCGGCTGGAACTTCCGCCGCGAGCATCTCCGGCTCCAGCAGCGGTCCCACAGCGTGATCACCAACGGCGGCGATCAGCCCAACGTCGTGCCGCAGCGCGCCAGCGTCTGGGTACTACTTCCGCGAAACCGACTACCCGCACATCAAGGAGATGCGCGACATCGGCGACACGATGGCCAAGGCGGCGGCGATGATGACCAACACCGAGGTGTCGATGCGGATTCTCGGGTCGGCCTGGCCGCAGCACATGAACAAGACGATCGCCGAAACGATATACACCAACATCCAGACGATCGGCCTGCCGACCTGGGACGAGGCGCGACCTGACGCTGGCGAAAGGGCATACAGCAAGGAACTGAAGCAGCACGCAAACCGGGCTGGCGACGCAGATCGGCGCGCTGCGCGGCGGGCTCGATCCCGAGCAGAACATGGGCGGTCCGTCCGACGACATCGGCGACGTGTCGTGGAACGTGCCGACGGCGACGCTCAGCTATCCGGCGAACATTCCGGGCACTGCCCGGCACAACTGGGCCAACGCGATCGCGATGCGCGACGCCGATCGCGCACAAGGGCGCCACGGCCGGCGCGAAGGTCCAGGCGATGACGATCATCGACATGCTGATGCGGCCGGAGCTGGTGCAGCAGGCGTGGGACTACTTCCGGAACGTGCAGACGAAAGATCAGAAGTTACGTGCCGTTCATCAGCCGACACGGATCAGCCGGCGACGTGGCTCAACGCCGCGATTCTCGACAAAGCACCGCGATCAGATGAAGAAGCAATACGATCCGAACCAACAAGACTTATCTGGAGGCTGGGCATCAAGTACCCAACCGTGCGCTAGAAACAAAGGCAACCACGAAGCCACGAAGGCACGAAGAATTCATGAAAAGCCTTTTTCGTGTCTTCGTGTTTTCGTGGTTGCATCTGTTCTGATGCCGCGACCTGACGCACCGCTCGACGAAGTCTACGATCTGTTTCTCAGCCCGAGTCACCCGTCGTCCGACCGCGGACCGTGGTCCGACGAACCCGCAATGGCCGCCATGCGCGCAGAGGTGAAGCTCGATGCACGGATTGTCCGTGACCCGCGGATCGTGGAACGGGCTGCGACGGCACGAACGGATCGTCTTCCGCCGTGATGACGAGCGCCGGCGTCGCGGATGCGATCCACGACCTGCATCGCGCTGGCGCGATAGTAGTAGTCCTCGGCGCTCCGGAAGCCGAAATACGGCGCGGTGTAGCCTGCGTCGAACTCGCGGACCGTTCGGATGCTGTTCAGCGGCGCGCAGATCGTAGCGGCCCGGCGCCAGAGCGATCCTTCCGCCGCATCCGCCGCTTCAAGTCCTTCACGAAGTTCCACTGATAGAGCACGTTCTCGCGCCGTTCGAGCGCCTTCGTGCATTCCTCGATTTCGATGATCGGCGACACCGCGGCGACGGCCACGAGCGACCGCGGCGGGTGCGCGCCGTACTCGCCGGCGAGCTTGAGCGCGAGATTGCCGCCGAGCGAATACCCGGCGACGGCGAGCGGCCGGCAGGCCGTCGACGTGCGTCAGCTCGTCGACCACGTGCGCGGCATCGGCGGTCAGGCCGGAATGGAAACAGGCCGGCCGACAGATGCTCGGTGTCGCCGCAGTTGCGCTGATTCAGCCGGACCGACGTTCATGCCGCGCGCAAAGGCTTTCGCGGCGATGCCGCGCATGTAGTGCGCGCCGCTCGATCCGTTGAGGCCGTGCAGCGCGACGAGCGTCGGCTGCTCCCAGCGGCCGCGCCTGCCAGTGACAATCGGCGACAACGCGCGCGTCGCGATCGACGTCGAAGTAGCGCCGCACCGGCGGCGGGAGCGCAGGGAGAAGTTACCGCGGATTGCCCCAGCCGAGAGCGTCATCCAATGGCCGTTGCGTAACGACGGCCGCGGCTCGAACCGATCCACGATCCAAATCATATCGGCAGCAGGTACAATCACTCGCATTCTGGAGGGCTTCATGCCGATTTCGCGGCTTCTCACCGCCGGCTTCGTGGCCGTCGTCACCGTGTCCCTGACGGCGTCTCCACCGTCGCCGCAGACGCGCACCGCGCCCGCGCCGCACAGGCCGCCGCGCCGGTCGAATCCGAAACTCGATCAATGCACAAGCGCGACGTCGGGCTGGAGAGTGGACGGCATGCGCGAGGACATCGCGCGCATGAACGACACCGGTGTTCAGCTTCGCCGAGCTCGGCTTTCAGGAATTCGAGACGTCGAAATACCTGACCGACATCCTGCGGAAGAACGGCTTCACGATTCAGGAGAACCTCGCCGGCATTCCGACGGCGTTCATGGCGAGCTGGGGATCGGGCAAGCCGGTGATCGCGATGGGATCCGACATCGACTCGCATTCCGCAGGCGTCGCAGAAGCCCGGCGTCGCGTATCACGAGGCGATGATCGACGGCGCGCCCGGCCACGGCGAAGGCCACAACTCGGGCATGCCGCTGCAGATCGCGGCGGCGCTGGCCGTGAAGAAGATCATGGAACAGCAGCATCTGCCGGGGACGATCCGCCTCTGGCCCGGCGTCGCCGAGGAGCTCGTCGGCACGAAGGCATGCTACGTCCGCGCCGGCGCGTTCAAGGACGTCGACGTCGTGCTCTTCGCGCACGTCGGCGAGAACATGAACGTGAGCTGGGGCGACAGCACGAACAACGGCCTGGTCTCGGTCGAGTACACGTTCAAGGGCGAGAGCGCGCACGCCGCCGGCGCGCCGTGGCGCGGCAAGTCGGCGCTCGACGCCGTCGAGCTGATGGACATCGGCTGGAACTTCCGCCGCGAGCATCTGCGCATCCAGCAGCGCTCGCACTACGTGATCCCCAACGGCGGCGATCAGCCCAACGTCGTGCCGCCGAACGCGACGGTCTGGGTACTACTTCCGCGAGACCGACTACGAGCACGTCAAGGAGCTGTGGGACATCGGCAACAAGATGGCGCAGGCCGCGGCGATGATGACCGACACCGAAGTGGCGTCGATGCGCGTGCTCGGCTCGGCGTGGCCGGGACACTTCAACAAGACGATCGCCGAGACGATGCACGCGAACATCGAGAAGGTCGGCCTGCCGGAGTGGACCGGAGGCGGAGCAGACGCTCGCCAAGGCGCTGCAGAAGGAACTGAAGGTTCCGGAGATCGGGCTGGCCACGAAGCTGCAGCCGCTGCGCGGCCAGCGAATTGATTCCCGACGAGGAGAAGCGCGGCGGCGGCTCCGACGACATCGGCGACATCGCGTGGAACGTGCCGACCGTGACGCTGCGCTATCCGGCCAACATGCAGGCCGGGCCGGGCCACAACTGGGCGAACGCCATCTCGATGGCGACGCCGATCGCGCACAAGGGCGTGTCGCTACGGCGCGAAGGTGATGGCGCTGACGGTCCTCGATCTCCTGACGCGGCCCGAGCTCGATCACGCAGGCCTGGGACTACTTCAACAACGTGCAGACGAAGAACCGCAAGTACACGCCGCTGATCCGCCCGGAGGACAAGCCGGCCATCTGGCTCAACGCGCAGACGATGGCGAAATACCGGCCGGAGATGAAGAAGTACTATTACGACCCGACCGAAGTTACAAGTCGTATCTCGATCAGCTCGGCATCAAATACCTGATCGTGCAGAACCACCGTCGCAGCCAGGCAGGTAGGGCGGGTGGGGCAGGTAGGCGGGTAGGCGAGATACGGAGGGATTCATGAGGCGTCGATCGTTCGCGAGCGGTGGCGGTTGCACTGCAGTGGGCGTCTTTATCGTACGTGGCGTCCGGCTTCAGCCGGAGCCGGCGGCCGGATCGCCGCGCAGACGCCGGCGACCGCAGCAGCCGCGCCGCAACGGCGAACCCGACCGCGGACCAGCACAAGCGCGACGTCGGCGCTCGAAGTCGACGGCATGCGCGAAGACATCGCGCGCATGAACGACCAGGTGTTCAGCTTTGCCGAGCTCGGCTTCCAGGAATTCGAGACGTCGAAGCTACTCGACCGACATCCTGCGGAAGAACGGGTTCACGATTCAGGAGAACCTGGCGGGCATTCCGACGGCGTTCATGGCGAGCTGGGGATCGGGCAAGCCGGTGATCGCGATGGGGTCCGACATCGACTGCATTCCGCAGGCGTCGCAGAAGCCCGGCGTCGCGTATCACGAGGCGATGATCGACGGCGCGCCCGGCCACGGCGAAGGCCACAACTCGGGGATGCCGCTGCAGATCGCCGCGGCGCTCGCCGTGAAGAAAGGTGATGGAGCAGCGCCACCTGCCGGGAACCATCCGGCTGTGGCCGGGCGTGGCCGAGGAGCTGCTCGGCACGAAGGCGTATTACGTCCGCGCCGGCGCGTTCAAGGACGTCGACGTCGTGCTCTTCGCGCACGTCGGCGCGAACATGAACGTCGGCTGGGGCGACAGCGGCGGCAACGGCATGGTGTCGGTCGAATACACGTTCAAGGGCGAGAGCGCGCACGCCGCCGCCGCGCCGTGGCGCGGCAAGTCGGCGCTCGACGCGGTCGAGCTGATGGACATCGGCTGGAACTTCCGCCGCGAGCACCTGCGCATCCAGCAGCGCTCGCACTACGTGATCCCCAACGGCGGCGATCAGCCGAACGTCGTGCCGCCCAACGCGCCGGTCTGGTATTACTTCCGCGAAACCGACTACGACCACATCAAAGAGCTCTGGGACATCGGCAACAAGATGGCGCAGGCGGCGACGATGATGACCGACACCGAGTACTCGATGCGCGTGCTCGGATCGGCGTGGCCGGGTCACTTCAACAAGACCGTCGCCGAAACGATGCACGCGAACATCGAGAAGGTCGGGCTGCCGGAGTGGACCGAGGCGGAGCAGACGCTCGCCAAGGCGCTGCAGAAGGAACTGAAGGTGCCCGAGGTCGGGCTGGCGACGAAGCTGCAGCCGCTGCGCGGCCGCGAGGTCGATTCCCGACGAGGAGAAACGCGGCGGCGGATCGGACGACATCGGCGACATCTCGTGGAACGTGCCGACGGTGACGCTCAACTACCCGGCGAACATGCAGGCGGGCCCGGGCCACAACTGGGCGAACGCCATCTCGATGGCGACGCCGATCGCGCACAAGGGCGTCGCCTACGGCGCGAAGGTGATGGCGCTCACGGTGATCGATCTGCTGACGCGGCCCGAGCTCGTCACGCAGGCGTGGGATTACTTCAACAACGTCCAGACCAAGACGAAGAAATACACGCCGCTCATCCGGCCCGAGGACAAGCCGGCGATCTGGCTGAACACGCGAGACGATGGCGAAGCTACCGGCCGGAGATGAAGAGCTTACTACTACGACCCGACGAGTACAAGTCGTATCTCGATCAGCTCGGGATCAAATACCCGATCGTGAGGACGACGAGCTCGCCACCAGCTAAGTAGCCACGGGGTTGGTCGGCTGAAGCCGGACGCCAGCGCAACGGCTTGTCGTGGTGTCCGCTTCAGGCAAAACCTCTGGACTTTCCCTTCCTGCCCGTGTCGGCGGGCGAGTCACTTGCTTGAACGCCCGATCGCCGGTCGCCATCTATGCACCGGATCGCGCCGACGGCGGAAGATACGCGGTCACGCGGGCAATCGGAGCCGACGTGCACGAGAGCGTCGAGAGCGAGGTTCGCGGCGCGCAACACGTCGTAGGCGGGCGTGCTGGAGCAGCGGCGGCAGGTAGCCGTTGCGATCCTCGTAGGCGCGCCTCGAACCAGTCGCACGCCCGCCCTCGGTCGCCGATCGCGGCGATGAAAGGTCGCCGATATACAGCGGCGCCACGTATTCCTGTTTTCGCCGACGCAGCAGCTCGTCGAGGAGTTGCTGCGCAATCGTCCGCGCGATCGGCGGCATGCGTATGCCCGGCCCAGCGCTGCCAGGAGAAAAGCGGACGACTCCCGGCTGCCAGTGCGCCTTCAGTAGCGGCAATCGCTTGCGCATGGTCACCCTGTCGGCTGAGCAGAGGTGTTCGCCACCAGTGAATGAATCCCGCCGTCGGATCGAGTTCGACGGCGCGATTCCAAGAGCTCGAGCGTGTTGGAAAAACGCCGGAGCCACGTGTGCACGTTGCCGGCGATCATTGCAATGAGTGCCGAGTCGGGCTCGAGGTCCATGCCGCGACGCGCCTCACGAATCGCGTCGTCGCCTTGGCCCAGCCAGGCCAGCAGTGCAGCGCGCGAGCTAATTGAGATGGCCAGACGCGGGTTCAACTCGGCGGCGCGCCGAGCGACGCGTCGGCGCCGTTCAATTCCATTCGGTCCAGAGACGGATCGCGCCCACCGCGTAGTGCGCCTCCGCGGCAGCGGATCCAGCTCCAAGGCGCGCTCGGCCGACGCCGTGGCGAGCGGCACCACTTCCGCGCCCGAGCAGTATCCGAACACGGCGGCAATCGTGTGGCAATCGGCGATGCCGCGTGCGCGAGCGCGTAGCTGCCGTGTCGGCGGCGATCGCGCGCTCGAAATAGTCCCGGGCGACCTTGAGGAACTGCTGATTACGCCGCTCCCAGTAGTAGCGTCCCTTCAGATACAGCGTTGTGCGCTTCGATGCTGTCGGTGACCCGCTTGACTCGCGGTGCGCGCCGCTGCCCGCGAGCCGGACCTTGAGGTTGTCCAACGATAGCGGCGGCGATCTCGTCCTGAATATCGAAGATGTCCCCCGAGCCGCGATCGAAGCGCGTGGCCCACATCTGCGAGCCATCGGCGGTGTCGAACCAGCTGCGCCGTGATGCGAAAGCCGCTCGCCGGCCCCTGCGGACGTGCGACCTTCGAGCACCGTCTGCACCTTCAGATGCGCGCCGATCTCGCTGATGTCGAGGCCTTTCTCCCGGCAGCGCACTGCCGACGTGCGCGTAGATCACCCGCAGTCCGCTGATCGCGGCCAGCGCATTGATGATCTCGGCGGCCATGCCCTCGCAGAACGCCTGCTGCGACCGGTCGGCGCGTGAAAGATCTTCGAACGGCAACACCGCAATCGATTTCTCGTCCGTCTTCATCGCCATCGGACGGCGGCGTGAACGTCGAAGATCGACTCCAGGGCGAGGCGAGGCCGCGCGCGGACTGAAAGCGATCGGCGGCGCTCTTCTCGAGGCAGCGCCGGACGATGCGCGCTAGCGCGAGGCGGTGTGCCGGTGCGGACCGTCAGATCAGGGCGGTTGCTCGCGCAGCACGGCGCTCATCGTGTCGGCAGGAGAGTCGCCCTTGAACGCGCGCTCGCCGGTCGCCATCTCGTAGAGGATGGCGCCGACGGCGAAGATGATCAGCGCGCGGATCGACGGTCTCGCCCCTCACCTGTTCCGGGGCCATGTAGCCGACGGTCCCGAGGATGATCCCGCGCTGGTCATCCCGTCTGCTTCGAGGTCGCCGAGAGCGGACGCTTCCGTCGTCTGAGGCCGGCGATGCCCGCTTTCGCCAGCCCGAAATCGAGAGGATCTTCACGACGCCGTCGCGCGTCACGAACAGATTCTGGGGCTTCAGGTCGCGGTGACGATCCGCGCGCGTGCGCGGCGGCGAGGCCGGCCACCAGTTGCAGCGCGAGATCTGACCGTTATGCCGCGGCGTGAGCGGTCCGCGATCGATCCGCGCGCGCGCAGTGTCGCCGCTCGAGAGCTCGGTGACGATGAACGGCGGCGTCGACGGTGCCGATATCGAAAATCGCCAGGACGTTGGGATGCGAGAGCGCCGCGACCGCCCGCGCCTCTTGCTCGAAGCGGTGCAGCCGCGCCGGGTCGGCCGCGAGCGATTCCGGGAGCACTTTGATCGCGACCGTCGCGCCCGAGCCTGGGATCGCGGGCGCGATAGACCTCGCCCATGGCCTGCCGCCGAGCGGCGACACGACTTCATAGAGGACCCAGATGGCTGCCGGCATGAAATTGGCACGGGGAGCGCCGATTATACAGGCGCTCGGACTCGACGACAGGACTAAAGGCCTCGTCACGCCGAAGCTCGCTGGACTACGCGCGAGCTAGGCGGACCGTCCCATGCGTCATCGGCTTGACCAGCAGCATCCCAGCGAAGAACCCGCCGACGTGCGCGAGGTACGCCACGCCGCCCGTCTCGGCGGTCGTCGCGACCGATCCGAATCCGCTGATCAACTGGATCACGATCCAGAACCCGAGGACGACAAGCGCGGGGTACGGACATGATCCCGCCGCGCGTCAGGACCGCGCACTCGATTCTGCGGGAAGAGGATCAGAGTATCCGCCTGAGGATGCCGCTGATCGCTCCCGAGGCGCCAACGGTCGGCACCGGCCGAGCCGCCGCTGAACACGATGTGCGCAATCGCCGCGGCGATGCCGCACACGAGATAGAAGATCAGGAAGCGCGCGTGGCCCATGACCTTCTCCAGGTTGTCGCCGAAAATCCACAGATAGAGCATGTTCCCGCCCAGGTGCATCCAGCCGCCGTGCAGGAACATTGACGTCAGCAGCGTCGTCCAGAAGGGCAGCGGAATGGTCGGGGGCGATGTCATGGCCGGTGGTGTATCTCGCGCGGCACGACGCCCCAGGCCTGGATGAATGACTGCAATGCGCCTTCGGACCCCTGGCCCAACTCGAGCAGAAACGCCAGCACGTTGAGGATGATGAGCCCGACCGTGATCAACTTCGGTGGGCCACCCGCGACCTGATCGTCACCGACTGGAAACATCTTGAGCACCTCCGTCCCTGAACTACGGGACGGAGGTGCAGAGCAACCGGCGTGCCCATCTGGGTTACACTTGAAGACTCAACCGTAAGGAGTTAGCAGATGCGATATGTGCGAATTGCCGCCAGCGCGTTGGTGACGCTTGGCGCAGCGGGTGCCGCCCTGGCCGCCGACGGGCCGTCGGTCACCTTCACCAAGGACGTGGCGCCGATCGTTTACAAGAGCTGCGCGGAGTGCCACCGGCCGACGATGTTCGCGCCGATGTCGCTCATGACCTACGACGACGCGCGGCCGCATGGCGCGCGCGATCAAGGCGAAGGTAGTGGCGCGGCAGATGCCGCCATGGGGCGCCGACCCGGCGCACGGGACGTTCAAGAACGATCCGCGCCTGACCGACCAGGAAATCCAGACGATCGTGTCCTGGGTGGACGCCGGCGCGCCGAAGGGCGACGACGCCGATCTGCCGAAGGCGCCGCAGTTCGCGGACGGCTGGACGATCGGCAAGCCCGACGCGATCTTCGAGATGGACCAGGAATACAAGATTCCCGCGAGCGGGACGATCGATTACCTCTACTTCCGCGTCCCGACGCACCTCACCGAAGACAAGTGGATCCAGGCGATCGAGATCAAGCCGGGCGCGCGCGCGCCATGTCCACCACGTGCTCGCGTACACGCAGCCGGCCGGGACAAGCTCAATCCCAGACGGCGCGCTCGGGCCGACCAACATCGGCGGCGTGACGCCGAACAAGCCGGGTCTGGTGTTCGCGCCGGGCGTCGCGCGGCTCATGCGCGGCAACTCGGATATCGTGCTGCAGATGCACTACACGACCAACGGCAAGGAAGCCGTCGACCGCACGCAGGTCGGCATCATCTACGCGCAAAGAGCCGCCGGCGAAGCTCGCGGCGGGCGGGATGGCGCTCAACCCGCGCTTCGTGATTCCGGCCAACGACGGCAACTACGAAGTCACCGCGACGCAGATGATTCAGCGCGACACGGTCCTGACCGTCGCTGACCCCGCACATGCACGTGCGCGGCAAGGACATGATCTACATCGCGTACTATCCGGACGGCACGAAGGAAACGCTGCTGTCAGTGCCGAAGTACGACTTCAACTGGCAGATCACCTACGAGCTGGCCACGCCGAAGACGCTGCCGGCCGGCACGAAGGTCGAAGTGATCGCGCACTACGACAACTCCGCGAACAACAAGTTCAATCCGGATCCGTCGAAAGAAGTGAAGTGGGGCGATCAGACCTGGGAAGAGATGATGATCGGGTTCTGGTCGACCGTTGTCGAGCCGCCGGCAAAGGCCGCCACTCAGCAGCCGCGGTAGGTCCAGTGGGTCAGGTAGGTCCAGTAGGTCAAGTGGGTCTGGTAGGTTCTTACCCCTACCCTGACTTACCTGACCTACCCGACCTGCTTACCTCGTCACATCGTCTCCTGACGACTTGCGGCCGTCGACGAACGTCTTCTTGATCGATTCCGGCTTGTCGATCGTCTTGAAGAAGCTCTCGATATAGTCCTTCATCTCGCCCTTGTGCGATCCGTTCAGCTCCTTCATCGAGTCGACCGCCGCGATCATGTCGGCCTTCTTGGACCGGAACTGCTCGGCGACCGTGTTGAGCTCGTCGACGGTGCGGCACGGCCCGCGGTAGAGGCGATCGGTCACGGCGCGCATGCGCAGCCGCGGATCGGGAATCGCATACGGCGGATGCACCATCCCGGACATGTCGAAGTCGTAGGCGACCGGATAGAGCGTGCGCTTCTTGTCCTGAACGATCACGACGTTGTGCAGCGCCCAGATTGAGTAGTCGGTGTTGCCGACGAAGTACTCGAGCAGCATCATCAGCGTCGTCGAGTCTTTGTCGAGATCCTTGAACTCGATGCGCGGCAGGCTGACGTCGCGGCCGCTCAGGCGGCGGGCCACGTCGTTCTCGTGCTCGAGCCACACCGCGGCGTGCTGCGAGACCTGTTTCTTCGTTTTCGCGTCGATGTAGGTCGCGCGGGCCAGCCGGGCTCGGAACGAGAACGGCGTCACCAGGTTCGTGAGCTTGTAGGTCAGGTGCTCCTTCGTCACGAACTGATCGAACTCTTTCTCGTTCCGGCAGTGCGTGCCGAGCTTCAGGTTGGTCTGGCCCTCGAAGATAGTGCCGGCGATCTCCTCTTTGGCGAATCTCGACCTTGATCGGCACGAAGGCGCAGGTGCGCGGGTTGAGCCGCAGGTGACCGCGCGAGCCGATCTTCACCGTTGAGGTCTTTCCCGTTCACGCGTCAGCACCGCCGGGAAACGTCTTGTTGTTGTTCGGCGTCCGCTCTTTGTTCACGCAGGTTGAAGTCGCCGGTCGAGCGTGAACTCGATCGGCGTTTCTTCCTGAAACAGCTTGCGGGTCTAGCGCTTCGGTCTTACGCGTCGCAATGACGTCGTCTTCCGGCCAGGGCTCGGCGAGTTTCAACAGCGGGTTTTTCTTGGGCGGCGCGGCCGGAGGCTTCTGGGCGAGCAGTTCCGGCGCGACGGCCAACACCAGCGCGATGAGCGCTGACAGCGAGAGACGGCGCGTCATAAGGCTTCTCCTGAAATGGATTGCGTGAAGCGAGATTTTAACATGACGATCAGCCTTCATCAGCCGTCGGACCGTATATCGCTGGGATCGGCACGTCCTGCAGGCGCAGATAAACGCTGAGCTGTCCCCGGTGATGCACGATGTGGTAGAGCACGAAGGTCCGGAAGGCCGCAACCCGCGGCAGTGTGAAGACTTCCTGCCCGTCGCGTCTGAGGGACCAGGGTGCCAGCAGCTCGGGTCGCTCCTGTCGAGCGCGGCGCGCGTGCGTTTGGCGCTGGCATCGAATGCCGTCAGAATGTCGGCGCGCGACGATTTCTCTTCGAGGTTCGGAGGCGCGTCCGCGAGGTCGAACGACAGGTCATTGAGAATGGTCCCGCCCCAGTTCGGCAGGTTGCTCAGATGCGTCGCGAGGCCGGCGAGCGTCATCGATTTCGAGATGCGGCCGCCAGGCGAAGCTTGTCGTCGGGCACGCGCTCGAGCAGCTTGCGCGTCGTGCCCGATCTCGTGATCGTATTCCGCCAGGATGCCGTCCTTGATCGCCATGCGCGATAGTTTGCCAGACAGGAACGCAGAGACCGCGAAGGGCGCAAAGAAAGAAAGGACGCTCGTCCTTTGCGGTCTCTGGCGATCTTTGCGTTCCTCGTCATCGTGGAAGTACTCGGCGTGCCGTCGCGCGCGCCCGCCCGCTCCACCGCTGACCGCTCAAACGTCCGGCACGCTGGATGTCGCCGGTCTCGCCGCGCCAGTGCGCGTCGTGCGCGATCGTTGGGGCGTGCCGCACATCTTCGCGCAGAACCAGGACGATCTGTTCGTCGCGCAGGGTTCGATGCAGGCGCAGGACCGTCTGTTCCAGCTGGATCTGTGGCGCCGGTCGGTTCAGGGCCGGCTGTCCCAGGTGCTCGGGCCGAACTCATCGAACGCGACGCGCATGACGAGGCGCGTGCGATACCGCGGCGACGCCAGCGTCCCGAGTGGGCCAGCTACGGTCCCGACGCGCGCGCCATCGCCGCGGCGTTCGTGCGCGGCATCAATGCCTGGGTGGCGCGTGCGCGCGAACGGCCGCCGGAAGAGTTCGTGCTCGCGGGCTGGAAACCGGAGTTCTGGTCGCCAGAGGATCTGCTGAACCGCACCGATGCGTTCCTCTCGAGCGGCGACGCGATTGCCGACGTGCGGCGCCTGAAGCTGAGCGAGATCGTTGCCGAAACGATCGGCCGCGTCGGCGCGCCGCCGTTCTTCGCGGGGCTGGCTGCGGATGTGGATCCGTGCGGGGAGTCGGCTTCAACCGGACCGAGATGCGACCTGAGCCCGATCAGGTCCGCCTAAAGGCGGACGCCACGCACGTCGGGCGGTCAGTCAGCGCGAGGTCAATACAACGCGCGAACGGCTCGCTGGCTTTCTCCGAGGCGCACCGCACGTTCACCTCGCCGTCGCCGAGATACTTCGTCCACCTGAAGGCGCCCGGCTGGAACGTGATCGGCGCCACGTCGCCGTGGCTGCCGGGCGTCGCCATCGGCCACAACGAACGCGTCGCATGGGGCATGACGCCGATCGAGGTCGATACGCAGGATATCCATGTGGAAGAGGGCAGGATGGGCGGGACCGGCGGGCGTGTCGTCAGCGACGCGATCGTCGTGAAAGGGCGGCGCAGCGCCGTTCGTGTTCGACACGGAGATCAGCGCCGCACGGAATCGTGATCGCCGTGGATCGCGAACGCGGCCGCGTCTTCACGCTGGATTGGAGCGGCCTGCAACCCGGCGCCGCCGCGGGGCTCAGCGCGCTCGTACTCGATCGCGCCGAGTCAGCCGCCGCGTGTCGTCTGGCGCTCGCCCATTGGAAAATGCCGGCCCGGCGGGTGACGTTCGCTGACGTCGCCGGCGGCAGCGGCGTGCAGGACGCGGCGCTCAGGACCCGCACGACGCGCGTGGAGAGACGATCGATCGCGCTGCCGATGCCGAGGCGGCGCCGTCCTTCGACAAGCTCGGGACGGCGCACGCCGTCTTCGTCCATCCGCTCGCCATCACGGCAGGCTGCCAGGCGTCGCGCTCGGCGTCGGACCGCTTCCGCGCGCTCGCGACGACAGCGCGGTCCAGGCCGGCGTTCAGCCTCGCGCGACTGGGATCAATCCGCGCGCGATCGCGCCGCCGGGCCAGTCGAGGTCGCCTGCCAGCCCGGCACTTTGCCGACCTTGCCGCGCTGTGGTCGGCCGGTGAGATGTTCTCGTTGGTGTTTACTGACGCCGCCACCGTGACCGCGAACGCCAGGCGACCCTGACGCTGGTGCCGGCTTCCGCAGGTAATCACATTACGTCGTCGACGTGCCGGGACGGATGCGACGGAGATCGTGCCGCACGGGGCTCGTGACGATCACGCGCCCGTCCGACGCCGAACTCGATGCGGAAGCCGAGATGAATGCTTCGCATCTTCAGGAAGCTGCCACCGAGCGTGCTGCCGGCGAGGCGCACGCTCGTGAATTCCGGAAAGAACTCGCCGCCGCGCACGAAGCACCTCGCCGTTGGCCGGCGAGACGACGACGATTTCATACGTGCTGTGCTGGGTAAGGACGGTGAGCCGGTCGAGCGCCGACAGCTGATCGATGTGCAGACCATCGTCCCACGAATGACTGTTCCAGGTGCTGAGCACGGCCGCAGCTGGAACGGCTGATCGTCTGGTTCGAAGGCTGGCCGGGAACTTTGTGGATGCTGGTTGTATCCATCTGATGCCGTTAGCCCGGTCGTCCCTATCTATTGTCTGACAGAGTCTGCAACAAATCTGCCAGTAGAAATCGCTGAGCTTCATAAACCGCTTACTTTACGCGGTGACAATGGTAACAAACCCGAGCGCGCGGCGCGATCCGGTTGTAATCGTATGGGCGCGTGAAGTCGTATGCGCCGGCCGGTGGAGCAGTCGTGCCATGCCGGGCATGACGATTTCGCGCATGTCGCCCGCTTTCGCCTGGTTGTCGGAGCCGGCGGAGTAGCCGTAAATGGCGTTCCGCATTTGCGCGTCGAGCGTGCTGTTGTAGATCTCCCATCCCCGATCCAGCACATCGGGCAGCGGGAGCGCCGATACCGAAGGCATGTGCCAGCCCCGTTGGTCCGGCGCGCCGCCGTGACACGTTTCGCATGACACGCGATCGGCGCCGCCCGCGATTCGCGCGAGCGCAGTCCGCGCCACGGCATCACCTCGCGTTCCATGAACGCGACGATCTCCGCCCGGTCCCTCTTCACGCCCGCCGGTTCAATGGCATCGTCGGCCGCGTAGGCGATCGGCGCGGCCTTCCGTGCAAGCCGACGCACGACGCGCAGACGATGGCGATCAGCATGGCGGCGACGGCACCAGGGCCTCGCGATACGGGTTGGCCGGCGGCCGCGGGTTCCACGCGAGCGCGGCGCGGATGGCGTCGGCATCGCGTGTCGCCTGGGATCGCCGGAGAGCAGCTTCGAGCAGCGCGGCCAGCGAATCACCGCGGCGGATGCTGCGGAGCACGATCGGCGCCGCGCCGGGCCGCCGCGCATGCACTGTCGAGCGTCGACGCGCCGATCAGCCGATCGAGCGCGCGATTCGATCCGGACGACCTCGCCGACGTCGTGGAGGACGAGCTCGTCGATGCGTCGATCGCCGGCTGTGCGCGCACGAGACGAAAGTCCGTCAGCGCGTAGCGTTCGCCGCGCAGAGCGCAGGCCAAGCCGCAGGGGACGGCCGCTCCAGAGCAGCCGTTCCCAGGGAAGCGGGATGTCACGACACCGAACCAGCTTTACGAGGGCTTGTGGAAGGTGACCTTCGGAACCGTCTTGGCTTCAGGCGGCGCCTGGAAGAACGGGTATTCCTTGAACCCGAACACCTTCGCCGTGACGTTGGCCGGGAACTGCCGGCGCGACGTGTTGTACTCCTGCACTGCGCTCGTTGTAGCGCATGCGTTCGACCGCGATGCGGTTTTCGGTGCCGGCGAGCTCGTCCATCAGCCGGTTGAACTGTTCGTTGGCGCGCAGCTGCGGATAGTTCTCGACGATCGCGAGCAGGCGGCCGAGCGCCGACGTCTGCTGGTTGGCCGCCGCGATCGTTTCTTCGGGCGATTTCGCGGCGAGCAGCCGCGACCGCGCGTCGGCGATCTCCTTGAAGACGCCTTCTTCGTGCTGCGGCGTAGCCCTTCACGGTCTCGACCAGGTTCGGAATCAGATCGTTGCGGCGCTGCAGCTGGTTCTCCACCTGCGCCCACTGCGCCTTGATCGCTTCTTCCTGGCCGACGAACTTGTTGTAGGAGCAGCCGGTCAGCGGCAAGGCGAGCACCAGCGCAGCCAGTGCGAGAGCATGTTCTTCGCGTCATATACTCATATCTTACGCTCCGCGATCGATCTGCCAGCGAAAACACGCCGAAACCTACACTGGTCTTTTCGAGTTTCGTGCTTTCGTGGCATGTCACCAACCTGCGCCGCCACCTCCGCCGCCGCTGCGTCCGCCGCCGAAGCCGCCGAAACCGCCGCCGCCGCCACCACCGCCGAACCCGCCGCCGAAACCACCGCCACCCATCCGCCGCCGAACGGGCCGACGCCGCTCGACCAGCCGCTCCACGGCCGCCGCCCCAGTAGCGGACGCCGCGCCTGCGCGCCGCCGCCGATGCGGCTGACGATGAGGACGATGATGAAGACACGACGATCGCGCCAGACCGGAATCGGCGTGCCGCGCGCTCGCGTCGCGGCGCGTCGCGGCGCGCGCACGCCCGTCGAGCGTGACGTTCGCGGCCCTGCGCGATGCGGCCGATGATGCGTTCGGTGCCCGGCCAGCAGGCCGGCGCCATAGCGGCCCGCTGCGAAACTCCGGCGCCATCACCTCGCGGCTCGTCTCGCCGGCGAAGCCGTCGGTGATGAACTGCTCGAGGCCGTAGCCGACCTCGATCCTGCACGCGCCGCTCTTTCAACGCGAGCAGGATCAGCAGCCCGTTGTCCTTGCCCTTCTGCGCCGATCGCCGCGGCCGCTGGTTCTCGAAGAGCTTCGACCGCGTACTCGCGCGACGTCGGCGTACGGCTCGACCGTCGGCACCGTGCGCGACGACGACGACGTCGCCGGTCGTTTCCTGGAGCTCGCGGATCATGCGATCCATTTCGGCGGCGCTCGCGCGCGTCGATGACGTTGCGCGAAGTCGTTGACCGGCGCCGTGTGATCGGCAGGAAGCGGCTCGGCGGCAAAGCAGTGACCGGCGACAGCAGCGCAGGACACGCAGACGGCTCTAGCCATCGAGCCATGACGACGCATGCAGCCATGACGACGCTTCACACGCGCGTTCCAGCCGTCGACGTACGGCGACGAGCTGTTCGACCGCGTCGAGATACGGCGGGAAGAGCCGCTCCGGCCTGCGCCGACGAGATCTCGTGCGACGCCGACGCAGCGCGACGATCGACGGCGATCGTGCCCGGCGTGACGCCGAGCGTCCGCTCCGCGTGGCGCGCGGCCGCGGCGGCATCGTCGTCGGTCGGACCCTTCGAGCCGGGCCAGGTGCGTCGATCAGCAGCGCGGCGAAAGGCGGCGCCGACTCGGACGATCAGCACCGCCAGCGCGTCGCCGCGGCCGCGTGTCTCGAGGTAGCCCTCGCGCAGGTGCAGCAGATGGCTGCGCGCCTGGACCTCGCAGGCGCGGCGGATGTCGGCCGGATCGACGCGCAGGCCGTCGAACGGATTCGGCCCGCGACGACGACGTGGTCGGCGATGATGGCGCCGAACTCGAGCGGAAACGCGTCGAGCGATCGGCCGAACTCCTGTGCCGGCGACGATCAGCGGCGTCGCGAGGCCGTGCGTCGTGCCACGCCGCCGTCCGCGCCGCGCAGGCGCGCGAGATCGCTCGCCGGTCAGCGTCTCGACGATCGCCATCGTCCGCACCGGCGTCGGCGCGTCCGTGCGTGCGGCGTCGGTCTTCGCGTGCGGTGCCGCGCGTCCGCTGCCGTAGACGACGAGCGACTGCAATCGCGCGCCGCCAAGATCTCGCGCAGCTCGCGCTCGAGCGACGCGCACGCGTCGGGATCGTCATGGCTGTCATTGTACCGTTCGTGAGCTCGGCTTGGTCAGCTGCACGATGCTCCGTCCATCCTGGTCCGTGAGTCGCTGGCGCAGCCGTGCGCACGGACCGAGGACTCGAACGGACCAGCTGATGCCGACAGCTGATCAGGAAGTAGAATGCTGCCGATGCGCTTGCGCGAGTTGAACGTCGGCTGCTTCGGCGGCGGCACCGGTCTGCCGAGCCTGCTCGGCGGCCTGAAGCACAACCCGTGGCTGCACGCTGAACGCCGTCGTCACGATGTTCGACAGCGGCGGCAGCTCGGGCCAGCTGCGCGACGAGCTGGGCGTGCTGCCGCCGGGCGACATCCTGAAGTGCGCGCTCGCGCTGTCGCGCAACGCGCGCGAGGCGCGGCGCGTGCTGCTCGCGCGGCTGCCGACGCTCGAGCACGCGCGGCTCGGCGGCCACACCGGCGGCAACCTGCTGCTGTCGATGATGCAGCGCTACAGCGGCGATTTCCTCGACGCCATCGACGGCCTGCGCGCGCTGCTCGGCTGCCGCGGCCGCGTCTGGCCGGTCAGCGTGCAGCAGGCGTCGGTCTGCGCGGAGTACGGCGACGGCTCGATGACGCGCGGCGAAGTGGAAGTCGACGCGGGTCAGATCGTCCGGGCCGCTTCGTGCGGCGCATCTGGCTCGAGCCGCCGGTGTCGATTCATCCCGCCGTGGCGAAGGCGATCACCGAGTTCGACGCCGTCGATCATCGGGCCCGGCAGCTTCTACACGAGCCTGATGCCGATCTTTCTCGTGCGCGGCGTGTCCGAGGCGCTGGCCGAGCATGAAGGGGCCGGTCATCCTGATCGCGAACCTGCTGACCGAGGGGCGCGGCATGGTCGGGTTCACGGCCGCCGACGCCGTCGCGCGCATCGAGGAGGCCATCCAGCGCCGGGTGGACGTCGTGATCACCAACACGAAGTGGCCGTCGCCGCAGGTCCTCGGCCGCTACGCGCTCGAGCACAAGGAGCCGCTCGCGCCTCGGCACGCTGCCGGCGCACTGCGAGCTGGTCGGCGGCGGAGTTCTGGACCGGCGACATCGCCCGCCACGATCGGCTGCGGCTCGCCTATGCCGTGTGGACGGTTCTCTCACGACGCTTACTTGCGGCGGATTAAGAACGCACAAGCCGCGAAGCTCGCAAAGCAAATTTCGACCTCTTTGCGGTCCTTGGCGCTCTGTGGGCGTTCTCAACGCGGCACAGATCGTTCAAGGAATAGCTAGACGCGGCCGCCGCGCATGACGCGACGGACGTCGCGGGCGCCTCTTGATGTCCCGAAGCGGTCGCCGCCGATGCAACGCGAAATCGGCGCGCTTGCCGATTTCGATGGTCCCGAGCTCGTCGCCGAGGCCGAGTGCCTGCGCCGCGTTGATTGTCGCCGTCTGCAGCGCCTGAAACGGCGTCAGGCCGGCGGACGTAGGGATTCGATTTCGACGTGGAGACCGAGCGCCGAACGGGATGATCGGCGAGTCGGTCCCGGCGACGATCTTTCCGCGCGGCCGCGGCGACGGCCTTGGAGCGTCGCCTCATGCGGCTGGATCGCGATCGAGCTCAGGGAGCGGTTCCTTCACCGCGAGATCTGCGAGACATCGCCACCGTCGATCGCGGATGCGAGGCCGAGCCGCCGGTCGAAGAGCAGGGTGCGGTCGCCCGTCTCCCGCGCCGCAAACGCTCCTTGAATCCCGATGGTGGGCGGGCCGTGATGCCGGATCCACGCAATCGTCGATCACGTCCCGATAGGCACGGTTGGTCGCGCTCAGTTTCGTCGAGTAGCCGCGCGGCTGGTGCTGCGCGCAGGTGTTCCACGCCGTCGATCCCGAACGCGACCGCGGGATAGAGCTCAGTGCGACGTAGCCGGTCGATCCGAGCGCGCTGGGCGTAGTCGACGACGCGCTTTTGTGCAGGCGATCGGGAAGCCTCACGTAGGTCTTGAAGAAATCGAGCCCGAGCAATACGTA
>ERZ1370068.11073-contig-9719_pt1 | contig 38542 bp, 42 predicted proteins | sample MGYA00561227_ERZ1370068 | MGnify/ENA primary metagenome ERZ1370068 (study PRJEB38410, sample SAMEA6850437) | metagenome | study: Metagenomic assessment of the ecological functions of the soil: analysis of the soil microbiota associated with the...
TTACGTATTGCTCCTACGTCGCGCGTTTCCGAACACCGTCGGGCTTCCACGTTCACTCGCTTCTCAGCCACCGAGACGCCTTCGAAGCAACTCGAACAGGTGGTCTTCGCCTGAACACCTGCCGGAGTCTTCATGCGCAGCGCATCCCGATGGAGTGACGACGACGCTCGATACGCGTTCTGACTTCGGCGGGAGGATCGTGCGCTCGCAGTGGTCGCATCCATCCACACGCGCCGCCTCCCGAGGCTCGACGGCGAACCACCTGCACCTTCGACGAGGGGAGCGCCATGTTGGATTCGCGCAAGGTGATGCAGGTAGGCCGGTCACGCCGTCGGTCGCGCCGGGCGGGACGCTCCACATCACAACAGAGGTCTTAAATGGCCGAGTCTCCGACCGCAACGTACTACCGCAAGTGCGTTGCCGGTGATGGCAAGCACATGGCCCCGTTCTGCTCCAGCGCGTCGCCCGCGAAGGCCGCGACCTCGATTGCCTTTAGCGCATGCGCCAAGCCTGCTCCCGAAGGCGGAGATGTCACGCGAATACCCCCGTCTGGCAGGAGGCGCTCGGAAGCCGCTGGGGAAAGCGCATGTTCGCCGGGAGGAGACGCCATCGTTGTCTGCAACCGCGCCGCGTTTTCCCGATGCAGGCCGCGGTACGAGGGGCTCACCACGCCCGCCATACGGAGGAGTGGCAGCCGTCCGCCGCAAATACGTCGCGGGCATCGATACCGGGATCAAGGTGGACGCGAGCGTCATTGTGGTGCTCTCGACGTGACCGAGAATCCCGGATGTCGTCGGCTACCGCTACCTTCCGACGCCGGATGTCGGGACGCTCACCGCCACCATCAACCAACTCGCACGGACTGGCCCGGGAGCATTTTTCAATCGAGACGAATGCGATTGGTTTCGTGATCTACGAGTCCAGGCGTCGCGATCCCCGACTCCCGCAAGCACGAGTGGGTCACTACGAGCATGTCGAAGCAGCGTGCGCTCGGGGAACTCCAATGTTCGATCGAGCGGTAAGCCAAATCTCTCGTTCGACGCTCGCGCCTGCCCGGAACTGAACGCGAACTTCGCGGGTACTACGCCCGACACGCACATCCGGCAGGACGGTGATGGCGCTCGCTATCGCGCTCGCTTCCGCCGAGCACGCGCTCAACCTGACCGGCGGGGCGGATCGTCAAGTTCAAGTCGTACGCCGCATGAGCTGCCGGAGGGAATAGCCGCATTCGCGCCACACGCAGCGGAAGCCTCCTGAGCGGAGCCCTCCGGCCCCCGTGCGCGAAACGGGCCGCATCACGCGGCCCGTTTGCTGCCTCCTTCCACGTCGAACTTCAACCGTCAGACGACCTCGCTGTCCCTCGATGAGCAGCTGCCGTCGGCCATCCCCTCCACGACGCGAACCCCGGTGCCCTCACACGCCGGACATTCTTGACTTCAAACCCCGAGCCCGGATGCAGCGCCGGAGTCATCGAGCACGATGCGCCCTCGTCCGCTTGCATCGCAATCCGCACCACCCAGCGATGATGTTCCCGCCGTCATGACGACACCGCCTCGACCTCTACATCGGCCGGCCTGACACCGTTGCCGACGCCGAGTCAGGCAGTTGACCTCGACGCGATCCACGACCGGAACCTTCCTGCCCTGCCCAACCGGTTTTTTTGACGACCACCCGCACCATTTCGCGTGGATGAACTCGCTTTCGCCTGCCCGCAGGTCGGAGCACCGGGCGCAGGGTGTCCCCTCCTGACCTCGACCGGCCCGTCCGCGACGAGTCGCCTCTGCACCGCCCGGTGTTCATCCCGAGCCACCCGTTCGACGCCTCGACCCGGCAAGCACCTGCTCCAACTGCGCGATCATCCCATCGACCTCCGTGAGCGCCTGCGCACGCCGGAGCTGTCGAGATGGACTCGTCGGCTTCGAGTTCGTCACGCGCACTCAGCGCCTCCGCGAGCGCCTGGTGATTTTCGAGGTCTTCGCTCGTCTCAACCTCGTACATCGGGTTGAGCACCGCATTGCCATGAGAGTGCTCGGTGGAAGACGAACGGCTCATGCGGTGGTCGGTGATCGTGACCGGTGAGGCAGAGTCCGTCGCGCTTGCACCCGGTATGAGCCGAGGCTGCGGTCGAGCACGAGATGCCCGGACGCCGCAGACCTGCACACAGCGTGCGCGAGAGGAGTGAGTTGTCGCGCTCCGACCACCTCGAGGGCCGCTTTTCTCGTGAAGGTGTGCTGCACCTTTCGGTCAAACAACTCCTGCGAGATGAGCGGCGGATGCGTCGGTGCTTGCACTCGACGCCTTCGAGGAGTCCTTCCCGATGCCGTTGCGCTGCTGATGTACTCGCCGGGAGTAGGCGACTCCGAGATAGACACGATTGTGGTGGAACATGTCGCGGAGTCCCCAATGGACATGCCAGTGAGCTTCGACGAGTTCCTTCATGCTCTGGTACTCAGGCTCCGTCCCCCCCACGCCTGGACTGCGATGGGAGCGTTCTCCGGTCGATGTCGAGCGGGCCAGCTTGACGTTGCCGGACTGATTCTCGCGCCGTCCTTCCGCCCCGTCCAGACGTAGCCGAGTGTTCGTCGTCTACCGTGAACGCCTGATCGCGACGGCGCGGCTGCGCCCATGTTCGACCGCTTCTCACGCCTTCCACTGCTTCCGCGCCAGGATCGCGTTGAGGTGGAACGAGAACTCGGCATCGTCACCACTGCCGGGAGTCCACGCCGTCGTCCGTGACGAACACGACACCGACACGCTCGAACTCCGGTCCCTGATTGCCGCTTCGAGCCGCTCGCGTGTGATGCGGTGCCCGGTGGCGACGACGATGCCGTCCGCTCGCCCGGCCCCCACGTCTGCGATGGTTTTTGCCCGATTTCGCGCTCGCGCCACTGCTTCGCGCCGGACACTTGGTGCTCGCGCTCGATTCGGAGGAGATTGAATCCCCGCGGTCGCACAAGGTCTCGATGCGCCGCTTCTGATCCTCAGTGTCCCTTCTGTCCACCTCCCCGACTCTTGCGGGTGAGCCCGATCATGCGGAGCGGCTTGACGCTAGTGTGGAGTGCGCAGTCATCGGATGTACCTCCAGGCGCTCGCGGACGCTATGCTCCAATCGCGCCCGTCCCAATATTCAAAGGGACGCGCAGCGTGAAAGTCGACGGGAGCCCCGTCGGAAAGTTCGCTGCAAATCGCCCTCTTCATGTGCTCAAAGAGTACCTACTACTGTCTTTCCGGTATCCCCGACCGGCGGGCGCGCGTCCTCAAGGACTGGCGTCTTCACGATTGCGCTGCGCTGAAGTCAGCACGCGCCTCGACGCGGCTGAGGAATCTGTCGAGCAGGTGGACGTAGCCCTCGGTGTCCTCGACATGCGCCATGTGCGAGCCGCCGGATAGATCACCGACTCGGCGCCCGCGATACCGTCAGCCACCGTCTTGTTGATGGCGGGCGTCGCCTCGTCATGTTCGCCCGTCACGACGAGCGTGGCACGGAGATCTCCGGGAGTCTCTCCACCACGCTCCACTCGCGCAGGTTGCCCGTCACGTGGAACTCACTCGGACCGTTCATCGTGTGGTAGACGACGCCAGGCTCCGCAATGAACTGGAATGAGCGGAGCACGCACTCGGGCCACGGCTCCACGCGGACACATGGCGTTTCGGTAGAACTCCGTCGCAGCTTCTTCGTACCGGGGTCGTCTGTGGTGCCGGCTGCTTCGTGCCGGTCGAGGACGACCTGACATCCGGCGGCAGCTTCGCGCGCAGCTTGCCCGTCTCCTCCACCCACTGCGGAATGCTCGCGGGGAACTCGCGAGAATCAGGCTCTCGAGCCCACGCGGGCGCGTGAGGGCGTACTCCATCGCGAGCATGCCGCCCCATGAGTTGCCGAACAGATGGATGCGGTCGAGCCCGAGCTCGCGGCGGACCACGTCGAGCTCCTCGACGAACGTCTCGACCACCCAGAGCAAATCGTCGTCAGGGGAGGTCGGACTTGCCGCAGCCGAGTTGGTGCGTAGAAGACAACCCGCCGACCTGCATCGGCGAGCAGCTCCAACGGCTCGAGATAGTCATGTGGCCCGGGGCCGCCAGGCAGGAGACGACGGGCAGCTTCCCTCTGACTGCTCGTCGTCAATCGACAACGCGGTACCATCGCGGCGGTAGCCGCGGAAGGGAACGGTGAAGCCCTCGTGCGCGTACACCCGCGCTAGGGCTAACTGATCGGTTTCAGGCGAGGAGCAGGCGTTGTCCGACTTGCTGCAAGCGCTGTACCGAGGGGAGCAGCGAACAGGTCGAGAAGCCCTCGCCGCCGGATCCGAGCTCGACGTCTTCGAGGCGGGCCGGCTTCCGGCCGGGCGGACCGACTGCGCGAGCTGCTGGACGAGGATCCCTCGCGCGCGAATCGAGTTCGCCGACGACGGCTTTCACCCGCTCAGGCTCGCCTGTTTCTTCGGCCACCTCGACGCGGCGCGGCTGCTGCTCGATCGCGGCGCGGACGTCAATGCGCTCTCGACGAACGAGCACGTTCAGACGGCGGCCCTATTCACGCGGCCGCTGCGGCCGGCCGGCGACGAGCGCGATGCGCTACGAGCTCGTGCAAGCTGGCGCTCGAGCACGGAGCGGACCCCAACTTGCGCCAGGGCGGCGGCTTCGCGCGCTATCGACGCAGCTCGCGCCAGAACGGTGACGCGCGCGTCGAGGAGTTGCTGCTCGAGCACGGCGCAGACGGTTAGCGGCCCTTCCTCCCACGCGTCGAGCAGCGACTCGACATGACGGCGTTGCGCTTCGGTGAAGGGCACGTCGGCGAGCAAGCCGCCGCACCTCGAAGGGTCGTCGTTCTCGACCCGCCGCCTCCGAGATGCTCGCGTGTGGGCGTCGGCTGTTGGAGCTGGCGGCGCAGCCAGCGCAGGAGACTGACCTGCGCTGCGCGGCTCACTCCGGGAGCTTGACCGCCAGCGTGTCGCCGTTCACCGACACCGAGCCGCGATTCGCGCCGGATAACGATCACCGCGACGGCGGCGCCGAGATCCGCAGCTCCTCCCCGAGCAGGACCGGTACCCGAAGAGGAGTGACGGGGCGAGATCGTGAGCGTGGCACCGTCGACGCGTAGCTCGACCTGCTCGAGCCCGCCGTGACGTAGCGCCGCCTGGCGCCAGCGCGCGGAGATTCCGCGCGGGACGGCATCTGGCGTCGACCCGGGCCTCTCGCCCTCCCCCCGTGACGACCACGCGCTCTTCTCTCCGAGGTGCTCGGCCAGCGCCGCGCGCCAGCTCGAGCGTGTCGGGCCGGTTGGAGCGCCGGGCTCGTAGCGTCGCTTTCCGATCCGTGCGGCGACGCCGAGCTCGATCGAGGAGCTCGGCGAGCTGAGCGCGGCGCTGTCGATCATCTCCATGGTAGGCGCTGCTTGGGCTCACCGAGATCGCCCATCCGGACGAGCGTCTGCGCGAAGCCGTGAATCGTCGCCAGCGGCGTGCGCAGGTCGTGTGCGCGCAAGCGATACGCAGCCGCGGAAGCTGGCGTTTGGACTCCCGCTGGCCGGCCTGACTAACCTGTCACGCAGTGACGGAGTCACGACTCCTCGACGATCCTCAGGGCCTCGACTGCCCGAAGTGAGGCTGGGCGCTATCGCACGCGGCCGGGGTCCAGGGCGTGGCCAGAAGGCGATCCGCGCTCCAGGCTGGACGGGGCGACGAGCCTACTCCGCGGAGATCGGCTCCGCGTCGACCTCGACCCAGCCAGAAGGGCGTGCACATGTCCTGCTTTCCCGAGCTTCGGGAGGCGATCGACAAGGTCGTGATCGGCGAGGCCTTCCTGCGTCGAGAAGCTGGCAGAGCACATCGCGACGACACATCGTCGATCGCCAGCACGGGCCGCGCGGCGCGAGGTGGATCGCGGCGCGGTATCCCTGGAGCGGCCGGACGCCCGTGACCGGTCTGCCGACACGCAGATGATCGCGATCGCTGCGGCATCGCCGCCGCTCGACCGTCGCGACGTCGCCGCGTCGTCGGCGTCGAGGCGATCGGCATCAACGCCTGCCCGTGCGCGCAGGGGCTCGTGCGCGGACGCGCGGCAGAGCGCCTGCTCGAGGCCGGGTTCGCGCGACGGCGACGTCGAGCGCATCCTCGAGCTCGTCCCGCTCGCGACACACAACCAGCGCGGCCGCGGCACGCTGCTACGTCGGCACCGACGCGGACGGTCAACGCCGAGCACCTCGTCGAGCATCGTCGAGCGCTCGATGAGCTCGCCGATCTACGAGCTGCTGAAGCGGCCCGACGAGCTGTTCGTCGTCGAGCACGCGCACCTCCAGCCGCGCTTCGTCGAGGACTCCGTGCGGCATCGCGCTGCAGGCGACGCTCGACGCGCTACCCGGAGCTCGACGACGGCGACTTCGTCCTCTCGCGCCAGGTCAACCTCGAGACGATCCACTCGCACGACGTGCTCGCCGAGCGCTACGGGCACCGTCGGCGAGCTGCGCGGCGAGCTGCGACGACGGTGAGCCCGCCGCCGGCGCACACCGAGCTACGCGGTGGCTCGCCTCGTAAGTGTGCGCAAAGGCGGGTCTGACCCGTACCTTTGGCGGCCGCCTGGATACTCGCAGGGCGCCTGAAGCGAAAACGGTTTTCGGTGCCCACGCAGAAGCCGGTGCGATGTCCTGGTCGGTGCAGCACGGCGACGGCGGCGGCTGCTACCGGCGGCAGAAAGCGATCACGGGCCAGGGCCAGTCGAGCAGGACGGCCGCGAGGATCGGCAATGAGACGCCGCCACGATCGAGGCCAGCGGACGCGTAGCGGAAGACGAGGAAGACGACGATCCAGACGCACCGCGCCGACGAGCGCCGACGACCGGCGCGACGCCGAGGAACGCGCCGCCGCACGTGCGCGACCATCTTGCCGCCGCGCTGCGAAGCGCAGGAACAGCGGGCGCCAGTGCCCGAGCATCGCCGCGGCTGCCGGCGAGCACGCCGGCGAGATGTGCGACACCATGAGCGTCGCGACGAGCGCCGGCACGAAGCCCTTCGCGCGTGTCGAGCGAGCACGACCGGCAAGCCCGTAGCGCCAGCCGTAGACGCGCCAGACGTTCGTGCCGCCGATGTTGCCGCTGCCGTCGCGCGGATGTCGTCGCGCTTGACGAGCCGCGGACGAGCCAGTAGCCCCACGGCATCGAGCCCGAGCAGGTAGCCCGCGGCGACGAGGAGCGCGGTTCAGTCAGCTGCTGCGTCACGTCTGGATCTGGCTACTTGACACCCAGTCGTTGACGGTCGACCAGTCGAGGTTGTCGAAGAACGCGTCGATGTAGGACGCGCGGTCGGTCTGGTAGTCGAGGAAGTACGCGTGCTCGTAGACGTCGAGCGCGACGAGCGGCGTCGCGTTCCAGATCGGGATACGTGTTCTGGGCGTCGCCGACGTAGTTGAAGAGGCGGCCCTCGTCCCAGTCGTACGCCGTCCAGGCCCAGCCGCGGCCGGCCATCCCGGTCGCCTTCAGGTCGGCGCGCCAGTCGTCTGCACCGAGCCGAAGTCGCGCTTGATCAGGTCGCCGATCAGCGCCGGTCGGGTCGCCGCCGTCGCCGCCGAGGTGCTCGAAGTAGATCTCGTGGTTCTTGATCCCGCCGATCGCGAAGGTGAGGTCGACCTTGAGCGCGCGGAGGTCCGAGTAGACCTGGTTCGCGCTCGGCGAGATCGACCTCGTCGAGCTTGCCGAGGATCTCGTTCCGCTTGTTCACGTACCCCTGGTAGAGCTTGTAGTGGGCCTCGATCGTCTGCGCGCGAGATGCCGTCGAGCTCGTAGAGCTCCGGCTTCAGCTCCCGCGCGGTGATCTCCTCGAACTTGAACGCGAGCGACGTCATCTCTCCCCTCTCCTCGACTAGACCGGCGCGCGGAGCATATCCTCGGCACAGAAGCCACAGAAGGAGCCACCGATGCCCTACGAGGTCCCGCCTCTCCCGTACGACTACGACCGCGCTCGAGCCGCACATCGACGAGCAGACGATGCAGCTCCACCACGACAAGCACCACCAGGCCTACGTCGACAACGCCAACAAGGCGCTCGACGGGCACCGAGTGGGCCGACCGCGCCGTCGAGGCAGGTGCTCGCGAACCTCGACGATCCTGCCCGAGGACAAGCGGACCGCCGTTCGCAACAACGCCGGCGGCCATGCGAACCACAGCGCTCTTCTGGGAGATCATGAGCCCGGACGGCGGCGGCGAGCCGAGCGGCGCGCTCGGCCGACGCGATCAGCGACACCGTTCGGCAGCGCTCGACGAGCTGAAGACAGCTCGTGAACGACACCGGCGTCAAGCGGTTCGGCTCCGGCTGGACGCTGGCTCGTCTACGACGGCACGGGTCTCGCCGTCTACTCGACCGCCGAACCAGGACTCGCCGATCATGCGACGCGCGACGTGCCGCTCCTCGGCATCGACGTCTGGGAGCACGCCTACTACCTGAAGTACCAGAACCGGCAGCCCCGACTACCTCGAGACCTGGTGGAACGTCGTCAACTGGGATGCCGTGCAGAAGAGGCTGGAGAGCGCGGACAAGTAAGTCCGCGCTCTCGCGCAGTAGCCACCGCTTGACGACAGGCTGCGTGCCGCTCCACGAATCGATGTAGCCGCCGGCATCTCGGTCGCCGGCATGTAGATCCGGATCGACCACGCGCCCACGCGGGATCACCGAGCGGACGAACTTCATCCCCATGATCCGGCCGGACTGCTGCCCCAGCGTGCAGCCGGCGCACGTTGATCCACGTGTGCGCGAGCGTGAAGCGCTGCAGGTAGACGAATCGGCCCTGCGAACGACTGGCCGGCCGTGACGTAGAAGTGGAAATAGCCCGATCGCGAGACGAACGGCAGCTTGATCGTCGGCTGGACCTGGACGCCGACCGAGCTTTCGGCTGCCCTTCCACTGGGCCTGGTAGGTCGTGTTGAGCTGCGGCGTGACGCGTTGAACGAGAACGCGCCGCCGCTCGTCGTCTGCAGCGTCGCGACCACCTGCTTGGTCGTCTGCCCGGACGGAAGCGCCGTCGAGCGTGACCGTCTCGCCGGTTCGCTTGTTCGACACGACGCCGCGTGAGCGTCACCTGCGTCCCGAACTTCACGACGGGCGCCGACACGGCGAGCGTCACCACTGGCGAGCGCGCCGCGAACGGCGATCGGTTCCTTTCAGAGTGGGATGGAGGCCGTCGTGGTAGCGGAACGTCCCTCCGCCACGAAACACGTGGCTGTAGCGTCTTGCGCGGCTTCGCCAGGATCGGCGAGGCGAACGAACCGCCGTTCGCCACGACCTGGTGATCCTTCGTGTCCGTGTTCGTCCAGGTGACGGTGTCGTCCTGGTTGATCGTCACGGTGGCCGGCACGAACCCCGTGGCCTTGATCTGAACCGTGCTCGTCGCCGTTGACGCGGGTGCGGCCAGCACCAGTGCCATCCCTGCCACGGCGATCCGGAATGAACCTCGCAGCACTCGTTGGAACCCCTCTGGTCGCTTTTCTGGCTTTTCCTCTAGAGACGTTCACGTTCCCCGTAAGGGGTTTTAAGCGTTCCGTATGGGGTCGTGGTTGTGGAGGTAGCCCCACGTGCTGCAATCCAGGAGACGTGGAATCCCGTAGAGACCCCAAGAAGATGGGCATCAGCGTTGCCTTACCTGCTGCCATGCCCCATGGCGGCCGCCGGAAACGACTGGCGAGGACCCGCGCGACGCAGCGCGGGTTGAGCGACGGCGACCTGATCAGCCGTGTCGCGCGCGCGCGACGCGCAACGCCTTCGAGCTGCTGTACCGGCGCTACGCCCGACCGGTTTTCGGCTTTGCGCTCAGGCGCCTCGGCGACCGGATGCGCGCCGAGGACGCCGTACAGGAGACGTTCGCCGCGGTCTGGCGTTCTGCGCGCACGTACCGGCCGGAGCGCGGCGCCGGGGCACCCTGGCTCTACGCGGTCGCCCGCAACGCGATCGTCGACAGCGAGCCGGAACCGCAGCGAGCCGCCGGCCGAGGCGCCTGACACCCCGTCGCTGGAGCCAACTCCGGCCGAACGCGCCGAGACGTCCTACGTCTCCGTGGCGGGTGCACCGCGCGCTCGAAGGGCTCTCTGAGAAAGAGCGCGACGTGATCGAGCTCGCCTACTACGCCGAGCTTTCTCAGAGCGAGATCGCCGACTTCCTCGGCATCCCGCTCGGCACGGTCAAGACGCGCACGCGCGCCGGGCTCAGCCGTCTCGCCGACCTGCTCGAAGGAGAATTGCGAATGACGCGGCGCGCCGGACTTCGACGATCTGGTCGGCAGAGACGTGCCGGACGAGGAGCGCGCGCGCCTGCTGCGTGCGCACCAGTTGCTCGTCGAGGCCGGACCTCCGCCCGAGCTCTCGCCCGAACTGGACTCGGTGCCCTGGCCCGAGGAGTCTCAGATGCCACTGCTCAAGCCGAGGCAGCAGCCGACCGCTCTGCTGCTCGCGGCGGCAATCGCGACGGCGATCGGGATCGGCTTCGTGCTCGGGCAGTCCACGAGCCTCGAACTCGAGCTCGAATTCGATGCAGACCGTACGCGTCGTGAAGCTCGCCGGAACGGCAGCTCGACAGCGACGCGCGGGCGACGCTCGAGCTCGGCAAGGCTGACGCGCACGGCAACTGGCCGATGATCCTGCACACTCGCGGCCTGCAAGAGCTGCCCGGAGGGCGGCTACTACGACCTCTACCTGACGAAGGGCGGGAAGCCGGTCGTGCTCTGCGGCGCACCTTCAACGTGAAGGGCGACGACGTCGTCGTGCACTTCAGCGCGGCCTACGACCTCAAGCACTTCGACAAGGACGGCTGGGTGATCACGCGCCAGCGACCGCAGAACCACGAGCCGACCGAAGATCGTCCTGAAACCGACCGCGGTCTAGGGCGCGACGCGGTCCGCCGCGACGAAGGCGGCGTGCGTGACCGGCATCTTCGCCGCAGAAGAACTGCTCCACGGCATCTGCGTACGCGGCGGATCTCGCGCTGAGCCGTCTCGGCGGCGCCGAGGCGAGCACGAAGTTCATCAGGGCCCGCGCGTTCACAGTCCAGAAGAACTCCGTGTACGCGCCGACCGGCATGACCGAGCGAGCCAGCTCGCGCGCGACACCGGCCTCGACCAGTCGCGCTCGTACGTCTCGAACGCATGCTGCGTAGACCTCCTCGGAGCTCTCGCGCGCGTTCGCTCGGCGAGCTACGTCGTCGACGGGCTCGAATGAGTAGGCGCCCGGCTTGCCGACCTGAGCTGCGCACGTCTTCGAGCTCCGGGCACGTAGAACTCGTCGGTCGCCTTCGCGTAGCGCATCGAGAACTCGTTGAAGGAGCCGACGCGGTGGCGGAACCACTCGCGGCGACGAAGATCGGCGCCCGGATGTGGAAGCGGAACGAGTTGTGCTCGAAGGGCGTGCCGTGCCGCTCGCGCATGAGGAAACGGATCAGGCCCGCGTCGCGACTCGTCCATCTCGTCCTTGCGCCGGGTCGAAGCTAGACGCGCGCGCGCGTTCACGACAGGAGAGGTCGGTCGCCAGCGACGTCGTCGAGCGCGGACGAAGCCGTGATCGAGGACACGGATCGCGTTCTCCGGCTATCACTCTGTCTGTCGTGGCCACCGGTGAATCGAGTTTAGCCGCGGTGCATGTCGGCACATCCGGCTGGTCGTATCCCGTCCGTGGAAGCCGGGGTTCTACCCGGCCGGGACCGACGCGAAGGAGTTCCTTCGCTTCTACGCGGGGCGCTTCGCCACGGTCGAGCTGAACACCACGGGCTACCGGCTTCCGGCCGAGGAGCAGTTCGCGCGCTGGGCCGAGCAGACGCCGCCGGGTTTCCGCTTCGCGCCCAAGCTCGCGCGGCAACCGGCCGCGCATGCTCGCGGAGTTCGGGCCGCGTGTGCGTGCGCTCGGCGACCGGCTCGGGCCGATCCGCGTCCAGCTGATCAGCGCCCGCGACGAGGGGATGATCGAGCTGATCCTCGGCTCGCTCGATCCGGAGCTCTCCTCGCGTTCGACCTGCGCGCATCCGTCCTGGGACGGGATCGAGCCGCGGCTTGCGCAGGCGGGAGCGGTGCGGATCAACGATCTCGACCACGAGGCGCCGTTCCGGTACGTGCGGTTTCGCGATCCGCCGTATGACGACGAGGCGTTGCGGGAGTGGGCCGACCGTCTACGACCGTCGACGTGCCGCTCTATGCGTACTTCCGGCACGGAGGACGAGCCGACGGCGCCGGCGTACGCCCTACGCTTGCTGGAGCTGCTCGATCAGTGAACGTGGCACTTCTTGTCGGCTCCGGCGACCGAGTCCTGCAAGCGCGTTCTGCTGGCTGTTCGTACGCGACGTCTCCGGAGCTGTTCGGGTCGAAGTCGTGTAAGCCGGCGACCGTGGTGCTCACGTCGCGGCGTCACGCCGGGGCCGATCGCGGTCAGGCGGTACTTCGCAGCCGTTGCCCGGGCCGCGCGGGCTGAACTTGTAGAAGCCGTAGCAGAAGACTCCGGTCGGCTGGTGAGCCAGGAAGGCGTTCTCGCGCTGCCAGCCCTTCCCGTAACGCGAGTCGAACGTGTCGACGTAGACGTTACGGCCGTATCACGTCGCGCGGCGAGCCGACGCGAGTCGCCGAGAAGCCGTACACGGGCTTGCCGTCGTAGGTGAGCCGCCCGAACAGGTGGTGGTAGCGGCCGTCGTAGACCCAGTCGGTCCAGGCGTCCAGCGTCGCGATCGCGCCCGACCAGTGGGAGAGGTGGAGCTCCCAGCGTGCCGAGCCCGCTTCTGCGCTCGGCCGTCGAAGTTCGGAAGCGTCCTGCGCCAGGATTGGAGCGCCCAGTACGAGCCGTCGGGCGCGGCGCAGGCAGCAACCTGGAAGGCGAGCTTCGGCCCGTCGTAGGCGCGGCACTGGTTCCTGAACGGAGGTCCAGTACCGGCCCGAGTAGTCCTTCCGGAACCTGACTTGCGGCCGGCTTGTCGTCGGCTGTCGCGCATCGACCGCTCCCCACGCGCGGACGTGCATGACGCGGCCGCCGGCCTTGTAGGTGACCAGCGCCTGACCGTTCGCGTCGACGCCGAGCCTGACGTTCTTGCGCGTTCCGGTCGATGATCTCCGAGGCCGATGCGGACGCAGGCACAAAGCAGGAACGCGCAGAAGGCGACGGCGAGGCTCCTCACAGCCCGTATTTTCGGCATTGAAACTTGGAAGCTTGAACGAGGGACTAGAAACGCGCCGTCGCGCCCAGATGGCGCTCGTAGAGCTCCGGTTTCCAGGATCTCGGCGATCTGCGCGACCGTGTAGCGAAGCTCGTCGTCGGTGTTGTAGTAGTGCGGCCCGAGCCGTAGCCCGGCGTCGGGGCGGAAGTCGCAGATGATCTGCCGCTCGCCGAGCTCCCTGTGCACGGCCTCGAACTGCGGGCGTGCGCACCGTGACGGTGCCGCCGCGGCGGCCGGCGTCGCGCGGGCTGCCGACGTCGAAGCCGGCTTCGTCGAGCAGGTCGATGAGCAGCTGCGTCTGGCGAACCGAGTTCTCGCGGATGCGGTCGACGCCGATCTCCTCGATCAGGTCGTAGCCCGGCGGTCGCGGCGTAGAGCGCCGGGACGTTCGGCGTGCCGGTCAGAAAGCGCGCGCGCCGTCGGCGTAGTCGAGCTCGGGCTCGAAGCTGAACGGCCGCGCATGCGCCTGCCAGCCGACGAAGGTCGGCTCGAGCACGCTCGGCGAGATCCGGGCGGACGTAGAGCCAGCCGTTGCCCGGGCCCGCCGCACAGCCACTTGACGCTGCCGCCGACCGCGAAGTCGACGTTCGAGCGCGGCGACGTCGAGCGGAACGATTCCGGCCGACTGGTACGCGTCGAGCACGACGTGCGCGCCGACCTCGTGCGCGCGGCGGACGATCGCGCTCGACGTCCTGGATCTCGGCCGTCTTGAAGAGGACGTGCGTGATCGGGACGAGCAGCGTTCGCTCGTCGATCGCGTCGACGATGGCCTGGTCGTCCTCGACGACCACGACCTCGAGCTCAGGCTGCGCCTGGTACAGGTAGCGGACGCTCGGAAAGTTGCCCTCCTCGTAGACGACGCGGTTGCGGCGCGGATCGACTGGCCGGAAGCAGGACAGGACGATCGCCTCGGCGACCGCGACGTTCTGGTGCATGACGGTCGAGCCGGGCGGCGCCCCGATGATGCGGCCGACCTGGTCGCCGACGGTCATCGGCATCTCCCACCAGCCCTCGCCCCACGCGCGGATGCCGCGCTTCCTTCCACATCCGCGCGTACTCGAGCAAGCCGTTCCTCGGCGGCGGCGGGCATCGCGCCGAGCGAGTGGTTGATGAGGTACGTCGTGTCGCGGAGGATCGGGAACCGCTCGCGGTACTCGGTCAGCTCCATGCCGCGCAGCCTAGTCGGAAGGCGAGGCGACCCGTCAGCGACGTCCGGTGTCAGACACCGTGCCGCCGAAGTCGTCCTCCGATGTGACGGAACACGCTTCGGATCCCCAGGTTCGAGCCAGTTTCCCGTAGGCCAACTGGGACACGGCTTGGGGTCGGACACCGTGACGAGAGTGCTGACTTAGCTGAGGGTGCGCTCTGCCGGGCCGATGTAGCGCGCCGGAAGGACGGAAGAGGCGGCCCGTCTTCTTCTGCTCGAGAATGTGCGCCGACCAGCCGGCGACGCGCGAGCAGGCGAACATCGCCGGCGCGAGCGGCGGCGGGATCTCGGCGACGTCGAGGACGACCGCCGAGTAGTACTCGACGTTCGTGCGCGAGCGACACGATCGGGTGAGCGCTTCTGCGAGCGCTGCGAGCGCAGCTGCCTCGAGCTCCTCCGCGACCTCGACGTGCGGCGAGCCGAGCTCCTTCGCCGTCCGCTTGAGGATGCGCGAGCGCGGATCCTCGGCGCGGTAGACGCGGTGGCCGAAGCCCATGATGCGCTTCGCCCTGCGCGAGCGCATCCTCGCACCCACTTCGCCGCATCGCCCGTGCTCGTCGACCTCGTCGAGCATCGGCTTGACGTAGGCCGGGGCGCCGCCGTGCAACGGGCCCGAGAGCGCGCCGACGGCTGACGAGAGAGCGGCGCCGCAGTCGGCGCCGGTCGACGCGACGACACGAGCGGTGAACGTCGACGCGTTCAGGCCGTGCTCGGCCGTGCAGATCCAGTACGTGTCGATCGCCTTGACGTGACGCGGGTCCGCCTCGCCTCGCCACCTGAGGAGGAACTTCTCGGCGGCAGTCTTGCCCTGCGCGAAACGACGTCGTCGGGGACGACGTCGGTCTTGCCGTCGGCGACGCGCGGAGCGCGCGACGATCGACATCATCTGCGCCGACAGCCGCCCGAGGTCTTCGCGCGCCTGCTCGTCGGAGATCTCGTTCAGCTTGCCGAGCTTCCACTCGCCGGCGAGCCGCGCCGTCTCCGCCTGGAGGTCGGCCGGCGCGTTGCCCGTGAGGCGCGCCGGCTCGTACGGCTCCGGGTCCGGCATCCTCGAGTTCAGGTCGTTGTCGACGAGCAGGCCCCACACGTTCTCGTAGGGAACCTTGCCGACGAGCGGCCTCGACGTCGACGCCGCGGTAGCGGAGCGACGCCGCCCTCGCGGTCAGGCTCCGCGATCTCGGTCTCGACGGCGACGACGCCCTCGAGCCCTGGTTTGAGTCGTCGTTGCTGCTCATGTCATTCCTCCAGCTCGATCGCCAGCCCGATCGACCGTCCCTGCGCGGCCGCGAGCACGAGAGCCGCTGCGGCGACATCCTGGACGGCGACGCCGACTGACTTATACAGGGTGATCTCGTCCCGGGAGCTGCGTCCCGGCCTGCATACCGGCGACGAGCTCGCCGAGCTCGGCATGGACGATCCTCGGCGTGACGCCGACCGAGCTCCGGCGCGCCGGCTGGAGGCGGCGCGAAGCGTCGACTCACGCGACTCGACGACGAGCAGCGCGTCTGCGACGGTCTGCGCGTCGACCTCGCCGCGCCCGGCAGGATTGCGCCCGACCGAGTTGACGTGCACGCCGGGCGACAGCCACTCGCGCCGCACGATCGGCTCGGTCGAGTGCGTGGTCGCTGCGACGACGTCGGCATCCGCGGATCGCCTCTTCGTACGAGCCGACTGCGTGTCATGCGGCCGATCTCCTGCGCGAGCGCCTCGGCTTCTGCGCGGTCGCGGCCCGCAATGCGGATCTCGGTGAACGTCCGCACGCGCGGGAGCGCGCGGCGTGTGAGTGCGCCTGCACGCCGGCGCCGAGGATCGCGAGCACCGTCGGCGTCGCTCGCGCGCCAGCGAGCCGCGTCGCGAGCGCCGAGCCCGCGGCCGTGCGCGTCGCGGTGATGTACGTCCCGTCCATCAGCGCCAGCGGCGTGCCGTTCTCCGGATCGAAGACGCACGATCACCGCCTGGTGCGTGTGGCGGTCGGCGTTCTGCGGGAAGAGCGTGACGAGCTTGCAGGCAAGTCCGGCCGACGGCAGGTACGCCGGCATCACGCCGAGCAGGCCGTGACGCTCTGCACCAACGCCGCGATCCGCGGCGGCATCGATGCCTCACCTGCGCTGAGATCTCTGTGCGGCGTCGGCGAGCGCATCGACGAGCTGATCGAGGTCGAGCAGCTCGCGCACCTCGGTTTGCGAGAGAACGATCACGAAAGGCGCTTGAGGCAGGCCGAGTGCTTGCTGGTTCCAGGAACGCGGTGCGTGACGCCCGCTCCGCCGACACTGCCCGCGGTTCGCGAGGTACCAGTCGTAGGTCTCGATCAGCGCGTCTCGCGTTCGACAGTCGCGGCTGCCAGCCGAGCAGCCGCTGCGCCTTCGAGACGTCGACGAACGAGTCCTTGTGCGCGGTCTTGTAGTGCCACTCGGCGAGCGGCGAGACGCGCAACAGCTCGAGCGCCGCGCAGCGCGAGTCTCCGCCGGCTTCACCGGGAACCGGGCTGCAGCCGACGACGACGAGCCCGCGTGGTCGATCAGCGCCTGCAGGTCGGAACGCACGCGTGCCGAACTCGGTCGCACCGATGTTGAACGTCTCGCCGGCAGCCGCCGGCTCCGCGCCCGGCCGCACGATCGCGTCGACGAGATCCTCGACCGCGAGCAGCTGGTAGCGGTTGTCACCCTGCCGAGCGATGTAGATCCGGCGCCCTCGCGGATCCAGTCGAAGAGGATCTCGAACACGCCGAGCCGCTCCGGCGCCGATGAAGCGTCTTGGGACGCACGATCGTCGTCTCGACCGCGGCGACGCGGCACGAGTCCCTCCGCGTCGATCTTCGACTCGCCGTACGAGCCGACGCCGACGAGCGGATCGTCCTCCTCGATCGGATGCTTCTCCGGCACGCCGTAGACGGCGGTCGACGAGATGAAGACGACACGCCGGACGCCGGCGTCGTCGCGCGGCCGCGCAGCACGTTCTCGGTCCCGCCGACGTTGACCGAGCGGATCGCATCTCACGGGAGGCCTGGATCGGGAGCGCTGCCGCGGCGTGCACGACCACGTCGGCGCCCGTGCACGAGCTCGCGCGACGCTGTCGCGATCGCGGACGTCGCCGCGCAGCTCGTCGACACGGAGCGCTCGAGGCTCGGCGTCGTCCAGCGGCACGACGTCGAGCGTTCGCACGTCGTGCCCGTCGGCGAGCAGCCGTCGCAGCGAGGTGCAGGCCGAGGAAGCCCGCGCCGCCGGAGATCGCCCAGAGCATTACCTCGGAACCGCTACTCGCCGCAGGCGGCGTGGGCGCCGGCTGAACGCGGCGGCTTCGCATCCACGAGCACCGCGGCGGCGAGCAGCACTGCCATGCCGACCATGCTCTCGCCGAGCAGAGCTCGCCGCGCAGACGCGGTACAGCACGCTCGCCGCCGCGCGCAACCGCCGGCACGGCGACGAGCTTGTGCAACGCCGCCCCAGGCGAGCGCGAGCGAGACGAGCCCGATCTTGACGAGCAGCACCTGGCCGTAGCCGGTCGTCCAGAGGTCGCTCAGTTGCGGCAGCCGCAGGATGCTGAGGTAGACGCCCGCCAGCAGCAGCACGCCGACGCAGCACGGTCGCGAGCCGCGAGAAGCCGAGGAACGCGGACCGTCGCGCAGTCCGGCATCAGCGGCCAGACGACGACGACGAGCTGCGACGAGCCCACCGATCCAGAGAGCAGGCTGCGGAGAGATGCGCCCAGTCGGCGAGCTCCGACTTCCACGAGGAGCCGGCGTCGGCGGCGGAGTGGCCCGACAGCGAGAGGCCCGAGACGCAAACGCGAGCGCCGAGCAGGAACGCCGGCCACAGCAGCACCGCGCGGTCCGGTCAGCCACGCGAGGAACAGGAGCGCGGCCACGAGCGCGAAGCCGAGCGTCATCGCGATGAACGCCGTCCCGAAGCGTCGTACCGCGCGATCGGCGAGAGGTCGCCGTAGAGCAGCCGCCCGAACGGGAAGCTGGAGCGCGTCCTCGCGCACGGAGGATGAACGCCGCGATGCCGACGTTGAGCGTCGCCAGCGACACCGATTCCCGTCGACGCGCGTAGAACCGCTGCTCGGCGCGGGCGGCAGCGGCCAGCGCAGCGACGCAGCAGCCGGAAGCCCAGCCCGCCGACGAGCAGCGCGAGCGCGAGGAAGTACAGCCAGCGCACGACGTGCTCGCGTCCGCGTCGGCCCGGATGCGCCGAAGGCTTCCGTCGGCGGCGGCGCGGCCGCGCGCACGCCGAACGTGCACACGCCCGAGACGACGTGCCCGTCCGCCGGAGAGCGCGTGCCAGCGCACGGTGTAGCGCGCCCTTCGCCAGCGCGTGGCAGCGCACGCCGTCACGGTGCGGCCGTCGCTGCGCGACACGCTGCAGCGCCGACACTGCCGCCGCGACGAATAGAGCATGCACGAGTGCCGGCAGGCCTTGCACGTACTGGTCGAACTGCAGCACGATCTTCTGCGGCGACGCTGCCGAGCCGCTCGCCGGAAGCCCGGCGACGTCTGCTCGAGCGTCGCGTGCGCAGAACGCCTGCGCCGGAGCACGACGAGCGCGCAGCGAGCGCCGACGATCGAGCAGCAACGCGCTTCATCGATGCGGCGTCCCCGCGAGCTCCGAGATGTGCCCGAAGATCGGCGCGACGTCGCGGTCGCAGTAGAGCATCACGCGAGATGACGACGAACGTCGAGCGCGAAGCCGGTCGCCGGCGCACTGCGACCGCGGCCGCACGGCGCGAGCGAGCGGGAAGATCGCGCCGACGAGCAGCGTCCAGCCCGAGCAGGTGGTGCAGGAACGCCGAGCGCTGGAACAGCCACGCGTTCTGCTCGTGGACGAGGAACGCGCGCGCCGGAGACGACGAAGCGCGGCGGTCATCGCAAGCCGCCACCACCTGCTCTGCAGCTTGCCCGCGGACGAGCGCGAGCTCGGCCGCGCCCGGCGAGCATCAGCACCTGCGCCCACGCCCCGTGCGCGAGCATGTGGATCGCCGAGTTCGTGAAGAACGTCATCACGGGCCACATGCAGGACGCCGAGCGCGAACGCGAGCCCGGGCCACAGGTACAGCGCGCCACGGCGCGCCGCCGCCACACCTCCGTTCCCGACGATCGCCTCGCCGAGCAGGCAGAGGCCGAGGAGCAGGAATCCCGTCGCGAACAGCCAGTGGACGTGCTCAGCTGGCGGTTGCATGTCCCTCCTCCGAGGTCCTCCAGCAGTCCTGGCACGACGACGAAGTGGAAGAGCAAGCCTGACGGCGATCACGAGCAGCGGCGGCTCGACGAAGAGCCACCAGAAGCCCTGGCCACGCGGATGCAGCAGCGTGATCCGGTACGGCTGGACGAATCGCCCAGACGACGCCGGCGAACGCAGTCGCCGGCCCGAGCGCGGACACGATCCGCGCGCGCGTCGTAGCTCGTTGTAGACGGTCACTTCGAGTTCGGTGACGAGTTCTGCGTTCACGACGTCCTCCTCCGTGGTCGAGGTCAGCGCACAACGGACCTGCGGACGCCGAGCGCGCCGCAGGCCTCAGGCGGGCAGCGGAGGAGGCCTGACTCTCGAACGCGAGCCCGAACAGCGCTGCGCGGAGCGACAAGCTCCGCCGAGCGGTCGGCCGCGGCGTCGGCAGCAGGCTACGGCCGCAGAGACGCGACGCACGCGCCGCTGCGTCGCGCGCATAGCGTCTCGTAATCGGCGAGCCAGTTGCTCGACCGCGCCGATAGACCACGCGCGACGACGACCGACGAGCACCGCGAAGACCGGCAGCGCGGATGTGTGCAGCCATGGAGCGCAGCAGCGGCCAGCGGCCGGTTCAGAGATTCCTCCGCGTCGATCTGCAACGAGAGTAGATCAGCGACGTGGCGAGGAACGATCCGAGCCAGAGCTTCGCGCAGACAGCTCGATCCGCACGCGGCGTGCTGCGCGCGACCGGCGACCTGCGCGGCGAGCAGCCGTGCGTGCGCAGCACGCGGCCGTGCGGGCCTTGACGAAACGCCACGCGAGCCGCGCCAGCATCAAGCGCGACGGCTGACCTTCACGACCGCGAGCAGGATCGGGTAGTACTCGAGCGCCGGAGTAGCTCGGCGTACTCGACATGGCGGCCGAAGTCGAGCCGGTGCGCCAGGCTGCGCGCCGTCAGCTCCGCGACGAGCGCGAGCAGGAGAAGCGCGCAGCCGCGCGAGACGCCCGCTGGTGGCGACGTGCCCTGTCCATGCTCCGCGATAGTGTGCGCCTAGCGGCCAGGCAGTCAAATCTGCAGGGTCTGACCCGCGGCAGTCGAACGCCGGCATTGGGTTGCGCCGACGACGGTCAACCATCCACTCGTCGGTGCAGCGATCCTCGAAGGCGACGAGGAAGATCCGCTGGTACTGCCCGAGACGAGAGCGGCCCGTCGGTGAACGGGATCTGCTCCGTGCGCGGGCCGAGCAGCATCGAGACGAGCCGCTCGCGCTCCCCGGCCTCGAGCGGCACGAGCCGCTCGAGCAGGCCTTCGAGATCGGTGAAGAAGCCGGTCTCGCGCTCCTGGACGCGGATCAGCGACGGATCGCCGTTCGGCGAGACGAACGCGATGCCGCTGCCACCCGGTCGGAGGCGACCTCGCGCTGGACGTCGTTCGTGATGTCGAGCACGGTCAGATTCGGCAGCGCAGCGGCGATCGAGACGGGGATCTCGACGGAGGTCACTGCGCGACGCGACCTCGCGCGGCAGCCGGAAGTGCACGTCCTCGCGCGCGACGTGATCACCTCGACGAGCTCGCCGTAGCCCAGCGCCGCGAGCCGCTCGATCGTCGCCTCGACGAGCTCGCTCGGGCGTCGACGCACCCGGCGGTCAGCCCGACCACCTCGTGCCCGGAGAGCAGGTCGTCCGTCGAGCTCGCTCTCGCCGTCGATCAGCTCCGCGGCAGCGCCCGCGGTCGCGCGCGACCTCGACGAGCCGCTGCGCGTTCGAGCTCGTCTGCGAGCCGATCACGAGGATCAGCGTCGCCTCCTCGGCGAGCCGCTTGACTGCGTCCTGGCGGTTCTGAGTCGCGTAGCAGATGTCATCGGCGGCCGGACGCGTCAGAGCGTACCGAACCGGCGTTCGCAGTGCGTCCACCGTGGCGCGCACGTCGTCGAGCGAGAGCGTCGTCTGGCTGATCACGGCGATCGGGCTTGCCGCCGGACTCGAGCTGGGCCGCCGTCCTCCGGCGACTCGACGACAACGGTCGAGTCCGGGCCGCTCGCCCTGCGTCCCGATCACCTCGACGTGGTCGGCGTGCCCGACGAGCGCGACGAGATGGCCGCTGTCGGCGTAGCGGCGCGCCTCGGCGTGCACCTTCGAGACCAGCGGGCAGACGGCGTCGACGACACGCAGACCGCGGCGCTCGCAGTTCTCCCGCACCGCCGGCGCGACGCCGTGCGCCGAGAGCACGCAGATCTCACCGGCGCGGAATCTCGTCCTCGTCGTCGACGAAGACCGCGCCGAGCCGCTCCGAGCCGGCGGACGACGTGGTCGTTGTGCACGATCTCGTGCCGGACGTAGATCGGCGGCGCCGTGCTCGGCCGAGCAGCCGCTCGACGATCTCGATCGCGCGGTCGACGCCCGCGCAGAACGACCGCGGCGCGGCCAGCAGCACGCGCTTGCTCACGCCGACCGCCTCCAGGCTGCTTCGAGCGCGCGCCGGGCGCCGGCCGCGCGCGCAGCGTCACGAGCGGCTGCGCGCACGAAGCCGCGCAGGAAGCCGAGATAGTCGACGTCGCCGTCCGCCGTCGCGCCCTCGGCGCGACCCGCCGAGCCGGCGCGTCGGCGTGTCGCTGATCGCGCGCAGACAGCCGACGAGCCGGCCGCTGCGCGCGAGCGCGCCGACTCCATGTCGACCGCGTCCGCGCCGGTCTGCTCGTGCAGGCGCGCACGCTCCGCGGGATCGTCGACGATCCGCGCTCGCGCCGAGGATCGTTCCGGTGCGCGCCGGGGACGCGCCGAGCGGCGCGCCTTCCCACAGCACCGTCACCGGACTCGTCCACGACGCGCGTCGCGTCGATGACGGTGCCGACCGGCGAGCTCGGGCGCGAGCGCGCCCGCGATCCCGAACGACACCAGCCGTCCCTCGGGAACGCCGTTCGACGCACCGAGCCCGACGACCGCCGTCCGCCCGAGCCGTCGCGCGATCGCGCTCCTCGACGGTCATCGCGCAGGCGAAGGTCAGCCCGTCAGCGTCCAAGCCATGCTCCGTGACGCTCTCCTTGAGCGAGCCGGCAGCCTCGTACGCGGCCGAAGGCTCGAAACCGGAGTGGATCGCCGCAGTGCTCGCAGCGCGGATCGTTGCCCGGCCCGTAGTCCTCCCACTCGATGCCCTCGAGCAGCGCGTCGTAGGTCGGGAAGATCCCGTCGGTGAGCAGGTAGCACGGGCCCTTCCAGCCGTACGGGTTACGCGTGATCGATCCCCACGGCGCGCACGTGAGCTTCCGCTCGCCGGTGAGGAACTCCTGGTAGATCGGGCGTCGCGAGCCAGCGGTAGCCGCGTTGCGCGGCGCGACCTTGCGGATGATCGTGAACTTCTCCTCGTGCTCGGCCCGCGTCATCGTCAGCGTTCGGATCGATCTGCGAGTACTGGTAGCCCGGGGCGATCAGCATGCCGTCGATGCCGACCTCGTTCGGTGAGGTAATCCATCATCTCGATGCACGTCGTCGACCGACGTCTCCTTGAAGATCGTCGTGTTCGTCGTGACGCGGAAGCCCGCCGTCGCGCGCCTTCCTGATCGCGTCGACGGCGACGTCCCACAGCCCCGGGTAGTCGCAGATGTAGTCGTGGATCTCGCGCATGCCGTCGAGATGGACGACGAACGTCAGCGCGATGACTCGGCTCGAAGACGTCGAGGTACTGCTCGAGCTGCAGGGCGTTCGTGCAGAGCTCGATGTTCTTGCTGAGCTCGAGCATGCCGGCGACGACGTCCTCGATCCCCTTGTAGACGAGCGGCTCGCCGCCGCAGATCGAGACGACCGGGAGCCGGGCACTGCGCGCCCGCGTCGATGCACTCCTCGACCGTCAGCCGCGCCTTGTTCGACTCGTACTCGCGGATCTTCCCGCAGCCGATGCAGGCGATGTTGCACGCGAGCGTCGGCTCGAGCATGAGCACGAGCGGATAGCGCTCGCCCTTGCGCTGCTGCGTCGCCACGTACTTGCCGATCTGGACGGTTGAGCGGAGCGGGAACTTCATCCGGTGAGCCTTTCTCTCAGGCGCCCGAGGGCGAGGAGCGGGAAACGTAAGCCGGTACAGGTGGTAGCGGATCATGAAATCGAGGGAAAGCCGGTACCCGTGTAGTGCTGCTCGTCCCAGTCACCGTTGGAACGCTGAGTCTGAGCAAAGATACTTGGCTGCGCGCTGCGTGGACAAGCCTCTCGGCTGCCCCAGCCACGTATGCCAGCAGCGCCCAGGCGGTCTGCGAGGGGTCGGGGCGCCACGGCCGCGCCAGGCGGGTCGCTGTAGGAACGGATGTCCTCGCCGAAGGCGCCGCTCGGCTGCTGCACCGAGTCGAGCCACGCGAGCGCGCGCCGGATCGCCGGATGCTCCGGCGGGACGCCGCAGGCCTCGAGCGCCGGCAGCGCCGCGCCCGTCCCGTAGACGTGGTTGACGCCCCAGCGGCCGAACCAGGAGCCGTCCGGCTCCTGCTCGGCGAGAGAGCCAGTCGAGGCCTGACGCGATCGCGAGTCGTAGCCCGGCCTCGTGGCCGAGCGCCTCGAGGGCGTGGGCGGTCACGTCTGCGGTCGGCTCGTCGGTGACCTTGCCGAAGTCGCAGATCGGGAGCCTGTAGAGCCACAGCGCCTCGTTGTCGGCGTCGAAGCGCACCCCAGCCCCCGCTGCGCGACTGCATCCCGACCGTCCAGTCGAGCCCGCGCCGGACGGCGTCGTCACCGAGATCGAGCTCGCGCAGCGCCGAGCACGACGACGGCCGTGTCGTCGACGTCCGGGTAGAGGTCGTTGTCGAACTCGAACGCCCAGCCGCCCGGTGCGAGATCGGGCGGCGGATCGCCCAGTCGCCGCGTACCGTCACCTCCTCGCGCGAGCAGCCAGTCGCCCGCGGCCTGAAGCCGGCGGATCGTCGGCCGGGACGCCCGCGGCGCGCAGGGCGAGCACGGCGAGCGCGGTGTCCCAGATCGGCGACTGACAGGCCTCGGGCCGCAGGCGGTCGCCGTCGCGGATGAGTGAACCGCTCCCAGCCCGGCGAGCGCCGCGCGCGAACGTCTCGTCCTCGAAGCCGTGGCCGAGGGCCGCCAGCATGATCGAGCGACCACACCCAGGGCGGCTGGATCCCGCCCCACGAGCCGTCGGCCTCCTGCCGCTCGCGCACCCAGCGCTCGGCGACGCTGACTGCGCGCCTGCGGCGCTGCGACAGGCGCGGGGTCCGCGGACGGCGCCGATCTGTCCGCGGCCGCCGATCTCGCTCAGGTCGATCGCGCTCGGCCGGACCGGCTGCAGCGCCTCGACCACCGACAGCGACACCATCGTCTGCCGGGCCCAGCAGGCGAAGTCGTAGACGGACAGCGGGCCGTCGGCCGGGAGCAGGATCAACTCGACGGGTACGTGCGCCAGCCGCCGCCACGGCCACTGCCCGATCAGCGCGAGGAACGCGCGGGTGAAGATCCGCGCGCGCGCGACGCCGCCGCTGCGCCGGATGTATGTGCCGCGAAGCGTCGCCGGCATCGACACCCGCGAGCTTCAGCGCGGTGTACGCCTCGACGGTCACCGAGAGATCCGCGCGGCCCGTCGAACCAGATCGACCAGGTGCCGTCGCTCGCGTCGGCGCGCCAGCAGCTCGTTCGCGAGCAGGCGGTCAGTCTCCGCGTCGCGCAGGCCGAGGAAGTGGAGCAGGAACAGGTGCTCCGCGATCATCGTCGCGTTCGACTCGAGCTCGCCCTTCCACCAGCCGTCGGGATGCTGGAGCGAGCAGACGCTCGGCCGCCGCAGCTCGACGGCAGCTGTCGAGCCCGGTCAGCTCCTGCACGACAGTCATGCAGCCACCTTAGTTGTCACGTCGGACAACAGTCGTCGCCGCCGTGCGGCCGGAGCGAACCGCGCTCTCCATCGTCGCGGGCCAGCCGGTCGCGGTCCACAGCGCCCGCGCGCGTGACACTGGGACGCGAGGTGAGCGGCCCCGGCCGCCGCGAGGCCGGTTCCCGGACGGAGGGCGACGGTCGCGTGCGGCTCGCGGCTGACGCGCGACCAGAGAGCTCGGCGGTGACCGAGACGCTCCGTCAACTGGGAGGCGATGATGATCGACGAGCTCGCGGCCGCGGATCTCCATCAGCTCGGGCACCCCACTCGACACTACCGTCAGGTACTGGCCCTGCGCGGCGGCTCGTGTCCGGTGAGCGCGCCGCGGTCGAAGACCCAGTGCGCATCGGAGCCGAGTCAGCGCGCGCGAGCGGCGGTGCGCAGAAGCGCCGGTCGAACAGCGAGATGGACGCTGACGATCGGCGATGTGGTCGAGATCGGGCTCCGCTTCGCCGAGCAGCGCGCGCCGACTCGGCGGGCGGCGTTGCCACCACGATCGCCGTCGGCGTCAGATCGTCGAGCGGTCGTCGACCCGCACGCCGGTCTCCACGGTCGCACCGTCCCGCTCGAGCGTCCGGCGCGCCGCATCGCCGTGCATCCGGCCGAGCGGCTTCGCCGGCAGCACGAGAGCTCGCCCGCGCGCCGGCCGGCGAGCAGCGCCGTCTGCACCGTGAAGATCCCCATCGCGGCACTCGCCTCGGCCGAGGGCAGGTTCAGCGCGGGCCGGATGAAGACGTCCCAGAACCGCTCGATCGCGCGTCGCTCCGACTGGACCTTGCGCGACAGCGAAGCCTGCGAATGTTCGTCGTCGTGCACGGCCGGATCGAGCCCGCGCAGCGCAGAGCAGCTGCCAGACGAGCGGGACGCTCGCGCGAGCGGCAGGTGCGCGTACGCGCGAGCGAGGATCGAACCGGCGAGAGATGTGCGCCCACGCGGCGGCGCCTCGTCCACGACCGGAAGGCTCAGGCGCACTGCGGCGGACGGAGCCGACCTCGCCGATCCGCTCGAGGAACGCGGAGGTACTCCGTGAAGCAGCCGAGCGCGATGTGCTGTCCGTTGTCGGGCGGCGGCGCTGGATCGCCGTCGCGCTCGGCAGCGTCTGCACGGCGCCGCCGAGCGTCGGCCTGCGCCTCCAGCAGAGTGACCTCGTGTCCTGCGTCCAGCAGCTCGAGCGCGGCCGCGCGAGCCCGCGAGGCCGCTCGCCGACGACCGCCGCCTTCACCGGCGCAGCCCTCGCCGACGATCCGCAGCTTCGTCAGCGCGGAGAGGTGCGGCGGACCGTCGAAGACGTCGAAGCCGCTCGCCTCGATCCGGTCGAGCGTCGCCCGGTAGAGACCGGCGAACGTGCGAGACGCACGAGCGCGCTGCGACCGTCGAGCGAGCGCAGCAGCTCGAGACCGTCCTGCAGGTGCACGCGGGCGCGCGTCCGCCTGGAACGTCATCAGCGCACTGCCAGCGCAGCCGTGACGTCGGCCGGCAGCGATGTCGTCCTCCGACACGCCGAACGAGGCGAGCTCGTCCTGCGGCAGGTAGACGCGGCCGAGCTCCCAGTCCTCCGGCACGTCACGAATGATGTTGATCAGCTGCAGCGCGATTCCGAGCGTCTCGGCTCGCTCCGACGTCGTCGGCGCCGTAGACGGCGATGCACGCGACGCCCGACCGCGCCCGCGACGTGCGAGCAGTAGCCGCGCAGCTCGTCGAACGTCGCGTAGCGCGTCTGGTCGAGATCCTGCAGGCCGCCGTCGACGAGCGCGTGCAAGCGCCGTGCGCGGGATCGGGAACCGGCTCGCGCGCGTCGCGCGAGCGCGACGCACATCGCGTCGCCGCCGGCGGCGACGTCGAGCGCCGGCGCGTAGCTGCTCCAGCCGCTGCCCGCTTCTCCGTCCGGCGGCAGCGTCGCCGTCCGCGACGTCGTCGACGCGGCGCGCGAACGCGTAGATCGCGGCGATCGCCCGCCGCTTCTCCCGCGGCAGCACCATGATCCCGTACGCGAAGTTGCGCGCGCGCGCCGCGTCAGCCGCTGCGACCTCGGCGTACGCCTGCTCGACGTCGTCACCGCGCGAACGCCGCGCAGCGCGAGGCGAGCGCGTGGACGGGCGCGGCCGCTGCGTGAACACGTCCCAGCCGGCGCGCCTCGAGCGCGTCGAGCGCCGCCGAGACCGCCGCGCGCGAAGAGGCCGACGGCGCGTCCGATCCGGCCGCCGATCCGCTGCCTGCAGCGACGCGCCCGCCGGCGAGCAGGCCTCGGGCGCGCGCCGCCTCGTAGCGGAGCAGCGCCGGCAGCGGCTCGGGCTCGGCTCGGTCGAGCGCGGTCACGCCGAACCGCGGCGGTCCTCGGCGGGAGGTAGATGCGCCCGAGCTCGAGGTCGCGCGGCACGTCCTGGAGGAAGTTGACGAGCTGGAGCCCGGTGCAGACGTCGTCGCTCGCGGCGCACGAGCTCGGGCTCGCCGTCGCAGGCGCAGCAGGCCGAGCACGAGCCGGCCGACGGGGTCGGCGCGAGTGGACGGCAGTACCGCTTCAGGTCGTCCCAGGTCTCGTACTCGGCGATGCGCTGATCCATCCGGTTCGCCTCGATCAGTCGCAGGAACGGCTCGCGCGGAAGCGTCGAACTCGTGGATCGTCGGCTGCAAGCGCTCGCATGCACGGGCCAGGTCGGCTCGCCGACGTAGGCAGGCGCTCGAGCTCCCGCTCGAGCTCGTCGAGCGCGGCGAGCCGGTCGCCCTCGACCTCGTCGCCGAGGATGTCGACGAGCCGGGCGAAGCCGTAGACGGCGCGCAGGTGCGGCCGCAGCGCGGCGCGGGAAGAGCGAGCGAGGCGACCGGGAAGTTCTCGGTCCGCGCGCGCGCGGGCTACGACGGCGACCTCCATCCCACAAGCCTCACTGGCCAGGCCCCGCTGGTCAACCGGTCACGCTTGCCTAGGGAGGGCCGAAGGTGGTTCAATCACGATGGCGCCGCATCCGCCCAGACCCAGCAGGGGCGCTCGCAAAGCCAACTTCGGGAGGGCGCGTTGACTGACCGGGGAATAACGCTGGAGACGGCTCTGCGCAAGCACCCAGTGCTGGGCGTGGAGACCGTGGGCACCGCCCGAGTGGTTGCCGGCTCGGCGGCGAGCTCGACCTCTACAACGCAGCTCAGGTGCGTTCGGCGCCTCGACGAGGCCTGCGCCGAGGATCCGGAGCGGATTGTCGTCGACCTGGGCGAGGGTCGAGTTCATCGACTCGACCGCACCTCGGCGTCCTGATCGAGACGCGGACGAGACTCGAACAATCGCGGACGGGTTCCTGCTCGCAGCGCCCGGCCTCGAGACGCGGCGCGCGCTAGAGATCTCCGGGCTCGACAAGCTCTTCACCGTGCACGACACGGTGCTCGGAGGCATCTGGGCGCGGAAGGTCTAGCGTCAGCGCGACCGGCGCTGCGACCGGCGCCTCTGACACGTCCTCGCGGCGGATCAGCGTGATCGCCGCGATGAACGCCAGCACTCCGAACACGGCCAGGCCCCAGAAGGCCCAGCTGTAGCCGCTGGTCAACGCTTCCGGCAGCGACTTGCCGTCGGACGCAGCGATCTTGAAGTGGCGTCGTGAAGATCGTCGACGCAACCGCAGTTCCGACGGCGCCGCCGATCTGCTGTGACGTGCTGATGAGCCCTGAGCCAGTCCCGCCCTCGCGCTCGACGACGCCGGCGAGCGCCGCGATCGAGACGGGAACGAACGCGAACGCGATCCCGACGCCGACCATCAGGTAGCCGGGCAGCAGGTCGGACGCGAAGACTTCCGTGCACCGGGATCTGGGCGTACCAGATCATCCGCGCCGTGAGTAATGAGCGAGGCCGATCGCGATGATCGGCTTCGGCCCGAACCTCGTCGTCAAGGCCTGAGCGACCCCCGCGGCGACGACGGCCGTGCCTGCGGTCGCCACGAACGTGACGCCGGTCTTCAGAGCCGAGTAGCCGAGAACGTCCTGCACGTAGAGCGTGAGCAGGAAGAAGTTGGCGAAGATCGACCGCGCCGAGAAGAGCGACCGACGACGTTCGCGCCCGCGACCGGTTCGCACGCGGAAGATGTGGAACGGCATCAGCGGGTCGTGGACGCGCCGCTCGTTGACGAGGAACCCGACGAGCAGCGCCCCCGAGGCGATCAGCAGGACGATCGTCCGCGCACGTCGCCCAGCCGACGTCGGGCGCCCGCGAGATCGTGTAGACGAACAGCGCCAGGCCGCCGCTGACCAGCACCGCGCCGAGCACGTCGTAGCTCCGTTCGGCGCCTTCGCGCCTGCTCTCCGGGACGATCCGGGGCGCCAAGACGAAGCACGAGTGCGCCGACCGGCACGTTGACGAAGAAGATCCATTCCCAGCCGAGGTACTTGGTCAGCATGCCGCCGGCGAGCACGCCGACAGCGGCGCCGCTGCCGCCGAGCGCGCCCCAGATCCCGAGCGCCTTGTTGCGCTCCGCGCCCTCCTCGAAGCTCGTCATCACGATCGAGAGCGCGGCGGGCGACGATGATCGCGCGCGCCGAGCCCCTGCACCGCGCGGGCGACGATCAGCATTCCCTCCGATTGCGCAAGTCCGCAGACGAGCGAGGCGAGCGTGAAGAGCGCCACTCCGACCATGAACACCCGGCGCCGTCCGAGCAGGTCGGCTGCGCGGCCGGCCGAGCAGCAGGAAGCCGCCGAACGCGATCGAGTACGCGGTGATGACCCACTGCAGGTTCTCGCGCGAGAAGTCGAGCGCGCGACTGATCGAGGGCAGGGCGACGTTCACGATCGAGACGTCGAGGATCGTCATGAAGAACGCCGTCGCGACGACGGCGAGGATCTATCCACCGGTGCGGGTTCGAGGTCATGACCCGTCTGGGTTAAACGGCGCGGACGACCAGAAGGCAAGCACCATCATCAGCGCGTGCGCCATGTCTCGAACGGCAAGGGTCTGACCCCAGCTCTTCGGATCGCCGTCGCGCGGAGGAGGGTGACGGGGAGCAACCGCTCCCCGTCCACATTTCGTCTAGATCTTCCCGAGCTTGCGCCACTTCGCGTAGATGCTCTTGATCTCGCGATTCTGCCGCGTTCACTGCTTCTGGGCAGTCATCTTCCCCTGCGAGACCTGCGCGAACATCTGCGGGATCAGGACTTGCGCGAAGCATCTCGTCGATCGCCGCGTTCGTCGTAGCCCGGATAGCCGATGTTCGTCGTGTACTTCTCGGCGATCGTCGTGAGGATCGTCGTACTTGCCCACGCGGCTTGTGCGTGTCCTGCCGCGGCCGCCTTCCGGATCTGCTTGAACGGCATACGCGCCCGGAAGCTCGGGAAGTTGTAGAGCTGCGACGCCGGATCGTCGCGTCGCTTGTAGTTGATCTGCAGGTCGGCGAGGAACTTCTTGCGCCGCTCGCCTGGTTCTGGGCGAACTTCCAGATCGACCAGCAGCCCATCACGTGCTCGTAGCCCGATGCGCCCGTGCGGGCCCGTCGGGATCGGCCAGATCCAGAGGTCGTCGGCGAACGGCAGGTCTGCGGTCCTCCGGCGTGCGCGTCGCCGAGATCGCGTTGCAGGATCAGCGAGCCGCCTTGCCGGAGTAGAGGAGTTGTTGTTCGCCGCGCGGGATTCCAGCCGAAGATCTCGTCGGTCTCGCCGTGCTGGTAGATGTCGGCCATGAACTCACGGCCTCGACCGTGCGCTTGCTGCTTGATCGTGACCTGATGCTTCTCGTTCTGGACGAACGCGCCGAAGCACATCAGGAACGACGATCAGCGCCATGTTCGAGTCGAGCTCGTGCCGACTGGCCGATGCCGAGCGGATGGCCGGCCGCCTTCAGCTTCGGCGCGGCCCTACGGACGTTGTCCCACGTGCTCGGCGACGCGCCGACGCCGTTCCAGAGGTCGTGCCGCCAGACGACCGGATCCGGGACGTAGTTGTCGGAGAAGGCGAAGTACTTCTTCGTCTTCGGGTTGTACGTCGCGCCTTGCGGGCGATCGGCCGATCTTGCCGACCTTCGCTGCGACCTCCTGGACGATCTCGGCGTGGTTGATGACCTCGTCCTCGTACTGAGGCACGCGGTGGCCAGGTCGAAGAGATGTCGTGCCCGCTCTGCGCCGCGACCTCGGCCTGCGCGCGTGTCGGAGCAGGCGTGTTGTTGATGTGGTCGACCTTCACCTGGACGTCGTTCTTCTGTCCCCACTGCTCGGCGCCCACGTCTTGTCGAGCCAGACGTCGAACGCCGGGACGAAGTGCGCCCACTGTGATCAGCGAGAGATCGCCCTTGAGCCAGCGCGCCCTTGAACCTGCAGCGGGCCGTAGGAACGCCTGGCGAAGCCCGAGCCCGCGACGCCGACAGCGGCCGCGCCCACGCCCGCACGCCGGAGCAACTCGCGGCGGTCATACCGTCCCTTCGCGCCGACTCGGATCGTGCTGAACTTGCCATTGACCCTCCTTCCTCCGTTCCTAGCGGAAGGCTCCGCCCGTGAATCCCGCGATGAAGCGGTCCAGGAACGCGTTGTAGAGGAGCGCGAGCGGGATGCTCGGGATCAGGATCGGCGACCATGATCCCGCGCCCAGTTGAAGCAGGTCGCCGCGGATCAGGTCGGTGTGAACGCCGGTCGAGACCGTGCGTGTGGTCGGACGGCGAGATGAACGTGATCGCGTAGACGAACTCGTTCACGACGAGCGAGAACGGTGAAGATCACGACGGTGAGGATGCCCGGAATCGAGATCGGGAAGACGATCGCGCACGAGCGTTCCGAGTCGCGAGCCCCGTCGACAGCGCCGCGTCCTCGAGCTCCTGCGGATCGTCTTGAAGAAGCCCATCAGCAGCCACGATCGCGAACGGGAACGGTGAACGACGGATAGACGAGCACGAGCGCCCAGATGGAGTCGGTCAGATGTGCCTGCTTGATCACGCGCGAAGAACGGCAGGAAGAGCAGCGTCGGCGGCATCGAGATACGTGAGGAAGATCGCGATGCCCAGGCGTCTGGCCGACGCGGCCCGACAGCCGTGCGAGCGCATAGCCGGCGGGCACGGCGAGCAGCGAGTGTGATCAGCGACGACGCAGCACGACGAAGCGATCGCGGTGTTCACCAGCCACGTCGGGTACTGCGTGTGGTGGAACGAGGTAGCACGCAGTTCGCCGAGCGTCGGGCTGGAATTGCCAGACCAGTACGGCGTGACCGAGGGTCGTAGACTCCGATTGGTCTTGAACGCCGTGATCGCCATCCACGTAGAACGGGAAGGCGAGGACGATCGCGAACGCGACGATCAGGTGAGCCAGCCCCTACGATCGCGCGAGGAGCTTGCCCCGTCACGAGACTTCCGCCCGGCGCGCGAAGAGCAGCATCGCGATCGCTGACGACGGCGAGCACGGGCAGCATGAAGAGCGCGATCGCCGCGCCCGCGCCGATGTAGCCCGACGTTGATCCCCGTCTGGAACGCCCACGTGGTCACCACCTCGCGTGCGAGTTGAACGGCGGGGGCCGCCGTGCGTGAGGATGTACGGCGACGACCATGTCGGTCGCGGTGAAGACGATCCCGAACAGCAGCGGCGACGGTCGCGATCGGCAGCTGCAGCGGCAGCGTGACACGGACCAGAACTTCCGCGAGGCCGGTCGCGCCGTCGATCGCGGCGGCGTCGTCGACCTCCTTCGGGATCGAGGCGATGCCCGGCGAGGAAGATCACGATCGGCGAACGGCAGGATGCGCCACGCCTGCACGGCGATCGATCGGATCCCATCGCGCGCTTGGGCTGCGCCAGGTACTGCGGCACGTCGAGCGGCTTGTAGATGTGGGCAGGTGGACGAGCGATCCAGTTGAAGATCGAGTAGCTCGTGTCGAAATCCAGATCCACGCCATCAGGCTGAGCGCGATCGGCGCAGCCCACGGCAGCAGGATCAGGAAGCGGAGGATCCACCGGCCGCGGAAAGTTCGTGCATCAGCGCGTGCGCGATCAGCCGGCGCACACGAGCACGATCGGCCTGCGAGATGACGCGTGAAGAGGAACGTGTGCCAGACGGCGTCGCGGAAGATCGGGTCGTGCCAGCTCGTGGCGGAAGTTCGCGAGCCGACCCACTTGCCGCTGCAGCGACCCGGCCGTGGCGTTCGTGAAGCTCAGGTAGATCGCGCGAGCACGAGCGGGCCGCCGACGAGCGCGCCGATGAAGAGCGACGGCCGGCGAGATGAGTAGCGGTCGCAAGGAACCCGCGGCGCTCGGCGACGTATCGACCAGCGCCTCCCGCCGCGGCGAGTGCCTCCGCCGGCGCGCGACTCTACCACTCGCGATCGCGCGTCGAATGCAGCCAGATCTGCAGCGTTAATCCGCAGCCATGGCGGAGATCGAGCGCTCGACCAGCTGACGAAGGTCTACGCCGACGGCACCGCGCGGTCCGCGAGCTCGACCTCGAGATCGCGGACGGCGAGTTCGTCGTCTTCGTCGGCCCGTCGGGCTGCGGCAAGACGAGCGGCGCTGCGGATGATCGCCGGGCCTCGAGGACGATCACCGACGGCGACGGTCGCGCATCGGCGGCGAGGTCGTGAACGACCTGCCGCCGAAGGCGCGCGACATCGCGATGATCTTCCAGAACTACGCGCTCTACCCGCACATGAACGCGTCTACGACAACATGGCGTTCGGCCTGCAAGCTGCGCGGCATCGACCAGGAGCGCGAGATCGGCGGCGCGGTCGAGCGGCGCCGCGCGATCCTCGGCCTCGCGAGCGTGCTGCCGAAGCGGCCGCGGCACCTCTCGGGCGGCCAGCGCCAGCGGGTCGCGATGGGCCGCGCGATCGTGCGCGAGCCGCAGGCGTTCCTGATGGACGAGCCGCTCTCGAACCTCGACGCGAAGCTGCGCGTCGCAGATGCGCGCCGAGATCGCGCGGCATCCAGCGCGAGCTCGACGGTGACGACGATCTACGTCACCCACGACCAGAGTCGAGGCGATGACGCTCGGCGACCGCGTCGCGTCATGCGCGGACGGCGTGCTGCAGCAGGTCGACGCGCCCGCAGGCGCTCTACGACCAGCCCGCGAACCTGTTCGTCGCCGAGTTCATCCGGCTCACCGGCGCATGAACCTCATCGGCGTGGACACTCCGCGCTGTCGAACGGCAACGTCGTGGCGTAAGTTCGGTGACAAGACTCTGGAGGTCGACGAGCGGGTGCTGCTCAAGCGGCCGAGGCCTTGTGGCTTTCGAAGGGAAGCGATCATCCTCGGTGTTCGTCCCGAGGACCTCGAGATGCCTCGCTTCTCGGGCGAGGCCCACGCCGGCCGCCGTCTCTCGGCGCGAGGTCGACATCCGCGAAGACATGGGTTCGGAGGTGTACATCCACTTCGGCATCGCGGGAAGGCAGTGCGCGGCGAGGACGTGAGGGCGGCGGTCGGCGAGGAGGCCGCCGAGGTGGCGGAGGCCAGGGCAATGTCTGGTGGCGCGCGTCGACCGTGACACGAAGGCGTGCAGGAGGAAGGCAAGGTGGAGCTCGTCGTCGATACGACCCGCCTCCACTTCTTCGACCCGGAGACGGGGACGCGATCTACGAAGTGCTACGAGCAGGCGCTCGTCGTCCTGCTCGTTGCGAACCGTGATGCGAATGCCGCCGCGAACCGGCCGCACCGCAGAGCACCCGGTCAAGCAGCTGGTCGGCGAGCGCTGCAGCTCACCGACAGGTACGTAGAGGAAGTTCGCCTGCGAGGCAACGGTTCGTAGCCGAGACCGCGAGGCGCTCGGCAGAGCCGCTCGCGCTCCTCGAGGATCGGTCGCGACGGCGGGGCGACGCAGCGCCGCACCAGCGCCGCGGTAAGGGTCGAGAGCGGGGCGCGGATGTTGACGCTCGATCTAACTCGGCGGGCGACGTCGCGGCCTGCGAGCGCGTAGCCCACTCGTGCACCGGCGAGGCCGAAGTCTTCGAAAGTCGGAGCACGATCGACGCCGTCATCGATCAGGTCGCGGTCTCTCGCCCGCGTACTCGGAAGTAGGCTTCGTCGACGACGAGGCCGCGCCTCGGGACCTCACCGAGATCGCCGGTCGGATTGTTGCGGCGGCAGCAGATCGTCACACCGGGTCGTCGTCGCCGACTCGGCTCCGGCAACTCGCACGGCGATGGGAACAGCGGATAGGTCGGATCGTTCGCGATCGCAACGCGATCCCTGGCCCGCGAACGCGCGGGTGACGAGCAGGATCAGTCGTCGGCGCCGGCTCGAGCACGATGTTCTCGGCGCGAGACGCCTGCGTAGCTGAGCGATCGCCTCCGGAGCCGCGGATAGCCGCCGTGCGGATAGGTGTGGATGCGGGACAGCTCGTCGGCAAGCGCCTCGGCGCACGGGTCAGGCAACAAGCGGGTGACGTGTTCCCGTCGAAGCGGATGATCTGCCGACGGCAACACCCTCCGGGCGATCTCCGTCGACGGCGCGTCAGGAGGCGACTTCGCCGAGGGCGGGCGCACGTCGCCGAGCCTAACCTGTGTGCGCTGTCGTTCGCCACTCTGAGATGTCGGCTCGGTGATCATCGGATCGAGGTGATGACGCCTAACCCGGCACGGCAACGAGATTGCCAGGACGCCTCGAGACTGCGGCGATCCTGGCCCGTCCGAGAGAGGGAGACCCCGTGCCGTGCCTGAGCCTACAGACGCACAGCGTGAAGTGCCGATCCCCGACCAAATACGACGACCGGGCCACGAGGATGCAAAGGATCCGGCAGCGAAGTTCCCGCCGATCGAGCCGCTGCGGCCGCCGGCGGGCGCGCCGAACGTGCTCGATCGTCCTGATCGACGACGCCGGCTTCGGCTGCTCGAGCGCGTTCGGCGGGCCGTGCCAGACGCCGACGGCGGAGCGCCTGGCCGGGCGACGGGCTCGAAGTTCAACCGCTTCCACACGACCGCGCTCTGCTCGCCGACGCGGGCGGCGCTGCTGATCGGGCCGCAACCACCACATCGGTCGGGATGGGCGGGATCACGGAGATCGCGACCTCGGCGCCCGGCTACAACTCGATCCGCCCGAACACCTGCGCGCCGCTGGCCGAGACGCTGAAGCTGAACGGCTACGCGACGGCGCAGTTCGGCAAGTGCCACGAGGTGCCGGTGTGGGAGACGAGCCCGCTCGGCCCGTTCGACGCCTGGCCGACGCGGCGGCGGCGGCTTCGAGTACTTCTACGGCTTCATCGGCGGCGAGACGAACCAGTACTACGCCGGCGCTCTACGAGGGCACGACGCCGGTCGAGCCCGGACCGGACGCCCGAGGAGGGCTACCACTTCACCGAGGACATGACCGACCAGGCGATCAACGTGGATCCGCCAGCAGAAGGCGCTGATGCCCGACAAGCCGTTCTTCGTCTACTTCGCGCCGGGCGCGACGCACGCGCCGCACCACGTGCCGGCGGAGTGGTCGGCCAAGTACAAGGGCGCGTTCGACCAGGGCTGGGACGCGCTGCGCGAGGAGACGTTCGCCCGCCAGAAGGAGCTCGGCGTGATGCCCGCAGGAGGCGGAGCTGACCGCGCGGCACGAGGAGATCCCGGCCTGGGACGACATGCCCGACGACGCTGAAGCCGGTGCTCGCCCGCCAGATGGAGGTCTACGCCGGCTTCCTCGAGCACACCGACCACCACGTCGGCCGGCTCGTCGACGCGCTCGAGGACCTCGGCATCCTCGAGGACACGCTCGTCTACTACATCATCGGCGACAACGGCGCGAGCGCCGAGGGCGACGCCCAACGGCTGCTTCAACGAGACTGGTCATCCTCAACGGCGCCGCGGCGCTCGAGACGACCGGAGTTCATGGCCGCGCAGCATCGACGACTTCGGCACGCCGAAGGCCTACAACCACTACGCGGTCGGCTGGGCGCACGCGATGGACACGCCCTACCAGTGGACGAAGCAGGTCGCCTCGCACTGGGGCGGCACGCGCAACGGCACGATCGTCCACTGGCCGAGCGGGCATCGAGGCGCAAGGGCGAGGTGCGCTCGCCAGTTCCACCACGTGATCGACGTCGCCCCGACCGTGCTCGAAGCGGCCGGGCTGCCCGAGCCGACGACCGTCCACGGCGTCGCAGCAGAAGCCGATCGAGGGCGTCAGCATGCGCTACGTCGTTCGACGACGCGGCGGCGCCGGAGCGCCAGCGAGACGCAGTACTTCGAGATGTTCTGCAACCGCGGCATCTACCACCAGGGCTGGACCGCGGTCACGCGCCACTCGACGCCGTGGGTGGTCGATGCCGAGCTGCCGCCGTTCGCCGACGACACCTGGGAGCTCTACGACACCGAACACCGACTGGAGCCAGGCGCACGACCTCGCGGCCGAGATGCCGGAGAAGCTCGACGGAGCTGCAAGGCGCTCTTCATGGAGGAGGCGCGCAAGTACAACGTGCTCCCGCTCGACGACCGTCGCGTCGAGCGCTTCAACTCCGACCTCGCCGGGCGGCCGGCGCTGATCAGCGGCAACTCGCAGCTGCTGTTCGGCGGCATGGGGCGGCTGCAGCGAGAACGCCGTCGATCAACATCAAGAACAAGTCGCACTCGGTCACGGCCGAGCTGCACGTGCCCGAGGGCGGGCGCCGAGGGCGTGATCATCGCCCAGGGCGGCGCCTTCGCCGGCTGGAGCCTCTACGTCGAAGGACGGGCGGCCGAAGTACTGCTACAACCTGTTCGGCCTTCAGCGCTTCTACGTCGAGGGCGGAACGGAGATCCGCCGGGCACGCACCAGGTGCCTTGCTAGCGCCGCGCGCGCTTGCGACGCGCGTGACGCGCCTTGCGCTACGCCGCCGCGCTTTGGCAGCAGTGTGTGTGTGTGTGTGTGACGGCAACCTTGTGTGACAGCGGCGTGTGGCAACCTTATTGGCAACCTGGCGGCAATGGCATTACCTGGCAGCGGCAACCTTGTGGCAACCGCAGCGGCATGACGGCGGCGACGGCAGCGGCAGGCGGGTGCAGCGGCGGCTGTTACCTTGTAGCGCCTTGTGTGCACTTGTGTATGTGTACAGCAACTGTGTTGGCATGTGTGTGTGTGTGGTGTGTGTGTGTGTAGTGTGTGGCAGCAGCAGCAGCAGGCAGGCAGCCTTGTGTAGGATAGAGTTCGCCTATGACGGCGGCAGGCTTGCCAAGAGGAGGAGGAGGAGGGGCAGCTGTGAGGAGGCGGGGGAGGCGGGGAGGGAGGGGGAAGTGACGGAGGAGGACGGGGGAGGGAGGAAGGGAGGAGGAG